>Ga0208957_1000290_pt1 | contig 43970 bp, 74 predicted proteins | sample RifOxyA1_FD_184029 | JGI IMG/M metagenome (GOLD analysis project Ga0208957, IMG submission 184029) | Groundwater microbial communities from Rifle, Colorado - Rifle Oxygen_injection A1 (SPAdes) | ecosystem: Environmental > Aquatic > Deep subsurface > Groundwater | place: Rifle, Colorado, United... | reverse complement strand
TTAAAGCCCCTAATCTCAAATCTGTCGGTGGCGACTTGTCTATCTATTCCTCCGCTGACCTTAAAGCCCCTAATCTCAAATCTGTCGGTGGCGACTTGTTTATCTATTCCTTCGCTGACCTTAAAGCCCCTAATCTCAAATCTGTCGGTGGCTACTTGTCTATCAATTCCTCCGCTGACCTTAAAGCCCCTAATCTCAAATCTGTCGGTGGCGACTTGTCTATCTATTCCTCCGCTGACCTTAAAGCCCCTAATCTCAAATCTGTCGGTGGCTACTTGTTTATCTATTCCTCCGCTGACCTTAAAGCCCCTAATCTCAAATCTGTCGGTGGCGACTTGTTTATCAATTCCAAAATTTCAATAGACCTAGCAAAAAATCTTTGGGGAGCAAATAGAAAAAAGAATACAAAATGGAAAGTATGTAATCTAGTTCCTGACTGGCTTATTAAAAGAGTTGCAACCAAAAAAGATTCCGTATTCAAAATCAATAATGTTGAACTTCCTTTTGAATGGTTTGAGAAAATCCGCAAAGATAAACTTTCTCCCGGAGAAGTTTTTGCCATAGACAATGTAGAACACCGCAGAATCGCCTACGAAATGATGGACAAAGCAAAAATGAAGCAGTTAAAAGATTTTACAGTCTTAGAAACTGGCGTAGATGAAAAAGGTAAAAAAGTAGAGATAGTTTCCTTTACAGTTCAAAATATGAAAGAGCCACTTATATTTTATCACTGTTTCTGTCCTAGCACCGGTAGAGAATATTTTTTACAAACTGACCAAAAAACTTGGAAACTCGCAAAGGCACGACAGTTCGGTTTTAATGAGATTATAAACTTTATAAATGAATGGTAAAACTATGAAAAAGAAAAAACAAAAAACAGAAGAAGATATATCGGAATATTACCGAAAACTAGGCAAGCGAAGTGCAGAAGTTAGGCGTGCAAAGATTTTAGGCATAGAATTAAAGGATAATAAGCCGAAATAAGTTATCCCCATATTTACTTGCGAACGAACGAACACCGTGCTAGTATATAAATAGGAATAAGTTTACGGAGTTTTGGATTTTTTCTGGGCCTTGCGTAAAACTTAGTCTTAGGTAGGGCAAAAGTTCTACTGACGGATTACAAATAATACTCTTTAGCCCCGCGTTTTCAATAAAGATATGCGGGGCGAAAAGAGAAAATAATATGCCAAACATAGACCAATTAAAAAAAGATGTAGATTTATTCTGGGAACATTCTAAACACACTACCTATCAGCCAAAGTGTTCAACTTGCTTCAGCGAAAATCAGGGTGTAAAGGCTTCAGTTGAAAAAGGTAGGGATAATCATATTGGTCGGCTTATGACTTACATAATCTGGGGAGAAACAGGCGACTGGATTGACCCTTCTTTCCGAAAATGGTAGCAAATATTAAAATTGAAGTATGGGAGGAAGGAAATCCTTTTAACTCTGCCGAAAAATACTACAACTCCCAACATCCCAATGATTTTAATAAAGAAGTGGAAAAATTATTAGAACAAATAAAAACTAATGAAACCAATATCAATGAAAGGGTGGGAAAAAATAAAAATACAAATAGCGGTCAAAGACAAGCAAGACGAACTCATTAAATATTCAGTTGTATTCATCGGGTCGTATCTTATTTACAAGATTATTATTAGTTTAATTTATTAAAATGAGTATACCAAAAGACATAAAAATACCACGAAGTAGCCAGTTTGGAAAGTTGAAAGACGGGGTTAATAAGTTTAGGGTTTTATCAGATATTATTTTTGGTTGGGAAGGATGGAAAGATAATAAGCCTTTCAGGCACGAGGGCGAGGTCTGCAAGATTAAGCCGGAACAGGTGGACTTAAATCAAAATGGCAAACCCAACATAAATTATTTTTGGGCTATGGTGGTATGGAATTATCAAGACAAAGCGATTCAAGTGCTAGAACTTACTCAAAAGACCATTATGACTCCTCTTTATGATTTAGAGCAGAATGAGGATTGGGGCGACTTAAAAAATTACGATGTTCAAATTAAAAAAGAAAAGGTCGGTGATAAAACAACTTATACCACTTTGGGAATACCACCAAAACCAATTTCAAAAGAGATTAATGATGCCTTTGAGGCAACTGAAGTAAAGCTAGAGAAAATCTTTGAAAATGAATATCCAATGCCGACAGATGACGGCGATGAGATTGACAAAGAGGACAATCCTTTTAATTAGCCCCTAGAATGCGCTACAATGCCCCACAACACGAGAAAACGCGATAAACGCCCTGGAGTCAAGCAACGCACTAATCAGCAATCCAGGGCGTTATACAAAGGACTGACTTTATTGGCCAACAAATTAAATGAGATGGGGTTGGATGCTAGGAAAGTCCTAAAACCCACTTATGAGATTTGGTGGACGAAGGAAATGGTGCATGACCACTTATGGATTCCTTTTCAAGAAGCAAAATACAAAACAAACAGCACGATATTCTTACATAAACAAGGGCAGATAGAGGAGATATGGGATGATTTATTCAGGAATTTGGGGCAGAAGTTTAATGTAGAATACATAGATTTCCCAAACGACCCCGTGAAACAATTTGAAAAGGTTTCACATGGAATATATAGACCATGACACAAAAAACCACACAACATCAAAAGATAATTGAAATGCAAAAAGATGGACTTTGGCATTGTGTAAATGAATATCGGGCTATGTTTGTCTTTAATGGTTGGAAGCGTAGAATAGAGATAGAAGGTAGAAAAAACCGCAACGAACTACCTACTGGAAAATACATTTTTGAAGAAAGAAAATGTGAACACGGCATTAACAACCAAAAAGATTACCGCATGTTTATCAACGAACGGCTATACAAGAAAGTTCAATATACCATCCCAGATTTAGGAAAGCAGATTACATTATTTGAAAAGGTCGGCATAAGTTAGAAGTGAAATTATAAATTAACTTGGCATACTGTCGAATTTTATGGAAAAACAATTAAAAAGTATGATGAATATAGAACACAAGCAAATTAACTTTAATATACAGGCAAAACCTTTAACGGTAAATAAGGCGTGGGTGGGTGGTAGAAGATTTAGAAGTCCTGAATATAAAAGTTTTGAAAAAGAAATAGCATATTTTTTACCAAAAATTACTGTTAAAGGAGAAGTAGAAATACGCTACAAGTTTTATATTAAGAATTATAACCGAACTGATGTAAGTAATTTGATAAAGATTTTAGAGGATATTTTAGTAGCCAATGGAATAATTGAAGACGATAGGTTTGTTAAAAAGTTTTCGGCAGAGAAGTTTAAAAATGACAACGAATCAATACAAATTTTAATAAAGCAATATGAAAGGTAAAATAATAATCCCCAAAATGAAATATCCGCCTTTGCCTCCTTTTAAGTTAAGAAGTGAAAAACAAATGGAAGAACTCTTACACCGGGCACGAGTAGTTGCTCGCAAAAATCAGATTTCTATGCTAAAATTAGAACAAGATATACCCTCTTTTTTGACAAGCATTAGGAAAAACAGAAAAATGAAATGAAGAAATAATACACCCCAAGGGTTCAGAATGGAGAATAAATTAGCACTCTTTCATAGACCACCTAACCGAGGGAAAGGACATTAACAGCTTCTTTAAGGAATTATTAGAATGAAAACAATACTTTTAATTATAATACTGCTCTTATTGTTTACTATCTCTAATGAAATGCACAAAATTCAACAACAAAATGTACTTCTATGCCAATTAGTAAATACATCATCTAATATAATTTGTAAATAATTTTATGTCTCTCTCAAACGAACAAAAGAATAAGATAAAAGAAAAGTTTGAAAAAACATTTGAAGAGTGCAATGGGGGATTTTTAATAAATTCTTGGGCAACAAGAGATAATTTTCTTGACTTCTTCCTCTCCCAGTTTGACTCTCTCCAAGCAGAAGCAAAAGAAGAATATAAATCCTGTGGAAAAGAAAGAAGTCCTTTATGGGATACATTCGTAGATATAATTGACGAGCAATTTCCTAAAGGTCAATGTAAAGAAAGAGGCAAAGCACTGGTAATGTTAGCATATATAGATATGGCAGTTTCTTCTTTAATAAAAAAAGCAAGAGAAGAATTGAGGAAAGAGATAGAGAAGATGTATAAACAATCCACCATAAATCAACATCACAAATATATAGAAGATAACACACAATATAATTCTGCCCTAGACGATATATTACAAATCTTAAATAAATATGAAAAAGATTTTACATAAAATTGCCCACTGGCTACACTTAAATTCCACAGAAGAAGTGATTGTATTCAATCAAAGTAAGGGTATGCAAATGAGTTATAGAAATGAATGTTTAGAGTATGGTAGATGCTTATTAACTAACAAATAATTATGGAAATAAAAAATCTAAGAGAATGGTATATTAGAAAAGAGGGTCAAGTTTCAACAGCTATAAACAGAGAAGCAACTATTGGAGAATTGATGGATGTAGTAGCTATTCTTATTAAAGAAATAGAATTATTAAAAATTAAGAAGTAAAATGATAACCTTAAAGCTAAATTGTAGCCGATGCGGAGAAAGTGTAATCCGGCACAGCAATATACCTAGGCCAATGTGTAGAAAGTGCGTTTTAAAAAGAAGATGGGAAAGAAGGGTTGCAATTAGAAAGGAGAAGAGTATAATATAATAATAATTATTATGATATATTCAACCAAGAATATAATTATAATACATGAATCCTAGTGATTTTACAAGATTAGCAAATAACTTCTACATATCCAAAGGAATGGAGTCCAATATTGAACGTATCAGTATAGACGCTGATTTTGTAAATTATTATGTTGAAAATCAAAAAGGTTTTCCTAGTTCTAAGGTGGCTTTAGTGTTTATTTGCCTTAATCCTTTATATTGGCAGTATGCTCCTGAAATGGTGGCTGGAGCCAAAAGATTTTTTCTTCCCGGTCATGAAACTGATTTTTTCTTTTGGACAGATATACCGACAGAGGGAGTAAAAGATAAAATAACACAGGCCTGGAAAGAACGAGGAAAGGATGTGGAAAATCCTGATGTTATAAAAACTATAAACGATATAAGTAGCGCAATTATAGATTTACGAAATAAAAAAGATATAACTCTATTCCCCACCGAAGCGGTTGATTGGCCTTACCCTACTTTATTACGCTATAATCTTTTTTTACAGCAAGAGGAAAAACTAAAAGAATACGACTATATTTTTTATTGTGATGTAGATATGAAGTTTGTAAATGTGGTAGGGGATGAAATTTTACCCAAAGAGGGGATTATGGCCGCCCAGCACCCAATGTATGCTCTCAAAAAAGAATATTGGCCACCCTATGAACCCAACGAGCTTTCAGCTTCATATATCAAACGCCCCGGCAAATTGATAGAAGAAAATGGCAAGCCTAGATTTATGCCTCTTTACTTCGCTGGAGGATTTCAAGGAGGTAAATCAGATAAATACCTAGAAGCTATGAAAACTACCAAAAAGATTATTGAAATTGATTTAACTCAATCATATATTCCTATTTGGAACGATGAATCTGCCTGGAATAAGTATTTATCAGAAAATTCGCCAGATGTAATTCTTACACCTTCCTATGTTTACCCTGATAGTTTAATAGAGCAATTTTATATTCCACTGTGGGGCTGTAATTACCAACCAAAACTTATGACATTAACAAAATGGTTTTCTACTTCTAAAGAGGGTGGGGAAGCCGTAGCCAAGATGCTTAAAAAATGATTATAATTAGAAATAAGCGGGAAAAATTAAAATGTTGACCATCAGCATAAGTTCATATAACCAGGCAGGATATTTACCAGATGCTATTGAAAGTGCGTTAACTCAGACTACGCCGTGCCAAGTTATTGTGGTAGATGATGGGAGCACGGATAATTCTTTAAAAATTGCCCAAAGTTATGAACCTCAAATTAAAGTCGTTTCGCAAGTGAATAAAGGTCTTCCATCTGCTCGCAATACTGGTATTATGTGGGCAACAGGAGATTTTGTGTTGCCACTTGATGCAGACGATATACTTTTACCTGATTGTGTTGAAAAGATTTTAGAAGTCATAAAACAAAATCCCAACGCTGATATAATTGCCCCCTCTTTCAAGTGTTTTGGTAAAGGAGAAGATACGATTATTTTAAAAGAAAATATCATTTTAAAAGATTTTGAGACAGGTAATTATTTACCATATTTTTGCGCTATCAAAAGGGAAAAACTTTTAGAGATAGGTGGATATAGTCCTAAAATGATATGGGGATGGGAGGATTTGCATTTGTGGATAAACTTGTTGTCTAGGGGTGCGATAGTAAAAACTATACCTAAAGTTTTGGTTTTATACCGCACGAAAGAAAAATCAATGTGGACCGACAGCAAAGACCATGCTGAAGAATTACAAGCTCAGATAAATAAAGATTTTCCAACTATTTTTTAATACCAAATGCCAAAAGGGATACCTAAAAATGGAATAAATAGAGGATGGTTTACCAATAGTCCTAGACCCTACAAGAAAACAGGTATTTTAAAAGTATGTAAGTGTGGTAAGGAATTCTATTGTGAAAAAAATGTGATTGAGAGAAAAAAATATTGTTCAACTGTGTGTTTTTATAATTATAAAAGCTATGGTTATATTCATAGCGAAGAAACAAACAAGAAAATAAGTTTAAGTAATAAAGGAAAAAAACTTTCAGAAGAAATTAGAAAAAAAATAAGTCTTGCCCGAATTGGCAAATCTTCTCCTAAAAAAGGTAAAGAATATCCTCACTTACAAGGAGAAAATAGTTCTAGGTGGATTGAGGATAGAAGTAGGATAAAGAAAAGTGATAAAAAACATTTAGATTGTGGTTACATATCTTGGATGTTGAAAGTCAAAAGGAGAGATAATTGGAAATGTAAAATAGAAAACTTAGACTGTAAAGGTCGTTTAGAAGCTCACCACATACTTCCATGGAGGGATTATCCTGAACTTAGGTATGAGGCTAACAATGGCATCACTTTGTGCCACTTCCATCATCCTCGCAAGAGAACTGAAGAAGAAAGATTATCTCCTTACTTTAGAGAAATAATCAGTCAGAACTAATTTTGAAACCGATAAGAAATTATATGGGTGGGTTAGGTAATAGACTTTTTCAATATGCCTATTTATATTCGCAAGTCAGAGAAGGTAAACTACCTGATATATATTTACAAGACCATAAATACTTTGACAAGTATAAACAGGAGTTGGTAGATATTTTAAGTGTAGATATAATAAAAAGCGATTATGTTTCTTTACATATTAGAAGGGGCGATTACAAAAATAATTCTTTCTATGTGGATTTAACACAGACAGATTATTACGATAGAGCGATAGCAGAATTTCCCAATGATAAATTTTTGGTATTTTGTGCCGATAGGCAAAGTGGGAGTGATGATACATTAGACCAAGAATGGGTAATGAATTGGTTAGAAGCGAAATATGGCGATAAAGTCAAGTTATTCAAGGGTTTTGACGACATAGAGGATTTTAATAATCAAGCGGGTTGTAAAGCCCACATTATAGCCAACTCCAGTTTTTCCTATTGGTGTGCTTATGTTGGTGGAGGAAAGGTTATAGCACCAAAAGAATGGTTCGTCGCAGGTAAAGAAATGACATTACCAAATAATTTTATCCGAATATGAAAACTATTTTAGTAACGGGGGCTAATGGATTAGTCGGGGGAGAGGCAATGAGTTTTTTCTTAGAGAAAGGCTGGCAGACTATTGGCATAGATAATAACACAAGAGAGAAACTTTTTAGTGTGCAACAAGGTTGGAATGTGGGAGTAAGTGATATTGATATACGAGATGAAAGGTTGATAAATAACTTCTTTAAAGACCATAAATTTGATGCAATTATACACACCGCCGCTCAACCCTCTCACGATTACTCTAAAGACCATGCCCTAGAAGATTTTGATATAAATGCTCGTGGAACTTTAATTTTACTAGAAGCAACCCGCAAGTATTGTCCTGAAGCTGTGTTTGTTCACATTTCAACCGATAAAGTTTATGGGGAGAATATGGTGCGAATTAATGATACACTCTTCGACGAGGAACACAGGCCAGACTTTCTTTTGACAGAAAAAAAGACTCGTTATCATTGTGATTTACCATTTGATGAAGAATTGGGATTAGATTTTACAGGTCAGCGTTCTCTTTTTGGTTGTTCTAAAACCGCCGCAGATATTTATGTTCAAGAATATGGAAACTACTTTGGCATGAAAACTGTCTGTTTTAGGTGTGGCTGTATTACTGGCAGAAATCACAAAGGGGCGGAATTACATGGTTTTATGTCTTACCTAGTGAAGTGTATTAAAGAGGGAATTACATATAAAATTTTTGGCTATAAAGGTAAACAAGTGAGAGACCAAATTCATGCTTACGATTTAATTTCGGCTTGTTGGGAGTTTATTCAAAATCCTAAAAGTGGAGCAGTTTATAACATAGGAGGAGGTAAAGAAAGAAGCGTATCTATTTTAGAAGCTATTGATTTAATAGAACACGAAACTGGCAAGAAGGCAATAGTAAATTACATTGACGAAAACCGAAAAGGTGATAGAATATGGGATATACATAATATCTCTAAATTTATGAAAGATTACCCAAATTGGAAATATAAATATAGTTTAAAAGATATTATCTCTGATTTATGTCAATTTTAATTACTGGAAATTTCGGCAATATAGGAAGTAGACTTGCTAAATTTTTTGATGGTTACATTGGTATAGACACAAAAGATGGAAAAGACCTTTTAACTTGTGAACTTCCTAATGATGTAGATGTAATTTATCATTTAGCGGCTCATGCTCCGGTGGAAAACTCTTGGAAAGACCCTGTGAGGACAATAGAAAATCTAGCTACCACTATCCGGCTTGTGCATAAATATCCCAATGCTAAGATAATTTTTGCTTCCACTGGTGCTTCAATAGACCCTGTGTCTCCTTATGGATTTTCTAAGTGGGCTTGTAACGAATACTTAAAAAGATTCCATAAAAATTCAGTGATACTTTATTTTCCTAACATTTTTGGTATTCCCAGAAGTGTAGTTGATATTTTTAAAGGAAAAGATGAAGTAGTAATTTACGGAGATGGTCTTCAGATAAGAGACTATGTTCATGTGAATGACATAGTTTCTGCACTTTGCAAAGCCCAAAAATGGCAAGCAGGAGAGTATTTTTGTGGCAGTGGAATAAAAACCAATCTATTTCAATTAACTAAAGGGAAAAAAGTAATTTTTAAGGAATCTCGGAAAGAGCAACGAGAATCAGTGCTTCCAAATACCACTCCAAATTGGGAACCAATTATTAATGTAATGGATTATATTAATGAGTAAAAAAGACTTACAAGTATATTGTTTTGACCTTGACGGAACTCTTTGTGAAATAAAAAAAGGGCCAAAAGGTTTAAAAGAGTATGGCAAGGCACTTCCCATGTGGGATAGAATTAAAAAAGTAAATCAACTCTACGATGAGGGACATTTAATCAAAATTGAAACAGCCAGAGGGCGCCAAACTGACCAGGAATGGGAGGAGTTTACCAAAAATCAATTAGCAGAGTGGGGATTAAAGTATCATGTTTTACGGGTCGGTGTAAAAATGCACGCTAATCTTTACATTGATGATAAAGGGATAAATGATAGAGACTTCTTTAAAGATTAAAGGTTATACCTGTGGAAGTTTTGACCTTCTTCATGCCGGGCATCTTTTGATGTTGAAAGAATGTAAAGCTCAGTGTGATTATTTGATTGTAGGACTGCATACTAATCCAACTATAGATAGACCCTTGAAGAATAAACCTGTGGAAACTGTGGAAGAAAGAATCATACGCCTGCAAGGTTGTAAGTATGTGGATAAAATTTTAACTTATGATACTGAGAAAGATTTAGTAAATCTCTTAAAAGAATTAAAACCTGATGTAAGATTTTTAGGAGAAGATTGGAAAGGCAAGCGTTTTACAGGAGATGAATTAGATATTAAAATAATATATAATAGTAGAGAACATGATTTTAGTAGTTCAAATCTAAGGGAACGAATACGCAATGCAAAAAAATAACCCAAAAATTTCAATAGTTCTCCCGATTCATGATATGAAAAACGGTGCCTTCTTTTTATGGAGAACCATCAATTCTATCATGGAACAGACCTTTAAAGATTACGAGATTATTATTACCAAAGAAGGCAAAATGGCGGAAAACACCAATGCTGGAATTAAGAAAGCGAAGGGTGAATTGATTAAAATACTATATTTAGATGACTGGTTTGCTCACCCAAACGCACTTAAGGATATTGTGGAAAATTTTGATGATAGAATAAATTGGCTTATAACTGGATGTGATACAAACCCTCATCCTGAATGGACAGATGATATTGAGACAGGAAATAATAAACTCGGTTCGCCTTCTTGTCTGACTATAAGAAACTGGAATAATATGCCTTTATTTGATGAACGCATGAGTTGGTTGCTTGATTGTGATTTATATAAAAGACTCCATAATAGTTCGGGGAAGCCAAAAATTTTAGATGGTGTAAATGTGAATATGGGTATCGGAGACCATCAAATGACTCATATCTTAACAGACGAAGAAAAATTAACAGAACATAATTTGATGCAAGAAAAATATGCCTAAAAAGTGTTTAATAACAGGGCTAGCGGGAAGTATAGGAATTCATGTTTTTGCTCATATTATGCACAACACTAACTGGGAAGTAGTGGGAATATGTAGTTTCCGTCATAAGGGGCTAGTGGATAGAATAGTGGAAATAACTGAAGACCATCCAGAATGGTTAAAGCGATTAAATATGATAACTCATGACCTTTCTGCTCCCATATCGTCCCTTACTAGAGAAAAAATCGGCAAGATAGATTACATAATAAACTTGGCTTCTCTTTCCGATGTAGAAGCAAGTATCCAACAACCAACAGAGTTTATTCAAAACAATGTGGCTCTGATGGTTAATATGCTGGAATATGCTAGAGAGGCAAAGCCAGAAGTATTTATTCAATTTTCAACTGATGAAGTTTATGGGCCAACCCAGAATAAAACAGATGGCTATAAAGAATGGTCGCCACAAGTTCCCTCAAATCCCTATGCGGCTTCAAAAGCCTGCCAAGAGATGATTTCTGTTGCTTATTGGCGAACCTTTAATGTGCCAGTAGTCATTACTAATACGATGAATAACTTTGGAGAAATGCAACAGCCTTTTAAGTTTCCGGTGATGATACAAAAAGCCATAGAGGCAGGAGAAGAAATAACTATACATGGGAATGAAAATGGAGACATTGGTTCTCGTTCTTATATTCATTCAAGAAATGCGGCAGACGCTTTGTTATTCATTCTCAAACAACCAGTCTATATGCACCAACCGGCGCAAGCAGACAAGCCCGATAGATATAATATAGTGGGAGATAAACAACTTGATAATTTAGAATTAGCTCAAATTATTGCTCGTCTTATGGGCAAGGAATTAAAATATAAACTTGTCAACTTCCATAAAACCAGAATGGGGCATGACCCTCATTATGGGCTTGATGACTCAAAATTAAAAGAGATGGGCTGGAGGTCGCCAGTTTCATTTGAAGATAGTTTGAAGTCCACGATTGAGTGGCAACAGAACCACCCAAATTGGATTTCTAAAAATCATATATGAAACGTGACCTTCGCTATGGAGGGACTCTGATAGATAGTCGTGAAATCAGAGCAATTATAAAATCAATTAACAAAAGCCGTAAAACAGGAAATTGGCAGACTGCTTCCGAAGCCCAAAAAATGGAACAGGAAGCCGCTAAATTCCTCGGTGTAAAATATGGAATACTTACTACTAGTGGTAGCTGTGCTGGGCTTTTGGCTCTTAGTGCTTTGGAGTTGCCTAAAGGTTCCGAAGTTATCATCTCGGCCGTTACTTTCCCTACTATATACAATATCATTCTTCAGTGTTCTCTCGTTCCTGTTGTGGTGGACGCAAAAGTAGGCACATATAACTTTGATGTAGATGAAGTAGAACAAGCAATTATTAAAAGCAAAGGCAAAGTAAAAGCCGTGATAGCTGTTCATGCAGTGGGCAATCCTTGCGATATGCCAAGACTAATGAAAGTGGCTAGGAAATATAATGTCAAAGTCATCGAAGATAACTGTGATGGTTGGGGTTCTACTATACAAGGCAAAAAGGTGGGTTCTTTTGGTGATGTATCAATTACTTCGTTTCATGCAGCACATATTGTTAGCATGGGAGTCGGTGGAGGAATCTACACTAATGATAAAGAAATTGCAGGACGAGTTAGACAATACCGAGATTGGGGGCGACAAGCAAATACAATAGAACCCCATAAAGTAAAAGAACTTCCGAAAGATTACAACCCTCGTTTTGTCTACGACAAAATAGGCTACAACTTCCAAATCCTAGAACTTCAAGCGGCTATGGGGAGGGTGCAGTTAAGAAAAACCAATAAGATAAAAAAATTAAGGAAAAAGAACTTTGACTATTTATATAATGGTTTAATGTGGTTAGAAGATTTATTAATGCCTGATTGGTTGCCGGATACCGATGTATGCTGGTTTTCTTTTCCAATTACCTGTTATGGAGATAGAGGTAAACTTGTAGATTATCTTGAAAAACACGGCACAGAAACTCGCAGTATGTTTGCTGGCAATATAACACTTCATCCTGCTTACCGTCATTCAAAGTTTAGGATAAGCGGAAAACTTACCGAAGCTAATTACATACTAAAACATTCATTTTGGATATCCACACACCCACGCCTAAAGAAAAGTGATTTGGATTATATTATAAAAGTTTTTAAGGATTATTACAAATGCTAGAATTACCGCAAGTTACGCTCATTGCACTTGGGACAAAAAATGTAGAAGGCATGTATAACGCTCTTCAACAAAGTCAAAAAGGTATAAAATGGGGAGCAGTTAAACTTATTACCGAGATACAATGCAATACCATAGACGAATGGAATCACGCTATTGTGTTTGAATTACGACATTTCGTAGATACACAGTTTTGTATGTTAGTGCATCCTGATGGTTTTGTGGTTAATCCTGAAAGTTGGGAGCCGGAATTTTTGAATTATGATTATATTGGCGCGCCGTGGCCACTACCAAGTGATGATTATTCTTACCAGACACCTGACGGTGAAATAGTTAGAGTTGGAAATAGTGTAAGTATAAGGAGTAAAGATTTACTAGAATTACCTTACGCCTTAGAAGTAGTATGGCGACCTTACTACGGAAATACAAACGAAGATGGATTTTTAACTTGCCATAACCGCAGACTTTTTCAACATTTTGGGGCTAGATACGCGCCGATTGAAGTAGCCAAATGGTTTGGCAGAGAATTAGATATACCAGAGAATGTAGATGTGGAAAGTCCTTTCGCTTTTCACTTGCATGATACAATGCCAGGTCGCAATGAGAAATATAGAAGTTTAATGATATGATTTGTGGTATTTTTCACGAAGGAAGTGGATTAGGCAATCAGTTGCACCGTTATGTAGCGACTAGAGTTTTGGCCTTGGATAAAGGAGTAGGATACAGCATGAAAAACTTCTCTTTATTTAAAGGAGAACATTTTATAAAAAATGTAAGGTCTATTGCTTGGAGCGAAGGAGAAAAATGGCCGACAAAAGAATGGCTGGAAAAAAAAGTGGTAGAAAACGGTGTAGACATACGAAGCTATGACCCAGAATTTAATTTTATAGAAGACGGAACTGTCATCGATGGTGAATTTCAGGACGAACGCTACTTTGGACACCGAATGAAAGAAATAGACGAATGGTTAAAAGTAGAACCTTTAAATATACCTGATGATGTTTGTGTAATAGGATTTAGAGGGGGAGAATTTAGTGTATTTCCTGATTTATTTCTCACTAAAGAATATTGGGAAGAAGCGAAAGTTTTAATGTTGCGGAAGAATATAAATATGAAGTTTGAGGTTCATACTGATGATGAAATTCTAGCAAAACAGTTCTTTCCTGATTATAAAATAATCCACGATATAGGTATAAACTGGCGAAGTATTCGTTTTGCTAAATACGCTATTATCGCCAATTCTTCTTTTTATATTTTACCTAGATTATTGAATAGCGGATACACAATTGCCCCACATTTTTGGGCTAGAAGAAATACTGGCATATGGTGTCTTCCACAAAATTATTATAAGCAATTTACTTATATATGAGATGTAAATTATGTAAAATGTTGGAAGATGAAGAATTGATTGTGCACAAGTATGAAACTCATGGGATTCGACTAAAAGACTCAATGGGGGATGATTACTATTCTGAAGAGAAAATAAAAGAGTTAATCAACAAACATCGGAGAACAGGACAAGCTAGTGTAGAGAAGAAGTTTGGCAAGAAACCTAGTAGAATTATATAAAATATATTTTAATAAGAAAATGGATACTTATGGTAGAAAATTAAAATAATGCTCTTCGTATTATCAAGATACAATCATGATATAAGCTGGGTAAAGGACTATACTGATGATGTGGTTCTTTATGATAGAAGCGAAGAGAAAATTTCTAACTCCATTCCCACACCGAATATAGGAAGTGATTTGTATGATAAATTCACCTACATAATAGATAACTATGACAACCTGCCTGATGTTGCTTTATACAGCAAGGCGAACTTATTTAAATACATTACCAAGGAAGAGTTTGACAAAGTAAAAGACAACACAACCTTTACGCCCTTACTAACGCAGAACCATAAAACATATTTACCAATATGCTGGTATGAAAATGGTCTTTACGCAGAAATTAACGATTATTGGTATCTTGGTTCACATCCAGCGAAACACACTAAGGAGATAATGGATATATTTAAAATGAACGAAAGATATTATAATTTATTTGCTCCTGGCTCAAATTACATAATACCCAAAGAAAACATACTTAAACATCCAAAAGAATTCTATGAAAAATTAAGGTCGTTTTTAGAGTGGGATGTATATCCGGGAGACGCCCAAATTTTGGAACGCAATTTATTTTATTTATGGAACAATCCTCTATCCCCCCAGAAGAATTAGAGATATTTAAATCCCTTAAAGATATTAAGGTTGTTTTTGATGTGGGGGCAAGAACAGACATAGACTACTTTAACATTCTTCCTGAGGCGACTTATCACTTGTTTGAGCCGAACCCCTTGTTCTTTGCGGACTTAAAAGCAAAGGTAGGCGACAGAAAAAATGTTTACCTAAATAATTATGGTTTGGGAGATAAATTTGAAGAGTTGCCTTATGACCCCACTACACAGTCATTTCTTTTACCTGTTACCAATCCTACACTTGCAATTAAAACATTAGACTGGTATATTCAAGAAAATAATATCAAGCGTATAGACTTTCTCAAGATAGATACTGAGGGATGGGATTACAAGGTTTTGCTGGGGGGGAAAGAAGCTATTAAAATATGTCGCTATATTCAATATGAACATTGGAATGATAGGTGGTGTTTTCACGAATTATTAAATAACGATTTCTGGATGAAGTATATAGGATATAGAAATGTTTTATGCCAAAGATAATTGATGTTTGTATATACAACGGGGAGAAAGATTTATTTGAAATAAGATACAATATCTTAAAGGATTATGTTGATGAATTTATTGTGGTGGAGTTTGATAAGACATTTAGCGGGCAACCAAAACCGTGGCGATTTATAGAATATAACTTTAAGAATGTTTATTATCACGGGCTAGAAGAAAAAGACTATTTGAAATACAAAGAACTAGCCGAAAATTCTCCTAATACAAAGGGAGCAGAACATTGGAAACGAGAGTTTATGCAAAAGGAGAGTATAAAAGATTGCCTAACTCACTTGAAAGACGATGATATAGTTTTTATTGGGGACACAGACGAAATAGTTGAGCCGTTATTTTATACCACATCAATATACAAGATTATTAAATTCAAATTGAGGGTTTATACTTATTGGCTGAATAATCGCTCTAACGAAGTGTTCTGGGGAACAATTAAAGCGAGGTATGGAGATATTAAAGGTGAATGCTTGAATCACTTACGGAATAACGATGAAAGAAAAAATACCATTTTTGAGGCTGGTTGGCATTTTACCTCTCTTAAAGATGGACTTGCTAAAAAACTAACAGATAGTTATACTGAAGAAGATTATGCCCATCCTAGAGTGCTGAATGAGTTAAAAGAAAATATAGAGAATAATCGGGACTTTCTTGGTCGGGACTTTACATATAAAGTGGACGAAAGTCAATGGCCAGATTATCTCAAAGAAAATAGGTCAAAATACTTGCATTTATTAAAATAATATATATAATTAAATTATGAAATGTTTTAAACTCTTACTAAAAGAAATTCCCCAAGAAAATGCTTGGGGCTATCAAGATAAAGATGCTATCAAGCTCGGTAAAATAGCATTCCCCTTCAAAGGAAAGACAGACGATTATGACTTTGACTTAAAGAAGGGCGATGAAGTTTATTTTCAATATGGAACAAATGTTAAACTAGACGGGGAGGACTATATATTAGTATCTTTAACAAGCCTAGTATGTCAAAAATAATATCATTTTCAAAACAAAAACAAATAGATGGAATAAACAAGGTGGTGGATTTAATGAAAATTACTATTGGTCCAAGAGGTAAAAATGTGTCTCTAACCAATGGGAATACAGTCAATGATGGTAGACGAATAGCTGAAGACATAATACTTAAAGACCCAACAGAAAACAAAGGGGCAGAAAGGGTAAAACGATTAGTGCGTAAAGTATCCAGTGATGTGGGTGGTGGGAGAACTGCAACAGCAATACTTTATCAGGAACTTATCAAAGTAGGTATGGATTTACTTAATCGGGGCTTTAATTTTAATGAACTTAAAAAAGGTATGCAGTTAGCGGTCAAAGATATACACGAACAATTAGATAAAATGTCTATACTGGTTAAAGGCAAACTCAAAGAAATAGCTACTATCTCAACCGAAAGTGAAAAACTAGGTAAAGTTATTGCTGAAGTAATGGAAAAGATAGGTAGGGATGGCATAGCCACAGTTGAGGAATCTAATTCATTTGATATTACAAGTGAAATAACCGAGGGATTGAAGTTTGATAAGGGATTTATCTCGCCCTATATGATAACCAATAACCGGCAAGAGGCGGAATACAAAGATATACCTGTTTTAATTACAGATAAAAAACTATCTTTTTTTAGAGATTTGCAACCAATTTATGATTCACTAATTAAGGAATCTGAACTTAAAAAGAGTAAAAAAGATTTGATGATTATTGCTGAAGATTTAGAAGGAGAAGCGTTGAGTGTATGTGTGTTTGCTAAACTAAAGGGACAATTCAACACCCTAGCTATTAAAACACCCGGTATTGGAGATAACAAGAAGTTCTGCCTTGAGGACTTATGCGCACTTACAGGGGCAGAATTGTGGACTGAATACTTACAAGAACCAAAACTCGGCAAGATTAAAAAAGTGGTATCAACAAAGGATTCAACTATTATTCTAGGTGGAGATGTAAAAACTTGGATAACTACATTACGAGTCAGAGAAGAAATGACTCCAAATAAATGGGAAAAAGACCAATTCCAAGAAAGAATAGCTAAATTACAGAATGGTATAGCGGTAATTAAAGTGGGTGCGTCTAGTGAAGATGAAGTAAAATACTTAAAATTAAAGATAGAAGATGGTGTAAATGAAACCAAGAGAGCTTTAGAAAGTGGTATTGTAATGGGGGGGAATACAGCGTTTATTCACGCTTCAAAAAATATAATTGATTGGTCAAAACAAATACAACCCATCCAAACACATTCACAAGACGAAAAATTGGGCTATAATATAGTATTTGGAGCAATTGAGGCGCCACTAAGACAAATTGTGGAAAATTCTAGGGGTAAGCCAGATATAGTGATTGATAAAATAAGAAAGTCTAAAGATTTGACAACAGGATACAATTCATTAGATAATACAGTGGTAGATGATATGTATAAATTAGGTATTATAGATGCAACTAAAGTAGTTAAAACTGTGCTAGAATATGCGGTAAATGAAGCTATATTATTTCTAAGTATCGGAGGTGATGTCTCCGAAGAATTAGAAGAAAATGATTAGAATAATAAGTAGAGCACCAAGAAGTAGAGCGGAAGCGCAAAAGAATATCGATGCTTTTAAGGGTGTAGTAAAAGGAGTAAAAAACTATGGTAAAAATGTTGTAGGTGGTGCTAAAATAGTGAGTAGTGCAATTAAAAGGAAAGTATTAAAAGCTTTTAAGAAGTAGAAAGACAATGGATGAAGAAAATACGATAAAACCGCATAAGAAATCGTATGATTGGTTAAAACAATATCAATTTCAAGCTGGGAACAATGCTAATCCAAACGGAAGACCAAAAGGTAAAAGTCTTAAAACATTTGTTAAAGAGATGCTTGAAAAAATGTCAGATGAGGATAAGGCAAAATACTTAAAGGAGTTGGACCCAGATTTTACTTGGCGAATGGCTGAAGGAAATCCTGCTAATAATGTAGAAGTATCCGGCGAACTTAAAAGTAAAATAATCAGATTAAATGGATGAGGAAATTAAGTGGTCAGAACTTTGCCGTTTTTTTCCTAAACAAACAGAGGCACTAGAAGCCTCTAAAAGATTTAAGTTTGTATTGTTTGGTGGGAGTGTAGGTTCAGGTAAGTCATATTGGATTCGTTGGAGTGTTATATGGTGGTTAATGGAATATTACGCTAAATATAATATTAAAGGAATACGAGCAGGAGTATTTTGCGAAGATTATCCCTCACTTAACGATAGGCATTTGAGTAAAATCAAATTTGAATTTCCTACATGGTTAGGCAAGTTTAATGAGGCAAAGCACGAATTTGTTTTAGCTCCTGAATATGGGAGTGGACTAATAGCTTTCAGAAATCTTGATGACCCGGCAAAATACCTTTCAGTAGAATTTGCGGTTATTGCTATTGATGAAATAAATAGAAATCCAAAAACAACATTTGATATGTTGCGTTCCCGTCATCGCTGGCCTGGTATTAAAGATGTAAAATTTATAGCAGGCTGTAATCCTTTAGGCGAAGCGTGGGTAAAAAATATGTGGGTCAAAAGATTATTTTCTCCTGATGAGAAAGAACAATATGAATTTGTGTTTGTGCCAGCCTTACCTACAGATAATCCACACTTACCAAAAGAGTATTATAAATCACTTGAGAGCTTACCGGAAAATCAGCGTAAAGCATACCTTGAAGGCAACTGGGATGCTTTTGACGAGGGAATGGATGGGAAAGGATATATACGATTAATCAGTGACAGAGAATTACAATCTGTTTTAACAACTCAGGCAGAACATACTGGTTATGTGATAATGGGTGTAGACCCTGCGGCGGGGGGGGATAATACAGCCATAGTAATTAAGAGTGCCAACCTGCAAGAAATAGTATTCAATCAGAAATTGCAAAACACAATGGACTTGGTTGGTGTTATAATGGAGAATTATAGAAAATATAAATGTGATTATATTGTGGTTGATAAGACAGGTGTTGGGCAGGGAATTTGGGATAAACTTAAAGATATGGACTATCCCGTGAGAGGTGTAGCTTTTAATGAAAAGAGTGAGGATGAACAATATCCTAACTTGAAAGCGGAATGGCATTTTAGAGAACGCAAATGGTTGTTGAGTGGTGGAAGACTTTTACAAAACTATGGTTGGAATGAATTTGAATTAGTAAAGTATAAGAACAAGGATGGCAAAATAGTTATCCAGCCCAAAGAAGATTTATTTAGTGAAGGTATAGCAAGTCCTAATTGTGTTGATGCCGCAGTATTAACTATGTGTATAGCAGATAAAAATATCAAATCACAACGTATTATAAAAGCTAATCGTGGTAAGGCTTTTTATGACGAAATGGATAGTGTTTGGAAAGACGAAAGGTCAATAGATAAATATTTATAGCGATTGTGAGTTATCCACATAGACATTCATACTTGACAACAAGTAGAATATGTTTATGGATAAAACTAATTTTGAATTGGTAGAAGAAAATGCCATTGACTCTCCAGTCAAAGATATTAAATGGTATGGCAAAGAAGATATCACAGAACAAAAATCTATACATGATAAAGGTAAAGGCGAACCTGTTTTAATAAGATTATTTGAATTTAGACTTGCACCTAATTTAGAAACATTACCAACTAAGGAACAGATTTTAACTCTTGAATATATTAAACACTTAAAAGTTCAATTATGGGCTGATGGTTTGCGTTTGATTATGGAGCCGAGAGTGATGATAGACAAAGAGAGCATTAAGATATTTGCTCCCTGCCAGGCAACAATGGGTAATAACTTTTTAGAAGAGCCTAAATTATTACAAGAATGGATAAAGTAATGGATAAAAATAGTTTAGTGGGAGATATCCAAACAAAATACAATGAAAGTTTTGAGTTTCTTCAAGCTCGTAAGAAAAGGCAAGCACAGCAACTTAGACTTTTAATTAACTTACAGAAGGGTGACCAGACTATTTCTTCAACACTTTTGCTTACTTTATTTAATCGTGTGATGTCATCTCTTTATGATGATAAATTGCAGATTAAATTCTTACCTTCACAGGGAATAAATCAAGACCAAATCAATGCTTATAACACTCTGGCTCAATCCGATTATCTTGAAATGGGTAAAGCTAAATTAGACTATGATTGGTGTTGGGATACTCTATTCTATGGGCGAGGCTATATGGAAACATATAATTTTGATAAAAAGCGGAAGATAATGTGTCCTCATGTTATTAATCCACTAGTGTTTGGCTACGACCCGATTGTTAGTGAAGTGCAGGAGTGGAGATATTACTGGAAGTGGATTACTAAAAATAAATGGGAATTAGAGAAATTGATTAAGAAAGGTAAAATAACAGGTATTAAGAAAGTTAATGAAATAGCGTCTGGTGTGGAAAATTATTTATGGGAATACAAAACTATTGTAGACCAAGCTAGAGCCGGTATTGAACCTAGTCCCGACCCAAGCACATTAGACGTGTTTCAGATACTTGAGTTCTATTCATACAACGATAAAGGTATGAAATGTTGTTATTGGGTAGATAAAAGCTTCTCTAAAATTTTAATGGAAGAAGAGTTAGATTTAGGAGATGGGGAAGATGGGGATTCAAAGTGGCCTATTGTAGTGAAAGAAAGTTATCGTCAGCCGCATAGTTCACTTCCTTTCTCAGTTGCCGATTTACTAGATGATAAGCACCGAGCAAAATCTGTGTTGCTTAATCTTGCATATATCTCTGCTAAAGATGAAGCTAATCCTATATATCTCTATAACTCAGATAAAGTAGATGATATAGCCCAATTCTTATCAAGACAGGTTAATCAACATATTCCTGTTAGTGATGTGAATGATGCTGTCGCTCCTTTAAATAAGGCACGCGCAATGTCGCCTGAACTCATTAACTTTATTCGTGTTTTAGAAAGTGAAGCGGAAGACCCTGTTGGGGCAGGCAGACCGATGCAACCTGAGGGGGGAGGAGGCAAGCAAACAGCGACCCAAGCGGCTTTAGACCAACAATTAAACGATATGTCTCAGTCTCTCTTATCTAAAGTTTTACAATTTGGCGAATCGGAGTTTTGGTCTCATTGGTTTCATAGATACGCTAAATATGGCTCTGAATTAGGCTCTAAAATGGCTAATATTGTGGGAGTTAAGGGTGTAGATACCAAAGAAATTGAATTGTCAGTTTTCCACACTGACTTTCCGCCCGGTATCATGGTATATTCCGCAAAAGGGGCAGAATATAAGGAGTTAGTGCTTCGCAGAGATTTAATGCAACTCTATCCTGCTCTAGTGACAACATTAGATATGGATGGGTTGCGAAATTTCAATAAGCATGTGTTCTTTCCAAAATTCCTGCAAGACCCTTCACTTATTGATGTAATGTTGCCTAAAACTATTGATGAAATTAAAGCTGAAGGGGAGAATGAGATGCTACAACGAGACCAAATGCCGAATGTATTACCGACAGACAACCATACTACGCACATTTATACACACATGATGGTTCAACCGAAAACTTGGTCGTTATGGCTACATTTAGAATGGCATCAAGAATTATTAGCTCAACAGAAAGCCCAAGAACAAATGATGTTGAAAATGCAAGGACAAGAAATACAACAAAAAGAATTAGGGAAAGAATTAGGGGGTAAGGGAAAGGTCGGCCCGGAAAAGCAAAGCCCTATGGCTATGGCAACCCCATTAAAAAATGAGATGAAAAATGTATGATTAAAAAGAAAAAAAAAGTAAATGAAGAAAATAAAAAACAGAAAACGATACAAGTTAAAGTTGAAACCACAGAAACCAAGTCTGTGGTGGAAATTAAAAAAATTGATAAATTAAGTGTGGGATTTCCAAATGATGATATGAATCAAGTAGTCGCAAAATTAAATGAACTAATAGATAAATTCAATGATTAATCCATATCCAGTTCTACCTCATGATAAAGGTAATAATGTAATGCAGGAATTTCCTGCAGCCACTTCGGTTTTAGCCATGTATGCTAGTGAAAACTCTTCTACCTCTTCGGTTATTAGCGTAACGCACGATACAACTACTATAGAAATTGCAGCTGTGGGAGGTCCGGCAGTTATGCGATGGGTAAGTTCTGTTGTAGCTTTTGGAGCTGCTTCTTCAGTTATTAGTGCCGCAGGCACAGCGAATTTTAACCATGTTATTCCAACCGGGACAGTTCGCAGATTTGCTATTCCAATAGAGAGACAAGATACAAATCCGCAAAGTGTGCAAGGAGTAAATAGGCTGAATGGTCTTTATAATCGGGTCGCAATTAAATCAATAGGAGTAGCAAGTGTTCTCCTAACGGAATACTAAGGAATACTAAAATGAAAAAAGAAATGATGATGAAACATTTTAGGAAAGAGACGGGTGTGCCAAAGGGTATGTCAAGAAAGATGGCTAAGATAGATAAAGCCGTAAAAAAAAGTGGATTTTAAGGTCGAGTAATTATTAAAACAATCAAAACAAATATATGGGTATAAGATTTCCTTTAAAGACAGTTCTAGATGTATTCAACGACGCTCCTGGACATGGAGGTCCAGCTTCAGTATCTGGCGGAGTAGCACATACATTTAATCTTCCACAAGATACAGATAATATTGTTGTTAAGTTAATAGCGTCTGTTGTTGGTGGAGGGGTAAGTGCAGTTTTGCAAACTACTGATGATGGAGGAACAACTTGGTATGATGTTGCTAGAACGAGTATTGTATCAAACGCTGTTTCAGAAAATGCTCAGTGGCTCTCTGCTCCGGTAATAGGGAGTGGTATGAGAACAGGTGTGGTTGTTCCCAGCGTGGTAGCTGCGGGTAGTGTGGTTAGTTTTGGAAGTATCGCAGGTGCGATTGGCTCGGCCGCCGCATCAACACTTGGACAAAGAGAAGTTTCTGGTCTTCCAATTCTTAGTTCACTTGGTCGTATATTTTTGCAATATACGGCTGCTGTATCAAGTATTCAATCTGAGCGAGTGCAAGTTAAAGTTAATAGTGAGTCAGGAACAGCCTAATGAATAACGGCTCAATTATAATGGAAGATGTGCCTAATCCAAAGGAAGTTATTTCCAGAGAGAAAGAAACACAACTTACAGAAGTAATTGATGCATTACAAAACATAGCAGGTTCAAGTTATTGGAAAGTTCTTCAACAAAATGTATTTGAAGTGGACTTATTTAAAGCGAAGAGTCGACTCGCTAAGGAGAAGGACACAACAGAGATATTCCGATTACAAGGAGAAATTCGCTGGGGAGAAAAATTTAACCTAGAGAAACTCCTAGAAAAGTATCGGAATGAATTATCAGCTATAAGGAAAAATATATGAATCCAACTACTGTGAGTTCAAATGTTCAGCCACCGAGGGAGACCGAACGCCGAGGAGGAAAGACAGTTCCTTATACGAGAATGTATCCTTTGATTAAAGGAGGACAATGCGATTGGTGTGGAACTTTGGATAAAAACCAACCCGCCACTATGCAATATAAACTTTGTCCGCATTTCAGGGATATGGGAAATATTGAATGTTCTTACTGCGACCCTACTAAAGACCCTAATGAGGTCATTAGGTATTCGGTAATGAAGATTCATGACCACCCTTACGACAAAGATAGCCAAGGGAGACCAAAGCTAGTAGTCGTATGCGACTCGTATGACTGTTCAACCAAACACCGAGCACGTTTTGAAATAGCAGGTTAATCTCGCTTATCGCTTAGTCCGCAATAAGTTTGATGTATTAAAAGACTAATCTCACTTGGAAGTCGCTGAACCAAGTTGATGTAAAAAGCTGGTTTATGGTAGAGGAAGATTTAGATTTAGATTTAGAAGACGAAAACATTACTAGAGAAAAAGATAGGAATAAAAAACTCGCTGATAAGGTTAAAATAGCTTCTGAAGAGCGAGATGCTCTAGCTAAAGCCAAAGAAGAAGAGGTTAAGGCTAGAACTAATGCAGAGAAGGAGAGAGATTTCTTTAAAAACTTCAATCAAGTTGCTATAAAGTATCACGGTGCAAATGAATACCAGGATAAAATCTGGGAAAAGGTGCAAGGAGGATATGATATAGAAGACGCTATGATTTCAATTTTAGCTAAGGAGGGTAAGTATAATCCCACCCAACCTAAAGTAGAAGAAAAAGCAGCAGGAGGTTCTGCCGCCACTGCCATAAAAGGCAATGATGACAAAACACCGGAAAAAATGTCGCAAGACGAAAGACGAGCCGCATTACTTGATTATGAAAACAAAGGAGAACTCACACTTTAAATTTATCAGGGATTCCGTAAAGTCGGAATTATAATGCCAGTAACAGTTAGAGGGTCAGGGTGGGGTGGGGCAAACACAGATGTTTCGCAACTCCTTCGTTCTTACATTAATGGGAAAATTGATGTATTGGAACCTGACCTTAAATATGCCCAGTTGGGTATGAGACGAGATGTCCCTCAAGGATATGACCGTATCTTATTCCCTCAAACTAACCAGTTGCCTGTCAGAATCAACATTCGTGGTTCTACCCTTGGTGGAACTATGTATGATTCTGTATTAGGTGGTTCGGTTTGGGGAGCAGGAGCGTCTATTCAAGGCGGACAGGCATCAGATGCCAGAGGATACCCAGTATCTTCTACACAAGGTGTCGCAGGAATAGTGGAAGGAACAAACCCAACATCCATTACTTGGGGTGCAGCTGCTTATGTAGCAGGCCCAGCTCAGTATGGTATTCTAGTCCAGATTAGCGACCTGTTGGTTAGAAACTCAGCAATTGAAACGATTGATGATGCTTCTATGCAAGTTCGCAACGCATTGGCAAGGTTGGTAGATGGAGTTCTGCAAACTATCGCTAACGCTGGGACAAATGGAGTTATCTATGCAGGTGGAAAAACTGCTAGAGCCGATTTGGCCGCAGGTGATACTGCTGCCCAGTCAGACCTTATAAGAGGAGTAACCTACCTACGAGCTTCAAATGCCGCAGGTTTAAATCCTTTTGAAGGGTCTTACTATGTCGGAGTCATTCACCCTAATACAATGGGGGATTTGATGAGCAACACAGCTTCCGGCTCTTGGGTAGATATGGCTAGATACTCGTCTGTGGAAGATATAAAGAAAGGAACTGTTGGAACATTCCGAGGGATTCGTTTCTTGGAATATCCTTATCAGAACTACTTTAACTCCACAGTTGATGTCTTACCGGTTACCCTTCTAGGGGAAAGGTCATTTGGTTGGGGATATTTCCAGCAACCACAGGCTATTCTGACGACTACCGCAGATTCAAATAACCCACTTAATCTTTACAAGTCAATCGCTGGTAAAGTAACTTTGGGGGCTACGAGATTTGAAGATGCAGTCGGATACATCAGAATAATCCGTTATGAAGCCGCATTTACAGGATAACGCTTTGTCTTTGCCCACCAATAAAAGGTGGGCAAGATACAGGGTATTAACCTGTAATTATGAAAGAATCAAGATATAAAAGATTTTATAGAAAGCATAAAGAAAAGAGAAAAAAAGCTCAATTAGACTACACAAAGAAAACGAAAGGTGAAAGTCAAAAAGCCTATAATCTTAAATTTAAAAATGCCGTTTATGAAATTTTAGGTAAAAAATGTGTTAAATGTAGGTATAGTGATATAAGGGCTTTACAAGTTGACCATATAAATGGTGGTGGAACTAAGGAACGAAAGACCATTAAAGGTAATTATTATAGTTATATCTTGAAAGAGATAGCAAATAATCCAAACAAGTATCAAATTTTATGTGCAAATTGCAACTGGGTTAAGAAATATGAAAACAAAGAAGATTATATAAAATAATTATGGCAACTTTAGAGAATGTAGGGTCATTCGCGAGAGCGCAAGCTCAAACCGACAGTAATGGATTAACTGATACTAATCTTATTATCTTCGCTAATGAAGGGTTATTGGACTTCCATAGGCAACTTATTAGTCATGGAGTGGATGCTTCCCAACTTCAAGAAGCATACCGAGACGGCACAATAAACATTGGAACTTATCTTTATCCAACAGATATGTTTTTCTTGAAAGCGATTGAACTAAATTATGAAGATACCGATGCTAATAATTACATTACAGCCACTCAATTAGATGTGTCTAACCTATCGGGAGGAAACTCTTTTTCTTGGCTAAGGCTTAATCAAAATAAAAATACGCCAATGTTTGATGATAGAGGAGACTGGTATGAGATATTTCCTACCCCTGTCTCTGGCGATAATGTAACCAGTTTAATTCGTATATTTTATTTCCTAAGACCAACTGAATATACCGCTACCTCAGACACGATTTCTTATCCAATGTCGTTAGATTACCGAGCTTTAGGTTGGCGTGTTGCCTCCTCTTACTATTACTCTTTAAATAAAATGGAGGAAGGAAAAATGTTTAACGATAAATACGAAGAAAGAGTCAATCAACTTATTAAAACCCTTAGTCGGGGGATTCAGTCGCCTATGGTCGCGACAACAATACAAGATAACGGTTGGTCATATTAAATTTATGCCTTATGTTAATGTAGCAAAACCAACAGGAGCAAGTTACATAAAGGTAAATTCCTATGTGGATACTTATGATAATAGTGATGTCGCTTACGATAGTTCTTCTTTTTATGAGGGATACAATCCAAGTGCTTACACAAATATCGCCAAACCTGTAGGTGGGTTAAGAATTTTCCCCGGTATGATAACTGGATTGATGATTCCTTTAACTTATTCAAGGTCGTATGATGCAAGTCCGTGGTTTAAAATACCAAAACCCTTAGTAACTTAAAATATATTTATGCCATATAATTTCATTGACGGCTATGGGAGTGTATTAACAGCAGATTCCAGCGTTGTTGGAAGTGCTATACGCCCAATAGTTCATATTGGGTCTGTTCTTTCTGTTTTACCTGTTTTCTTTAGTGGTTCGCCTTCTATTTCTGGACAAGTAGGGGCTTCTATAATCGGAGCGGTAAATGTAAATCCAAGTTCAGTTTATGTATTAAATCCTGTATCCGTGCTAGCCGTAAATCCAAATCCCGCTTCGGTTCAAGTTTTAAATCCTGTGTCCGTATTAGCAGTTACCCAAGGCACTCCCGAATGGATTGTTAAAAGTTCAATCGCAGGAGGTATATTCCCAATATCAGGTTCAGTGGCGGCAGAAATCATTAATACCAACCTAAATATAAGTGGCTCGGTTGCTTCCTTTCATATGGGTAATGCTTCAGTCATTGCTATTATTCAAGGCTCGGTCGCGACTGTGGGGACGGCAGCTGCTAATCAGTCAGTTTCGGGACAAGTGGGGGCATCAATCATCGGCACTGTGCCAGTAATTCAATCGGGAACAGTCATATCTTCTGTTTCAGGAGCGATTGCACCCACAGGAACAGTTACTTCAGTTGCTACTCAAGCCTCAACCTTAAATCTTTTAGCATCAAATTCAGGTCGTAGAGGAGCGACAATAATGAATACAGCTGGAACTTCAGTTTTAGTTAAATTAGGTCTGATGGCAGGAGTAACTGACCATACAGTTGTTATGCAAGACACCGATTACTATGAAGTTCCCTTTAATTATTCGGGAGTTATCCAACATTTTTCTTCCTCGGTCGCAGGATTTATTAGAATAACTGAAATCACTTAGATGCCCTTACAAGGAGTAAATAAAACATTATCTAATCTCGCCAATAAAGGAACGGCTACCCACGTCCTTACCTCAAATGGTGCAGGTGCAGCTCCGACTTTTCAGGCGGCGGGAGGGGGTCTTGGTTATAGTTTAGGAACTATGTGGACGAGCGAAGGAAATCCTGCTGATGGTCTGACTTATTTTATGGCAAGAGCAGGAGCTATTACAGTTTCTGAAGCGTCTGGAATTGGTGATGCTGCAGCTCAAAGACAATTATTTATAGTTCCAAAAGCAGGGAATCTGAAAGCAGTTGTCGGTTCGGTTGAAGTTGATGGAACAGCAGGTAGCGGAGAATCAGTGGCTATTTACATTAGAATAAATAATACAACCGATGTTGCGATAACAACAACAGCTACTTTTGGAGGAGGAACTAATACATTCAGCAAAACAGATTTATCTACGGCTGTGGTAGCTGGAGATGTATTAGAAATTAAGATTGTCTGTCCTACTTGGGTAACAAATCCGACAACAGTATCCTTAAATGCAAGTATTTATATAGAATAACCCCCCTTAACAAACATACAATGAGAAATAAATTAGAAGATAAATAAAATGCCATACCCCAGCACATTAAGCGTATATAGCGACCCCCTAGCAAGTGAAAGATTAAACTCGCCTTCTCATTCCAGTATTGAGTCAGCCCAAAACACAGGGCTGAAGGAAATACAGGCTTTTGTCGGTTCTCTATCTTCATTAGCAGGAACTTTAATATATGATATTCGGGCAACTGATTCGGATGGCGGAGGACATGTGCAAGGTGTAAATAAAGGGGGGACAAACCAAACTGGTTACACTAAAGGGGATATTCTCGTAGCCACTAGTAGTTCAGTCTTGGCTAGATTAGGCGTGGGAGCGAATAACCTAGTGCCTATCGCTGACACTAGCCAAAGTTCTGGTATTAGGTGGGGCAGTCCCAATAGACTTGGCACTGTTGCTTCGGTGGTTACAGTAATCGGAAATACTAATGAAACTTCCATCCTTTCAGTAACAATTCCAGCTTCCATCCTTTCAACTAATAACGCTGTGCGGGCCACAGCTTATATTTCAGCATACACAGTAGGCGGACCTTCAGATACTCTTTTAATCAGGGCAAATTATGGCAATAACTCTATTGGTTCTGTCTTATTAGCCCCTGTGGCCGCTTCAACACCTTCAGTCGGAGGAAAAATTGAACTGACAGTGTTAGCTAATGCCGCCAGTGATGTCCAACGAAGTGAATTATTGGTAGATTTAAGAAGAGATATGTTAAGTATAAATAGCACTTCAATAATAGGAGTAAATGCTTTTAGGAGCACAATATCCTCTATAAACAGCATGGCGAACCAAACTTTAGGATTGACAGCTCAATGGGGAGCTTCTATCGCTGGGTCAAGATTTGATGTGGATGGATATATAGTAGAAAAAATAATATGAACATTCAGACAAAAGTAATAGATAATTTTAGAGGAAGTATGACTCAATATTTAGATGGAGATTTGAACTCTGGTTTTTCCTATGTGCAAAATAGTGCAGGGGCGAACCCATTTAAATCACCCGGAAATTTAACTTGGAGTAGTGCTCCCTCACGGATAGACCCTGATGAAACCGTTATAACCGATTTAATAATGGCAGGCAAAGAACGGGTAGAATCAGGCATACTTTATGTTTACGCTATTGGACATCTAGGCAGACTCTATAAAATACAAGTAAACGACCCCGCGACTAATAATCCTAACTACGATAATCCTGTTCTCTTAACTACTCTTACAATAGGTTCTCCGACTTTTACCAGAGGCGGGTTTATGGATTTCTTCGGTTCAACTGAACGAATTTATATCGGACATGATATGGGCGTAACTAGAATAAATTTTGATGGCACAAGCGAAACCGTGGTTGGTGTGGCTGGTTCTTGGATACAAACAGTGCCTAGACCTCTAAAACAATTTATCGGCAGACTTTATGCGGGCAATGGAAACAATATCGCCGAGATAGACTCAACTGCTACTGTAACAGATTACACTAAACTTGACCCCAGTTTTCCCGATAATACACAAGTTAGGGATATGGATGTTTCTCCCGATGGAACTTATTTGCAAATAGTGGTGAGTCGTCTAGCTTTAGAAGATATAACTTCCGCTAATCAAGATACATCATTTTTTGCAAATTCCGAAAGTTATATATTTAAATGGAATGGAACAGACACAGGCTATACTTCTTATGATACTTTCCCTTCATTTTCTCTAACCGCTAATACAATGTTTCAAAATTATCAATATACATTTGGTTATGACCAATTTGGAGCTGCCGTTTACTCGCCTTTAGATAAAAAACTGAGTATGCAGGAAAGTTTGTCCCCCCTTCCGGGTGCGGTATCATCAACAGGAAATCTGGTAACTTGGATGTTTCCGCTTTGGTGGGAAGGATTTATGGAAACCGATTATTGTGTATTAGGTTCCAATGATTTTGAAATTGGACCAGGTTATTGGGATTTATTTTTCCAATTGGCCACTGAACCCGAAATTGACGTTATTCAAACACCACTTAGTCTGGCAGTTTCAAATCTCGGAGTGGGTTCTTCTTCAAATGGATATACAAATAATATTGTCAGCACATCAAAAACATATTTTTCAACTCTTGAAATTTCTGCGACGACTACAAAATACAAATTTTATAAATGGATTTTTAGTCCTTCCCCTAATATGCCCCAAACTGTTTCTTCTTTAATAAACGCAATTTATCAAACGCAGACTCAATTATTTTCAAAGAAAATTCAGGTAAAAGAAATTAGGGTCTATGGCGAACCTTGGATAACCGATAACTCTTTTAGAATAGATTTAATCGGTTCAAATGGAGCAGTAATGACTAATGGAAGCCAAACATTTATCGCTGGAACGAATTTGACAATCGGAAATGACTTTGCTTGGTATAATCCAGGAATAGCTCCCACTTATGCTTTGGGATTATGGATTGAAAACTTGGGAACTGCCAACTTTACAATTAACAAGATAGAAATTGATTATGTGGCAGGAGGAAAATGATTATGGAACCACAAGACGAAAAATTTAATAAAGCGGTAGACGAAAGAATTAAAAAGTTGGTGCCTGAAATACTAAGAGGTTCAGCTTTTACTATGCGAAAAATAACCGACACCCCAAAAGATGATTTGCAGGTAGTTCCCAGAAAATATGTAAATATGTATGGCTCAATCGCAGGCAGACCGCAAGTTTCCGTGATTGGACAACAATATTTTGCGACTGATTTAGGATACCCAATTTTTAGAAATAGTAATAATGCGTGGGTTTCTGCCACTAGCAGTGTGGTAGCATAATTATATGACAACACCAACTTACAAAACTTCATACAACACAGCTACCAGAAATGATGGAAGCACTTATCAAGTAAAATCAGTCAGTAGCCCTGAATTAGATTCAATGAATGATTTTGACGATATTTTGCGCGCAGGTGGCACTAATTTGGATTATCTACAATCCAGGGGATTTGGTCAGTTATTAGTTGCCAGAGGTGGTTCACTCGCTCCTGTGTCAAAAGGAGAGGATTTTGGACAAGCGGCAGGCACAGGACTTTCTACTCCGGCCGAAGTTGAAGCAAGCCAAAAAACTCAAGATGCTTCGCAAGCTAAAATAAATTATGACATAGCGACTCAAGGTAGTCCTTATGCTTCTTCGGAAGATGATACTAAAAGATTTCAGACTGCTTTAACTAATTTACGAGCAACTGGGCAAGAACCGCCTACTACTCAAGGTCCTGCAAGTTCGGCTATTCAAAATGTATTGCCTCCATCTCCTCAAAGTGCCAATACTTCTTTAATAAACACCACTCTCCAAGCCGATACTGGACTGCAAACCTTACTTCAAAACGTTCAACAATATATGAGTCCGCAAAATCAGCAACAGACTCTTACCCAAGAATATACAAAACTGTTAGAAACTAGTGGCATACAAGGCATCAACACTCAACTCTTAAATGCTAAGAAAGTAATTGAAGGCACGACTGATGACATACGAAATGAAATCACCAAAGCGGGCGGATTCGCGACAGAATCACAAGTTCAGGCTCTTTCTATCGCCCGAAACAAAAGTCTGGTGCAAAACTACAACAATCTCTTAAACCAAAAAGCCCAAATCCAAGACCAAGTAAATATGATGATAGGGCTTTCTGAGAAAGATAGAACTGCCGCTTCTGCTCAACTGGATAAACAAATGAATATGAGTGTTAAGTTATTTGAAATTGGGCAAACAATGAATAAAAATGCCCAAGAGACTTATAACAATTTAGTAGAAAATCTAGGATATAACGGACTTTACCAAGCTACCGGCGGAGACCCCTATTATACAAGTCTAGTGGAAGAAAGTTTAGGACTGGCGCCAGGTGGTCTGCAACAACTAGCCCAACAGCAAGATTATGAACAGCAAGTGGCACAGCAACGAGAGGAAATTAAAGCCAACCTGGAAAATCAAGTAAAAATGGCTGAACTTTCGCTCGCCCAAGCCGCTACTAAAAAATCATTGGCTGAGACAGGGGGCATTGCTCAAAAACAATATTTAGACGCTCAAGAATCTCTAGCCGCTATTCAGAAAGCAGAACTAGACATAAAGAAGTTAGAGCAAGAAATTGCCAATGCTCCTACAAAACTAGCACAAGATAAATTAAAAGCAGACTTGGAGAATAAGAAGTTGGAAGCTGATATTGCATATACCAAAGCTAAAACTGCTGGTGAACAACCAACCGGTATATCTTCTACCACTCAAGCAATAATAGATAATCCTAGTTTATTTGATGATTTAACCCCGACAGAAAAAGGAAAAGTTATAACTCAACTACAAACTAATAAATATGATACTTCTAATCTTGGAGTGAAAGGATTATCAGATACTGCTATCCAAAATGTCGCTCAAACTCAAAAGGCACTAGATGATTTAGCATATCTAAAAACTAAAATACAAGGAAATGAAAGTAAACTAGGCCCAATAAAAGGACTAGCCGCTTTGAATCCGTGGTCAGAGGCTAGGAAACTTCAAGCTGATGTAGATAGAGTTCGCCAGACAGTAGGTAAAGCCCTTGAAGGCGGTGTGCTTAGAAAAGAAGATGAGGAGAAGTATAAGAAAATATTGGCTACCTTGACTGATACACCAACCACAGCTCTCTATAAAGTAGATGCTTTAATTGGTAGTATTACTAGAGATATTGAAACTTACAAATCTCTTCAACAGAGTGCAGGTAGAAGTATGAATATTGGTGCAAGTTTGCAAAAAACTGGAAGTGCCACAAACACTCAAGATTTAAGAACTAAATATAATTATTAAAATGCTACCAGAAGACAAAAGAAAACAATTAGACGGAATAGTTCAACAAATGGTTCAGAATAAAGAATCTGATAGTAATATTCGTTTTGTTGTTGATGACTTTAAGAAAAAATATACTCCTATTGAAACCAAAGCTCCCATAAAACAACCTGGCTATTTTCAAAGAGTCGGACAAGAATATGCGAAAGCTGGCCAGGATATAATTTCTGGTATAAAACAGGGGGCTACTGATATTCAGGGTGGTGGATTACTTGGTGGAGTTCGTGCTGGACTAAGAACAGTAGGTGGGGTTGCCAAAGCAACTTTTGCCCCAATTACTGAAGCTCCCGGAATTAAACAGGGAATTGAACTAGCTGGCAAGGGTGTTCAAAAACTTTCCGAAACTGCTCCTATAAAAGCGGCAGGTGAAGCTATATCCCCTTTAACGGAAAAATTGATGGGATTAGCACAAAAATATCCTGAAACCGCAAAAGATGTTGAGGATATAGTTAATATTGCGATTGTTGGCGGGGGTAAAGCAGTTTCAGAACCTCTTGCTGGAGCGACTGGTAAAACCCTTATCAAAACAGGCAAAGCTGTTGAGAAAGGCGCGATGGAGAGCCTAGAAACAAAACAAGGAGAATTTATCAGAAAATTGGTTCGCCCTGAACAGACAAAGGCAGTTAAAGAGGCGCAAGTGGCTAGAACTACCGAAGTAGGGGTAGGGCCATTGAAAAGAAGTGTCATTGCGCCTACACCACAAGAATTAAGAATGGAAGAAGCTGTAAAAGGAGTTAAAGGGATTGCAGAAAAAAACACTTTTCAAAGAAATTATAATTTTGTTAAAAGTGCAAATAGACAGGAAGCTGAAAATTTAGTTTCCCAATTAGAACAAGTTGAAACACAAGTAGGAAAAGATAGAGGATTTTTCACTCCCAATGAATTCAATAGTTATATGAATTCAGTTAAAAAAGAACTTGCCGATAATCCACTTTTGGTAGGAGATGCGGAGAAAACAGCTTCTAAAATACTTGATAAATTTTCTTCACTTGTCAAAGAAGAAGGACATACTCCGAGAGGTTTGCTCTCGGCAAGAAAGAAACTGGATGCTTGGATGGAATCCCAAAAAGGTCCGAATATCTTTGACCCTAAAACTGAAAGTGCCGTATCTATTGCTTTGCGGGGAATAAGACAGGGGGGTAATACTTTCTTGGCATCTAAAGTTCCTGATGTAGCTGTTATAAAATCTTTAGAAAAACAAACTGCCTTATATAATACTTTAGATAATTTAGCTCCAAAAGCTGCTAGAGAAGCCGATACAGCCATTGGGCGTGCCTTTCAAAGAGCAGGAGATGCTGTGGGAATAAGAAACGAAGTTGTAAGAAATATAGCCGCCGCCACTGGTATATTTGGAATTGGTGCAATATCTTTGTTGAATCCTTTCGCTGGAGGTGTTGCCACCGCAACCGCCTTATCTTTTCTAATGTATAAAGGAGGAAAATTAATATTAAAACCAGAATTAAGAGTTCAATTTGGCAAACTGCTACAATTAGCAGGAAATAAAATTACACCCCAAGACAGGAAGATTATAGAAAACGCTATTCAAGGAAAAGAAATAACCGAAGGATTTATTCGCGGAAAGCCAAGTCAATAGAATGAAAAACAAACCAAATGTAAAGTATTATAAATAAATATATCATGAACATATTATACCATGAACCCAAACGAAACACAACCAAATAATCCACAGTCAGCAGACCAATCAGCCGCGGCATTATCTTTCGCCACCCAACTTCAAGAGCAGATGATGCCTCAAATGGAACAACTAGAAGAACAGCCTACAGAATCCCCTGTAGAGCCTGAAACTACCCCAGAACAAGAGGAAACGCCAAAAATGGGGGAAGATACTAACAAGGAAAAAAATGAGTTAAAAAACGAAATTTCAGAAATAAAAACTGATATTCAACTTATCAAAAAACTACTTTTGAAAGAAAAAGAATAGTATGGAAAATTACTTGCAACTAGGAGCGGTCGCAGTCATATTTCTTTTCGCTGTAAAAGAGTTTTTCGCCTATCTAAAAACCAAAAAGGAAGGAAATGGCAATGGTTTGACTTCCGCCATTTTGGGAGAGTTGCAGAAAATGAATGACAATCATCTTCATAGTTTAGAGAAGGCAATCAATGATGGAAATGGTAAGATAGTGGAAGCGATAAATAATGGCAATTTAAGACAAATTGAATTATTAGGAGAAATTAAAGGAACATTGTCTAAATGAATATAAAAAAACAAATCTGTTCAAACTGGAGCGAACGAGAAGGACACAAACCAGAAATTATTGTGGTGCATATCAGCACAGGAACTTTGGCTTCAATGACTTCATGGTTCAATACTCCAAGTTCTTTCGCTTCGGCTCACTATGCAGTGGGCAAAGATGGAACTATTTTACAATATGTGGAAGACGAAAAAAAAGCGTGGGCAAATGGCAAAGTAAATAATCCCACTTTCAAACTTTACAAACCGAACATAAATCCAAATCTCTACACTTTAAGCATAGAAAACGAAGGAACCGACCTCGCCAAAGCCCCCCAGACGCAGTTAAATGCTCTAGGTGAGCTTTTAACCCACTTATGCGACAAATGGGTCATTCCAAGAGATACGGAGCATATTTTGGGTCATTTTGAGATAGATGAAATGAATCGCATTAATTGTCCCAGTCCTAATCATTCTATTATGGAAAAAATTGTCGCTATGATACAACCCCCATTGCCAATTTCCACGAAAGATATATTATTAAAAATAATAGAGGAGTTAAAAAAATTAGTAGAAAATTTATGAGACCATTATATAAATTTACTATGCCCGAAGATTTTGACATTACAGACGAGGTCGCGTCTGACAACATTTTATTAAATAATGAAAATAATAAAATGGATTCACAATTAAAAAAGAGAATAAAATCACTTGTTTGGCGGGCAGTAATGATGGGGTTAGCAACAGTGATTACGGTTGTCGTAGAAGGTTTAACCGGTTTAGGACTCCCGACATGGATTACAGGTGTGTTTGGATTAATTTTAGGAGAAATTTCTAAATTCTTAAATACCGGAATTAAATAGTTAATACTCTAGCCAAATTCACATTTACAAAATAAGAATTGTGTGCTAGTATATTATTAGGAAGTTGCGGAGCCGAGTAATCGGGAAAATCTGTGGCTCACCGGAAAAGACCTCTTAATAGGGGTTTTTTTTATTTTCTAATGTTATAATAAAGTAAACAAGTTCCTGGAGGTGCTGATGAAGTTCCCTATCCGTTGGGTAAGGGTCTGGTGGTATCGGAGGCAGTTGCGCAAGTTCCTACGGAGGCGGTGATGAAGGGACAAACAACGAACCTTGTGTGCTACATCCACCGCAAAAAGTTTGCGGAAGTGTTGTTGAACACCAATCCCTACTTCCCTGTCGCTTACGACTTCTGTCCGAACTGCGAAGTTTGGATGGTTCGTAACTTTGAGCGGGATATGTTGGGACTTTCCCTTCTTCCCCGCAACTTCAAAACCAGACTCCGATTAGAAAAGTCCTGACAGATGTTGGGCAGGGGGCGACCAAACACCGCCCCTTTACTAACTCCATTTCTTTAATCATAACAGGGGGGTTAAAGAGAAGTTAATGGTTTTCTTATAATGCCGAATTTTGAATTTACCCAAGCGTGTCGCCCGCCCGCAGTTATTCTAATTAACTCATATTTGTTAGAAACCTCAATTTTCTTACGGAATAAAGATATAAACCACGATATTATCTTTTTGATTTTTTCTTTCATTTCACGCTTAAGTTAGCTTAAGTCGCATTAAAAAACCCTTATTTAATAAGGATGTTTAGAAATGAGCTCAAATCAAGTCAAATTAAGCCCTGTTCTTCTTGTTTAATTTCTTCCGATACTCTATTTCGCCTATGACTTTTACTTTTATTCCATATCTTAATCATAACATAGGGTTAGCGAATAATCTTTTTAATTAAAGTTTTAGGTATCATTGTTATATCCGAATATAATCCCGAAGATTTTGTTGTTGCTATTACAATAAATTCTTTATTTTCGTAAATTATCCAGCCAGAAGTTTCGCATATTTCTTCCCATAATTCTTTGGCTCTTTTAATTGCTGACTCAAGATAAAACCACTCGCTCGGTTCATCTCCATTTCTCAAGCCAGAAGCATCTCTCCATTTTATTATTACGTGTTTTTCTTCTTTCATAACATATTATTTATTATTTTTTAATTTTCTATTAAGAAATCTTGTAAACTTTTTTACTAATTCTCTTGCTTCTTCCGACTCATTGGGGCATTTTTCAGCAGGATGGTATGGGTGCATACATCTTTCTCCTAAAAACTCTTTTGCTAATTTTGTTATTTCTTTCATAACATATTATTAACTACTTTTAATCATCTAATTCTTCTTCTATTTCGTCTAATTTATACTTCATATAATCATTTGTTATCTTTTTTAATCTTTTTAGCTATTAATTTAACAATTTCTATAAACTCTTTTGTAGTTATTTCTTTTGTTAGAAATTGTTTGCTCGCTAAGTTAAATAATTCTAGGTAAGTCATAATCATTTGTTATCTAGTTTATTCTTTACTATTGTAATTCTTCACTTAGTGGAATTTCTTTTAATCCTTTTATAAAAGTTCGGCAGTGGCGATTTAATCCCAAACTTACTAAACTAGTATTTGTGTTCTTTAAAATCCAATCCTGTAAAGAAATAACCATATCTACTTCTTTTAATTTTCTTTTAAGTTTTATATATTTTATCTTCTTCATTTTATTTATTAACTACTTTTAAGTAAAGAAGCTAGGTATTCAGTATTTGTCATACCTATTGGTTTCTTTTGAGTTTAGTTTTCTTTGGGTTTAGTGATTTTGTTAGAAGATAATCGTAGGGGAATTTTTGTGTTTTATTTTTCTTAATATATTCTCGCTCGGCAAAATTAGGTTTTCCTATGGTTAAAGTTATTTCCGTGTTTCCTTGTTTTATTTTTCCACCATAGGTTGTTTTAACACCACGAACTATAAAATTCGGCAACACAAACTTTGTTGCCTTTATAATTGTTTTATTTTCTAATAGTGTTTCAAGAACTTCCTTAACATTAAAAACATTATAATAATCTTGTTTTGTTTCCATACTATTTAAGTTAATTTTTAATTTTAAAAAGTTTTGTTAATTTATTTTATGTCGTTTATATATAAATTGTTTGTCCTTTTTTCAACGATGCCCTCCTTCACCGTCTTAGAATCTGGTAAAAAATCTACTTGACTGCATTCTTCTTTCGTGCAACCCCAATAATTCATCTCTTTCTTGCAATTCAAACATTTACCAATATAGATTATATGTTTTTTTATTTTATTAAACATCTTTTCCTAAAATATAAATTACATCTCATACATAATTTGTCTTCTGTCCCAAAATTCCATTTATGTCCAAATAACCAACAAATTATTTTATTTATTTCCATTTTTCCGTTTTCATTCATTGTAATATATTAAAGCCCATACAAAAAAAATAAAAATGATAAAATCGGTAATTAAAATCGGAATTGAAGTCGGTAAGTTTAAGAAAAACCCAATAACTGCTATAACAATAAATACTAAAATTATTACCCTAGCCATTAAATAAGTATATACCACTGATAATCAATAGTCAATAGGAAGTGTGGATAAACTCCATTAACAGGGGAGTATGGGGGGGTTAAACTTTTCTAAATCCCTTTAAGTGTTTTATTTCGTAGTCCTTTTTCCATTGATTACATTTATTACAAAGCACCTGCCAATTTCTTTTATCATACCTTGCACCGCCTTTGCTTCTTGGAATAATATGGTCAATAGTTAGATTTTCTTTTTTATGACATCTTGCACATTCGCCCTTTTCTTTTATAAATCTTGTTTTATTTCTTGCCCGCTTTCTTTTTTGTCGTTGGTTGTTGTATATTCTTTCTTTTTCGGCAAAGCAAAAAGTTTTATACCGAACTAATCTTTGAAAGTAATGCAATACCCTAAAATAGTAAAATCGCCATTTCATTTCTCTTTATTCTACCAAACTTCTATGAATTAAACTATGACACTTTCTACAAACCCACACTACCTCTAATGGTTTTTCATAATCAAAGTGATGCCCTTCTACTATTTTAATTTGCTCACATTTTTCACACTTATTCGGTTTAATAATTTTACCAGCTAGTAAGGCAAGTCGCATTTTGACTCTTGCATTTTGTTTATAATAATGTTTCTTCTGTGTCTTTTTAGCACCTCTATTAAATATCTCGTTTCCTTTTTTAGTATGCCTGTATTTTTTACACCTTTCAGCATTACATTCTTGGCAATGGTAGTATTGCACTCCATACTTATTTTTATTATATTTCAAAACCTCATTACGATTAAAAAAACCTTTACAAATACTACATCTATATGGAGTTTCCATAGGTAAAGTATGTACCACACTAAAACATAAGTCAATACCACATTTTCTACCACATCTTCTCTGTATAGAGGGAGAGGGGGGAAGTTATTTAGCTTTTAGCGACCACCACCAAGTTTTGTCAAAATTTTTAGTTTCATCGCAGTATTTATAAAACCAATATAAGTCAAAATTACTTTTTAAACCACTTTGTGCCATTTTCACAGCATAAAATCTTGCAGGTAATTCTTTAAATCCATTTTTTTTCCTAGAAGTGTTTAATTTATCCACGAATTTTTTTACAATATCTGCTCGTTCACTAACAGGTGTATCGGACTTATTTTTTATTTTATAGTTTTCAATGATTTCCTTAATATCCATTTTATTGATTGATTAAGTCCTAGATTATTCGCTTGGGCAACTTCGTGAACTTTGTGGTGGCATTTTTCACATAGAGCGACTATATGTCTTTTTCTTTTCTTTAAACTCGGTTTGAAAATATCAACATAACTTGTATGGTGCATATTTAGATTTTTATTAGAAGAACAGATTTTGCATTTTTTGTATTCTTCAAATTTTCTTAAATAAATTTTTGTGTCCGCCCAAATTTTAGATTTCAAAAACTCCAAATAATTTATTCCTTTTCTTCTTAATCTCTTATTTCTTGCTCCGAATTGATTTTTTAATTGATTTACTTTCATTGTATTATTGTTTTCTTTGGTGGAGACGCTCCCCCTTTCCCCCATAGCTTTTAAGAAAGCAAATGTTGAAAAGAAAAAGCGAATCCTCCTTGTTTTCTTTGGAGCCAGACGCCGTTAGGACTTACTTTAGACACGCTCTCCTAACTTCCCCCCTCGTGTAAATGCAAAAAACCGCCTCTCTTACGAGAAACGGCTTAATGTTTGATGTTCAATCAAAAAACTATTTACGGCGACTTGCACATATTCAGTTTTTTGACTTTGATTGAACATACCAAGAGTATAGCAAATACAAGAATAGTGTCAAGCTTGACTTCTGTGGAAAACTTTGCTACACTCTAACTATGAATAAAAGCTTTGACGCTATTATAAATATAAACCCCGCACTAATGTTCCGTCAAAGCTCATTGGTGTGGGATTTTTGCGTATAATTTTATGAATAGAGAAATAAAATTTAGAGCGTGGGATAAAGAAAGAGAAAAAATGGACTATGCTCCAGTTTATGTTAATCCTCCAAATCTTGATATAAATTCTATTTTTAGAGGTTCTACTCTTTTGTGGATGCAATATACAGGTTTAAAAGATGAAAATGAAAAAGATATTTTTGAAGGAGATATTTTTGATTGCATTTATAAATTTGATGGATGTAAAAAACATAAACTTATAGTTGTATGGAGTAAAAATACTGCAAGTTTTAGATTAAAAGATTATGGAGAATGTCATCAACCAAATGTAGTTAAAAGTATGGGAGATTTAGAACGATTAAAAATTATTGGCAACATTTATGAAGATAAAAATTTCAAATCATAATAATTGGGCAACCCCAAAAACTTATTATGAAAAATTAAACAAGGAATTTAATTTTAATTTTGACCCTTGTCCTCTAAATTCAAAAGAAAATGGTCTTATAAAGGAATGGGGAACGAGAACATTTGTAAATCCGCCCTATGGTAGAGAAATCGGAAAATGGGTTAAAAAATCTCACGAGGAAAGTTTGAAAGGGAAAATTGTAGTAATGTTAATGCCCGTGCGAACAGACACAAATTATTTTCACGATTATATTTTAGGAAAAGCAGAAATAAGATTTATAAAAGGTCGGCTAAAATTTAAGGGATTTAGTAAAAAACAAAATAAAATAATAGATAATCAACCAGCTTCTTTTCCTTGTATGACAATTATTTTTAAGAAATCATAATGCACCAAATAAATGAAATCTTACAAGTTAAGAAGTTTTAGATAACAAAGTAAATATATGAAAGACGAGAAGCAAAATGAAATTAAAATAACCCGAAACTACTCTTTTTGGAAACACCCTATTAAGTGGTGGAAAGATAGAAAGGTAATGAAAGTGGCGAATTTGTTAATCAACTACGAATGGGAACACGGAATGAAAGAAGAAGTGGAAAAAATGGAAATGGATATGTTTCTTTATGGCTCGGCAGTTCTTAAAAATGGAAAGAGAATAGACCCAAAAGATTTTATTAACAATAACTAAAAGAATGAGTAAATACTTAGAAATAAAAAAAGAACTAAAAGAAAGGTATAAAACAGACACTCTAACAAAAACTCATAGAGAAGTTTTGGAAAGGGCGATTTTTGAAGATTTAAAAAAAGAACAGGGCAAGTGTGCTAAGTGTTGGCGGACAGAAAATCTTAATTTAGACCACATAATCCCGAAAGATATACTTAGAATGTTCGGTATGGATGTTGAAAAAGAAATACTAGAAGGAAATTACCGAATAATGTGTCGTTCTTGCAATGCTTTTAAAGGAAACAAACTAGATTTCGCAGAACCCAAGACTAAAGAACTATTATTAGAACTTGTAAAAAGAATTTGATAACTAAAAGAATAGATTATTAGTTTTCAAAGATATAACATAGATGAAAGAAACAAAAATAATTTTAGATTTATGCGGAGGAACTGGAAGTTGGGCGAAGCCGTATAAAGATGCGGGGTATAAAGTGCATACCATTACTCTGCCAGAGTGTGATATTTTGAAAACCATAATTGGAAAGGATGATATTACTTTTGTCGGCAAAGATAAAATTACTGGCGAGAAAGGACTGATGATAATGAAGTCTGCTATCTACGGTATTCTAGCCGCGCCACCTTGCACTATGTTTTCATTTGCACGGACTAATGCAAAGACACCGAGGGACTTAAAAGAGGGAATGGCTTGTGTGAGAATGTGCCTAGATATAATTTGGTCGTGTATGGAAGTGAAACAAGATACCATAAAGAAAACTTTGCCTTTGCAATTCTGGGCGTTGGAAAATCCATATCACGGATTTCTTAAAAAGTTTCTATCCACACCAGCATTTACATTTGACCCGTGGGAGTTTGGCGAAGCGTATCAAAAAAGAACGGCTCTATGGGGACATTTTAACGAGCCTAAAAAATCTCCAGTGCCTATGACTAAAGAAGCCAAAGACAAAGCAAAAACTAACAGCACACTTCACACGCTCGGAGTTAAGTTTGATTATCTTAAAAGTAAAGACATACACCCCGAAGCATTTGGAAAGTTTGACCGACAAACAAGACGAAGTATCACACCGGCAAAATTCGCCCAAGCATTTTATGAAGCAAATAAATAACTTTTTTAGCGATAGACTTTAGAAGGGGGGTTGGGGATAAACTCGCTTGCGTTCGCTCGCTAAGTGTGATACATTGTTTAGATTATAAGTTTAACCAAAAAATATGATAAATGGATATAGGCACGGAGAAATTTTATTTGAAGTAATAGAAAGTTTACCAACCAGACTAACTAAGTCCAAGGATAAAGAGTTTTTAAAAGGTTCTCACGGACACCCCCATACTTTTAATAAGGGCGAATTTTATCCTAAAGTAGAGAACGAAAATATATTTGGATATTTTGTGGCTAAAGATACAATCTTAAAACATCTTGAACACGGAGATAAAAAAGTAGGCGAATTAAAACAAACTGAACTTCCTGATGGTATCTATCGTGTTAGACGAGGTGTAGAGGTCGTAAATAAAGAACTCAAAAAAATAATTGACTAAAATGAAAATAATAAAAGGTAATTTAGAAATTAAACAAGGAGATACAACAGACTATTCTGATTTGGAAGAGATTACTGGCGACTTGTTTATCTATTCCTCCGCTGACCTTAAAGCCCCTAATCTCAAATCTGTCGGTGGCTACTTGTCTATCAATTCCTCCGCTGACCTTAAAGCCCCTAATCTCAAATCTGTCGGTGGCGACTTGTCTATCTATTCCTTCGCTGACCTTAAAGCCCCTAATCTCAAATCTGTCGGTGGCTACTTGTCTATCAATTCCTCCGCTGACCTTAAAGCCCCTAATCTCAAATCTGTC
>Ga0208957_1000287_pt1 | contig 44115 bp, 34 predicted proteins | sample RifOxyA1_FD_184029 | JGI IMG/M metagenome (GOLD analysis project Ga0208957, IMG submission 184029) | Groundwater microbial communities from Rifle, Colorado - Rifle Oxygen_injection A1 (SPAdes) | ecosystem: Environmental > Aquatic > Deep subsurface > Groundwater | place: Rifle, Colorado, United... | reverse complement strand
AAGAAAGAAAGAAATGGAACCGGTCAATATTGAATACAAAAATAAAATTTATAAATGTGCTCCTTTGACTAATACACTTGAGTTTATTAGTCAGCATAATTTAAAAATTAAAGATCCGGTAGCCGCCGTGGTAAATGGTTATTTAACGAGATTAAATAAAAAATTCAAAGTGGATGGAACTTTGGAAATTATTGAATTGTCCACTTCGCAAGGTAGAAGAATTTACGAAAGTAGTATCCTATTTCTTTTTCGGGTGGCATTTGAAAAGCACTATCCGGGCCGCAAAATATTTATTAACCATTCCCTGCACATGGGGGTTTATGCAGAAGTGGAAGGTGATGAATTAACAGAAAAGGAAGTAAACGATATAGAACTACTTATGAAAGAAATGGTTAAAAAAAATCTGCCGATTGAAAGAAAGACTAGAGACTGGGATATTTCCATGCAGATTTTGGAACAAACCGATCGGCAAGATCTGATTAATTTGTACCGCTATTATACCCCGACCATTTATAAATTTTATGAATTAGATGGGGTGGAAGAAAACTTATATCTTCCACAGTTACCCTCTACAGGTTATTTGAAAAATTTTAAATTACAAAAATATCAACAAGGTGTGGTTATAATTATTCCGGATTTTGAAGAAAATAGTATTGTCCCAGAATTTGTTGATCGCCCTAAATTGTTTAATTCATATAAGGAATATCACCAGTGGAGCCGTATCCTAAAAGTAAGGACGGTGGGACAACTTAATCGCTATATTATGAACGGGGAAATTCAAGAAATGATTCAAGTGGCGGAAGCTTTGCACGAGAAAAAAATTGCCGAGATTGCCGATTTTATTGCGAGAAAAGCCAAGGTTCCCAAGATGATACTAATTGCGGGTCCTTCTTCTTCGGGAAAAACCACCTTTTCTAAAAGACTGGGAATTCAGCTTAGAGTAAACAGATTAAGACCTGTGGCCATCAATTTGGATAATTATTTTGTAGACCGGGATCTAACTCCCAAGGATGCGGAAGGAAATTTTGATTTTGAAGCACTTAATGCGATTGACGTTGAGCTTTTTAATATTCATTTACAGAAATTGATTGCCGGAGAGGAGATTGAGGTTCCTCGTTTTGATTTTCAAACTGGAACCAAAAAGAAACAAGGCGTGAAGCTTAGGTTGCAAGAAGACGAAATTATGATTGTGGAAGGTATTCATGGACTTAATCCTGAACTTACCAAAGCCGTTGATGATGGTGATAAGTTTAAAATATATATTTCAGCGCTTACTCAATTAAATACGCATAGGCATGACCGAATTCCCACTTCGGATACCCGTTTGATCAGACGGATTGTAAGAGATAGCTATTTCAGGGGATATACGGCAACAGAGACCTTAGATAGGTGGAGATCAGTCAGATCTGGTGAGAAAAAGAATATTTTTCCACTCCAAGAAAATGCCGATATAATTTTTAACTCCGCTTTGTTTTATGAACTGGCAGTTTTAAAACTACCAGCCGAAAGGGAACTTAGGAGAGTGGAGAGAAATACTCCTCTCTATGGTGAAGCCAGAAGGTTGTTAAAGTTTTTATCCTTTTTTTTGCCAATAGAATCAGCCGATATTCCCCGTACTTCACTGCTTAAAGAATTCACTGGTGGTTCTTCGTTTAAATACTAGTTAGTTTTATACAATCAACGTTATAAAGGTAACGGTTCACTTTTTTTCAGTGGCTGCTATGATTAATTAATCAACAGTTAAAAAAGTGAGATTATTTATGATGAAGAAATATTTTGATGTATTTACCCGATTGAGCTTTGGATTGAAATTAATGCTCGGTTTTGTCTTTTTGCTGATGCTTGCGGTTACTTCAAACATTATAACTTATATTAAATTTGATCAGAGTGCATTGAAATCAAAATATATTGTTCAAGAGGAATTTCCATTTATTTTAGGACTCAGTAAAATTCAAACCTTTAGAACAAATCTAAAGGTTGCGGAAAGAACTCTCTCAAATGCCAAGATGGATTGGGATGAACGAGTTAGTCAATACAAGGTACTGGTGAATGCTTGGGATGGAGTCACGAAAAATATAAAGGCCATTGATGACAATATTTCTTTAAGAGAAAATAAAGAGTCTTGGGAAAAATTCAAAATGCTATGGAATAAATCCAAGCAATCATATGATAATTTTTTACATTTTTGTAAAGAGAGAGATGATTTTCTTGCTGCTGGTTACTCTGCAACTGATCAAGAACTTATTGATAAAGAAAAACAAATGATTGATCTGTTAATGATTAGCAGGCAGTTGATTAGTGAGATGGATCAGATTGTTTTGGAGTTAATGACTAAGGCAGAACAGGCTTTTTTTGATAGTCAGATCAAAAAAGAAAAAGATGATACGGCCACTAAGTGGCTTATTATCGTGATGAGTCTCATTAGTGCAGGTGTTACGATTATCTTTTCCATTTTGTTTCCGACTGTAGTCACCAGACCGTTTGTTAAACTTTCGAGTGTTTTAAAAACAAATGCGGCCAAACTTACTAGTGAAACGCACTCGCTTTCTAGCGTTAGCACTCAACTTTCAAGTTCATCTAGTCAACAGGCTGCAGGTACTCAAGAATCTGTAGCCGCCATGACTGAAATGGAATCCATGATTAATCACACCACTGATTATTCACAACAATCACAGCAATTGGTTTCCACCATTAGGGAAAAAACTACCACTGGAGATGAGGCCATGCATGAACTCACTACATCTATGGAGGGCATTAGTAAGTCAAATCTTAAACTTCTTGAAATGCAGGAGATTATTAAGGACATCGATAATAAAACTAGAATTATTAATGACATAGTTTTTAAAACTCAATTGCTTTCATTTAACGCTTCAATTGAAGCAGCCAGAGCAGGCCAGCATGGCAAGGGATTTGCTGTGGTGGCAGAGGAAGTAGGCAAACTGGCCAAAATGAGTGGTGAAGCAGCTACGCAAATTAAAGAACTTTTAGAAAATAGTCAAAAAGAAGTTGCTTCAATTGTGGAGGCAACCAAGACTACCGTTTCAATGGGACAATCGACTTCTCAAAAGGCACTGATAATTTTTCGAGAAATTTTTGAAGGAGTTGATCAGGTTGTTGATAAGATCGGTCAAATTGCATCGGCGTCATCTAATCAACAAGAAGGGATAAAGCAAACGGGTAAGGCCATGAGTGAACTGAATAAAGCAATCACCATGAATGTCAGTATTGCTGATTCGGTAATGGAATCTTCACGAAGACTAGAAAGTGTATCTGATCTGATAAATACAAGTCTTTTTGATTTAGAGCAAGTTATTTTAGGCAAAAAAATTTAATTTAAAAATATTAACTAATGCATGCTTATTGCATTCAATTAACGGAGGTTTTATGAAATTATTAGTTTTATGTTTTGCTTTCTTACTCGTTAGTGCCCAGACACTACAAGCCGCTCCTGATTTTAGTGAAAAAGTTAAGAAATCGATGGCATCGTTAAAAGATCGATGCACAAAACTTGGCACACCTAAGGTTGAAGGTGAAGCTACCGTGGCTGGCAAAAAAGTTCCAGTGCTTTATTTTGGTACCACTAAAATGAATGATGATTTTACTATCGTTGACTCCCTTAAAAATGAAATGGGTGGAACAGCTACGTTGTTTGTTAAAGCTGGCAATGAATTTGTTAGAATAACTACTAATGTTCAAAAAGAAGATGGCCAAAGAGCTTTGGGAACCATTTTGGATCCAGCTGGTAAAGCTATTGTCAATATTAATAAAGGCGAAGCATTCTTCGGTGAAGTAGACATTCTTGGAAAAATGTATACAACTGGATATGAGCCTATTAGGGATGCCGCTGGAAAGACAATTGGTGTTTTCTATGTTGGTTATTTAAAACTTTAGTTAGAGATTTTTATTGGCTGCATTTTATTCAAAATGCAGCCTGATTGTTTAAGTTTGCGTAGCACCGGTGGTTCTTCGTTTAAATACTAACTAGAAATATTTTGATCAGATATTCCTAGTCGAAAGTTAATAATCAGCTAGCCTAATTCTACTTAATTGCTAGATAAATAAACACACTTTAACATAAAAGTCTGAGCTTGACTTATTTTAAAAAGGTATCAAACTATTAACTGTTACTAAAATAACGCACAATCATTTATATAAATTTTCTGAAGGAATAGTGAGGTCTATAAAATATATCAAATTTTTTAGAAGTTTTTAGAGGTTTGAGTTTTGGATTAAAGTTAATGCTGGCTTTTGTTCTATTACTTATATTGACGATTACTTCAAACATTATACTGTATAGAAAATTTGATAGCGCTTCTATCTCAAATCAGATTGTCAAAGAAGAGTTTCCCTTTCTTTTGGCGTTAAGTAAAATTCAAACCTTTAGAACCAACCTAAAAGTTGCCGAAAGAACACTCTCCAACGCCAAGATGGATTGGGACGAACGAGTAAGTCAGTACAAAGTTCTGGTAGCGGTATGGGCCGGAGTCGTTGAGATAATAAAAGATGTTGATGGAAAGATTGCCTCTGCCGCGGGCAAGGAAGCTTGGCAGAAATTTAAAATACTATGGAACAGATCGAAAGATAACCATGATGTCTTTATCAGATTATGTAAAGAGCGAGACGATTTTTTAGCTGCGGGTTACTCGGCAATTGATCAAGAACTGATTGATAAAGAAAAACAAATGATCGATCTTTTGATGAGTAGCCGACAGTTGATTGGAGAGATGGATCAGGTTACTACTGAAATGATGACAACGGCGGAAACTACATTTTTGGAGAGTCAGATCAAAAAGGAAAAGGATGACTCGGCTACCAAATTTCTAATTGTGGTGATGAGTTTGATTAGCGTCGGTGTGACGCTCGCTTTTTCAATCTTTTTTCCTGCAGCAGTTACTCGACCAGTTATCAAATTATCGAAAGAATTAAAGGCCAGTGCGGATAAACTTAGCAGTGAAACGCACTCGCTCTCCAGCGTCAGCACGCAACTTTCGAGTTCATCTAGTCAACAAGCGGCGGGTACCCAAGAATCTGTAGCCGCCATGACTGAAATGGAATCCATGATTAATCACACCACTGATTATTCTCAACAATCAAAGCAATTGGTTTCCACCATCAGGGAAAAAACCACCATTGGAGACGAAGCCATGCATGAATTGGCACAGTCCATGGAAGGTATCAGCAAATCCAATTTAAAGCTGGTGGAAATGCAGGAGATAATTAAGGATATTGATAATAAAACCAAAGTCATCAATGATATCGTTTTTAAAACCCAGCTACTTTCGTTCAATGCTTCTATTGAGGCAGCAAGGGCCGGTCAACATGGCAAAGGCTTTGCGGTGGTAGCAGAGGAAGTAGGTAAATTGGCTCAGATGAGTGGGGAAGCCGCTACACAAATCAAAGAACTTTTAGAGAACAGCCAAAAAGAAGTGGCATCTATTGTGGAGACTACCAAAAATACCGTTGTCCAAGGACAATCAACCTCTGAAAAAGCTTTAAGTATATTTAGAGAAATTTTTGAAGGTGTTGACCAGGTAGTTGAGAAGATCGCTCAAATTGCTTCAGCTTCTTCCAATCAGCAAGAAGGGATAAAGCAAACGGGCAAGGCCATGAATGAACTCGATAAGGCAATCACGATGAATGTCGGCATTGCTGATACGGTCATGGAGTCTGCACGTAGATTGGAAAGTGTTTCTGATTTAATCAATTCTCATTTGGTAGATCTTCAGCAGGTTATTCTAGGAAAAAAATAAAAATAAAAATTTTAAAAATTAACAAAATGCATACTTAATGCATTTAATTAACGGAGGTTTTATGAAATTATTAGTTTTATGTTTTGCATTCTTACTCGTTAGTGCCCAGACACTACAAGCCGCTCCTGATTTTAGTGAAAAAGTTAAGAAATCGATGGCATCGTTAAAAGACCGATGCACCAAACTTGGCGCTCCTAAAGTTGAAGGTGAGGCTACCGTGGCAGGCAAAAAAGTTCCTGTGCTTTATTTTGGTACCACCAAAATGAATGATGATTTTGCTATTGTTGATGCCCTTAAAAATGAAATGGGTGGAACGGCTACGTTGTTTGTTAAAGCCGGCAATGAATTTGTTAGAATAACTACCAATGTTCAAAAAGAAGATGGCCAAAGAGCTTTAGGAACCATTTTGGATCCAGCTGGTAAAGCTATTGTCAATATTAATAAAGGCGAAGGCTTCTACGGTGAAGTAGACATTCTTGGAAAAATGTATACCACTGGATATGAGCCTATTAAAGATGCCGCTGGAAAGACAATTGGCGTTTTCTATGTTGGATATTTAAAACTCTAGTTAGAGATTTTTATTGGCTGCATTTTGAATAAAATGCAGCCTGTTTGTTAAGTTTGAGTAGCAGTTGATTTCAAGTAGTAATTATAATATGTCTTATTAAAGTTGGGTCGGTTTGTAGTTCAATTCGTATAAGTTAAATTATTTTCAAAACATTTTATCAGGAAGGCTTTATGAATATTGTAATTATTGGTGGAGGCAAGGCTTCAGTGGTCATTATTAATCATTTTGTGAATAACAAAGAAGTGCGAATAATTGGTATTTGTGATTTGGATGAAACTGCCGAGGGGGTCATTCAGGCTAAAAAACACGGAATTCTTACGTCCAACAAAATCGAGGAAATGGTATCTAGGTCAGATGTAAATATGGTGATTGAATTAACAGGTGAACCAAAAGTCAGACAAATGTGTGCAGAAATTTTAAGGAAAGATCAAGATATTATTACGTTCCTTGGCGGACAATTAATGTGTTCTATAATAGACTCAATTGCCAAAAGTGCAGAAAAAGTGGCAAATGAAATTCATCATTTGACCTCTAAAATGGTAAACGTAATTGAAAGTGTGGATAAAACTGTTATTAATATAAGATCAATTCTGATAAAGATTCAAATGATCGCCATAAATGGAAACATTGAAGCTTGTAAGGCGGGAAAAAATGGGGCAGCATTTGCGGTAGTGGCCCAGCATTTAGGTGAACTTGTTAATGAAGTAGATACAGCGGTGGAGCAGATTGTTGCTTCTGCTTCGGAAGGCCATAGTGTCTTAAACGCATTAGTTTCTGCTGAGAGAAATCTTAGAACAAACCTAGATTAATTTTTATAAATTATCGATTTTAGTTCCAATGCGGCCAAATCTAAACTGGAATGGGCTGTCACTAAACGGTGAAACCATTGAAAACCAAATAAAAAGCGCTTTACCCAAAATTTCTTCCTTGGATACAAAACCCCAATATCTTGAGTCAGCCGAAAAATCCCGGTTATCACCCATCATAAAATATTTGTCTGGGGGGATGACGATTTTGGCACGGTTAGAAGGAAATGATCTTTTGGAAAGTTGGATAACATGAGTATGATCCCCGGTTTTTGATTGGTAAAAATCAAATTCATAATGCTTGAATTTGAAATCCATATCTTTCATAATTTGGTCGCCTGGAATTTTGACATTGTCATAACTTTTGCCATTTATGTAGACGATGTTGTCAATTATTTCAAGCTCATCTCCAGGTAGTCCTACCACGCGTTTGATATAATTAATGCTTTTATCCTTGGGGTATTTAAAAACCACAACATCACCCCTTTTAGGTGATTTAAAGGATGTAATATAAATAGGTTTCCATTCCTTGGTGGGATCAATCCCTGGAAAACCTTCACTGAATGGGATTTTGAAACCGTACGACCATTTGTCAACCAATATATAGTCACCGATTTTCAAGGTGGGGATCATAGAGCCTGACGGAATTGTATAGGGTTCATAGAAAGTTGACCTGAAGGCAAAAACTCCGATAAAGATAAAAAAAATAGAGACTGCTTCTTTAATAATTTTTTGTTTGTTAAACCGCATAATTACTTCCTGTCTAAATTACATAGGTCTATAGTCTACATGACTCGTTTAGAGTTGTATATTAGCTTAATTTTTTGACACTATTGTTAAAAAAAATATAGTTTAGGTTGAATTAAATAGTTTGGGCAATTAATATATTTATAATTTCTATTTATTGGGGGGACTGATGAAAAACTATAATAACTGGTTTGGGATATGGCTAATCACTTTATCCATGTCCTTTCATAGTTTCGGTTATGACACCTGCACTGATAAAAATATTGAATTTTGTTTGGAGGATGGAAAACCTCCAGTCTTTGATTATGCACCACCTAAAAAAAAGCCAAAACTGGTGAAGAAAAAAGCTCCCGAGAAAGACTTTTCAGTTGTATTGGATACGAGTACTGGTTTTCAAAAGGGAGAAATTTCCAAAGATGTGGAAACTCTTGGATATGGGGATAGTGCGATTTATGAAAAACTTTCCCAAGATGGATATAACCCTGAACAGGATTATTTTGTTGAGGATAAAAGTGGTAAAGAGGTTCTTATATTGGGAGGAGAGAAAATTCAAGTTAGAAGGTTAAGTAAGCCAAACCCAGGCCAATCTAGACTCAACCCTACTGGAGTGGTGATGACATCCCCAGTCATTCCAAAGGGTACCACCGCTTTAACCTCTGGAGTTCCTTCCAAAAATATCGTGAATCCCAAGAACCCTGCTAATCCTGTAATTACTGCAAATTCCGCGAATGTCATAAATTCTGCGAATAAAGTGAATACTGTAAATACCGTAAATGCTATGAATCCTGCAAATCAGGTGGCAGCCAATGAAACCATGACTAGTGTTGAAATGAAGAGAGTTTTTACCGTGGATAAAGACGGAATTGTAGTGGCCAAAAATATTCAGGTAGCTACTAATCCAGTAAATATTCCAGCGAAATCTACTTCAGCGCAAGCTCCACAAATTAAAAAAAATATATGGGGAGATTTTAAAAATAAATATCAATCATTTAAAACTTCAGTTTGGATGCCTAGGTACGAAAAGGCGAAAACTAAAATCAAAAACATTCTTAGCCGTTTTTTAAAAAGAGAATAAGAAATGATTAAAAAATTAAAAGCATTTTTCTTAACTGCGATTTTAGGAGGGCTAACTGTTATTATGCCCATTGCTATCTTTAGCATGGTGGTTATATGGCTGATGGGAAAGATCTTTATTTTTATTTCTCCATTGACCCTTTTTTTGGAAAATAATTCCAATTTACATGATTATTTAGCCAATGCAATTGTTATAGTTATACTTGTACTGCTTTGTTTTTTTGTTGGGTTGTTAGAGAGAACCAGACTGGGAAAATTTATTGAAGGAAATTTAGATAAATACCTGCTCAAAAAATTACCCGGCTATTCTCTAGTGAAAGATACGATTATTCAACTTATCGGAAGTAAGGATACTCCCTTTTCCAAAGTCGCCCTAATAAAGCTCTACGGTGATCAGGTGAGGTTTACGGCTTTCGTTACAGATGAACATAGGGACGGAAGCTATACTGTATTTATTCCAACTGGTCCTAACCCAACTTCTGGTAACATTTGTCATTTGCCAAGAGAGTCTGTGGAAATCATTGATGTCTCTATTGAAACTGCAATGAAGTCAGTGATTGGCTGCGGGGTTGGCTCTAAAATTCTATTAGAAAAAAGTCAAAAAAAATAGGCCCGAAGGCCTATCTTTTACTACTTTATGGTTTCAAATGGATTCATGGTTTGACTAGCTAAATTTGTTCTCATTTCTTCCATATTATGAGCTTCAAAATAAGCGAGCAACGACCCTTCGGTTAACCTTTGTTTAACATATGTCGATTCAATATATGAATTAATCGTGTCTTTGAAAAAAGCCGGGACAGTGATAAAACTCATACCGACTTGAACCAGCCTATGCAACTGTCTTTTTCTTTTGATGAAGTTAGGTCTAGTGTAATCATAAGCGACGGAGGGGTACCACTGGATCATGGATTGTTTATCAAATAGATTGATAATTACTACTTTGCCATTCAAGGTCACTTCGTTAAAAGCATAAGTTAACCTTTCGCCGATCTCTTCGTATCGTTTTTGGTTAACGAGTAAGGTGCGACTTCCAGCTCGCCAGCCATTGTAAAAATAATCAGTTCCGTAAGTCGACCATTGCGCTTGGGCCCGGTTTGACTCCCAATAGGAGATCGTTGAAATTCTGGATTCATAAATCGAAGAGAACGCACGATCTACTTCATCTTTGGTAAGTCCGAGTTCTTCTGGAGTGAAATTATCAAGGTAATACAGGAGCATATTTTGATGATAGGTTCTTCTTTCTCTGACTAATTTTTCAACCTTGACAATAATATCGCTAGCAGCATTTAAAAGAGGCACGCTACTTAGTCTTTTTCTTGCCAGGTCCAGACCAAATTTAACTGCTTGGTAACTTAAATTTCTTGTATAAAAATACTTCGGATCATCTATTTGTGCTACCACGTCCAATCTTAAATCCATCATAAGTGATTTGAGTTTTTCTTCGTATGACGAAATCACTTCCCTTAAAACGGAGTTATTGAAAATGGCATCTATGTTTAATTTTTCAACACCATATAAGGAGTCCATCATATAAACTTTAAACGCATTATCGTTAGAAGAATTTGCTGACTTCTTAAAAATACCGTCTTCAAAAAGGATATTTTTAGCATCTGAAAAATAGTTTCCTTTGTTTTTCATTTCAGTTTGTTCATTTAAAAGTTCTTTTTTTAATGCATTAACATAAGTCCAGACTGAAAAGTTTAAATTTAAGGATTTGTCGGTAATAGCTACTACGTTACCCTGTTCATTGCGGACAAATTTGAACCTTTTATGAAATCCATCTGAAGAAGGATTTGCACCAAAAGTCTGTAGGGAATAAATAAAAATAATGCTTAATAATATTTTGAGGTTCATCTTTTTCCTCCTGAAAAATAGTACCTAGAATTTTTGTTTCCTTAGTGGTCACTTAGAAATTGTAATCGATTTTTTGATTGAGATATATCAACCTAGATCAAATGTAAGACTTTGTTTTGAAATGTTGCTTTAGAGGACAAGAAATTTGGTATAGTATCGGGACATTTCATACCCTCGTAAATGTGGGTTTATTCGGAGGAAAGTATGTTTAGATTAGTTGTATTTTGCACTTGTTTTATGGCACAAAGTTTGCTCGCTGCAACAATTGGAGTAGTTGATTCAGGAACTGACATCAAACATAAAGACTTGGCGGAATTCATCTGGGTAAACCCCATCGAGATTGACAATAATAACCGAGATGAAGATCGAAATGGTTATCAAGATGACATCAACGGCTGGAATTTCGCGGAAAATAATAAAAATCTAATTGAATACAAGTATCTGGGAACCTTTTCAGCGGATGTTTATAAATTTTTTGAACTTCAATTTTTAGCTATGCTGGGTTCAACTACTCCAGAACAGCTGGAATGGTTAAGGGCCAAAGTTCAAGAAGAAGCCTTTATTAAAGAGTTATCCATTTTTGGCAATTTTGTTCACGGGACTCATGTGGCCGGAATTTCAATTAATGGGCTTACCAATTCTAAAGTTATTTCAGTAAAACTGATACCCACTGAAGTCAATCTTCCTAAGCAGGAAGAGGCAACCAGTATGAATAAGGGACTTGGCATGAACCTGGTTAAAACCGCCTTAAATCAATTGGCGAAGTCGCAAATGACTACGATGGTGGTAATTGCTTCTTATCTTAAAGGACATAAAGTTGATGTCGTCAACGGTTCTTTCGGAACTGGATACAGTCAAGCGGCCATGATTGCGGGGGTTGTTTTCAAAGGTATTTTTTGGCGAGAAGCCAAGCAAGAGGAGCTTCATGAAGCTACTATGCATTTTATGGGAGCTTTACTTGAACAAGGAAAGCTAATGCTGCAAGAAGCTCCAGACACATTGTTTGTTTTTGCTGCCGGTAACGATGGTTCTAATAATGATGATTTTCCCATATCACCAGCAAATATAGTTGAAGAAAATAGAATTTCAGTAGCCGCAACCTATAAGAGATTGGCACTTGCTCCATTTTCAAATTATGGACAAGAAATGGTTGACGTAGCTGCACCAGGCATGGGTATTCATTCAACCATTCCTGGGGATGAATATATTGTGATATCAGGTACCAGCCAAGCTGCTCCTTATGTTACTCGGGTAGCTGCAGGACTTAAAGAAATTAACCCGGCACTCAAACCGGCTGAATTGAAAAAAATTCTTATGGGAACTGTGGATAAAAAAGATTTTTTAGCTGGAAAAATCAAGTCGGGTGGGATGATTAACGACGAGAGGGCGATGGAAGCTGCCAAACTAAGTCTGTCTAATACAATTGAAGAAGCTGTTAAATTGAGCTTGGCTGCGGTGGCAGATCTTCCTGTAGAAAAAGGACTTGTGAAAAAAGATAATTTGTTCTTGGATTTTGTTTTACCACTTCCAAGTATGTTTAAGTTTTAATATAATTAGATCATTAATTTTTAATAGAGGGCCCGTCAATCGGGCCCTGCTTTTTTGAGGAAAAGAAAATGGGAAAACTTAATCTTCGTGTCGATGATTCCAACATAGTTAGAAGAAAAATAGCTATGGGCACGTGGAATCAACCCAAGGACTGTCAGGTCTATGGTTTATTGGAAGTTGATATTACAGATTTACTTCCCAAAATGAAAAAATTCTCTGAACAGGTGGGGAGAAAGATTAACCTTAATCATGTGGTTGGTAAGGCACTAGCTATCTGTTTGCAAAATCGTCCTGAGTTAAATGGTCTTATTCGCGGAAACAGAGTGTATATAAGAAAAAATGTAAAACTTTGCTATTTGGTTAACATACCTTCACCAGATGGTGATGTTAAAAAAAATAATTTATCCGCTTGTGGCATAGACTATGCGGAAGAGCTGAAGATTTCGGAATTTGCTAAAGCGATGGAAGAAAAAGTTACTACCGTCAAAAATGGACATGATAAAGAAATCAAACAAAACATGGAAGCGTTTAAATTTATACCGTGGTGTTTAGTAAAAACTTATTTGAACTTTGCTTCATTTCTAATTTATGGCCTTAATTTAGATTTGGAAAAATGGGGTGTTCCCAAAGATCCCTTTGGTTCAGTTATTATTACTAACATTGGAAGTTTAGGAATTGACGTGGCGTGGGCACCACTTGTCCCTTACGCTAGAACACCAATGTTGGTAACCATATGTGGAGCAGCTGACAAAGCCTGGGTACACGAGGGAGAAATAAAAATCAGAAAAATTCTGCCGATAGCCTGTACTTTCGATCATCGTTTTATAGATGGTGCTCAAATGGCCAAGATGACCGAAGATTTCAAAAAATGTATTAATGAACCTGAAAAATATCTTTTTGATGGATAAAAATTAAACGATTATTCTAGGAAGATGTCCACCGATTCTGGTCGTTACTTCGTAGTTAATGGTGTCAGACCAAGCTGCAATATTTTCAGCTTTTATTTCTTCAGTACCATCTTGTCCCAGTAACGTAGCAATGACCCGATTGTTATTTTTTTGAATTTTAGTAATATCAACGACTATGTGATTCATCATGACTCTTCCAATCATGGGACATCTTTGACCGTTAATGAGTACATAAGCCTTGTTGGTTAAGCTGCGTGGAAACCCATCAAAGTATCCCACTGGAAAAACCGCAATTTTGGTTTTTGATTCACATTTATAAGTGCATCCATAACCAATATAAGATCCATCAGCTACATCTTTTACAATTTGGCTTTTAACTTTCCACGCTAAGGCAGGGTGTAGTTCAATTTTGTTTTTGGAAATAATACTATATGAAAGCTTGGTTTCTTTCGATGGCCACATTCCATAAAGAGCAATGCCAACTCTGACCGCATCATGGTGTGATTCATTTAAGATCAAAGTAGCGGCGCTGGCCCCAATATGTTTTTCTACGGCAAAATTATTTTTTTTGAAGTATTGATGAAAATGATTCAATTGCTTTTTGGCATACTGTTGTTCGGTCACGTCTTCGGTATTGGCAAAATGGCTCATAAATCCTAACAGCTTGATTTTTTCTGAGTGTTTTTGCAAAAGTCCCTTAAGTTCTTTTGAGTCAATCGCAAAACCTTCTCGACCAAGTCCGGTATCCAAATGTATATGCGCCAAAATTTTTTTCTTGGACTTATGATTACTTAGTATTTCATCCCAATCATTACCATAAATAACCAGTTCTATTTTATGTTGAATGCAAACTGATACATGTTCTTGATTAATGGCCCCTAGAACTAAAATGCGAGTTGGTCGAAGGTTATTTTCCACTTCATAATTTCTAATGAACAAGGCGTCTTCTGGGGTAATAACATGGATGATATCCACCAGATCGTGCACACAAGCTAGCATTTCCGGCAGTCCATGCCCATAAGCATTGCTTTTTAAAACGACGCCGAGCTTGGTTTTTTTATCAATAAGATTTCTAAAAACATTTATATTATGTTTTACATTTTCTTCATTGATTTCGAGCCATGAGGTATGGAAATTAAAATTTTTCATTTATTAATACTATCTAGGGGAAAGTTGTTCGTAAAGAGACGGGCGATTTTTTTCTGAGTAAAGGTACCTGGTAACATGATATAGGTACAACAAATAAGAATTAAAGTTCCACCGATGATAGAGTAGACATCCAGAAGTTCACCGAATGCAAAATAACCCCAAAAGCCATGATGAATGACGGCGCTATAACCGATAATGGAGACAATTCCGGCTTTCTCCATTTGATAGGCCTTCGTTAAACAAATTTGTCCTAAGGCGGAAAATATACCAATAATTAAAAGATAAAAAAGTTCAGACTGAGTAGGGACTTTAAATGATGAAATCATAAGTGGGATGGAAAACAAGATTGAGCCCCCAATAAAATAACAGGTAATTAAAAAAGGGCTATGGTGAAGTCCCAGTTTTCGAATCGAAATATAGGCTGCAGCCGCAAAGATGGCACTGGAAATTCCAGTAATGGCGGGGAAGCTTATTAAATTTTCAAAAGTTGGTTTGATGACAAATACGGCTCCTGCTAAGGCCAATACCAGGATAAAATAAAAGCTTTTGGGTATGGATTCCTTTAAAAAAAGTTTAGCAAATATGATTACAAAAACCGGTGCCATCTGCAGTAAGATGCTGGCATCACCTAGCTTCATTTGGGAGATGGTGTAGAAAAAAGTAAGAAGTCCCAGTCCTCCAAATATCCCACGAGTAATAAGCATTTTTTTGTTACCAGCAAGGAAAGAATCTTTGCGGTAAATCATAATCGAAGCAATAATAACTAAACTAAAGACACCACGAAAGAAAACGATTTCAGAAGATGGCATAGTGAACGAAACTTTTTTTGCCAAGGCTCCAATGATACCCAACAAGAGTGCATTAATAAGTGAGTAGAGTATTCCTGGATTTTTGAGCTGCTCGAGTTTTATCATGGTTAGCCTTCGAATTTGACCGATCGTACTCTTAAGTTGGCGCAATCGCAACGCCAGAGTATGAGCAATTTACTCGGTTTTTAGAAGTTCATTCCTGGATGACTCAGAAAGTCTTTGTGTGAGATAATGAGTTGTGCTTACCAAAAGGGGAAACTTTTGAGTTTAGTTATTAACAGTAATGTGTTGGCCCAGGAATCTGCTAGAAAGTTAGTGGATAATAGCGAAAAATATAATAAAACGCTAAGGCAACTTGCTTCGGGTAATCGTATCAATACCGCAGGAGACGATCCGACTGGGGCAGCTATCAGTAAAATGTTGGAAAGCAAAGTTAGAAGCTCCGAACAGGCACTGAGGAATACCCACGATAGTATCAGCCTTATGCAAATTATGGATGGAGGATTTGCCGGTATTTCAGATGTGTTGACGAGACTTAGGGAACTTACTTTGCAAGCTAGTACCGATACTTTGGGTGACGTGGAGCGATCGTTTATCCAAGAGGAAGTTAGAAATAGTTTAGAAGAAATTACTCGGATAGCTGAAAGTACTAAATACAATAATACAAAATTGTTATCGCGCTCTGTTGGCGATTTAGACTTTCAAATTGGAATAAATCATGGGAAGTTGGGACGCAAAACTTTTGATTTAAGTTCCGTTAATTGTACGCTTGAAAATTTAGGTTTAACTAATTTCAACACCAGCACCAAAGAGAATGCGCATAAATCGATTGATTTGGTTAACAACGCTATTTTGCAGCTTAACCAAAAAAGGGCCGCTATTGGCGGATTTCAAAATGGTCTGGAAGCAACCCGAGCTAAAAATGAAGAATATACTTTTAACACTGATGCTACCAAATCTCGAATCAGGGATGCTGATTTTGCTGAAAAGGCTTCCGATTTAGCGCGTGAAAAAATTATGACAGATGCCACTGCCGGAGTTTTAGTTAATGCTAATCAAAAGAACGCTTTGGCGCTTAAATTAATCCTGTAATCTTGTAAAATCAAAAACTTATCGCGGTGGTAAATAATTACAAAACCATAGTTTGACGGCAGTCTTGTCATTATAATGCCAAAATCGCTTACGCATAATTTCTTTTAAATATTAAAAGTGAATAATTTGTCGGGGTTACATTTGAATCTATTGAAGTTGGTTGTGATAATTTGTCTCCATATTTGTTCATTTCAATTGCACAGTACTGTCAGCGATACATTTGGAATTCACCCTGATACTTTATCGCTTGCCCGTTCAAATATTTATTCAAAACCAAGTTCTTATGCGGCTAAAGATAATCCTGCGGGACTCACCAAGCTTTTAAAACCAAGTTTTTCTTTTTCTTATTTTTATACAAATTTAAATTTAGAAAATGCCAATGAAGCGCGCATTTCCCCGGCCAGTTCCAGAATTGTTGATGACCAATACAATTCCAGCAAGGCTTCGCCTATTAAAAATGCCATTTTTTCTTTAGGTATACCCCTTCTGGATGATCTGGCTTTTGGACTTACCGGACTTATACCCACTACAACACTTGCCACTGTCTATACATCCACTAAAAATGAAGTGCGATATCTGCTATACGATGATCGTAGTCAGCGTCCTGAAATATATTCCTCGCTGGGTTACCGGGTAAGTAAATATATCTCGATCGGTGCAGGACTTTTTTATTCAGTCAAGGCTGATGGTACTATTCAAATTGGAATGAGCACGACTGATGCAGATGCCAGAACGCTGCTTGAGTTAAAACCTGAATTAATTCCCTTTGGCAATTTGAATTTTAATTTTGAGAAGTTAACGGTGGGAGTATTTTATAGAGCTCCTCAAAAGGCACGCACTAATATTAATTACGATATTGATTTTGCAGTACCCGTGGGATCTGTTCCTTTTTCAGGCGGATCAAGTTTAGTGGCGTATTATGATCCTCAAATTTTAGGTATGGGAGCAAGTTTTGATATAAATTCAAAGAACATAGTCCATGCGGCAGTTCGAAAAAATTTCTGGTCATCCTACACTCCACCGATCATCAGATTATCCGGAAAAGATTTAGAGAGTTATACCAGCGGTAATTATGCTTTTGATTTAGTTAAATTAAAAAATAGTTATGATCTATCGGCGGGTTATGAGCTTTTGCATTGTAATTTGTTTAACCGATTTGAAAATAATTTTAAATCGGGAGTGGCGTATCACGAATCGGCACTTCCTGATAATCCAGAAAGTCTTGCGATTGTTGATACGGATCGATTTGATTTATCTGCGGGGACGGATTTTTTATTTGGCCAAGTGGGGAAAATACTTAAAGGTGATTTAACCATAAATCTTGGGGTAGTTTATTCAATTTTAAAAAAGCAGACGTTGGCTCATGGTAGCCAGCTGGCCCATGTAGGAAAAAATATTTTTACTACTGCCGGAGGAATTAGTTTTGATTATTAAAAAATTAATTCCAATTATTTTTCTGGTAACAGTTTTTTGTACTGCTTGTGGAAAGCAGAAAATTCAAAAGTTATCCAATGATCGTACCATGTATAAGTCTACCCAGGCGTTACAATCATGTGAGGCAATTAAGCTTCCTGCTGATATAGATTTCGATGGAAAATTTCTTTATCATTTTTTTAGATGTTTTTCTGATAAAAAAGCGGATGGAACGGAAACCATGGGAAGCCTGCTGGACATTATGAATAGCTTCGACATATCCGGAATGCAAAATTTAACGGATCTTTTGAAGTATTCCTCCACCAAAAAAGATTCTAAAAATGAATATCCACTCATCCGCATGCTAGTGACTTTGATAGAAAGAGGAGTGGTGATTGATGATCAGATCGATAGCAAAAACTATAGTGAGCGCTTTGGTACGTTACAAGATTTGTTTAAGGATTTTGACCCATCTTTTGTGATGAATTTAATTTTGGAGAGTCAAAACGATAAGCAGTTGCAAACCATGTTGAATCTCATGGGTGATTTAACCTACAAGATCGATCCCAATATCTTTTTGTCTTATTTAAGAAGTTTTTTAGAAAAAGAAGACAGCCGTAGTGCAATTTTTTCTGCCGTAGATCAGGTAGTTAATTATGAAGATTTATGGAGTGAACTTACTTCAATTTCAAGTTTTGAACAATCCTTTGATTTAAATTCCAACAGCCAAGCAAATTGCCTAAACGCCTCTTTAGTAACCTATAGTAAAACAGAAGCGGATGTTTTTTGTGCGATTGAAGTACAAGCTCAATCAAGAGATGCTGGGGATCGGATGGATAGTTTTATAAGCGAGCTTGATATATCACAACAAAAACTGCTTTATAAAACCATCGGAGAGTTATTGAAAAATGTGACTCAAACTCCCTTTGTCGATAGAACCTCAAGACTTTTAAGATTTAAAAATGGACTAGCGGATGCTTGGTTTGAGCAAAAAAATCCGCTTTTAAATTTGGTGGGTATCGCTAGCCTCTTAAGCAGCACTAAGGCCAAGGAGATGAATCATTTAGTTAATGCGATAAAGGCGCTTATTGAAGATCCCAATATACCAGCTTTGTTTTTTGCAAACTTAAAACTGGGGAACACGCTTTTGGAAAAGAAAGTGATAGCCTTGCTTGAAAAGGGCGGATCAGTCGCTGGATGCAAAAATTTAGTGTTAAAAGGTACTACTGGGGTATTGGATGAAAGAGAATTTTATCACACGGTTTCTAGTTTTTTCAAGCCCCATCCACTGTGTGACCACGGGCTATCTCCGGTAATAAGTTTTGCTGTTAATGAACTTAATCGTTTTAATCATTGTGAAAGTGATTTTAACGAGGAGCTTTGTATTTCCGATGATACCTTGGAAAAATTTAAAAAGGACTTTGACGAAATTTCATTTAATGAATTTTTAAGTGATGATGAAGTTGATCCAGCTCTGCTTAAAAATATACTGGAAAATAATTTAAGGGATGTCATCAATGAAATTAAAAATGAACCGTATTACTTAAGGTTCAATCATTTGGCATATGGCACAGTTGACGTGGTTATTTTGCAAAAACTGCTGGAGAAAATTCAAAACGCCGCGGAAGTAACCACGGAATTTGTTGCATTACTTGATGAAGAAATCGACAAAGATGAGGTACTTAATAAAATATTAGCAAGTGACTTTTTGGAAAAAATGCTTACTTTGAAAATTGAAAAATTAAAGATGATCTCATATGAGTTTGATAAGATAACTGATCACGGATCGGATTATCGTCTTTATAGAGTTTTGTCGGGATTATATACAAGTGGGCCTCTTGAAAAATTGATTAACCAAGAACTTGAGTTTACTAAAATAAAAGAAAGTATGACGGAGTTTCCTCCCAACCAAAACTATCGAATAAAAGAAACCCTCTCGCGAGCTCATGGCAGTGCTAATTTATTTCAAGATAACCGCTTAGAATTCAATGATAGTGAAATTGATTTTAAACTCGTTGGAGATAAAAACCGGGGGATGACCTTTGATGAAAAGGGCGTTTTTAAATTTACCCGGCAAAAACCGGCGCAGATAAAAGATATTTTTTCTAACAATACTTTACGTTTTGAAAATCTATTTAAAAACGGTGATTTAATGGGCAAAGACGTGGCGGAGTCGCAGGCGGATGAATTTAGTCACTGGGTTGAAAATTCGCTCTATAATCATGTAACCGATGCAGCTCACTGGAACAAAGCTTTCAGCGGACATCAATTCTTGCCATCTTTATCTAATGATCGAATGTATTTTGAAGTGGAGCCATACTCAGTCAATGAATTTAGAAAGGTTGCTCATTTTAATTCGATCAACTATCTGTCAATTTTAATGTTTCTCCCCACATGTGGGGAATCAGGTTTTTATATCAGTAAAGACAAGGTCATCAAAAAACAATTTACTGGTCCTATGATTAATGGGGAATCAAATTGGAGTACCTTCAGTTCACATTATCCCGAAATGTATAATTGGAAAATAAACGGTGGTGATACGATTTACTTTTCTCAAATAAGAGAAAATATTAGTGAGGCAATTTCGCTTGATAGTTTTAAAGCTATGACCAAAAATGGCCCGTTTAATTTTTTTCTGGATGTGGATCGTAATATTTTTGACGTAAAAGATCTAGGTAACAACGAAAAAGAAATTTTTAAAGTTTTACAAAGTCTTAACTTGCTTACTCAAAATAAGAATAAAGATTATATGCCAATTTTATCTTTGAAAAACGGATGTTTTACCGATGTCAAAGAGCAAGGAGATTGTCCGCTTACCTTTTATAAAGACGGAGAAAATGAAGAGACAGCTTTTAATAATTTAAAAAAATATATTGCAGATATTTATTTACTTTCACTTTGTCCCTATCTGGATCCAAACAAAGTAGGAATTGATATTGGAATTACCCTGGATCAGGAAGAAGATATAGCATTTTGTAATAATGCAAACATTAACTACTTGACCAGTTCTCGGGGGGATTATCCTCGCTCTGAATTATATCCCTATAGTTTGAGAAAATCGATCATGGCGGACCTGTCGACGATGGGCAAGCGCAATCGTCTAAAACCAGGGTTGGATAGCTTGGTTTCAAAAATTCGTTATCATAAAGCCATAAACCAGAATTATGCCAATAATCTTTTACTGAATTTTTGGTTAAATTCACCTGCCAGTGTAACTAAAGATATGATTGCTTACTCATATAAATTCAATAGTGATCACAAAGGATTTAGTTCCGCAAAAAGTGGAATGTTGAATGCATATTTGTTTTATGCAGAAAATATAATCAATCATTTTTCCTCAGCCCGGGTTTATGAGAATGCACTTGCTCGCTTGGGATCTGGCGTTTCGATAGGGGAAAATCCTGAAAAAGGGAAACTCTATAAATTTATTTATGATGTCATTATTAACACCCACAGTAAATATCAACAAGGGGAAGGACTCGTTTCTGACTGGCTGATCGATATGCTCTACGAAATGAAAAATAATGATGAATATATTGATATCATGGTTAGTTTGTTGATCAATCCATCGGATAGTCAAACCATTAATATGTTTAAAAATCTCTTGGGATTATATATAAAAAGAATCAGGGAAATAATGGAGGAAGATCCGGTCTTTGGGAAATTCACTTGGAAACAAAATGGGAACAAAGTTTTTAAGCAAGCGTTAAAACAGGACATCTGGTGGATGGTCACCGATTTGATTAATCAGTATACTCAAGATGAATTCAAGTCATTCCTAAAAACTTGCCTTGATTTAATTCCAAAACAACAAAATGAAATAAAAGATACTAAAGTAATACTAAAAACCATGATAAAACATCTTGGTAACCAGACAAATGCCCTTTTAGATAACCGTGGAGAAAAAATATTGGTAGGAAAGCAGATTCAAGACCAAACTGCTAAAATTTTGAAATTAAAAAACAGTGACCAGGCGGTTATGAGCATAAATGCACTTATTGAGGAGATGACTAAAAAACATTTTGATTTTCATGATAATGAGGCGGCTTTGATTACGGAGTTTTTTTCTGAATTAAGTGAATGGACGGTAGAATCTATGCTAAAGCTCATGAAAACTTATCAGATCCTGGTAAGCCAAAATCCCAAGCTCAAAATACAAGATCATTTTTTGAAACAGTTAATTAATTCTTCTATTATTCCTTTCAGAAATGGAGAAAACTCCGCTGAGCGTGGGAAAATTCTTTCTGAATTTTTAATGATCCCTGAATTAGGTACTTTTGAGTCTGTCATAAGACCGATTTTATTTCCTCAAAAGGATGGGCGTTATCAAAAAATGTTTCTTCAGCTGATTGATTCCATAGGAAAAATAGAAGCTGAAATTTACAAAGCATCACTTATTGTCTTAGATCAATTGCTAAGCGGGACAAAAGTATTATTAAATTTTATAACTGAAAACATCAATTGGGAGTCGCAAACTTCTGAAGACACTATAATGGCAGTTAAAAGTATTAACCGGATCAGTGATTTTAGTAATGGAATTTGGAAGGCCCAGGACGAATTATTTAATACTTGGCTTGAAAAGGGAATAAGGTATAGACAAATACCGTTAAAGGAGTAAATATTTGGCCGTGAAGAAATTTATTTTATTATTCCTTATAATTACCCAGAGTTTAGTGGTTTGGCCAAGCGTCGATTCTAAATGTATGAAAGCTGCTAGCTATCGAGAATCACTAATTTGCAAGGAAAGTGAAATTGTCCTTCGAGAAATTAAAGGTCAATGGGTGAAAACTATCCATACTAAACTGGGAGCTGTAATCAACTCGATCGATATTTCCAATGAAAATGACCTGATGGCCACATTTTTGGATTTTGATTCATGGGATGAATATGCTTTGCGAGAAAGTGGAGATCTTTTAATTTTCAGATCGTCAAAAAAGCTTGAAACAATAAGAAAAAATGGAAAAGATATCCTAAGACACTATGCTTATTTTGGCACCAAAGCACCTGCTCCTCTTTATCGACAATGGGTGAGAACGGTAATTAATTATTGGGAAATTCCATCTGCGGCTAACGTTTTATTGGCCTATAAATTTATAAGTGATGACGGTATTAGTTATATTGAAGGAGAGAAAATTTTAAGCGGTCCAGAAGGTATGAAATATTACGAAGGAGTTCTTAGTATTTTATCTGATGCTAAAAGTCCGGATTATATTGTGTATACTGAATTTTGGTTAGTTCCCACTATTAACATCTTGCCGGAATTTGCAATTCCCTCAATTGAACGAGGTTTGGTTGCCTTGGTAAGAGGAATGTTTGAATTATGAAAGTTTGGCAATTATGGTTTTGTTTTTTTGGTATTTTTTCAACTCAAATTAATGCGTTGTCACCAGCACCTATTCCGGAAAATTGTTTTCAAGAGGATGTGATTTGTTCCACTTCGCAAGTAGTAAACCAAGTTATTGAGGGAAAAAATGAAAAGGTAATTAATATAAATGTCTTTGCCCTGTTATCCAAGTCAGACTTTTCTGATTACCATCAAATTATTGAAATATTCTATGATTTTAACGCTTGGGAAAAAGCTGTTTTAAATACTGGCACTAATAAGGTTAAAATAAAAAAATCACTTCAGCTTGATTCTATTATTACGGAAGACGGTGCGGTTATTTACCGACAGTATCTTAATTATTTAGTGAAAGGCCCTTCCCCTTTATTTTATGTTCCGGCCCGGGCGGTAGGGCATTATTGGCAGGTTCCTACCGCAGAAGGTGCCCTTTATAGTGGTGAATTTATGCATTTAAATAAAGGCGTATTTAGCATCCCCGGGGAAGAGGTTTTGACTGGAAGCGTTGGCTACCGCTATCACGTGGGTGATTATCACATTACAGAAGATTTGCAGAACTATTATTTGCATTTTAGAGCTTTTATGATTCCAGATATTGATTATCTACATAAAACCCTAGCGGTTTTTATCGAAAATGGTTATATGGCCATTTTAAAGGGACTATATTTCTTTTAGGGTTCAAAGTGATGTGATAAATCTTTCAAGAGGACTTGCTATATTGCAAGTTATCGTTAAAATACGCCAGATCATAGTTAGGAGTTTTAGTATGTTCAAGACCATCAATCTTATTTTCAGTATGCTTGTCTTAAGTTTAACCTTTAAAATTTCCGCTGAAACATTGCCGGTGATCCCCGCAGGTTGTTTTGATGAAGCGGTTTTTTGTACGGAAGCTGAAGTGGTTAACAAAGTCATAGATGGTAGAGAGCGGGAAGTTATTAACGTTAAAGTTTTTATGGTTGCGAGTTTTTCGGAGTTCGAAAGTGTTGAAGATTTATTGGCACTATTTTTTGATTTTAATTCTTGGGATGAGTATGCCAATAAGGAAGGATCTGAACGCATCAAATTCAAAGGTCAGACGGCATCTCAAAATTTAGGTTCGGTTGTGGTTAATGGTATTGAAACTCAACGACATTATGCTCATTATAAAATTAAATCTCCCATTGGATATATCACCGTTCGGGCAGTGGGATATTATTGGATGGTTGAGCCCTTTGAAGGTGCGGAAGTTAGTGCTCAATTTGAAAATCAAACCTCTGGTACATTTGAAATTCCTAGTGAAGGTGTTCTTGAGGGTGGTGAAGGTTTCAAATATACAGCTGGAAATTTCCATATCAGAAAAGATGAAGAAAACCAGGAATATGTCATGTATTTTAATGCAGATGTAATTCCTAGCATCACCATACTTCCAAGCGTCGCTAAAAAACCCATCCTTGGCGGATTTGAATCCATCCTTAAGGGGATGTTTGATCTGTAATGATCAGATGGTAGCAAAATTAAAAGTTATCAAAAGCAAGGAAGGAGTTTATCTTTTTCCTGTACAAAAAAAATCTTTAATGAAAGTTCCGGCGATTTTATTTTTTACAGATAAACTATTAAATCAATTTAATACCGAGCCGGAAATAGAGGCTCAAATTATTAATGCTTGTTCGTTGGAAGGAGTGAGTAAAGTAGTGATAACTCCAGATGCTCATTTAGGGTATGGGGTTCCTATTGGTAGTGTGATTTCCTCTCCCACACATCTTTATCCAACTGCTGCAGGGTATGACATTTCATGTAGTGTCTCCCTTTTTAAAACTAGCTTAAATGTTGAAGATGTGGCAGACAAAAGGGTTCGTAGAAAATTTATTGAAACCATTGAATTGTTTGTACCGCTGGGGATCGGTAAGCATCGGGTGAAAAATCAAAAATTATTAGATAGAAATATGCAGATGGAATGCTTGGTGCACGGGCTTATACCTCTTACCCAAAAAATTGAACATTTTGAAAGAAGTGTTTTGGATGTGGATGTTAAATTTCTAGATGACATCCCCGCCAAGAGTATGTTGGCAATTGATGAGCTGGGATCACTCGGGGGAGGAAACCACTTTTTAGAAATGCAAACTGACCAAATGGGGCAAATATATATTATGATTCATACTGGTTCTCGAGGTTTTGGTTGGAATATAGCTGATTATTTTTTTAAGATGGCAAAGGAACTTAAGTGTCATAAGGATTTACTGGCTTTTCCATTTGAATCAGATCTTGGGAAAAAATATTGGAACTTACATAATATGGCCGGCAACTTTGCCTTGGTTAATCATTACCTGGTCTCTGAAGCTACAAAGTTGGTATTGCAAAATATTTTTCCTTCACTTCAGTTTGAAGACATATACACCATTTCGCATAACCTCATTCAACGCGAATTTAATCAATTTATTCATAGAAAAGGGGCCACCCGTGCTTTTCCTGCTAAACTTTGCCAGGATACTATTTGGGCAAAGACAGGTCATCCCATTATTATTCCAGGTTCAATGTATGAGGGAGCTGCCGTATTATATGCTAAGGATGAAGCACAGGAGTCACTTTACTCGATCAACCATGGCTCTGGGCGCCGGCTGGGTCGTAAGCAGGCTATGCGCAGTTTGAATCAAGCAGAAGTAAACAGTAGTATGAATGATATTATTCAAGAAATTGCAGGAGTGAAAGTTCCCAGCATTCTTATTAATACCAGAAATGTACCGCTGGATGAATCCCGTTTTTGTTATAAACGCCTAGATGATATATTAGAAGCGGTAGAGATCGCTAATTTAGCTAAGGTGGATTTAAGACTGTATCCTTTGGCGACGATTAAGGGAGAATAAGCTGCCTGGATTGTACTTGCAACTTTTACTTGTAAATAGTATGTAGTTTAAATTGTCAGACGACATTAGATAATATTTGCGTGTGCATTATAGGGGAGGGCAAATGAAATTGCTGATCATGTTTTTGATATCTTTAATATCAGTACCAATTTTTTCTAAAGAAAACCCTCTAATTATTGACACGCATGTACACTATATAAGTAATGAGATAACTCAAATATTCCCCTCTATCCCGCCAACGAGCTTGGAAGAAATTATTCAAAAAATGGATGAAAAAAATGTTTCAAAGTCTTTTGTCTTAAGTTTTGCTTATATGCTGAAGTACACAGATCAAGAAAAAAGGCTGGAGTATACACAAAGGGAAAATAATCTTTTAGCTGAAGGAATTAAAAAATATCCTGGAAGATTAATTGGCTTTTGTAGCTTCTCATTTGAAGAAGAATGGGTTTTGGATGAAATCGAGCGATGCCATGAAATTGGATTAAAGGGAATAAAACTACATTTGGAGAATAATGGGATTGATTTGGCAGATGCTCGCCACGCCGAAAAATATGCTTTAATTTATGAAAAAGCTGCAAAGCTTCGAATGGTATTGCTGGTTCATCCCTATATTAACAACTATGCCTCATTGATTGGATTTTTAGGAATTTCAATCTTTGGAAGTAATCCTATGGGACCTACTACACCAGTCATAATTGCGCACGCTCTGGGGGCACAATATCGAATGCTTTTTGACTTGACTCTGTTTTCACCACCCGAATTGATTAAAAATTTGTATATAGACATTTCTGCTACGTTTGATGAATTTCAAAGTGCCCCAATTTCGTTAAGACAAGAGTTGGTCTGGTACCTCAAAAATCCATATTCAAATTCTGATAATATTCTTTTTGCTTCGGATTTTAGTGGCTGGGATGTTAATCCCAACATGTTGGATGCCTATGATGCTAGTGTTTTAGGTGAATATGGATTTAGTCCTGAAGAAAAAGAGAAAATTTTCGGTACCAATGCTATGAAATTGATCAATTTTATGGATTAACGGTTACTCCAAGAATATTAGTATATGGTGACAGGCCTAAATTCGACCGGGAAATGGTGGAAATAGGATTGTAAGTAAGGTATAGCCATCGGAGGGCAGTCAAGTCTTGGAAGGCATTACTGGAGATGGTGCTGATTTGGTTATTAAAAAGATGAAGTCCTTCCAGCGTGTTTAAATTTCTAAAGACATTTTTTGAAATCGTATGAATTTGATTGAAATAAAGATGCAAGCTTTTGATAGAGGGTAAACCTTGGAAGAGGTTTTCTGGAATATCAGTGATTTGGTTGCCATGTAATAAAAGATCTTCCAGCGAAGTTAATCCATGAAAAGTATTTTCCGGGAGAGTGCTAATCAAGTTATAAGCCAGATGAATCTGAGTTAAAGACTTTAAATTTTGAAATGTATTCTCCGGGATTTTGCTTATCCGATTTCTAAAAAGAAAAAGTTGTTTGAGAGTTGTTAGATGTTCAAAGGTTATTGGTGAGATAGTGCTTAATTTATTATTGGATAGATTCAAATCTTTTAATAAGTCTAATCCCGCAAATGCATGTTCAGAAATATTTTCGACTTGATTTAAGGTAAGATCTAATTTTTCTAAGGATTTTAAATGTTCAAAAGCGTTGGCAGGGATCGTTTCTATCTGGTTACGAGATATGTCGAGTATTTCGACACTCGATAGCCAATGAAAAGTTTCTCTGGATATGATGCTGATTTGATTATGCGAAAGTCCCAACCACTGCAAAGAGGGTAAATAAAAAAATGCATCATCGAGAATGTTGTCAATTTTGTTAACCGCCAGGTTGAGAGTTACCAGGGCATTTAGGTTTTGAAAAGCATGGGAAGGAATAGTAGTGATTTGATTAAAGGAAAGATCAAGATCTTGCAAGGACCAAAGCCCTTGAAAGGAATTTTTATTAATGGATTGAATGCCTTTGTCGGAGAGGAACAGTTGTTGTATATCCGCCATACTTTGTACGGACACTTCTTCGCAGCCGATGGCACCCGCTGCTATAGCAATTTCATCACCGATAATTCCGCGATCGCAGATATTAATAATTGTCTCAGCATAAAGTGAGGTCGTCGCGTTTAACAAAAATATTGAAACAATTATTATAAGATTTTGCATATTCTTTTACCGCCAGCAAGAATTAAGGTCTTTAGTCTATGATAGTAATTATAGCGGAGGTTTTCAATCTAATAAAATAGTTGAGGATTATTCTTTTTCCTTGGGAACAGCACAGATAACTACCAGTGGTTCGTTGGATTTGTTGATATATTGGTGCATTTCGTCCGCTAAAATGAGGGAGAAATATCCTTTTTCAATAGGAACCTCTTCGTGGTTATTGTTTTTAATAACACCCTTGCCACTAATTATATAGTTGATGTGTTCGTAGGGATGGCTATGGTAGGGAGTATGTCCATCTTTATTGATCGTAAATACTCTAAAGGAAAAGTTGGGGCTTCCGTCCATGCTGCCGATGGGAATTTGTTTTACCAAATTTTTAACTCCCGCCATATTAATTTCTGAAGTTGGTACATCACTAAGTTTTATAATTTTCATTTTGATTGCTCCATAAACTGTTCGATGTCTTTTTTAAAATTCTCTCTGGATGCTTTCCAGGAATAAAACATATGGCCACCGCCATAGTTCTTAATGATAATATTTTTTTGCTGCTCAGGCATGAGTCTCATCTGGTTTACTAGTCGCTTGGATGCATAATAAGGTGTTACTAAGTCATGATAGCCATGGCATAGAAAAATTTTCATGTGAGGATTTAAGGCCATGCCGTAGCGTAGTTCATCCGTTGCACCGATCGATCTTTGAAAAGCATGGGTTTCATCCATTTTCCAAGATCGATTTACTTCCATATTCAGCAGATGATAATCCCGATCGGTTTCTATTTCTAAATTTTTTCTGATGTGGGCATTGATGCCGGAGGTGTAAACTCTTTCGGTGGTATCCATGCTGGGATCTGGCCCCTCTAGCATATCTCTATCAGGGAATGGATCAATTCCTAGCTGGGTTGAATCATAGTAACCAAGAACTTTATTTTCTGATTTGAGTAAAAGACGGGTAAATCGCCAGAATGGAATTCTTCCCTCACTCTTTTTAATTACAGCTTCATCAATACCTAGATAATCACTCATCTTTTTTATAATAACGGCCTTTTCATCCGGATTCATATCCGATCCCATGGAGAGCATTTTAATTAATTCACTGTGAGCAAAATTTTCAGCAGAGCGAATAACATCTTCAATAGGTGTTTCTTTTTTAAAAATTTTTGATTTTCCGTGCCACATGGCCGTGACTGCCAAAGACGGAAATTCATCACTCCAGCCTTGAATATCGTAATCACTTGGAACTAAAAGAACAAACTCCAGCGCGGGAGAAATTATAATCACTCCGTTTAAACTGACTCCATGATTAAGCTGAAGTCTTTTGGCCATGGCAGCCACCCTGAATCCACCGTAAGATTCTCCCGCAATATAAGCGGGTGATTCCCAACGATTGTGCCTGGAGAGGAATCGTTGAATAAATTCCCCCATGGACTCAAGATCACGATTAAGGTTATAATACTCCTTGGTGTCAACTTTTTGTTTGCTCTCTTTTTCTTTGCCCTTATTAATTTCTTCTTCGTCGATCATACGGGAAAATCCCGTTCCGATAGGGTCAATAAAACAAAGATCGGTAAAACTTAGCCAAGTGTCCTCGTTATCAGTCAACTTGACAGGAGGTTTTGGGATTGATCCGTCGTCATTAAAGGGAACTTTTTTGGGGCCAACCGCGCCTAAATGTAAAAACGCCGAAGCCGCTCCAGGCCCTCCATTAAAAACAAAAGTAATAGGACGATTAATGTCGTTATCTTCTTTTATGTAGGCGACGTGAAACATTTCAGATAACGGTTTCTCGTTTTTATTAAGCACAATCCAATCAGCATAAGCTTTATATTTAATTTTTTCCTTTTTGATCACCAGAGTGTGCTCAGTGGTTTTTCCCTTGGGGGGGATGTATTTGCTTTTTTCGTTTTCTGGCTTTTTGTTTTCTTCAGTCATAAAATACCTCTCAATATTATCTAGATACTTTAAATCGAGCTTATAATAGAGCAATTATGGAGTTTCGTCCATAATTGCTGGACGATGGGCGTCGTTCGGATGCGAAAAAAGTATATTGGTAAACCTAATTAGGTTTTGAAAATATTGATAACACAGTGTTTATAAGCCCCATGCTTAAAAAAAATCTGATTTTTACTGAAGAATATTATTATCATGTTACTACCAGATCAAAAGACAAGGCATGGTTTCAAATTCCCCTTGAGCAGGTTTGGGAAATTTCCATAGAAGCATTTTTAAGCGCCCAAGCAAAATGTCCTGCCATCGTTTCGCAATATGTATTGATGTCCAATCATTACCATATGCTGATTAGAACACCAGGGCGTAATATCGACCAGTTTATCTATTTTTTTAATAAAACATTTAACAATATGCTTGATGATGGTTGTCGGTGGAGTTTGATAGCGAATGAAAAGCATTTCAAAAAAGTGTTTTGCTATATTTATCAAAATCCTCGCAGGGCCAATTTGGTGGAGAGATGCGAATATTATCCGTATTCAACGCTTTTTTATACGTGCAGGCATTTAGAGATCCCGTTTCCATTTGTGGTGCTGGAGCATTTGGAGAGTGATTTGGATTTTATCAATAGTTGTTTTGATCAAGGTACGTAGGATTTTACACGAAAGAGGGATTATTGACGATCACTAAACTTTTTACTAGGTTATTATAATGAAAAATTTAAATAAAAATTTCCCTAATCCTTTCCATCCTGGTGAAATTCTGCTCGAAGAATTTTTAATTACAAAAGGACTAACTCAAGCTGAATTTGCCAAAAAATTAAAATAGACCAAGGCAAAGCTGAACGAATTAATCAAGAAAAAACGTGGCATCACTGCCGAAACGGCTTTGGATTTAGCCGAAGCATTAGGTACTTCTCCCAAACTTTGGATGAATCTACAAGCGACCTGGGATCTTGATATTGCGTTGAAGGCGAGGAAGTGTACTTGATGATTTTTTTAGCCAAGATGACTAAATTGCCGACTGACGGCAAAATAGTCATATGAGCATTTTTGAGAGATTCTGCGCAAACAAATATCCGACTTAATTTTCAAATATAATAAGAATGTGATTGCCAGCGCGAGTAATATTTTGACTTTGCTGGGTTGATTATGTAGCTAATAAACGATCCTAGATATGAATGGTCCATATTTAGGATCTTCAATTTTTATATTTCTGAGCTTACATTACACGTTAACGATTTTTTGAAATAAACTTTATGTGGTGGCCAAAAAATAGCATCACGTGGGGTTTCGATGGAAATATTAATTAGGAGAGAAGAATTATTCTTGAAGGTTGCATCTAGATAACTAATTTTTCGCTTGTCAAAATTTTCATGTCCGAATGCTCGATTGTTTTGAATTACCGAATGAGGAATCAGAATATTTTTTTCAACATCTAAAAAAGCAAGTAAGGCAGTATTGGGATATGGACTCGAGTCATGCTCAAAAGTCAAAGCGCAAGCTTGATCACAATCATAATAATTCACAACACCAACTACAGATAAATTAGGGTTATCAATTATCAATTGTTCTAGCTTAACGAGACAGTCTGAAGCAAAAGACATTGTAGAGACTAACATAACTATTGTTCCAAGTGTTTTTTTCAGATAATCCTCCTTTGGATTTGGTTTGTAATAAATGAGAATATTTAAATTATTCAATGGGTAAGGCTTTTTCAACTAATCCGATAGTATCTAAATAAATTCGATGATCTTTTTTATATTTGACCGTTTTACCTTGGGTGTTTTTTAGAGTGATACTTTTATTTAAGACCACCGATTCAATATTTCCAGATTCAAAAATCGTTATTCCCTTAGTAATTGATATTTTTTTATCTTGAATATAAATATAAGTGTTATTAATAGGTCCTATAGCTCTTAAATTCCCATTTTCATAAAAAGTGACATCACAAAGTTGTCGGTCGACAGTTAAGATTTGTCCGTCTTTAAGAATAAAATTATGCTTATATCTCAGCGCTATATACTGAAAATTGCCATTTTCATAAAAATAAGCAAGATTTATTTTGGTTAATCGTCCTTGAAATGTGATTTCATAAAGAAAGTCGTCATACTCTGAACCCTCTGGTAGTACTGGGTTAAGTGATTTTAGGTTGCCGTTTTCGTAGAAATAAGCGTGCGAAAATTTAGGAGCCTTAATGATTTTACCCGTTCCGTATAAAAAGTTTTGACTATTTTGGAAAGTTCCACCAAGTAAACTTCCGTTGTTGTAGAAACGTATTTTTTCGTCAAAATTAGATCCATTTGGGGTTTCGGGAGCTGTGACTATTAGAGTTATTGGTTCGCCCAAATTCCCCATCCCATTAACCTTACCTTCTAGTCGAGCATTTCCAGAAATTTCTTGCGGCATTCCGTTTGAAAACATTTTTATTTCGCATGTATCGCAAAGAACTTTATAATCAGGGAAGTAAATTGTGTTTGGTTGTGACCACCTGACTACTCGAGGCATGCCATTTGGATGAAAAGATACACTTTCATTTTTTTTATAATTAAGATCATATACAATCCCATGCAAATTGAAATGACAGACTGTATCGCTTTGTACAACCCAATTTTTAATATTCCCGTTGTCATAGAATGAGATCTCGTTGTTGTTAAAAGTTATATTATTTAATCCAAGGTCGGGGAATGATAAATTAATTTCTTGTATGCCAACGCTTTTAAAAAGTTGAGCCATTCGTTTGTTATTAAATTTTTCAAATTGGGCGGAAGTTAAAATTGCGTTAAAATATCTAGTTTGGGTTGAATTTGTTTGAGCTCTACTGATTGAATCTTGATAAATAATTTCGTGAAGAATTAATCCGGCTTTATTGTCGTTGTCTAATATATCCCACAAGTCTTTGTTTATAATGTATCTGAAATCTTCTGGGTATATGGGGTCTTTTTGGATGATAATTTGTTCGACTGTGCAACCGTTTGGAATAATCAAATGTAGTGAATCTGGAATGTCAATCAAGGTGATATTGGGTAAAAAGCTAGCCTCGCTCATAAATTTATTGGCATTAGTTTGAAACTTTTCGGCAAGTTGTAAAGAAAATGGGTGTAAACGGTTGATTGCGATTTGAATTTTTTCATCAATGGATAAATCATTTGAGCCAAGATCATGATGAACATTACGCAAAGTTCTCGCTTCATAGAAATCTAATAACTCAACAGATGTAATTAAATCGTTTCTGTCTCTACAAACCACCACATCCCCGCCATTGCCGATTTCTTTGCCACCTTCAGCAGGTTGAGCCAGTAAGTTTCCAGATAAAGTTAAAAGCAATAGTAAAAATAAGTGTGCCTTCATAAATTACATCTCCTTAGTATTGTCTTGTTCGCTTAGCTTGAAAAACTGGGCTCCTAAACAATAGACAGCATTTTTATTTTTTGATTTATTTAAATATTCACAAATTGATCTTCGAAATTCTTTAATACGTTTTTTCATTTCGGGAATATCTTTCGTGTCGATAGCCATGATGATGGAAGTGACATCTCGTTGCTCTATGCTTTGTTCATCTATGGCCTGTTTAGCTTTGTCGAGAATTTGTTTTTGCATTCGTTGAATGCTTTTGGACGGGATACCATCAGTAGTTGCCAAATTAGTTTCGACGTCTTTCCATTTATTTTTTTTTATTTCCAGAAGACCTAGTTTTATAAGTCGCTCCACTGCACTTTGCACTTCCAGATTGGTGATCCGTAATGTTTTAGCAATCCAATCAATGTCGCCTTTAAAGTTTTTTAAGTAGGTGAGTTCCAAGATGGCCATGTGGTACCACTCTGTAATAATTTTCATCATGTCTATTTGAAGGTCGGTAAATTGAGTGGATTTATATTTATTCAGTCTTATTTTGGCCTGCTCGCGTTTGATGTTGCTTCTGGCATGATTACTTTCCACCAAGTCACAAAAATAATCACTTTCATCCTTATTTAATTTTAATGTTTGAGTAATTTTCTTGGCCTTATCAATTGATAGACCTTGTTTGCCTTTCAATATTTCACTTAAGCTAGCGGGAGATAGTTTTAAATCTCTAGCATAAGCTCGAAGAGAGTAGAGTGGGTTTTGATCTGCCCGCAGCTCGTACTCGTCTTTTAGAATCTTTCTGTAGCAGTTTCTTTCGTAAATCATGTTGAGAGTTTTATGATTTATTCGTGAGGTCGTCAAGAGTTTACCGAACAAAGTGTTTGGTGATGTTTGGTGGGTTACTGATGCCTATATTTTTTACAGATTTAAATCTGTAGTAGCTCCCACCAATATTCATGAAAATTGGCGGAGGCTCCGCTTAAAAAAATTAAACATACTTGTAATGTACTGATAGTACATAAAAAATTTAGTTTCTTTTTAAAGATATGTTTGGATCAATTACCCCATAGAGGAAGGTGTTAAGAGTCGTTTTTAGATAACTAAATGTATTTTGCTTCTCAGGCGAAGTATCTTGGATCCAGTAATAAACGCTCGTGATGTAGATTGCCCAAAAGAAGGATTTTAAATTTTCATAATTATGGGGGTTGGGGTTTATATCGTGTTTAATCAGCACTTCAAGAACGAAATTCCAAAAGGTAGCCTTGTATTCTGATATTTTGTCCTTGTAGAGAGAGCTTTTCATGACTAGATTGGGATTGGTCACAATATTAAAAAATTCCTTAACGATAAATATTTTTTTGGAAAAGATGTCAAAGTGAAGCTTGAACACTAAGGTGAGAATGCCCGTTACATCACTGGCTTGTTTTTCCATATTTTCACTGGACCATTTCTTGAATAGATCAGGAACTATTTCATCGATTAGAGCAAAGACGATATCTTCCTTGGTGGTAAAATAATTATAGTATGTTCCAATACTGATACCGCTTTTGCTGACGATATCTCTGATGCCAACATTCTCAAAACCGTTTTTTAAAAAGAGGGAAGTGCTGACCGCCAATATCTTCTTTTTGGTTTTTAATTTATTTTGCTCTCTAAGTCCCATAGAGATCTCCGCTTAGGTTATGAATCTAATATCAACTATATATAATTACTCATTTTTTAACAAGTGTGTAAAAAATGAACATGTTTTAAAAATAACCATTGACTCTTGCTTGGGTTTGATTTATAAGCGTTTTATAAATATGAACATGTTCATAAATATGATGGTTCAAATAACAAATAAAAGGAGAAATGATTATGAAAAAGTTAATGGTAAGTTTAATTGTTTTATTTTTTGCAGTTAGTGGTTCTAGTTTTGCGCTTGAATCTAATTTTGGTCTTGGCTGTTTTGTTCCTTATTTCAAGAAGCCTTTTGATGACTCTGAAGTTTATCATTGGTATCCAAGAGTGATAAGTAAAGTAAAAACTGAAATGTCACAGTATAGCGAAGAAAATAAGGAAGAATTTGTTGATCTGATCGTAGGACAAATGAAAGCATGGAATCATAAATTATATGACGTTTATGAAAATGCTGGAGGCATTGATACAATCAGAGAACAACTTCTGAGTCAAAGTTATGCGGAGATTGTTGCGGATATTAAAATGCTTGGTGGAATGTATGATAGGGGAAAATTTATTATTGAAATTCGTGATGCTGTCTCAATTCCTGCTTATGTAATTGCCATCTTGTTTGGAAATTATGCTTTGCTTTAATTAAAATATGAATATGACATACTTTATAAGGGCCTAGTGAAAAACCAGGCTCTTATATTTGGGAAGGCATAAGTATGGACTTACCTCAATTATTATATTTAGTATCCGATGTACACACCACTTGTTTTTTACTAGAAAAAACACTACCACCATCACATTTTTCTTCCACACAAGAAGTAGGGCAGGAAAAAAGTGACAGGTCAGCTGGTTCCAACTTTTCATTCAAGAAATCGTTACACTTCTTAATTGCTTCTTGCTTGGTTGATTCGAGATAGTCAGATGGTTTTTTAGAGCAGGCGGAGGTAGCCTTGAAATTCGCTTGAAAGTTTTCACTTCGGAAAAGGATTTGCTTAAAGGGGCCACATTTCTCACTATAAGGATAACGTGTTTCGTGAGTGCATATTGAATCTATTTGATTATCTCCAGCATCGGAAAAATGAATTGAAACCCTTGGATACCAAATATTTTTATACTTCACTTCTTGAAAGTCGTGTGTACCAATCAGGAAACCTGTGGAGGAGAAATTTAAAGAATTTGTTTGTATTTTAATCAAGTCGTTGAACAAAGTAACTGGAGTATTCAATTCAATATTCTTTATCTGTCCATTGGGATGGAGGCTACAATTATAAAAATCAATAGAGCTTAGGTAGGCATGTTCGTATCTCGGGAAAGGCTTACCTGAAACTATGGAACCTCTCCCAGGAAGTTCTTTAAGCTGTCCATCGGGGTAATAAGAAAAGTCTCCATCAGTAAAGGGTTTGAAGTTAAATGTCAATCCACCATGATGAAGTGTCAGTGCCTTGTCAGATGTTACCATCTTTACATTTTTCACTTTCTTGTCTTGATAAAAATAGACGCGATCTCTTTCTATACTTGAGGGGGAAAAAATATTTCCAGGAAAAACGATATTTTCAGGATTAAACGTAAAGAGTTTTTCAATGCACATACCGTGCCAATCGCCTTGATCGAATAGCACATCATAGATTAGTGTATATAAATATTCATCATTAGTGTAATCATTAAATTCATGAGAAAAGAAAGTAGCGTTTAAATATCTCACCCTCTTTGAATTAGTATGAACGTAGGAATTTTCTTCTCTGGCCTCACGATAAATCAGTTCATGTATGACAAGGCCTGCTTTGTTCGCAACATCCATCTGATTCCAGAGATCTTTTTTGATAATATAGCGCCTTTCTCCGCTCATGGGTTTCTTTTGGTGTGCAGCTTGGACTACTTCACAATTGGCGGGGTAGGTAACTTCTCCAGTATCCGGGATATCACTTAAATGATCGTTAGTGAATGAGGTGTTTTCTGGAAGTTGAAATTCTTTCCACCATTTTTCGTAGAGTGCTGCTCTGGTGGGGTTAAGTCTTTTTATTTTATTTAAAATGGATGTAACTTTTTCATTTAATGATGTCGCATTACTATCTAGATCGAGATTGATGTCATGGCGAAAACTTGCCTCATGAAAATCATAGAGGGTAATGTTTTGGACGCTACCATTAAGATTTTTACAAACTAAAACATCTCCACCATTCCCAGTCCCTTGTCCATCTAAAACGGCAAGTGCATTAAAGCTTATAAGATAGAGAAAAAAAAGAATGATTAGATGTGATCGGTTACTCATGGTTATTCTCCGTTAAATTAAAAAATTGCATGCTGAGGCAATACACTTTATTGGGTTTTTTATTCTTTAAAGATTTGGCGATGGTTTGATCAAAGTCATTTCTAAAATTTTGGATTTTCTTCTTTAATATTGGAAGATCCTTAGAATCAATAGCTACCGTGAGGGTGGATAATTCCCGTTCATCTAGGTTTTGATCAGTGATTGATTTCATGGCCTTGTTTAATATTTGCTGACAAAATTTCTTGATGGATAGGGAAGGGATTCCATGAGTCGTGTCTAGCTGTATACCTGTGGAAATATAATTTCCCCCAGCTTTTTTGATCAAGGCCAATCTCAGTAGTCGCGCCATGGCCTCATCTACTTCCTCTAGAGTTAGTCCAAGAGTTTTGGCGATCCATTTATGATTACTTTTAAAATTTTCGGTGGTGATCAATTCTAAAATAGCATAGTAGTACCAATCAGAAATAAGTTTAAAGGTATCTTCCTGTAATTGCCTTTTTTCAGAAAAAATTTGGATTTTTTCCAGGTTACTTTGGGCAAGACTTCTTTCTTTTTTTGACCGGGCATCATGGGCCATGACCAGGTTTGTGAAATATTCACTTTCTTGTTTGTTTAGTTTCAAGGTATGGGCAATCTGGGAAGCCTTTTCAGGGGAGATTCCTTGTTTTTTTCTTAAAATTTCGCTGAGGTTGGAAGGGGCAATTTCTAAATCCCTGGCAAAGGCGCGCAGTGAGTATCTGAAGTTTTGAATTTTTCTAAACTCCAGGTGTTCTTTTAAAATATCGCTATAGTGTTCATAAGTCTGCATGAAGTACTTGTAACAAACAATATTTTCAAGGTCAATAGTTCACGTAACAAAGTGTTATGTGAATGGGGGATCATTCGATAATGTCGGATAAACTAAATTGTAGACTTCTGAATTTGCTTACCTATATTAGCGATTTCTGTCCGGGAAGGGTAACTGAAAGCAGTATTTTTTATTAATTTTGCATTAAAATGATTCCTTTCCCAATGTATCCGATTTCACTCCAGGAAAGACCATGGGCATCTTCCCATTTAGAAATTTCTTCAAAGTATTCTTTTTTGTGCAAGGTTTTTAGCACGGCAGTTTGTTTGATGAAATAAGATTCGGCGAAGGAATGGGCCTTGTTAAAAGTGTATTGGGCTTGCTCACGTAAAAACTCGATAATTTCTTTCGAGGAGTTATTACATATTTCAAGGTATTCGTTTTTATCTTCTTTGCATTTTCGCAGTTGTAGTCGAAAGCGTTTACATTTTAAGATGTCCCAATTGGTGTAGTATTTAATAATGTCGATAATCTCTTCGTTGAATAAAATCATTCCGAAGTTTAATTTCAACTTTTCCCTGATAGTTGCTGGTAAGAACTCATATTCCTTATAATGAATTTTTCGTTGAGCATAATCATTTAAGATAGCTTCCGCTTTATTATGTGAACGATGAAGCAGTGACGATAGGTTAATTATGTCTCTGAAATTAATTATTTTTTGTCCCTTTAAATATTCATTGGTTTTTTTAAATCCAAGCCAGTGAGTTTTTGCCGCATCAATGTAGGAATAAATGATTGCTTCAGCTGGTGCATCAAAACCATAGACTTTTTCGATATCAGCATTTTTAAAAGGAGTTAAAACCACATCGGAATTAGCGTCGATCTGGTCATAGTCAATATTTTTTCCAATTCTTTTATGAGTGTTGGAGATAATGTCTAAGAGGGGGCATTTGAATGCTTCAATAGCTCCCGGAAAAAGGGTTTTGCTTTTTTCTTTGCAGTAATCGATAAATATTTGGCCTCTTTCGTATTCCACATCAAACCAAATTTCGACGTTTCTTGATAGATATAATTCAGGGTAGAGCTCCCCAAGTGTAGGATCATTTTTAGTGTAGCCTAGAGCATGAAGGAAAAGGCTGCCGGCAGCCGATCCACGGCCTGGCCCAATTTTTAAATTGTTTTGATTGGCAAATTCGATGCAATCCCTGATAGCAGAAAAAAATTCGTTTTTATTTTCTATGGTGATGCAATTGGCTTCGCGATCCATATACTCGAGGTGTTTGGATTTGATCATTACCTTTTTCTCAGTTAGCTTTAATAAAATTTCCTGTTTTAAATTTTCCATAATTAATCTCCTTTCATTAGGTGATAGCATCTTGCTGTTATTAAATTTATCCATTGCCTTGATCAGGGTTTTAAGGTTTTCTTTTTTGCCTTTTAAATTACCTTCTTCAGCGTCTAGATCTTTTAATTTGTTTTTAAGCCGAGTCAGTAATTCATTATTGGACATTTGACTTTGAAGGTTAATGTAATCTTTTATCTCCGTAAGAGTGAGCCCAAGTGATTTTAGGTAGAGAATTTTTTCATATTGCTTAATATCCTCTTTAGTATAGTAACGATAATTATTTTCTCCTCTCACTCCAGGACTGATTATCCCCATTTCTTCGTAATGCCTGATCCCTCTTTGAGATAGTCCGATTTTTTTTGAAAGTTCTCCAATCGTTAATTTCATAAGACCTCGCGTTTAGTATCTAAATCATAAGGCTTTACGTAAGGTCAAGGTCAATTAAGAAAATCAAAAAAACGTGATGTTTAAGCATGGCAAGCTAACTATTTGTAATGAAAGGATAATATTTGAAGTATTGGATATTAAAACCTTGACGTAAAAAGCTATCCAAATAAATAAATAAATAAAGGGGAAAATTAAATTGAACTATAATTAAATATACGTCGGTTAATCCAGCTATTGTCTTTTTTGTCGTATAAAATATAGTCAACTACACCTTCAAAAAGACTGCTTTGAGATACGAGTGTTTCTAGAATGTATGTGGAACCATCGGAATATTGATATTCGGTTACAAACAATCGATAGGGCCGGTTTTCAATTGTCTGATTTTCGGTTCGCACAAGCTTGGCGGATAAACACGTTTTTATTTTTGAGCATCGATAACTGGCATCAATCTTCGATTGGATAAATTCTTTCCAAATATTGGTCATTTCGTCCATACTTAAAGTGTTTGTAGTATAACCATCGTAGCGACTTCTGGTAGGACAAGAGGAATCATTATCTTTTAATAATTCGGAGGTAATTTGGGTTTGTAACGTCAAATTATTTTCACCGATATCTTTGATGGTAAAAAGAGTGTATTCCCAATAATCACAGTATACATCATTGGCCTGTTTGATCAGACTATATTGGGTAATACTTTTTTCTTGTCCGATGCGGAGTTTGGTTGCCCCATTTAGATTTTGAATAAAGGTAGAGGCATATTCGGTATCAGTTGAGGGGGTGTTGTTTTTTTTACCACAGGAGTAAGAAATCAAGGACATAAGAATTACAAGAATAAAGGTAAAAAAAGAGAGTTTCATGGTTATTTCTCCGTTATTTAAGAAGGTAGTAAACTCAAAGCATAACTAACATAGTGTTTATTCTTTGTAATTTTGATTTTAAAAGATTATAAATTTTTCAATATAAGGAAATTGATTATGAATAACGAAAACGATAAATATCTGTGGCTAGAAGAAATCGAAAGTGAAAGGTCACTAAATTGGGTCAAAGCTAAAAATAAGGATACATTAAAGGAATTTGAAAATGATAGCGATTATAAAACTAAATTTGAAATAGCCTTGGAGATATATCAAGCCCAAGATAAACTCCCATATGTTCAATTTATGGACGGTCTACTTTATAACTTTTGGAGAGATGAAGTTCATATTAAGGGGATTTTACGCAGGACTACTGTTTCGAGTTATTTGAGTGATAACCCCGCTTGGGAATTGGTGCTTGATCTGGATGAATTATCTCAAACTGAATCTAAAAGTTGGGTTCTACAAAAATATTCCAAGGAAAGAACTGCTAGTCGAATGTTGATGTTTTTGTCTGATGGCGGCACTGATGCTCATTGTGTGCGTGAATTTGATTTAGATAAAAAAATATTTATTGAAGATGGATTTAATCTGCCTCAATCCAAAGGGGATGCCCAGTATATCGATAAGGATACTTTGATTATAAGTAGGGACTTTGGGCATGATTCGCTAACCGACAGTGGCTATCCTCGAACACTTAAGAAATGGAAGCGAGGAACTTTGATTAGTGATGCTAAAACGATGCTGTCAATCCCCAAAGAAAATGTTTTTGTGTGGGCTGTAGTTGATTATGATGATGAAAAACTCTTCGAAGTTTATTGTGAGGGGATTGATTTTTTCAGTTATAAGGTTTATTGCAACAAGAATGATGAGTTAATAAAACTTGATCTACCTGGGCAAGTTGATGTTTTGTGTATCTTTAATGGAGAACTGGTTTTTAAAATTAACGAAGAGTGGAAAGGAATTTCTTCAGGATCATTGCTATCAATTAGCTTGTCTCAAATTAGTACAAGCCAAGAATTGAAGCCGTCTATTATTATGGAAAGCACTCAGAAGTACTTTGTTGAGCATGTGGTTAAGGTTAAAAACTTTTTAATAGTGGTTGGGCAATCTGACATAAAATCGTGTTTACACGAAATCACCTTTGCTAATAATTATTGGCAGGCAAAAAGTATAGACATTGATGATAACAGTACTATTGATTATGTGACCGGGGATGAAGAAAGGGATAGCTATGTTTTTACAACTGAAAATTTTATTTCTCCACGACAGCTTTACTATAAGCAAGCTGGAGTTATAAAAAAAGTAATGGCAAAAAGTGAAAAGCTAAAATTTAAAAACCAACATTTAGAAATAAATCAATACTTCGTCGCAAGTAAAGATCAAACTCAAATTCCGTATTTTGTTGTTCATCCTAGAGAAATGAGAAACGATGGTAAAAATCCGACTATCTTAACAGGATATGGAGGATTTCAAATTTCAAGGATGCCCAGTTTTTCCAACATCATTGGGAAATTGTGGTTAGAAAATGGTGGGGTATACGTACTTGCCAACATTCGTGGAGGGGGAGAATATGGACCATCTTGGCATCAAGCGGCGCTTAAGAATAATCGCCATAAAGCCTACGAGGATTTTTTTGCTGTAGCAAACGATTTAGTTAAAAGGGGGATTACAACTCCTGATCATCTAGGGGCGCGAGGTGGAAGTAACGGTGGCCTTTTGATGGGCGTTTGCTTAACTCAAAAACCGGAATTGTTTAAGGCCATTCATTGCGCTTGTCCGCTTCTTGATATGCTTCGTTATCATAAGCTACTGGCTGGAGCGAGCTGGGTGGGCGAATATGGCTCGCCGGAAATTAAAGAAGAGCGGGAATATTTAAAAAGCTATTCCCCATATCATAATATAATTTCAGGTAATCATTATCCTAAAATATTTTTTACAACTTCAACTAAAGATGATCGAGTGCACCCCGGACATGCAAGAAAAATGGCAGCTCGAATGGAGGAATATCATCATCCATTCTATTATTACGAAAATGTGGAAGGTGGTCATGCTGGTAGCGCTGATTATATACAGTTTTCTAGAGAAGCAGCTTTGGTTTATACCTATTTTTCTAAAATGCTTAATTGAAGTTACTGTTTTGTCCGGGAGGGGTAATCTAAATATTGATTCATTTTACTCTCTGGCAAGTAATCTCTTTTATAATTCTTGGAATATATATAGCGACTGTTTTTTATTGGCGTCTTCTGATGTTCGCGTTTAACCTCAATACTTTTGTTTGAGAATTAAGCAATCAAAATTACCCTTCCGGGAAAAGTAAAAATTAACTGTGATCAATTGATTATGCCCCTAAACAGCTCTCAATAAGTACACTTAAGCAAACCATTTCATGCCAAAAATGGAGTGAGAAAATTGAAACGCTAGCAAAGAAAGATGTTGTTAAAAGCGTGTTTTATTTATCCTGCAACGACGAAAAGATCCGTGTTGGGCTTGAAACCAATGGTAATCAGGTAAAAGAGCTATGGCTGGGAGGTGGTTTGTAACAACACTTATTTCAGGTAAATCTGGACGTACCTCTCTTAAAAATGTTAAAACTTAGCCGTAAAATCATACAATAATTAATGCGCATAGTCCCAAAAGGGCGGACGTACCTACAAGGAGAATTTATGAGAGGGAAACTTAAAGTAAATGAGAAAAGGTTAAAAGAAGTTAATGATTTCTTGATTAAATCCAATCAGCCGATCATTGATAATATTTTAAATGTGATTAAAAAATACGGCACACCTGAAGAAATTAATAAAAAGGCCAAAGAAAACATGAAGCTGGAGACCAAGCTTAAAAAATTAAAAGATATGAAGTCCCCTTATTTGGAAGGAATCAATTGGTTGATCGAACAAAAAGAAAAAAATGCTTTCGTATCGGTTGAAGATTATCGAAAAAATATTTTAGGAAGCAAATACAAATTATCTAACTTTAACCAAGATTATCAAGTGACTCTTGAACTTTCTGCGCTTCAATATTTTCCATGGTTACTTGAGCAAGTAAAACAAGTCATTGCTAAAAAAGAACTTCTCCCTGCTAGATTTATTCGAGTTAGGATGATGAAAGAACAAGAAGCAGATCAAGGTGATATAATTGCAGTTAGTGCGGCGATGGATATTTTAGGCGCTACTTGGGTAGAAACGCTAGATACCAAAGGAACTGATGGTAGTAACGTTCACCTTGGCGGACCAGATACCATCACCGGATATTTTGGTGGAGTAGGGCAACCCAATGATTATCCTCTTAAGTGGCTTGATGAGTACCTCTATTACTATACTAACTTTGGTGTAAAACAAGTTTTAAATGTAAACCCAGGAACTATCATGATTGCCTACCTTGTGCATAAGATGGGTGTGGATATGGAATTTAAAATTTCTGTATTCATGGGAAATGATAATCCATATTCAATTCT
>Ga0208957_1000286_pt1 | contig 44165 bp, 54 predicted proteins | sample RifOxyA1_FD_184029 | JGI IMG/M metagenome (GOLD analysis project Ga0208957, IMG submission 184029) | Groundwater microbial communities from Rifle, Colorado - Rifle Oxygen_injection A1 (SPAdes) | ecosystem: Environmental > Aquatic > Deep subsurface > Groundwater | place: Rifle, Colorado, United... | reverse complement strand
ATCTTTTCTGTTGTACCTGATCGCCACCGTTTTGGGGCTGTCATGGAAACATGGAGTGAAACGGTCACCGATCTGGTCATACGGTGTAAACGCAATCTTCTTCGCGTCCCCGCGCGAGAGGGTGCCGGTCATCAACACCCGAACCACGGCTTGCTCGTAAAGCGGAGCGATTGCGCGCGTCCACTCCCCATCCTCAGCCTCCAGATGGTGAAACTCATCCAGTACAAGGATGTAACGATGCCGATTGAAGTCGGTCAGTATCGTTTTCTTTACGTCCGCCCCCGCAGCCTGGTAGGTCGTGACAAAGCCATTTGTCCCGCGAGAAGGATTTATTTCATTCGTTGACGAACGGATAACAAGGTTGTGGCCGAACATCTTCCGGAAAAAGGGATCAATGAAGTTCCGTTCCGCCTGATCCTGCAGCGACATCCGCGGCGCAATCCAACAAATCTTGTCAGCAATCCCCGCGGTGATTAGTTTACCGGCCTGCACCGGCAGCGTCGATTTACCCGCGCCCGGGGTTGCGTGAACCACAATATCGCGGACTCCCAAACCGTTGATTATACCGGCAATAGCAGCGTCAAAATCAGACTGATGCTTGCGCAGCTTCATGGCTTCGCCTCCTGCTTGAGTATCGTTTTGATTAATGCAATATCAAGACGGTCTTCACTTACACGATGCATATAAAAACCCCGACTATCAGACCCGGAAAAGACAATCCATTCATCGCTAATTCGTTCCAAGCTGATATCTCCATTTAGCATCCCGACTAAGCACCGCTCTGGATTTTCCGGGTCGAAGACGGGTGGAAGCCAGAGACACGTTGTTGACAGAATATCTTGGTCAGATAACAATCGTTCATCTCCATTACTTGCAGTACAATGCCAGTATGTTTTTGACTGAAGGGAAGATTTGCTCCGAATAACAATTATTTCCGTGCGTTGATCTTCCGACCATATCTGTTTATCCAGGTCTTCGCCAAAAACGGTACATTTACGCCACACTTTATCCCCGGCACTCCACTCCCCAAATCTTTCCTTGTAAATCTTCGTCTCGCTCAGGCGGCGATATAGAGCTAAATGTTCTTCGTTCATGGATCGATCTCCTTCCGTATCCAAATAAGCAGGTCTATGGCAGCATCAGCAGGATTTGCATTCTTGAATCGCGTCGGAATCATTATTCGATGTCCATCTTTTACGGGATAGTCATAATGCGTAATGATAGTATCTTCCCCATCATTGGCAACGGTCATATTAATTGATGTTATTTTGCGCCGTTTCAACTCCCTTCCATCCCTCTCAAAATATTCCCTGTTCCCATCTCCTATATTCCCTGTAATCCCATGAAACTTAAACCGCTTCTCGATGTACTTCTTTTCCTTAACCGACAGCTCAATGTATATCTTGGGCTCTTCTGGCCGGTTTATCCAAAGGGCTATCGCACCCAGATAGATAAGGAGCAGAAGGAAGCCGATTATTATTTTTAGGAGGGTCACCAAATCACCCTATGTTCTTCTGTGTTATGCTGTGTTCGTTTCCATTCACACTTTGGGCAATACTTGTATATTTTACCGTTAACACTCGCATATTTCTTCGCCTCCTGTTCACCAATTTTATGATCTTTGCCGCAGGAACAATGCGCGATATATATTTTTGGTTCCTTAGGTTCTTTTGGTTCTCTTGCTATTACTTGTGTACCGGTTTTTTTCTTGTGACTGATTTTATACCTACACTCCTTGCATCAGCCATAAATCAACAAATCTTTCTGCTTCATTTCTACCTATTGTCGGACTTGGATACGCCACCCAACGCCTGCCTTTCCGCCTCTCGCATAAGAGGCCCATCTGTTGTTTGAATGAATTGACTGTGTCTCTGATTGTAATTATCCTTCATAGCGGCTAACCCTGTAAACAAAGATATTGCGAGTAGGATAAACAGTATTGCTTTAAGTATGGTTCTCATTTTCTTGTCTCCCTGATAACTACTTGTCTATCCCTCTCATCCTCGTCATTCATTTTAACCTCCAAATAGCAAAAGCTCCAAAGACAAGCAGGGCAATATGGAAAATCATAAGCCATCCAAAGTCGGTCATCCTTTATACTCCTTTCTGATGGCAAAGAGCCATAAGTAACGCTTCTTCAATTATTCCTCTAATTTTATCTACCCATTTAAAGCTATTCCATACTCTAATAATTAAATTGCTCCCGTCTCTGCTTACAATAGCATCAAATTGAGACCAGTCTAACATCCTCCAGAGTCCTCTTTCTGGATTACGAGGATCAATAGGAAGAGGAAAGAGGATTCTACTGCTACAAGGTCTGTCTATGCAGCAACAATCATCTGCATAATCGCAATCTGATCCGAATGCGACCCAAGGATATTTTTCGCATCGAATACGATCGTAAGTTTGCAGCTCTTTCATCTTTTCTCTGAACAATGGCTGCAACCTCTTGTACATATCAAGTATTTCTGGTTTCATAGCTCTATCCTCTATTACTAAAATCACTGTTCACTTTGTTACCTCCTTTTATTTAAAAGGCTGAGACTTAAAAACCATTTATTGTGTTTGCCGAGTAGGCCAAACATCTTCCATCCCCATCCAGGAGTTCCAAAAAGGATAATCATTTATTATTCTCCCTCAGCTTCACCAACGAATTATGAAGAATTCTATTCATATTTCGCAGAATTTCAATATCAGAGGTCAGAGAGGCGATCTGCCTTTCATCTTCCATTATCCCACTGTTACAGGCAAATAAGCTTCTCTGTGTAGCTTCGTGATTGGCAACCTCAATGGCTAAATCTCGTATTGCTGCCAGCTCGTTACGTTCCGCCTCTCTTGCCAAGTCACACTGCCTGGCAAGCATGGTAATGTTGGCAGCCAAGTCTGATGATAGTTTGGCGATCTGCTTATCTCTGTCCTCTTCAATGGCCTTGGCTTCGGAGTAGAGGACATAACTACCTTTGTCGCTCTTTATCATTTCATTTCCAAGTCTGTTCTGATACGGAGTATATCTCTGCATTTTAAACCTCCATATTAAGTGCTTCGTAAACTCTTTTCTGAATATCAACTGTTTCGATGGTCGCCATGCCCCCTATTATGTTGAGGGCGTCCCTTTGCCGTTCTATAATTTGGATGGCTGTGTCGAGATCAAAAGAATACCGATTCTCGTCTTTCATCCTTAGTATTACTCTTTTCATGCGCTGTACAAAGTCATCAACTTTCATAGCTAAACCTCCATATTAAGTGCTTCCTGAGCATCCAAATAATCAAATATACAGTATTCGTATTCGTAATATTTTCCGTTTATCAGTGGTCCGTCTGTACATTTGTGAATATTATAATTTTTTTCATCTGCAAACCTCTTTACCATTGTCAACAAACCATCAGCAACAAGAAGCAGCTTGCTTTGCGTTTGGGTATCCAGATCACCGCCGGATTCGTTTACAATCTTTGCCCATTCCACAAAGTCATCAACTTTCATAGTATCCTCCACGCCAGCATTTATTAAACAGTCACGGTTAGCCCCTACTTACTCGCCCTGCGTGTAGCCCCTCGTCCCGTCAAATCGGGAGTCTCCGCGAAGCCGTGACTAAATTACTATATCTCGTTCATATATTCTTTACATCTATTTATTATAGATTCCAATTGGAAAACTTGGCGCTTAGTCTTGTTTACTTCTTCTTCTAAACGTCTGTTTTCTCTGCAATTTTTATCCAGTTCTTCTTTGTAACTATCTACTACACGAACATGAATTGCATACTCCATATAATCGCCACAACAATTTGAAAGCATGTCATCGGTCGTACTATATCTGTTAATATAAGGTTCTAATGGCATTTTAATACCCCTTTAATTGATGACCGGAACCTCGACCGGCCTGCTTTGTTTCCTGGCCCCACGTTTCTACGTTTCGTTCCAGCCCCAGTTCGCTCTGGTTCGGAGAGGTTAAGGAACATAAAGAACCCAATCCCCATCGTCGTTCAAACGTTTTTTACCCGGCTGACATTCATACGGATTGCCATCACATAGAAAGAGGTCGTCAATTTCACATCCGCATTCTTCTTGAGGCAGACATAATCCATCAAAGTCATGCTCTTTCAGCCAGTCAATTATGATATCTTTTGCGTTCATTTTGTCTCCTTTAAATAGGCAGCTTCTCGATTTCGTCGGCTGCCCAGCGAAGGTATGAAGCATATTCTTTCACTGATCTCCACCGCATCAGGTTATCCAGTTCAATGCGGAGATAGTTCCGGTCGCCCTCCATCTCCACCGTAACAGTAAATCCCTGATAGGTATCAGTTCTCTTCCCGCGCTCAGCTCGGTATTTCTGCTCAGTGAGTATCATTTCTCCTCCAGCGGCAGCAGTTCGTAATTACACCTTTCCTCGCACTCCATGCCCCACCAGACCCCGTCTTTGTCGTAACCTTCTGCATCTACTTCGCCAGATCGTCTTTGGGGGTCTGTCTTTTTTACGATCCGTGTCACAACCCCGCTGCAAAGCTCCTCAACTTCCTCAGCCCATCCATCCACATTATCGAGGTAGTCCTCGACAGATATTTTCGCATACTCCATCAACTCCGCTTCATCCCGGAAGAAGATCAACCCTTCTCCCTCTGGGTCGAAAAAGAAGTATTTGTATTCAGCGGAAGCCCTGCGTTTGTAGTCGTATTTTTTATCTTTCATAACCTACACTCCCTTCCGTCCCTCTTGAAATAGTCCCTCTTCCCATCTCCGATATTCCCGGTAATCCCATGAAACTTGAACCGCTTCTCGATATACTGCTTTTCCTTAACTGACAGCTCAATGTAGATTTTAGGCTCTTCTGGCCGGTTTATCCAAAGGGCTATCGCACCCAGATAGATAAGGAGCAGAAGGAAGCCGATTATTATTTTTAGGAGGTTCATGGTTTCCTTATTCAAATAATACCGTTTGGTCGGGACATATCCCCTTGGGGCTTTTCTCCGACATCCACCAATCCCACATATCGTCGCCGCTGTTCCATATTACCCGCAATGGATGTTTGGAGTGCCACTCCAGGGGACGATTTCTTCTTGCCTCAACTGCTTGCTGAAACGCTCTTCGGTAAAGCGTCTCATATCGGGGCCACCGCTTAAATTCTTCATATCTTTTGGTATTCATAGGGCACCCAATACATCCCAGCCGCTTAAAGCCCTCATCATAAAGACTACAATAAGGGACATTATTCATATGGATGTATTCCCAGACATCCGCTGCCGTCCAGTCGATGATGGGGTGAAAATATGTTTTTAGTTTATCTCTGGCACATATCTCAAGCATTCTCCGCCGGCCACGGCGAACGCTTTCCGCCCAGCGGATTCCGGTTACGACTATCCGTCCAACTCCACCCCCTTCTTTTAAATATTCACAACAAAAACGGGCCGTTCTCGTTGGCGGCATCATTTTTTTGGCAATCAACGCCCACATGGTTATTTCCGGCCTATGCCGCTGGACTTCGGGGTGTTGGTCGCGAATGAAATAAAATAATTCTGGTGGATCAACCCCGGTAATATTATAATGAGCATCAAACTTCACCCCGGCCTGCTTCACAAGGTCAAGGATAACAACGGAATCCTTGCCCCCCGAGAAGGCAACATAGTATCCCTCTTTAGGCTCAAATGTCTTTATCCGCTCTAACGCTATTTTCACCTTGTCCCTTATCCCAAACAATCCCGTCTCTTGTAGGCTCATTACCAAATCACCCCATTCTCTCTCGGTTCGTACAGACAACGCTTGTAACCGCATTTTTCACAGTATCTGTAGCTTTTCCCATTGACCACTGCGTATCTTTTTGCTTCCTGTCTTGTGAGTGAATAATCTTTTTGGCATGAGGGGCAATGGGCCATCACAGGCTCCGGTTTTGGCTTGACAGTCCGGCGAACGTTTGTATGAGACACAATATATCTACAGTCCGGGCAGTAACGGGCTTCAGAGGTTCCGAGAAAAGTCTTTCTGCAACCCTTTCTCTGACATTTGATCTTGCGTTTCTGTTCAGGCATTCAACCCCTATAACCCGGCTTCCCTTTTAGGCACGCGCCGGGAGCGTTCTGGGAGGTGGAGAATCGTTATGTCCATTGCGGGTTTTTCCCGTGCGAAAACTCAAGGATATGATCAGCCATTGCCCGACAACTTTCCTTGTGGCTGATGTAACAAAGCTGAGATAGTCCGGCTTCCGCCATAAACGGCCTGTAAAGCGCCGTAAACTTCTCCGCATTGTCAGCGTCAAGTGCCCCGTCCGCCTCGTCTCCACAATAGTAATCGAACTTCTTTCCGCCCTTCTCTTGATTCAGCAGAGACATGGCCAACGTAATTGCCTGCACGCACCACACCCGCTGCCCGCCGCTGATGTCATCAAGGAATATTTCGTTGCCGTTCTCCATGATGATTTTGATGCTCATATCCTCGCGGCCCTTTTCGTCCTGATCCTGGAGGCGCACGGAATAGAGGGCATTGAAAGCCTGAGATAAAAGCCGGTTGGCATTATGGACGATCATTGGCGCTGCCGCGCCCATCCGCAGATTCTGCAACCCATTCTTCCCGCAGGAGTTTTGCAAATATCTCCACGAGGATACGTTTCTGACAAGCAGCTCCCTCTGGTGCATGACCTCCACTAGCTCCGTTTCCGCTTCCGCAATCCGGGCCAGTTCGGCTTCGAGGGCGGCTATTTTGTTCCGGGCGGCCTGGATTTCGGTTTCGAGGGCGGGGAGCTTGCTGGTTTCAATTTCCCTGATATCCCACTGAACCCCCTGGAGCTTTGTTTCGGCCCCCGCAAATTCAAGGAGCTGGCCGTCAATTACCATTCTATCGTCGCAGAGTTCATTGATCCGTGTATGGTAGACGTTTTCTTTTGCAACCCACAAATTCTTTTTGTCGGTTCCTTGTTCCGTCACTTCTGCAAGTTGCTTTTCGAGGTCGGCCTTTCTGATCTCAGCGAACCGGACATCCGGCAGCCGATCCGCGAGGGCTTTCTGCGCGGCTATCTCCTGCCTGATTGAAGTCAGTTTTTCCCGGTGCATGGTCAAGAGTTCGGTCGTGTTGATTAAAATTTGCCGGGCGTTCCCAAGGTCGTTGGTGGCGGTCTTTATTTGCTCGTCGAGGGCAAATTTCGCAGTAACAATGGACTTTTTGCGTGCCGCAAGGGTTCCCTCGATGTCTCTCTTCTGAAATTCCAATTCCGGTATCTCTTTTTCGGCCTGCAATGCCGCCACGATGAAGGAACAGGTGGTCGATGCGCAATCCTCCGCCCTGTCCGCGAGGGGTTTTGACAGGTCGAATTTGTTCCCGAGCTGCCCCGTGATTCGGTGCAATTCCCTGTCAAGGGTGGCAATTTCACGGTCGTTCTCCAAATCCTTCACCTGCTGCCGGAGTTCCGCAAGGTCGGTTTCGAGGTCGTGGCCCCTCTTCTGATAAACCGGGACGTTCTGATTCTCCTCTTCGATCTGCGCTACCAATCCGGCAAGAGAGGATTCGAGTTCCCGCACATTGTCCGCTGCCTTCTCGATGGATTCTTTCAGGGGCGCCGGGAAAAACTGCTTGTCGATATCCAGCTTGATTTCCCGATACTTCACGGCCAGGGCGCTGATCTCCTTTTCCACCGTCTCTTTCTCCTCCACCAGTTCCGCTTCCACTCTCTCAATCTGTGCCTGTAAATCCTTCCGGCGTTCGAGGGCGACGGCGTTCTGCTGGATGGTGGCTTTCAGGGCATCGATGGTGGTGCGTTTATCGATGATTGCCTGCTTAAAAATAGAAAGCTCGTCGGTCTTTATCGAAAGGTGGTTTTGGGCAAGAGCAACATCAACCTTCTTTTCCTCCTTGACAGAGATGTTCTCCTGCAGCACCGTAATCCGCGCGTCCAACTGACCAGCTTTCCCCTGGTAGATGTTTGCTGCCTGTTTCGCGGTATCCTCATAGACAGAGTACTTTTGCAGGTTCAAAAATTCTCGAAGTAATTCACGGAAGACGCCGACCGTGAGATTTTCTAACTGCATGTCCTTGGTCGCCTTACTTTTTTGAGGGCAGAACTGGCTCCTGAAATAAACGAACGGCTGTCCAAAGATTTCGTTGACCGCTTCTTTGTACTGCGTGATTTTTCCATTGCAAGTAGGCTTCCCGTTAACCCACAAGTAGCCCTCCTGTTTCTGTTGCTCACAATCCATTTTTATGAGGCTTCTGTAGCTGTTCCCCATAAAATCACATTCAAACTCTTTCTCAGCGTCACGGCCTACGAAGTGGCTCCATAATGCACCCGACCTCGATACAAGCTGTGGGTACATGTGCAGGTTTTCAAGGACGGAACTTTTTCCCGAACCATTTTCTCCATCGAAGCCGATCAGCCCAGTTTTGCCCGTAAAGTCAATTTCGATCTCGGGGATGCCATCCCACGTTAATTTCGGGCCAGCAAGTAGGCCCTTCGCTCCTTTCAATCTCAGCTTCATGCCGCACCCCCTGCAACCCTCTGCAAAAGTTCCTCCCCCGGAACCCCCTCAAGCAATTCGGCCTTGAGGAGGACGTCAGCCTCGATCTCCTCTTGCCTCAGATCCGCCATCGCCTTGATCTCGTCCCGGAGGGTTTCAGCCGCAAGAACCGACTCCGCGCGGACATTCTCCCGGGGGATGGCGGTAATTCTTACTTCTACCGATTCGGCTCCCCACCTTTTCAGGTTCTCGATGATGGTTTCTTTCGATACAAGCCCTGTTTCGTCCTGGTATGCCGTGACCTCGACCCTGACCGTTGCTCCGGCAATTCCCTCAAATGGGATGGTGATTTTTTCCCCGGCGGTCATGTCGAACTTGTACCTGGCGATTCTCTTGCAGGGGGTTTCGACAAACTTTGATTGAATTTGCTGCTGACCGTCGGTCTGGCCGATCTCGTGGATATAGAAGCCGTGCCTGTGATCCTCCCCGATGTTGTTGGCGTAAATAGAGCCCGAATAGAAGATGCTACCCGGAAGCTCCTGGGGAAGGTGAAGGTGCCCACAAAGAATCAAATCGGCCCCGGACATTGCCAGTTGATCGCGGCTCACTTCAATGTCGCGCCCCGTCATTACCTGACCATTTGCCGCCTTCCCCCCGGAAACACACCCATGATAAACAAGGACGTGCGGAACTCCCGGATACTCCGCAGCAGCGGCACCAAGCCCGGCGAATAACCCGCTCATCGCCGCCCCGATCTCCTGATCAGAATCGGCAACTCCCGCCGTAGTCTGGAAAAACTGCTTCGTTGGCTGAGGTATGAGGGTAATGATCGCGGCGAAAATAGGCCCGCCTTCCCCGCCCAACTCATGGAAGCAATCCCCGATCGGGAAAAATCCAACCTGCTCCGGAAGGGTCGAAACGTGAATCGGCCATTGTCCCCGTGCAAACCTCAAAATCTCCGGCGAGTTCCCGTCGTGACTTGGCGTTCCCTTGATGATCGCAACCGGGGCAATGTCAGCCAGGGCAGAAATGAAACCGATCGCAGCAAGGGCAGAACGGGAACCCATCTTCACGTCCTGAGAATCAAACAAATCTCCCGCGGAAATGATCAGGTCGGGTTGTTCGGCTCGGGCAGTTTCAACGATAAAGTTCAAACAGATCGCTATTTCGTCAATGTCGCGGTCGCGTAGATGTTCGTCACTTACGTGGATGATCTTCACAGTCATTCCCCCTTCTCCGCGAACTTGCGGATGTGGTCGATATTTGCGAGTATCGCCTTCGCCTTGCGCACCCCAAAAGAAATCGATTCCTCCATGTTCGTGTCGGTTTTCTTGTCAAACCATTCATGGCCGGTGTAAATCTTGATCAGGTCATGGCCCTTGTAGGTTTCGTAATCGGGTGATTTACTCATACCTCTACCTCCCCATACGTCTTTAGCTCTTTCGTGATCCTATTGCGGAACGATTCGATCGCGGCCTGTTGCGATGGCCGATGAGTACAGGAACCGTTCTGTCTAAAAAAGCACTCTTCATCGCCGTCAGGAGGCATGGTCGAACAGAGCGCAAACCGGCACGTCTCAGCCCCGGCACAGTCAAACCCGATCTGAAATTCTCCATCGTATAGAGTAGCGTTGACGTTCGCTTTTTCCGACTTCATGCCGCCACCTTCCCCTTCTCGACATCCGGCAGCGCAACCAGAAAATCATATATTTCCAGTCGTTTCTTGGCGCTGATCGTCTCCATGGTGTTATTCGGGGCCTTGAGTTTCGTAAGCCACCCCTGGAAATAGTCGACCTTCCCCTTTTGCTCACAGAGAGAAGTCAGGACTTTGCACTGGCCAGCAACTTCGCAGTTTTCGAAGTCAAGCCGCAGCGAGGCGGCTGGATCGGGAGTGTTGTCCAAGCCAAACGGGACATCATCCTCACTATTAAGGTGATAACGCTTGTCGCCTTGTGTTTCTTCGGCATCAATGACATCGGCATCCCCCGTGCATTTATCCGCGGGAATATTGGCCTCGTAGGAAATGGCCGGCTGATCGTTGGGTGCTTCGATCCTTTGTTGTTCCGGCATCTGGCCGCCGAAAAGCGAGGTAATTGCCATCTGTTTGACGTTCATTTCAGTGACCAGGCGACGGGTGTATTCGTCGCTCATATCCAGCCACGGGATAACGCGCACCGCAATAAAGGGCTTAGACAGCGAAGCGACGGTATAGGTGCCATCAACGCCGAGTATCTTCCGGATGATTCGGTTCCGGGCGCCACTGATACAGAGCTTGGTCTGATTGGCCTTTTTCTGCAGCAGATCGCGACCAACCAAAAAATCCTTGCTCTTGCTTTTGGAATATTGGGATTCCAGTTGCTCCTGAACGATTTCCAAATCCATCCCGTAGGCATCAGCCAGACGATAGAATGAAAATCCGTCCGGCATACGAACAGCCCCGGCAAGCTCGCAGAGCTGCCGCCCCTTGTGTTCCTTGTCGATCATTACATGGGGCTTATCCCACACAAGAGCGGTATGCTGGGCGAGCTTTTCAAGACCCTGCCCCGATACCCGGACGAGTTCTGCCTGGGGATCGATCTTCCGTTGGTATTCTCCCTGCCCCGCCGTCCTGTGCCACTCGTTTGCCTTCGCGTCATAGCTGGTGGTATCGTGCGGGTAAACATCCTTATCCTTCGGGTGCGGCCTGAGAAAAACCTGAGTTACAATCAACCGGAACCCTGCTGCCACCTCCGCGATCTGATCCATGCAGGGCACCAGCATGTGGCAACCGTCTGACTTATATTTAGCCAGATCCTTCAATGCTTGCTCATTGACTTTATCCATTTTCCTACCCTCCCCTTTTAGTTGGCGAGAGACGCAAATTTCGATAACGTCCCCCGCCAGACTACTACTATTTTTCTTCCCCCCGGTTTCGTCGGCTTCTCCGGGAACCGTTCAAGAGTCGCTATTCCTCATGCACCGGATACTTTTCTGACGCTACCACCTCCCTTTCTTTTCGTGTTGGTTTCTTGTGTAACGAGTACCCAGGGCAAAAAACCCTGATAATCCACCTGATAAATGCGTATTCCTCGTCTTTTGCTTTCATCATTACCCCCTCAACTCATATAACCACTGCCCATCCGTCCCCGGAACCGGCTGCGCCTTGACATCCATCAGGTGAGGTCGCAGGGCCTTTCTGATATCGGAAATCCTGCCAGTTGAGTTCAGCACGCACATATCGCGCACGATCTCGACATTCGTTACCGGGCCTTTCAAAAGACGCCCGTAGAGGCGGGCATTCTGGCTCCCCGGTTTAAACAAATCTTCAGGCATTGGACGCGTGAAACTAATCGAGGTCTGCGCCATTCTGCCAAGTTTGCCCAGACGCCGGGCATCGTCGATCTGGCTTTCCGTTAAAAGATTCATACCCACCTCCCCGGCTTCTTGATCCAGCGACGATCCATGAGATGCAGGATTCCAAGGCCGATCACATGGACAATAATCACCCCACCAACCAAGGCCGTAACCAAAACCGCGCAAACAAAGATGTTCTCCGTGAAATCCATATCCCCCTCCATTAGGTTTCTATGAAAAAATCGTTGGGCTCCTTGCCCAATGCTGCCGCAAGAACTTGGAGACTCGCCGTAGTCAGCGACCTATCCCCTGCGTTCTCCCAGTTCCATATTTGTTGTGGTGAGAAGTTTGTTTTTTTTGAAAGCTCCGTGATTGTGAGACCGACTTCCTCACGAAGTTTTTTGATTTGGCTGATCTGGAATTGTTTCATTTATACCCCCTGTGATGGAGGTATAAACAAACTAATTTACAATGTCAAGCATTATTTTTAAATTTATTAATTTATTTTTTTGATCTTCTTCGCCGGCGCCGGCACAACCCAGAACGGTTCAGATTCAACTGTCTTAGTGATAATTCTTCCGTTCGGCCCGACTGGGTACCTGTATGTTCTGATCATTTTGTACTGTCCGTAGTCGGCGGCACGAGGGATTCTCAATGGGAAAACACAGGTCTGTTTTACGTTCAAAGGTTTGCTCGCCGGGGGGTCTACTGTGATTGTATAGACCACATGGTTTACAAGTTGGCAACTGATCGATGGAATTATGTCCATCTTTTTTGTATAGGTTATCTGCCAGAAAAGGTCTTCTCCGGGATAAACTTTGGGGTTCAGGATTTTAACTTTCCCCTCAATTATAAGAGGCTCGAAGTTTCCATATTTCCAGTAGAGCCTTTCGCCCTGCTCTTCCAGAGCCAAAATAATCAACAGGAAGAGAATGATAAAAGAGAGCCATTTCAGTTTCGAAAATCCGTTAAAGTAATGTTTAATTTTTTCCACGGTTCGCCTCCCGCTCCGCCCTTATGGCGGCTGCTACTTGTTTTCTGGTATCAATTTCATCCGCCTGATGCTTCTCGCAATCTACAATATCTACCTTTTTGTCCACCTTTTTTTTGAGTTCTTTATAGTCTTTGCGAATCTCAATAATCAGCCAGCATATAAACCCTATCCCGGCGGCCCACGGGATAACTACTCCGGTATCGATGATTAATGGCATTCAACGCGTCCTCCTCCATCAAGTCTGTTAACTAAGATTCAAAGATTTACTCCCGTTAGATCAAATATCTTCCCATGTACTTCTTGAAGGCATGTAGAAGCGCTCTGGGAAGAAAGTAAGCGCAGTCATGCGAGTGCTGATAGCACACTGAGAGAGAATTATTTTAAGTTCTTGATCCATCAGTCATTCTCATCCACTACAATAAATACAAGAATCGCCAGCGCCCCTCAAAGACAACAAGCATCTTCTGTTATCACTCTATGTAACACCCCCACAATCGGAGAACACTTGTATTTGTAAAATTAGCATCTGTTAGGGGGGTGGGCGTTGTTGTCTGAGTATATAAAGCTAATGTAGTGCTTGTGCCCTGAAGAAGCGCCTGCCATAAAACAGTAACATCATCACCCTGCCCATAAAACATCAGATTTATTGCAGCATGAGGAGTTACCGGGAGTACTGAAATAGTTGCGTTTCCCAATGACGAACCTTTATTAGATAATTGAAGACTGACTGAAAACCACACAAGGTTCCCAATCTTGATATATAATCCAGCTTGTGTTGCATAGGCCATATCAACAGCAGCACCACCAAACTTCAAGTATGGTGTCCATACTGTTCCTGCTCCTACAATATAACCATTAAGCGTTCCTTTAAAATCATGTGTAGGCATATCATCCCCCTTAATTTATTATTCCGCCTTTCCAGCCACCTGAGACTTTAACAAACAGCCCCATTTTCCCGTCCGCAACTGCTACATTGAGTGCTCCATCATCAAAAGTTATAGTCTTCGCTGTTGTCCCATAATTAAGCAGTAGTATCCAATGATATAAAGGGAATGTGCCAGACGGATTAAAATGTCCATCAGCGTCGGCTACTCTCAAAAAGATGTTTCCACTTGTTGATGTGAATGTCTCATCACCGGTAAAGACACTTTCTGAACCAACCGGGACAATAACATCCTTTAAATAGATAGGGTATCCAATAGCAGTATCGCCAAAAAGTGTTTGTATCCCTTCTATTGTCGGTCCATACCCCTCAAAATGATTCCTCCCTAATCTAAGTGTCGTTCCGATTTCCGTTTTTATATTTTCAGCTCCTGCTGTTCCAGAACCTTTCAGAATACTCCCATCAAGATTTAGTTCGCCATTCTGCAGGTGTATTAAAATATCCCCTATCGCAGGAGCTCCAGAGAAAGAATATCTACCAGACATAAGAGTATTATTTATTGATATGTCACTTGGATTACCTTGTGATCCAGTAAGAATATTTACCCCAGGGGACAGTATCCCCCCTGGAGCAATCATAGAACAGTTACTAATAGTAACTGCTGTAGCAGAACCTACGACAAAAGCACTAAAGGCTTTTTGGGCTGCCGTAAAGGTTACATCAAAAGGATTATGACCATTACCATCATAAGCAGAAGTAATACCATGGATGAAACAATCAGAAAAATATACTTGCCTTACAGCACTTGTTTGATCAACTTTTGTATCTAACCAAAAATGGTCTCCCATCGGAAGTGTACTGTAGAAATTATTAAAGTAAATACCGTTATGGGCATCACTTCCGTCCTCAACCATATCCCGTAAGTTCACATTTGGATAGCCACTCCAATTACCAAGTCTGTTTCCGTTCCATCTTGTGTGAATATTTGAAAATGTAGATTCTCGAACAGAGTGATAAAAGTTTATAGCTTCCCGTTGAAAGTTCTTAATCCACAATCTTTCGAAAGTAGAATGGTCTAACTTGCTCAAAAACAGTGCTCCAATATCAGGAGTCCTCATGTTACCCTCAAGTCGTAGGTCTGCTATAATAACACCATCTATCATACCCTCTTCGTTAACTTCCGCTCCGGCAGCGCTGCCATTAATAGTAATCATGTAACCACTTGCAGTGCTCTTTGCTTTCAGCACGGAGCCAAAACCATCTCCTTTCCATTTTATCGGTTTAACGATAGTTAAATTCTCAAGTATATAAGCATTAGATGCTTGAGGAGTATAAAGTAACCCTCCAGACGGAGTAGCTGTTATAGCTAATTGCATATCAGAGTTATTTGACATTATTCCATCCGGAAGTCCAGTAAACCATGTTGAGTTAATTCCGGTTGTCTGGCTATTATTAAATATAACACTTCCTCCACTCCCTGCACAATCAAACACCTGATACAGCCCTGCCTCAAAAGGGCCATTGATAGTCAATGTCTTTGTAGTTGCTACTTGAGCTATTGACCCAGCAGGCATTATTAGAGTGATGTTACTTGTGATTGTAAGATCATTGGAGATTACCCACGTTCCTGGTCTCAGAAGCAGTGTAGCTTTATTCGTTGTCCCTATTGCAGTAAGGGCAGCTTCGATGGTGGCTTGGGTGAAGGAGGTGCCTCCGCCGTAAGATACCAGAGCATCTACTTCGTACTGGGTCGCCGTGGTGATAACCGGGGATGATTTATTCTCAAGGCCCGTGGCTCCAGCGTTCCATCCGATATAGTTATTGGCCGTTGGGTTCGGCAAGCTGATATCGGTTATCGTCGATGTTTTCGGCAGCTTTGGGGTGCGTCCGATCTGCTCCCTTTGCTGCTGCTGGATCATCGTTACTTTGTCCAGCGCATCCTCTATTGATACGGCGGAAAACGCCTCCCCATCAACGTAGTCCGTCGTCTGGGTAGCTGCCATATCGCGAAGTATCGTCAGCGTATACCCGGAGGCGCACTTACTGCCGGCGGTCAGTACAACATTGCCCCCGGACGTTCCCGCGCCTGTCACGGTGTAATCGGTATTCAGCGTGAGCGTAGTTTCCGCGCTGGTAGCCGTCGCCTTTTTAACTACCAGCAAATCCGCATCCGCCAACACCTTGAACGGGTAGGCGTAGGATGTCAAAACTCCGTTGCAGGTGTACGCCACCCGCGTAGTTTCTACCGATACCGTGGCAAAGGCCGGGACAGCCATCAGCAACAACAGCCAAATCACACCAACAATCCTTTTCATGTTATACCCCCTATTCATTGTCTTCTCGCGGCGCCCTGAACATAAGCCGCGTCAGGTCGCTCGTTTCGCCGTTCTTCAAGTCGATGAACCCCTGCATGGTTATTATGGCCTGAGCCGTAGGCAACCCGGTAAAATACCCGGCAGACTCAAAACCTGCCTTAAACAGCTTGTCAAATTCCACCTCTTCGCCGGGAGTGATTATTTTCGCCCCCTCCTTTAACGCCCTTGCCGTAGTCTCTCCCGCTTTCGCGATAGGGCTGAGGCTGTAGCTGTAACCCGTCAGCGCGACACTGGTAATGTCTCGCACAACCGGATAAGCGGTAAGACGCTGCTGCAATACCTCTTTCAGCAGCGTCCCCGGAGACGGTATATCGCGTTCCCTGATCATGTACCATACCGCTGCCGGCATAATAGTCAACCACCACCAGGCGCGCATCAAATCAACAAAATTATGTCCGCTTTTATCGAATTTGAACTTCAGCCAGGCATCGGCCATCATCTGATGATAGGCGGAAAAGAAGGTATAGAACATTGACACAATCTTTTTCAGCTCTGACCCGCGCTGGATCCCGGCCAAATCCTTGACCAGGCCCGCGCCTTGCGACGTGCGCAGAATCATGTCGGCATATTCACCCGCCTTTGTCTCGTCGCCGCCCAGCTCCTTCATTCCCTTATTTTTGGCCCCAAGCCAGGTCGGATAGGCAACGGCCATGTCCATAAGAGAAATAATTGAAAAGAAGCTGTCCTTTAGCACCGATGAGCCCCGGAAATGTTCCAGCCCGATCCGGTTATACGCATCGCGCAGCTCCCGATCAAACGACTTCGCCCTGCCCGCGACCTCAGCCGACATTCCCTTTATTTTTTCAACCAGCGCTTCCCGATCTGTGTAAAACTCGATCAAGGCCTTTGCTGTTTCCGTTGGGCCGATCTTGTAGATGGTGTTCCCCAAACCGAGGAACTGTGAAGCAGCGGTGGAGAATTTCCACCCCATTGCCACAGTCGTTGTGTTGATCCGGGCCGTTTTAATCGCTGATTCAACAGCGGAAAGGGGGTCTATCTGCTGCCGGGCATTATCCTGTAGCCAGGACATTATCTCTTTGTATGCCTCCGGGCCGCCAATTCCCGACGGAGCGCCTTCGATCGCCGCCCTTACACGCGGGTCGCCTACAATCTTTTGAACATCCCTGATCGCCTCCGCATGGGTAATGTAGTGGTTTATCTCGGCCAACTTCTCAAAGATCACGGTAAATTTCAGTTTCGGCGGGAGCTTGCCGCCGGTACGCTCGATGGTCGATCCGGTTCTTACCGACGGCAAAGTGTAGATGCTCTGGAAAAAATCCCTCAACTCCTTCTCGGTTGCGTTCCGATCCGCAATCCAGGAGAGCTTGCGATCAAACACAAGCGGGAAATAATCGCCCTCGACCTTCTTTAAGGTCGTGCCGGAAAGATTTTTATAAACCTCCGCCAAGCCAGGATATTGTTTCTCGAATAAATCCCAGATGCCCCGCACCAAGAGCCATTCCTCCGGAGTCACGTTTGCAAGTATCTTGGCGATCTGACCGCTGTCCCACCCATAGATATTATTCTCCCTGAGTGCCGCCAGGTTTCCTTCGTTTCCTGAATTGAGGGCGGTCATAATCACGGTTTCGCGCGTAAGAAACTGATTCACGCCAGGAATCTTAAATTTCTCCTTAGTGAGCGTCTTCCGCATTGGCCCGAACAGATCCTTCAGCTCGTTTGTAATGTCGGCAAGGTTACGATACTCTACATCAGAGGCCTGCTTTACCGGCAGATATACATTTTCCCATGCAGTCCCCATATCCTTGAAACCGTCCAGGCGCCGCAAATAAGTTTCCACCTTGGTCAGCGATCCAAGATAAGACTGCTTGAAATCGCCAAGTTTTTCCCCGAAGGTCGGTTCAAGAAACATGGATTCGAGTTCTTCCGGCGTGGCCGCCTTTACTCCCCAGTTCTTCCCGACCTCGGTCACTATCGCCGCCACAGTCTTCTCGAAGTCGCGTTTCTTCCCGGCGGCAATGAGTTTGTTTTTCAGTTTACCGATGTGCGCGTACATTTGCGCCTGGTCGTATATCTCCCGAAGCTGGTCAAGCGTCAGCTCGCGCCAGTGGGTTTTTCCGTAGCGTTCGATCCGGTTCAACATCGATTCGGGAATTGTAACATCCTCCCCGGACTGTTTCTGCCGTTCCAAAAACTCCCGGGCAGATTCCACCCGGGACGCCGTCTTCTTACTTCTCGGCAGCAGGTCAAAACCTTCCAGCAGATCGGTTATCCGCTCTTGATATTCTTCAGGGATGGACTTGTCTTTTGTGAGCTTTATGATGCCGTCATGGATAGCCTTGGCCTCTTCTTTGGCCTTCAGCTTTTCCTTGCGGGACTTCGACATTTCGATCTGGCGTTCCTTCTCGGCCAGGGCGCCGTCGAGTTTTCCCTCTCGGAACGCTTTCCTTGACGCCTGCTCAGCCTTTTTCATGCCGGCAGTAAGGGCCTCATAGGTCGAAACCGTCAATTCCTCGACACGGATTTGGCCGGTCTGTTCGCGGATCACCTTCTTGATTCCCGGCGCGGAAGGCTTCCCGGTCTCCTTGATCATCTTCCGGAGGATCTTCGCCTCTTCTTCCAAAAGCTGGAGGTGGAAATCTTCCATTTCCGCGTCAGTCATCAGCTCGGAATATTGAGCTTCAAAGGCATCAGCGGCCTTTTTGCCGGCCTCCTGCAGCCCCGCCCAGTCCAGCATCGCGGTCATCAGATCGTCGTCGGATTCAAATCCGGTGCGCGCGGCAAGATCATCAAGGCCCAGCGTTCCGCCTTCCCTGACCAGACCGATACGTTTTGCCGCCAATTCCGCGACGGTTGCCTTGTGGTAGAGTTTTTCCAGCGCACCCTTGTCCAGACCGCCCGCCTTGATCGCCTCTTCCATGGCCTGAAATGCGGGCTCCTGCCGGGCGGTTTCCATGCCTTGGCGTTTCAGGTCTCTTTCTTGTCTGCGCTTTTGTAAATCGAGCTTCTTGGTGACATTTTCGAAGGCAATACGGGCAGCTTGGGCTCTGATCTTGTCGTAACCTTCCGTTGCGGGAATGCCAACGGCAGCATCGGTACGACTGGCCGCATCGAAAAGGGCGTTGATGTCTTCGGTGGAGGTTATTTCTTCGTTTTGAAGTCCGGGCTCAGACGGTATTCCCTTAACTTCCATTGCCTGGGCGGGAACGGGGGTTATTTTTTCAGTCTTCGGAGGGCGGGATGGGGCAGGGAGGATTTTTATTTGATCGGGGAAAAATGCAACGAAGGTTTTTCCGCCATGCTCGCCATCAAGATAAACGTAACCATCATAATCATTTTTATCTATGATGGCGAGCGCAGCTTTTTTTAGCAGTACTGACGCTTTTCCGCTTGGTGCGTTATCGAGTGCAAATTCAAGATTCATTCCAGACCCGCTTCGCTCTCCCCACGCAGCATTCACGGCCCCTTCAAGATCCGAAAAATCAGTTGTCAAATAGTCGCCAATCACATATTCAACTCGTCCCGTATCTTCATTCCATGATTCATTGGCGCCAAGTTCTTCAGATATTAACTTGGCCTCCTGTTCTTTTTCGGTTAACCAATCAACGGATTCATCATATTCAAATCTTTCCGCTTTTAGTATAGCATCTCGCCACTCTAAATCGTTGAATTTATCGAGGTCAAATGGATTTTTTATGTCAGCCACCACCTCGTACACTTGCCCCTTTCTGCCTGTAGAATATCCGGTGCTTCCGCGTTTTTCAGCATCGCTAAGCCCGGCATATATTTTTGCTACATCAGGAGAATCTGTTAAGAAGATACCTCCCTTGGGCAGTTCGCTCCTGGAGGAGATATTGAATATAGAAACCCCGCGCGGTTGCCCGGTATAAAGTCTTACCCCACCCCCAGTACTTGTCTCAGGTGGTATATTGTCCACCCTTGGTTCCGAGGTTATTGCGGAGGATGTGATTGCATTTTCAGTTAACGCCCTAAACTCTTTTTCTGCGCCCTCACTGATATCGCGGATGGCATCAAAACCGTCTGCCTTTATTTGGTTTATCTGGTCATCGGTAAGAAAATCATCTATCCCGTCGCCTTCTGTGTCTATTTCATAAATTTTCGCCTTTGGGTTTATCTTTGCCTCGAACACCTTATCTGTTCCGCCGATATTTCTGCTGTATTCCAGCGCGACTTCTTTATCGGTCGTCATAGAAAGCCCCGTAAGACCCACATTGCTTGAGGGTAATTTTTGTTTTTCCTCCGGGGTTAATATTGAAAACTTCTTGGTTAATGAATCAACGCCAGCGCCGCCGTGAAATACCGATTCTGGCATAGGAGTTGCGATCTCCCCCGCAGGCGAAACCTTACCCGTCTCAACGGTGGATATCTCCCCAGCGGCCTTTTCTGTGGCCGGGGCGGGTTGTTCCGGGGCTCCCTCAATCTTCGTTTCAATGCCAGGCTCCGCTTCCCCGCCGGCATATCTTTTCCTTAATGCATCCCGGTTCGCAGGGTCTTGCCACAATTCCCGGACATCCTGCGGGGTCAGATCGCCCTCCATGATATCCTTCTTGATGCCCTCAACAAGGCCTCTCTCCTGTACGGTTAATCGATAGTACCATTCGGGCAGCTTCTGTATCTTCTCCGCGCCTTGCCCGATCAACTTGAAAATAGCCGCCTCGCCTGCAAACCCAAGAACGGCCTCAAGAAATGGACTGTCCCATGATTCCCCGACCAACGCTGCCGCCTCCCGCGCGGGCTTTGTCACTGCTTCAATCAACCTTCCGGCCTTGTCGAGAAATACCTTCGCCGGCTGCGTCTCGGGAGTAAATGTCAGCCGTCGCGCCGAGGCTTCGATGGTCGCCCGGACGCTCTCTCTGGTGGAACCGGGCTTTGTCGCTTCCGCTATTCCTAATCCGCTACTGACAAGCCATCCGGCGCTGCCGATGGCAAAAGACAAGCCGACTTCCCCCAAAGACTTCGGGATTTCAAGTATCTGGCGCACGGTGGAAATCAGCGTCGGGGCGATCTGCTCTGCCCACTTGTCGGGGAGCGAGGGCGTCTGTTCGCTTATCATGGAGGGAGGCAGGCCCGTCCTGTTTGACTGGGCGATGGAATAAATATCTTTCGCCCGTTCCGCCTGTGGCTTCGCAAGAAACCCATTCCACCATTCGGAAAATGATTCAGCGGTATCCTTTACCCTCAACGCTGATTCCATGGTCTGAGGCGCATCCGGCGGCTCTGGCTGCTTTGCCAACAGCCCCAACGGGTCAGATGATGCGGCAGATGATGTATTGAGAAGCCCCAGGGGATCGCTCATTCAACCACCCCTTCCGCTCGATAGCGTTTAATCCAGTTTTCCTGATCTGCACCCTTGACACCCTTTTCCGTAAGACGTTTCCGGGCCGTGGCTTCATCCATTGCGGCGGAAGGAACAGCCGGAGCAGGAGCCTGTTTCGGCGCAACATAGCTGTCACCGCCCCCAAATAATGAACCGACCGCATCCAGGACCTTCTGAAAGGTCGTTTCGGTGAGCGCCTTGCGGTTCGCTTGATAGACCTCAAAGACTTTGGGATCCGAAATCCGGAGGTTATCTTTTTCCATTTGCTGACGTAAGGTTTCCAGCATCTTCGGCTTCATGTCCTGTAACTCGCGTTTTTTTGCCGTTCCTTTGGTGGTGGAAATAAGCCTGTCCCAATCCTGTTCGGCCTGTTGAAAGAAGTTCACAGCGCCGGAATCTTTCTTGACTCCCCGGAATGTCCCCAAGGCGTCATCGAGGAAACCGCTCGTGTTGGTCAGGCCTTCCCTGATTACCGCATTGGTTACTTCCTGCTCAGTCTTGTATCCCCCTCCAAGAATCCGCTGTTTGATCTGGGCCTTGATCTTGTCTTCCAGATCAATCCGCAGTGATCTCTCTTGAGCGCTCATCAACGAGTTTTGCCGCAGATGCGAATCCAGGGCGTTCTGCAGGGCAAGAGCGGCTTGTGGGTCAACATCATCGACTGTCCGGATTGCCTTCAGTGCCCCCACGGGGTTTGTGATTGCCATATCCCGTATCACGTTCAGTTTTGCTTCCTGCCGCTCTTTCGTGTCGCGTTCTTTTTGCGCAGCAATCGCGCCGAAACTCTGGGCAATGTTCTGAGCCTGATTGATGGTCAGCTTGTGTTCCTTCATAAACTCGGGGCGAAGAACCTCTATCTTTGCTTGATTCGGGTCGCTCCATTTCAGGGTTGCCGCCCCGTAGGCGTTCGTTTCTGCTTGCTCCTGCTGCTGTTTATCCACCTGATTCTGGGCCTTGCCAAGTAGCGATGAGTAAGTTGCCGCCGGTAAAAACTCGTTGAACTTACCCGACTTCAATTCTTCCAGCGCCTGAGCAGCGTTGTTTCTTGCCAGCAGACCATCGAAGTGATTGAGCGTAATTGCCTGGTCGCTTTTAACGATCGCGTCTTCCGCGAGTTGGGCAGAAATAATGCCGGTAACATGCAGCGAGGTTATTTTCTCCCGGGCGGAGGTCATCGCGTCAAGAGGGTCGGCGCCCTCTCGGGCATTCACGGTAGCAATATTTATTGCCTTGTCCGCTTCATTCCCGGCGAATGCCTTGCGAGCATTGGCCTGATAAACGGACGTATGGTCGAGAATGTGGCCAACCGCAGCGTTCCGGTACGCCTCTATGCGTAATTTCTGTTCAGGACTGGAAACATTGGCAAGATACTTCGTGTCCAGATCGGCCTGGAATTTGTCAACCGCTGCTTTTGTGAAATCTTGAAGGCCGGCCGGGTCAGTGTCGCTTTTATTGGCATCGGCGTCATAGGTCTGTTTGAACGCTCTGGTATCGGTATCGATCGCGTTCTGAGTCTTCAGCACCGCCATAGCGTCGTTTTGTTTTTTTAATTCCGCGTCCCGACGGATGATCAGATCCCCAAGATTATCAGCAACAGCCATCCCGGTTTTTCCGAGTTGCGCGATCGAGGCGCCGACTACCCCCGCACTCCCCACATCCTGCATAACATTTCCGGATTCACCGGGGATTGAAACCTGTCTCTTGTAGGTCGGTATTACTGGCATATCAGTATTTCCCCGCCGCATAGTCGCTGTTTACTGTCTGAGATTTCAACTGGCCACCCTTGGCGCTTGCCGCGCCGGACAAGAGCGTGCTTCCCGCCTGAAAATAACTCGCCGTCATTGCTGTGCTGCCCTGCATTCTTGACAGATTCGCCGCGCTTCTATTCCGCGCTGCATTCACATCCCCGCCGTACCGGATCGCCAAAGCATCAAGCTCGCCTTGGGCGGCAGTGTCTTCCATCACCAAAAGCGGAGAACCGGCCATCTCAACGCCTGATTTCCCGTACAAGGCCCGTTGAGCGCTCAGCAGTTTCTTGACGCCTTCCCGGTGCATCTGTTCATCATACGCGGCCTTCTGTTGCGCTGCAATCGCGTTTTGTTCTGAAATAGCAGCATTCGTGTCAGCCGCCTTCTTCTGCTGCACCCCGGAATAAACCGTCCCGGCAGCGGCAACTGCAGCAGCGATCAGAGCATATGTTGCTGTAGCGTAAGCCATCAGCAAACCTCCTTTTCATAGGCTACTTCCGCGACCGTGTAGCCAAGCCCCTCGTAAAGGGCCTTGTTTTCCCCTGCACGGAGATCGGCCAGATGGGCAAGCCGAACGGCGGTTGCGTTCTTCATCTTCGCCCACGCCTCAAATGTGTTGATCAGAAGCCCGCCATAGCCCTTATGCCGACACTCCTTGTCCACAAACCAGAAAACCTCTTGGGCGATCATCCGACCACTTAAGGGGTCGGGATAGCACATCCCGGAAATAATGCCGACGATAACCCCCTCTTCCTCAACGACAAATATGCAGGCAAATCCGGAAGAAACAAACCCTTCCCAATTTGCTTTGACAGTGGCGATGTCGATATCGATCAGCGTCCGGCTGTGTTCATAGTATCCACGAATCTTTTCAGCCAGCGCGTTCAGATCGTCGTTGTTCATCTCGCTTAGGTCAAGGGGCCTGATGTTCACGTTATGCTTACCTCCGGTATGATGGCCACCACGGTCAGCGGCATTGGTTTGTCCTGCACAATCATAATCCGCGCGTTCTTTTCCCACCTGTCATCGTATCCGATAGGCAAATCTCCCGTAAAAAGATCGTATGGCGCGCCAAGGGTAATAACCCGATCGCGGTCGACCAAAACATCAAGATTGCTCTCGTCTCTGCCCACCTTAAACGTCGCAGAGCGGTAAACCCGCACGTTGACTTCATGTATCTTTTTCAGCCTGCCTTGCGCCGTTCCATCGCGCATAGCAGCCTCTAAACGCATGGGCTGAAGGATGCCTGTATATGCAAGCCCGGCATGCACTACCGTCGCGGCGGCGCTGAGGGTAATCTGTCCACTGGCCACAACCTTGCTTGTCTGAATGTTCCCATCGGCAAGAATTGCCACGGTTTCGCCTTCGAGGTGCGAAAGCCCGGTTATGGTGGAGGTCGAAGCGCCGTTGTAGGTAATCCCCGAGTCCACAAAGAAAGCATTCAGCCCCTTGTTTGTGATGTAATCCGCTGCGCTGTCATCGAATACGTCTTCCAGCATTTCAACATACCGGACAGTGACCCCATTGACGGTGCGTTTGATGACTGCCCAAAGTTCGTCATAACCCGTTCCGGGAATAGTCGCCAGGCTTTCTACCTCGGCAGTTCCCATCGGATGGCGGTGCCAGCCGACAATGTCCTGCTCCCGTAGATAGGTCATCGCGACCAGGGAGCCGTCGGTAAGAAACGCCCACAAGATCGACGCCGGTTCCTGCTGGTAGGCCATGCCTGCAATGCCGCTCTTCATAACATGTTCGGCGAGAATTGTCAGATCGGGCGCGACGTAGCCGTTCGATTCCCATTGATAGGTAAATTCCCGAACCTTCTTGCCGGCGCGCTGCAGAAACAATGTCGATGAAGCCACCGACTCGGGCATCAATGAGTAACAGCCAAACGCCGTCTGCTGTTTCGCAACCACGTTCAGAGGTGTAAGCGCTTGCCCGGTATCTTCGGGGCCTAAGCGCCATTCCGCGCCTGCCGTGCCGATGATCAGATATTCCCTCGGCTCAATCCACTGGATGACATTTACCTGTCGGCCGGCGAGGGTGAACTCGAATGAATCCGACGCATCCACCCCCGGCATGAAGTTTTCATAATCGCCAACCACCGAGCCCCATATCGTTTCCGGATAGGCGCTCGACCCGGCAACGCACAGTCTTTCCTCAAAGAATGTACCGCAAGACGGATAACCATTCGTTGAATTCCAGACCTCGGCTTCCAATGTCCAGTTGACCGTTGCCGTTATCGGGTCGGGGGCGTCGGATAACTCCTTGAGTATTTCCCCACTTACTTCAGTTGCGGACGTATAAGAGGTGATCTTTATAAACCCGCTGTAAATGCGGACATATTTGCCAACGTCAGAGCTGCGGAAAAGATCACCCGTCGCAGTGACAATCGAACTCTTGATATAATCAGGGTCTGGAGTCAGAACCGGACTTTTTGAGTCTGGATCGCTTCCGTCGCTCAGGCGGATATAGATCGTATCGTATCCGAGGGCGTCATTGTCGCCCCACGCCCACTGCGAAACCCCCAGCGTCCCCAGGGCGCCTTCTACAGATTCAACGCCGTTGATGTAGACCTTGTCGGGCTTGGTGGCAGAGTAAAACGTTGCGGTATTGACAATATAATATTCGGTAGTTCCCGACCCCGACAAAAGCCAGTTGTTGTCAGCATCAGTGGTGAGCAGGTTCGTAAAAGCCTCGGAGGCGCTGCTCGACGTGAGTGTGCAGATGCCGCCTGCAGGACTTGCGATAGAAGGCAGGACGCTTCCATCCGGGCTTCCAAGCAGACTCCATGACTGCGACGCGATCGGCCCTACAGTGGGAAAATCGTCAATTATGTCGCACGTGACCTGTGTCGTGGAGTTGAATGAGATAATTGAGGCCCGGCCAACCCCGGAGGTAATCAGGCGATTAACATCCCCGGACTGGAACACGGCGGCGCCTGCGGTAAAAACTATGCCGCTACCAGTCGCGGCGGCAAGGGTCAGCGTCGTGGCGGGTTTTATCCCCTGTTCTTTTGTGGCAGGCGACCGGAAGTTGATTGTCGATAGCGTCCATGATGTATGGCCGGTGCGGGAAAGTTTCCGGGGCGCATACTCGGGATGGAACAAATACAGTACATCAGCGCTCTGGCAATATTTTATCTCGGAAATATCCGCCTCAAGATATGGGGAGGGAATCTCATAGGCAAGATCGGTGGCGCCAGCTGAAACAACCCATTTTACGGCGGCAAGGTCTGTGGCAAAAGCCGCTGCCGCAGTATGTGCAACGATACACCGATAATAACTGCCGGCATTCGTAACCAGCGCCCCCAGAGCGTACACCGTTCCCGTTACCCATGCCGCGTATGCAACCTGGATTCTCCCCTGATTGCGATAGAACCGGATGTACTGGTCGCCAAATTCGAGGATGTACGCCTGTGTCGTACTGAACTCGAAGGGCAGCAACCGGGACGCCTTGGCGTTCGTTTTCGTGCCGGCTATATAACGGAATCCCGGGCGGTAGTAAGCGGGGCCTCGGGGATCGATGACAAAATTCTCCATGCGGTAAGCTGCATTCTGGTATTTTGCCAGATCGACACGCCCTTCGAGGCGATCACTCCATTCGCCGCCGGTAAAATTCGTCTGTATGAAATGCGCAGCGCTCACCTAATGCCCCTCAGTCTGCCACGAATAGTTTCCATTATCCAATGTCTGCATGTCCTTGTGTCTCGGCGGATTCCCCTCTACCGCGTTCAGCGAATACGCATCCGGCAAGTGCTTCGTGTAAAGCTCCTGCAATAACGATTCTCGCAGTTTTGGATTATCCGCCAGCTTCCCGGCCAGCTCCGCGCCAAGCCTGGTCGCCAAACAGTTTGCAAAGGACGGGCTGTAGCGCCCTGTTTCGGTTACGAGTTTGATGTACCGGATGTAAATTTCTTCATCCTGATTCGTCAGCAGTTCCCCGCCTTCGACAACCCACTCCGCGTCAGTCCCGTACAACTCCCAGACACGCAGGCAATCAGCAGGGATAGTGTAGGCGTAATCCCACTGAAAAACAGGGGTCGTTACCAGTTGGGCGCTGATATCCGCCCGGGACATCGCAAAATTCCATGGGTGCGCGGCAAGAAGTTCGTCTCGCAAGATCGGGTAGAGGACGTTGCAGGCCCGGCCCTCCTTTGTGGCATCTGTCAGCGCCGTGATTGACAGATTGCCAACTTTCAGCAGGGCCAGATTGCAGATTTGAACCTCAGATATCGACATATTTTCCCCCTATCCGAGCAAGCCCTTGATGGCACCCATCAGGAACAACAGCAAGACAAGCGCGGCGTAAAATAATTCGCTGCCCGGGTCTCTCATCTTACAGCCCCCGTACCTTTTTCGCCTTTACCAGCTCGTTTTCCAGCCGGGGAAGTTTCCAGCGGCGATCATAGGCCGCGCCCATCTCATCCATCTCGGCGCGAACGGTTGCGGTTCGTAATGCCTCCTCATCGGCATCGTCAGCCCCATCGTCGTCGGAATCTATGGGCATTCCCAGCGCGGCGGCAGCGGCATCATCTTCGGGGCTGCAATGGTTCAAAAGACCGGAAAGCCATGTTCCCCGTGTAGGATGTTTCCCTTTGGCGACTTCTGCCGCCAGATCGGCTTTGGATATCGTCAGTACGCTTCCGCTTTTTCGAACGTCACCCATAAACTGGAACGTGTCATTCACTATGAATTGTGGCATGTTATTTGACCTCCTTTTTGGTGTATGTTTTAGAAACGGTTTCGCTCATAATTTATCCCTTACTCTTTTTTTGTGGTAGGCAGTCCAGCCGCCAAGCACTACGCCCCAATACATAGGGTAACAAATCCGCAAGGGCTTCCCAGTTGCCTTCATCGCCTCAAGGAAAACATCGTTGGCCTGTGAATAAGTTGCCACCGGGACGCTATCAATCCGGTAAAGGTAGTCATGTATCACGGCTTCACGGTGCGCCCTGTCTCCCCAGGCCTCGTATGCAAAAGGAACGCGCGGAACGGAGGCAAAATCGGTTTCGAAGAAAGACGGCTCTCCTTCCGGGTCGGGTTCTTTTGTCTCAAACCACGGCGGAACGACAATCAGGCGGTCAAGAAGTCTGCTCCAATACTTCAGCGGTTTGGTAACGATCCAAACGCAATCGTTGTCTGATTTAAGTTCTACGCTGAGGCTTGTAATAAATCCTGACTTCATGCCCTTACCTCATACCAGAAAAACATGATTCCCAATCTCTGCAACAACCTTCATCTTGTCATCCCACGTTACGCCGCCAAGGCCCGCCTTTGTCGCATACTGGCAACAATGGCTTGCCGCAATCTCGGGAGTCCGGGGAATGTTATAGCTCACCAGTCCCAGCGCGATCCCCCAGCAGCTATTCAGCGCCGCGTTGGTCGCGATCTCTTCATCCCACTGTTCGGCAATGTGCAGGAGCTTCCCGTAATTCGGGTCGTTCTCGTTGAAGCAGGAGAACTGCCATTTCTTCAGGCAAACCTCCCGGATTGTCTTGCCGTCCCAATTTCGATGATCGACACGCTCAAGGATCACGCTTCCCACGGCAATTTGTCCCTCGACGCTTTCGCCTCGGGCCTCGCCGTAGATGGTAAGAGCCATGATCTGCGCGTCGGACAATTTCAGAAAAGACTTGTTATCGCTTACGCTCATCCTCGTTCTCCGTGAGGGATAATGACATTCCCTGTTTTCAGCGTTTTACATGCGTCGTTCGCGCAAGAGACCTCATGATAGTGATTGTTCATCCGAGTCCAAATAGCGCCGATTTCTCCCTTAATTCCAGTGAGTATGAAGATGACGATCCCCTGCATAAACCCTACGCAAATTCCGATCACGGTGATTACAGTTGTTTCCAATTTATCCCCTTTCGCGCAATTTGTTGTACCGCCGGGAGGCAATCCTCCCGGCGGTACGGTTAGAGGGTTATGCCCTGTACGGCGTCTGGTTTTTGGTCGTTGAGCCGGGGATGATCTCCGCGTAAAAAGTGCCGGCGGAAAGCGACCAGTCCCCCGTAGTCGTGTAGAGGATATGCAGGAACTCCCTCAGCCCCCGGGGAAGCGGGACGTTAAGGATTTCATACCCGGGCACGAGCGTTGCAATCGGGATCGCATTGGCCACATCAACGCCAATACCGGTCGGCTTATAGGAGCCGCCAACCGTCGCACAGTCCTCCAGGTCAAGATAGAGGGCCGTCCCGGCAGTGGGCGCAACCCCAACTGTAATTACCAGCCGGTCGTTTCCGTTCTCCGGGCCATGCGACAAAAGCGCAGTCCCGACGTGATCGTACATGACGCCCAGGTCGACTACGTTTGTGGATGCAACCGTTGTTGCATTCGCTGTGATGATCTGACCATCCGAAAATACTAATTGAGAATCTCTCATTATGCTTTCTCCTTTCTGTCTAAGATGGAGCCATTAGGAAATGGCATCCTCCGTGTTAAGCAGAATTTCACGCGAAATCTGACGAATAGGCGTCCCCTGGAAATACAGGGGCGGTTCTCCGGAAAGCGCGTTCCCGCCGGCGGTGAAATACACGTTCGACTTGTCCTTCATCCTGATCTGCATCTGGGTAAGGATAGTCTCGTTGACGTAGATTCGCGTTCCGGCGCCGGTGTTCATGTTGTTCAGGAGCGTGATCAGATCATCCTCGTCAAACGTGTTGTCAGCTCCGGCGCTTTCGATATTCGCCACCCGACCAATCGCCCGCGGATCGCGAACCACCAGACCGCAGCGAATAACAAAATGGTCGCGGTAGACCTCCATCAGACCCGTGGACAGTTCAGAAGTGATCTGCCCTTTATCCTCATGCTGAACCCCCAGCGTTGCAGCCATGTTCTTCGGGTAGATCAGAAAGGCGCTCGTCTGCCCCCAGGTGACAACGTAGGCGCTGGTTACATCAGAGCCTGTGCCGCCGCCCCCGATGACAAACCGGGCATCGAGCGTACCCAGACGAGGGGCCAGCCCGTGCATGGAATCGGGGTTTGTGTTGGCGTTGCCGTAAAGAATATCCGACGCGATGGTTTGCCCCAGACCCTCAATGAACGCATCTACCTCGCCTGCGCGGAAGAGCGCCGGGGAAGGCATGGAATCGACCAGGGCTGCATCGACATCGCAGTAGTCTTCCAACTGCTCGATGACATCCATGATCTCCGTGGTGCGAGACACGGACTGAGTTACCCGCGCGTTCAGCTTGCGGCGTGATCCGGTCGGCAGAGAGCCCCGGCGCGTGGTCTTGTTTGTCCACACATCGTTAGAGGGCATCCAAGGCGCTTCCTGAAGAATGCTGCCCATCTTCCGGTTCAATACTTCCGCAATCAAAGCCTGATTGCCGGAAGGGTCGATTCGTTTTGCCTGCTCGACCATGCTGTATGTGCTTGTTAAAGTTGCCATTTGTTCGGCCTCCTTTTAAGTTTTATTGTAGGTTTTGGGGAATCGGGACTTCGCCTTATCCTCATCCGATAGTTCGTTTCCGCTGCCGCCCCGGTCGCCCAATGCCAGCGAATCATTAGAGACGGCCTTTCCGATCGCGGCAAATACCCGCAGAAACGTGGGATGATTGCCGAGAGGAAGGCCGCCGACCTTCGTTTCCTCGATGAACTTCTGGACTTCCGGAGTATCGCCCCCGAATTTCTTGAAGGCTCGGGCCGCAAGTTCCGTGTTGACTTTGAACGTGTCGCCCTTCCATTCATCCTTGAGGGTGTTTATTGCAGCCTCGTTTGCCTGCTGTTCGGCCTGCTGCGCCTTGGCCTGCCCCTCTTTGGCAAGGCCCCAGTACCAGTTGTAAATCTCTTTCGCCTGAGCGTCAGGTAGGCCCTTCTCGAAGGCAAACTGCTTAAAGACTGATTCGATTGCCGGGTCATACGGAACCCCCTCGGGGAGATCCGCAGGTTTGGCGACACTGTACTTGTCCGCTGTTTCCGGCCTTCCCAGTTTCTGGTAGAAAGCCGCCCTGTCTGCATCGGTCGAATTTGCGTCAGGAATGACAATCGCTTTCCCTTCGGCCTTAAGCAGCGTGTCGAACTTGTCCCAGACCTGTGCAGGTTCTTTGAACTGGGCAAAGGTTTCGTTCTGCTTGTGGGCGTCCGGCAATGAAGCCATCCATCCGGGATACTCAACCGCTCCGCTTCCTCCGGCATTGTTTCCGCCGCCATCGTTGTCTGCCATTTTACAATTCCTCCTTGTCTGATTTTATGATCGGCTGTTTCATCAGCCGCATCGTGAATGCCTGCATGTTTTCAACTATAATGCCGCCACCGCCTAAAATGGCAAGCAATTTCATGGCCCAATTCCTAAGCGCAATCGCTTCCGCCGTTGCCGGGATAGGGTCGAATGCGCCCATGTCTCCAAGCATCCACATCAGGGTTGCCTGCCCCGTCCGGGTGGAAAACGTCTGCCGGGCCTGGGAAATGATCTCTTGATCGGCAAGGTTAAGCGGCTGCGGCATCTGGCATCCCTCCACTCAACGCTGCATCCAGACCTTGAGACAACTTTCCGCCCATGTTCCGATCGGCCTCGCTTGCCGTTTTCAATCCCTGCAATGCACTCATGGCGTCCTGCTGCTGCGACTCCAACTGCTGCGCTTGCATCCGGCCCTGCCGGATTTTTTCCACCGCCTCTTTTGGGCGTACGATCGCCGCGGGGACGCGGTTCGAATCAGCCAGCACCCGGCCAGCCTCATCGAGATCGAAGTTGTCAAGTACCTCTGGGTTGATATCTATAAGCGGCGCGATCTCTGCCATGAATTTTCTGATTCCGTCTTTCGAAAACCGCTCTCGCTGTGCCTGAGCCAAAGGCCCCATATAAACAGGGTCAAACCGCAGACTCCTGTCTTGCTGCCCCATCTCAATTAAGATATCCGGCACCTTCGGCATGCGAGAAACGGACTGATTGGTTTCAATGTCATAAACCGAATCCAAGAGCCCATCAAGCGCCGTGTTGAAACTCCCCAGCTCCGCCCCCAAGACAGCCGCCTTCTCTGCCATCATCTCCGAAACTTCGTAGGCCGTGCGCTGCCCACCGTCCATCTGCGACAGCATCAGGAAGGTGTCAACATGGAAACGCTCCCGGATTGCCCGCTGTTTAGCCTGCTCCCGATCAACGCCGATCGGGAATGACGCCCCGGTATTGACCGGCGTGATCCGGTCGGATGGATTTTCCATGTAGTTCAACCCGCGAGGCTTGAGCTGTGTCTTGCCGAGTAGATACGAGGGCACGTTGTAAGCCGGGTCAATAGCCAGCTGCGCAGCGCCGAGAAGCGTCTTCGACATCAGGTTAATGCCCTTGATATCCGCCATTGCCAGCATTGCAGGGCTTAACCCGTAGGGCTCTTTCCCGGATTTCAGATATCGCCAGACATGATAGGGGAAAAGGCTATATCCGCCTTCTGCGCAGATATGGTTTCCGGCTGTCATCAGCCAGACCGAGGCGAAAGGTTTATTCTTCGCGTCCTGCTTCCGATCGTCGTATTCCACGCGGGGAAATACGGCATGGATTACCTCGAACTCTGTGAACGGGTTCGTCTCGTAAGCCTGCTTGACGGCATCGGTAACGTTATCCTTACCGAACATCTCGACCATCTGCTTAGCCGACAGCTTGCGTTTCCGGTGCAGAACATCGACTTCGCCATATTTATTTTCCGCGATGAATATCTCTCCGGGATGACAGGCCTCGAAAACAATCCGCTCTTTGGCGATATCCTCTTGCGCGTACATCGCCGCAGTGCCGAGAGTGAATCCGTCATAGATGTAAGACCACATCTCATTGTAGAAATTCGACCTGTTTAAGGCCATGTACATGTTGAACTCAATTTCATCCAGCCAGACGCCAACCTCGGGAAGCGTGTTCACCTTCTTACGGTTCATCTGGTACTTGAACCAGGCAAACGCGGGGCTGACGTGATAGCCGTGAATGCCATCCGTGGCCAGAACGGCGGCGCCGACGGCAGTGCCGTCGTAAATCTTTGTCCCCTTCCGTTCGCCCTTCATCAGGACGCCGCGGATATCGTCCCGGTAAGGACTGACATAATCCGCGACATCCTGCATGCGGTCATTGAAGTTGGCCTTGTCGGTTTCAAGTTTGTTCTGCCGACTCATCACCAGCGTCTTTAGTTTTTGATCTTGCTCGATCATACCATCGCCCCTTACATGAACAATCGCCTTACTACGGGGTCTGCTGCGTCCAGGTTCCGGTGTACGATGTAGCAATCCAGTTGGTTCCATCCACCGCGACAAGACAAAGGGCTTCACCAACAGCATTTGCCGTCCAGTATTCAGCCGCGTCGCCGGCTGTCCCCGCGATATTGATAACGTCCCCCGCTGCGGGGGTTACCCTAAGTTCCTGGGCCGCCATGACCACGAAGCAGTAGTTCAATCCTGCAACCGCTGCCGGAAGGGTCTGTGCGGCGGGGGCTCCTGAACCCGCATTTGTCAAGACAATTCCACTCTCTGCGGCAAGAACAGCGTGGGCATCAGTGTCGTCGGTGACTGTTTTCAAGAATCCGCCCAGGGCCGCTGTACCGTCGCCGGTAATCGCGTCGCCGGTCGTAATCCCCGAAGATGCGTTCAGGGCTATCCCTCCTGCAGTTGCCGTCAGAGTAATGGCCCCCGCATCAGTTCCCTGAGTGTTTGTGACGACTATGGTTTCAGCAACACCCTGATTTGTTGTGAGTGCGATTGCCGAGGCTCCTGTGGTCTTCGAAGAGATAAGAACCTGCCCGCCAGCTATGTCCACATCTTTGCCGGTTGCTGCGTCAATGTTCACACCACCCGCCGAGGACAGCAAGGTGATTGCACTTTCTGACGTTCCCTGAGTGTTGGTGACAGTAATCGTCTCAGAGGTTCCAATGTTCGCGGTAAGGGAGATGGCCCCAGCCGCATCGTCTTTGGAAACAAGCTTTACCTGTCCACCCGCAATATCTACGTCTTTAGCTGCGGCAGCGTCAACATTCACACCACCTGCGGTAGACAAAAGGGTAATTGCACTTTCGCTTGTCCCCTGAGTATTAGTCACAACGATGGTTTCCGACACGCCAATATTCGCCGTCAAAGAAATGGCGCTGGCTGCGTCGTCCTTGCTTACAAGGGCAACCTGTCCGCCTGCAATGTTGACATCCTTTGCGGCAGCTGCGTCAATATCAACACCGCCCGCGGTAGCCAATGCCTTGATCGCATCTTCTCCCGTTCCCGCTGAAGAAAGAATCACACTGGAATCGTTTGCCCCCGTGACGGAAATGGTCAAATCGTCGGCAGCGCCGTCAGACGCCAGCGTGATTGTCATCGCTTCCCCGGCGGTTCCTGTGATGTCCGCGATCCCGGTAAGCGCCCCCGTTGTCGAAATATCCCAAGTGGTGGAGTTTACGGCTACGGTCTCGTCGCCGTCGCCAATGGCCACCGCAATAACGTCCCCATTGGTCAGTGTAATCCCCGGCCTGTAGGTCGTGTTGTCAACGTCGTATGCTTGAATCAGCATAGTTTCGGCGGTCGTCGTGCTGGACTTGATCCCTTTGGTAGTGGCAAAGGTCGCGTCGCCGGTCAGCGCCATCGAGGCAACCCCGGAGAAGGCTCCCGCCGATGATACGTCCCAAGAAGAGGTCGCAACCGCAACCGTGCTTGTCCCATCACCAAGCGTTGTGGCCCCGGTAACGCCGAAGCTCGCGGAACTCAGCGCCCCCGAGAAGGCTCCGGACGCCGCCGTGATCGCACCTGCCTTCGTAACGTACCACGTCCCGGAAGTCCCGTTGATGTCATACCCGGTTCCGGCGTTGGTGATCTGAAATGCATCCCCGGTGCCTGCCGTCTTGTTGATGAAAAATGTATCGTTGCTGGCATGGCTGCCATTGAGCTGCACCGCGCCCTGGTCTACCGTGATAGTCCTGCCTGCTCCCGCTCCACCCTGATCATAGGACGCATCGAGGGTATTACCGGACCCGACCGTCAGCAGATTTGTCGCAGTACCAGCCGAATCTTTGAAGAAAAGTGCGGTCGTGGCCGCTCCATCGTCTGCGATATAGAGACGCCCCTTGTTTGCCGCGGGATTGCCCGGCGCTGAAATTTCGGGAAATTCCAGGTATGACCGGAACTCCACGGGCTTGTAATAATGCATATCGTCTGTGACGTTCCCGGCCAGCGCCGGAGACGCCGTGACAATCAGCATCAGGTAAACCGACAACCATGCAATATACTTTTTCATTTCAAATCCTCCTTTTAGTGATACCAAAATTCAACTGCCAGTTGCCCGGCTCCATTTCTCGCTTGCACAACCACGGGGTTCTGCGCTGCTGCCGTGCTGACACAAATTTTGGCGTTGGCACAGGCTACCCCGACTACTACGTTTGCCGTCCCACGGATCAGCGACACATTGCCATCCGACCCGACCTCAAACTCCGCACTCTCGGAAATTACACCTGCTGCGGAAACCCGGACAAATCCATGCCCGGAGTAATTTGCGGTAATCGTGGGAAGTGTCACAGACCCCTCATCATCGACCGCAGTTGCCGATGACCAGTATGTCCCCCCATTGATTGTTACCGAGGACGCGGATATTGCGCCCAGCGCCCCGGTGTTGATTCCCTGTGTGATCGGAGGCCCAGCCCATACTGAGCCCGTGATCAGGATCAGGATTATCAGAAGTGAAAGTAGTTTTCTCATAGCGCCCCCTACTTCGACAGCAACAGCTTAACAGTTCCGGTGGCGCTGACAACGCTCTGGCCCGTAATCACCAGAGTAAGCGCCCCGTCGACCAGCGATCCGCCATAGAGCGAGGCCGTCGCGTCCAGTTTAGGGATGACCCGCTCCGTTGCTGTTGCCGATCTATTTGCCAACTGACCGCCGGCAATATCGAACCCGCTGGCATCGTTGATGACAATGTCGTACAGGGTAGTCGGCGCCACCGACCCGGGATCCGTTTCAATCGCGTAGACATACCAGCCGGAAATCTCCGTCGTGATCGCGGCGTTGGTCGCCGTCGACGGTACGGTTCCGTTCGCTGCATCGCCAGTCCATGAAAATGTCACCGCTTTCATGTTACCGTTGGGATAGCTCTTGATTGCCTGGGTCACCGATCCGGCAGCGTCGGCCTGGCAGGCGAGGAACACAAGCGCCATCAGGATCAGAATTGCCGTGAATAGTCTTTTCATAGTTTGTCCCCCTTAATTCGTCACTAAATACCCATCAAACCCGCTCTTCCCGTCTACATCCGCCGCGCTCGCCGTAGCCTGCACCTTGATTATACAAGGGCCGGGGAACGATGGCGGTAGCGGGTTCCGGCATTGTGGTCTGGATCGGATTGTCAGCGCTAACCGGAGAACCCTTATAGTTTTTGATATCTACCGGCTGCGTTGCCAACGGCACTTTTTGATTTCTGCTGCTCATCGTCACTGTCCCAAAAGCGTCTTTTTTGTTCCAGGGTCTTCAAGCCCCAGACCGGATGTCAGGATGGTTGAGCTTCTACCTTTGCGCAACCTTGCCAGCGCCCGTTCTTTTTCCATCGAGGCCTGCACATCAGCATCACTCACCTTGGGAGCCGGGGTCGCCGGCGCTACGTTACCGCCACCACCAAAACACATCAGCGTACCTCCATCATCAACTGAACTCCACTTTTCCGGAAGCCCATGTCTTCATAGAATTTGGCCACATACTCATTATCGATTCCCGCTGTGACTCCAACCAGGATAACCCTCACCCCCCGAGCTTTTGCCCATCGGATGTAATCGGTCACCATTCTGATTGCCGCAATGCCCCGGTTGTCGGGCTTGAGATACAAAACGTAGTCAGCCGCGATCAACTCATCCGAAAACGCGGGTTGATAAACCGACCCGCCCATCACACCGACAATCTCGCCGTCGACGACGTAGACCACTGCATAGCCATTTGCCATTGCGTCCCGGCAGGTCTCAGCGACCCGGCGAGGAGAATACAACAGCTCCCGGTAATTCGGGCTCTCGCTATGCATCTCGCGCAGGAGATCGACCACGGCGGGGATATCGGCTTCTGTCATGTGTCTAAGCATCGAACGGGCTCCATTCTGCAGCTTCAGTGATGTTCTTCTGCTGACCACGCGTTCCGGCCTTTTTGTCCACCGGATAGGCAAAGGACAATGCCAGTGCATCGGCCCGGTTTGGTGAGGGAACTCTCCGCTTCTTCATGTCCTTCTTTGATTCGATTTGAATTTTACCATCCAAACGCGGAACCGTCTCAGGCCCGATTAGGTCATCATGAAGGACGTTATCCTCCGGGATTGCCCCACCTTCCTTCAGCCAGTCGCGCATCAGCTTCCACATTTCGGCGCGTTTGTTGATACACCCATTATCGGTCGATTTTTCTGCAAACCAGACGAGCCGCCAGTGGTTACGCTTCAAAACCTTCCCAGCGCTAACAATCCCCGTTCCATAGCCGGCATCAATAAAAACAGCGTCCGCCCCCTGTTCGTCCTCCAGGTTCGCAAGGAGCGTTGCGATGGTGATGTCATTGTCGTTTTTGGCTATTGTGCGGAGGATCTTGAAAACGAGCCCTTGCCGGAGGCCGATAACTAATTCGTCGTCGCCTTCCCAGGCGGGATCACAGGTCAGAATCTTCGGCGCGAACATATACTGTTCCGGCCTGATCGATTTTCCAAAAGCCTTATCCACGTCCTCCAGAGAAATGAACTGTTTTACCGACAGGGAGGGGAACATCCCGCGAACACGAACCTTGACAAAATCGCTATCAACACCATAGTCGTCAATCCATTCCTGGATTTTAGCTTTATTGGCTATCATGCAGGAACGGGAATCTATCTGCCGGGTAATCCAACGATGACGGAATCGGCCAAAACATTCCTTAAATCGACCAGTGTTCCGCGTGGGATTACCGAAGGCCCCCCAAATGATTTCAGTTTCGCTGTCCAGCATGGCGCCCTCAGCCACCTCCCAGATAACATCGGGAATGGATGACGCCTCATCGAACAGTAATAGTACCCGCTTCCCCTCGTTGTGCAGCCCGGCAAACGCCTCAGTGTTTGTTTCCGACCAAGGGACTGCATCTGTGCGCCAGGTCTTTTCGTGATCCTTGGCGACAGAAAATATCGCTGTGGCTGTCACCGTGAACCAATGGCGATTAATGGCTAAGCGGTGCCATTTTGCGAGTTCTGGCCATGTCTTTGTCCGTAGCTGGGATTCGGTATTTGCTGTTACTACGCCACGGGTATCCTCCCTGGTACTCATCGCCCACAGTATTAACCAGGCTACCAACGCTGACTTGCCGATATCGTGTCCCGAGGCGGTCGCGATCTGGATCGCCTGTTGTAGAGAAATTAACCCGGCGCCTATGTCGTTCAAAACATCAATTTGCCAGCTGTCGGGGCCTTGGTGATTTTTTAGCTCACCACTCCCCCAAGGGAAGGCATACAGAACATACCCGAGTGGATTCTTGGAGAATCCAGCAATGTCCTCGATTAACTCTAACTCTGGGTCAATCCTTTGTGCGTTCCCTTGATGCACGCTCACGAGCCTCTTTTAATTTATCGTAAAGATTGAGATTCCCTGATAACTCAAGTTTTTCAGTGGGATACGCATTGTCCAACTTCTGAGCATCCATCCGGGCTCGCTGCCTTGTTCCCCAGTCCACCTCATCCCAAGTGACCACCGATTCCCCGTCCGAATAGTCGCGAGCCCCGTCAGCCATGCTGACGATAACACCCGTGACAGCCATCACCTTCACTCCCCGCGGCAGTGCGCTGTTGGAGATTGCGCCTTTCACCTTCAGGGTCTTTGAGACTTTGGCTTTCGATTCTGCTTTGAGCTGCCTAGCCCAGTACAGTGGGGTTAGGCCCAGAGATTCCCGGGCCGCGATGTGGGGATGGAGTAAATCTTGGATTAATTGCTCACCTGTTGGCATAAATTCCCCCGTTTGGGGGAAGGCTACTGAAAACTGAAAATTCTGTCAAACTGACGCTACAGAGGTGACGCTACAGAGGTGACGCTACAGAGGTGACGCTACAGAGGTGACGTGAAAAAATATTTTAACTATTTTTAAAATAAATTATTCTCCAATGATTTCCTTACGATATACGCCTTAACTATGGAGGGGAAAAAGAACATGGCCTTGTATTTCCTCCCCACAGCGTTGATTTTGGTGGTGTATGAAATCACCCCAGAAGCTTTGAGATCTACTTTCCTCCTCATACAGGCCCGAGGCGACTTCCCCACCAACTCAGCCAGCTTTAACCACCCAAATTGAGCGCATTCATCGGCCATCCTTGGCCCCCCTTTCTTCCCCCAACTGGCACTGTGGCGGCCTTACGTTGTCGTCTTGTGTAGTGGTCTCCTTGTATTCACCCACCTTTATTGTGTGGCACCACTCGCTTACATCTAGACGCTCGATATGTTCCATATCACACCCCCACTTGCGCCATAATCTACCCTAACAACTGTATCTCCCCCGGCAAGCCTTATTGCATGTTATTATTTTCCAACTCCACCCTTAAAAAGAATCTCCCAATATTTATTCCACACCTATCGCAATGTGTTGTCTCTATTTCATGCTTCTTCCCAACCTCATCATCACTGAAATAAACAATAACATTCCCACACCGATAGGTCATTTTATCGTGACACTTTGGACAAATAGCATATACTTTCATTCCATTCCCCTCCCAACACCCGCCATCGCAAGCCGTTGTAATACCCCCGCCGCCCGCTCCATTTCCCCCGGGATCGGCTTTTTAATCACCGCCTGTTTTGCGTCAAAATCCCTGGCATTGTATTTCCCATTCTCCACATCCAACGCTTTTTGTAGATATGAGTACGGATATTCAGCGTTATCCCCGTTTTTTAGTAGAGATTTAAGCACATGGAGGATGGCTTTTGGGTGAGCTTTTCTATTTTTGCCGTACCAGGTATCAATTGGCAGCCTGGGGTGTTTGTTTTTCACCTGCTTAACAAGTTCCTGAAGCTCTGTAAAATTTTCACCCACCGCTGTTGTTTTTAGTTTTTCTACAAGGGCGACTTTTTCTTTTTCCGGTTTCGGTGTCTCGGTCTCAAAAGGCGGGTACTCTAAATCATCAAGGTTAGTATTAGCTTCTTTATCTTTATCTTTATCTTTATCTTTATCTTTATCATGGGTGAGGATTTCCCGAGCAACTCCCGAGCAACTCCCGAGTTTTCGTTGTGTCCACTCATCCATTAATTCAGAGAATTTAGGAATAAAAATAGACACTTGATTGACGCTGTAATTAATTTCCCATTTATATATTTTTGAGAGAATTTTTTTGACTTTTGAAGGAGAAACGCGAAGCTTTTGATGAAGATATGATAAACTTACGACAAGTTTCCATTGGTTTTCTGGTGAAAACTCGCGAGAATATATCTCAAGAATACCAAAAAAAACAACATATCCATCCGATCGAAACTCTGACATGAGATCGAAAATGAATGGATCATCAAGACTATCTGATATGTGTTTATACCATTTCATAAGGCAGTAACCTCAAGGCGAACTAACCGACAAGGGGCTATCTCCGCAGGGCGCGAAGCAATGCCGGTTAGCCGCCATGAGCAAGTATTAATTTTATGGATTATCATAATTGGTAGCCTCCAATCTGGCTGATAGAATACACCTCTTCCACTAAATGTCAACAAATTTTTACCCTTCTCCCATGTACTTTTGGGGTTTAATTTTCACCCCTGGGATGGTCTCAATCCGGATCCGTTCGTTCCATTCTATAGTGATATCTGTCCTTGGAACGGCGCCATAAAGTTTTCGGTAGTCGGCATGCCATACCTGGCTGTCATCGTGCCAGGCGAGCCCATTCAGACAATCCTTGACCATTTTTACAAGATTATCGCCATCGGGTTTATAGACGTGGGCGCCGTGGTTGTCAAAAATCTGACGGCAGTCTTTCTTTGATTTTGACTTCGGTACTGGGAAATAAAACACGCACCAGAGCTGCACCGGTTCGTCTTTGGGCGCTGCCTGTTTAATCTGGCTGTTTGCCAGCAGCTTAAACTGATCTTCCTCCCGCCTTTGGCAGTTGTATGGTCTACCAAACCCCCTTGACCGAGCGCGTTCTTTCGCAATCGGCACCCCTGGAATTGTGATCTCTATTATTGGCATTCCCTACCTCCCGTCCATTATTTTATGCTTCAACACTTCAATTTTATTGGTGAATAAAAATAATTGCAAATTATTAAAAATAATGCTTGACAAACCATAAAATTGATATATATTAAGGCCAACATCGCGGCTGGATTGACCACCAGCTGGAAACCTAAAACGAAAGGAGAAAAATCATGAATACCGAAAAAAGAGCGCACCAGGTAGCGGAGAAAATCAATAAAATCGTCGCAGATAAATCCCAGGTTTTGGTCTGGTACCACACGCGGCAGGATGCTGTGCAGGCGGAATTGAGGCTCCACCGGGAATGGAAAATCAGCGTCCCCGTGGATGTAATTAATTATCCACGCGACATCAGCGGCCAGAACGGCCACCTCTGGGGGGAGATGCGGCGGCTGGAGTGGGAGATTACCCAGGTGTCTCTCGTGTGTCAGCGAGAAATAGATCATGTTATCCGCATCAACGAGCGCACAAAAACCGGCCCGCCGCGCCGCGCCGAGGCAAAAAACCTCTGGCTGATTGAGGAGGTTGGGAAACAATTTATCACCGATTACCGCGCGGCGACCTCTAAACGCAATTTGGCCGCGATCCGGAAAAACATCACCGACCTCCAGGCCCAGCAAAAAGCTCTCCTCCCTAAGCTCCGGGAGTCCAATAGTCTCTACCTCGCTGGCAAAAAATCGGGGAAAGCGGCGCGTGCGGCGGCAAACGCAGAGGCGTTGAAATCCGGGCGGTTTTGGGAGGCCGATGAGTCCGCCCTGAAGAATTATTTTCACCCGCCCTTCAACAAAAATTACATCGCCGATGTGTCGGAAAAATGGCGCGCCTGCCTGATCTTGGAGTGCGAATCTGTATCGTACAGGGCTGGGTACAACAACGAGTGGCGGCACAAATTGTCCGCGACCGGCGAGGCCTATCTCTGTGGCATTGATGACAACGGCGATGAATGGGGTCATCGCTGCCGGGTGGACATTGGCCATGATCAGTACGGCAATGGAGATTTTGAGGCCACCGTCGAGGATGCTATGTCTGAGCTGTTCGAAATTTCGGCCCATGCGCTCTCTCGCTGCGAGCGCCAGGGCGACCTGCTTTTCTGCCCCGAGCCGATCCCACCTGAGACCGAGCTGCACCCCCAGGAGACATGGACACCGCGCGAATCCCACAATATCGCCAGCCCCAGCCTCCAGCGCAACGGGCGATATTTCCGCGCGGCCGACGATATCCAGATCACACACACCAGCCACGCGGCGGTTACGCTGCCGGCGGGGGAATACAGGCTGTATCCATTGCAGGTCGCGGACGCTGATTAAGGGAATTAACAAACCCCTCCCTGTCGCTGGCAGGAGATGCCACCCCGGAGACCAATCCGGGGTCAGGGAGGGGAAAACCACCAGACCATAGGAGGTATAAAAATGGCACGCAAAAGCACCGCCCCGCGAATCGAGGGCAAATCCGCAGAATGGTATCCGTCCGTCTTCTCCAGCCTCAATGGGGGGCTGGAGTATTGCGCCGACGCTATTCCGATGCTGTATCGGCACACACTGGAACATCTGCGCCGGGAATTTTCTCGCGGAGAACTGATGTGCATGATCGATGTTTTCAACAGCACGGCGCTTAACCCCGTGCTCGCCGGGCAGCAGCTTGATATCCAGGTCGCCGATGGGATCACACTTGACTCCCTGGATGCGAAATGGGCGATCGACGGGAATGCCCTCAATCTCAAAATCGCCGGCCTCACAATTTTTGAGGCCGCCTGCCTGGAAATTTGGGCAAATGGGTTCTGGTATCGGCAAAACCCAGAGGAGCCGCTGGATTTGGAGGCATGGGCGGGCCAGTTGTTGTAATTCCATATAACCCTCTAAACCCCCGGAGCGGAGCGCCAATTCAACGGCGCCCGCTCACTTTTGCAAATCCCCTGTGGAACCGGATACTGTGCCGCAACATAAGCCCTCAGCGACTCCAACTCCCTCACCGTCATCTCTTCCCGAGCCCTTCCAAACATCCGCTTCAACTCCCCATTCAAATACTGATGCCTTACATTATATGTTCTACAAAACCGTTTAATATTGTTGTTTATTTCCTCCCGTAGCTCGTTCTCAAGTTCCCTCTGGGTTTGCTGTGCCTCTTGCTGGTAGCCGGCGAACGAAAAAACATTCTGCTTGGCCCCGATGAGTTTTGACGACAGCGGAGTAATGCCGGGACGGGGATCTCCGAAGAGGCTTTCCTGTTCTCCTGGGGCAAGTGGGGTTTTCTTTTTTGTGGCGATGGCCAGCGCTTCGGTCTGATCCGCCTCAATGTCAGCCGCGAGTTTCATAAACAATTTGTCCGCCGGGGCAAAGATGTAGCCCTTTTGGGTTTCATACGGGCCGGCCTGAGGGTCGATGCGGACGGCGCGAGCCACCATCTGCTCAATCCATGGCGCCGATCTGATATTCGTCAGGCAAATAATATGTGAAATAGAGGGAACATCCAGACCTTCATACGCCATCGCAACCGTGACCAGAATCCTCAATTTCCCAGCCTTCAGGGACTTTATCTGCTTAACCGCCTCCAGTGTATCGTCTGATGTGGCGATCTCAGCGTGCAGGCCCTGCTGCTTGAGAATGGCGGTGTATTCCTTGGCCGATTCGATTGACGCGGCAACCACCAGAAGCGTTCCACTTGGATTGATCGTTTTCCGATGGTTTTGCCAGTGATCAACCCCAACCCCGAGAAGTTCCTGAGCGTACTCAGTTTTCAGCGCGGTATAAAGCGCTTGGTTCGCATCATATCTACCTGTGCTGATCTTAGCCTCAACAATCTTTCCAGATTCCTTTTGCCATTTGGCTGTACCGTCAGCGAAGTGGAACGCAAGCGGGATGATGGCCTGATCGGCGAGAGCATCTTTTCTGTTGTACCTGATCGCCACCGTTTTGGGGCTGTCATGGAAACATGGAGTGAAACGGTCACCGATCTGGTCATACGGTGTAAACGCAATCTTCTTCGCGTCCCCGCGCGAGAGGGTGCCAGTCATCAA
>Ga0208957_1000284_pt1 | contig 44465 bp, 59 predicted proteins | sample RifOxyA1_FD_184029 | JGI IMG/M metagenome (GOLD analysis project Ga0208957, IMG submission 184029) | Groundwater microbial communities from Rifle, Colorado - Rifle Oxygen_injection A1 (SPAdes) | ecosystem: Environmental > Aquatic > Deep subsurface > Groundwater | place: Rifle, Colorado, United... | reverse complement strand
ACGGCAGGTCGCGGCCGCCGATTCCGTCAGAGGCCAGTAGCCCTTGAGGTTGATGAGCGTCCCGGCCGCGGTGGCGAAACGATGGAACGGGGCGTAGGGACGGAGGCGGAGGGCGTCGAGTTGCTGGACTGTGAGCACGTTGTCCCACACGCTGAGATGCTCGATGAGGCCGTCGAAGGTACGATCCGCCGCACCGCGGTTGCCGATGTAGGCCGTGTCAGCGGCATCGGAGCCTTGGGTGCCAGTCCCGGCGTCGGAACGGTCGTAACTTACCTCCGCGACAGGCGTCGAGAGGCGGCCGAGATAGAGCTTCGGCGCGTTCGTGGCAATCGTGCCGAGCCACGTTGCCGCGACGAACTGCCATGCATTCAACACGAGGGTATCGGCAACCGCGTAGGCGTTGGCGTTGCCTGTGGCCCCGATAACGATAAACATGGTGGCGAGCGGCGCCACATCATTCTTCAGAATGAAGAACCACCCCGTCGTGTTGGGCGTCCCCTTATTCCAGATGCGCCCGAAATTCCCTTCGCCCCACCCGGTCGGATAGATCCAGGCCGCGACGGTGCGCGGGCCGTTCACTCCGCCGATGTCATCGAGCGCGGCGGGCGAGCCGAGGTCGATGAGGTCTGTTGTACCGTTGAAGTCCTTGCTCATGGCTTTGTCCTTACAACAAGTGTGGTGCGATCCCGCGCCCCGCCCTCGCCTTCGTCATGGTAACTCAGATGCGCGCTCACATAAGAACCGGAGAGCACACGATCCGAACCCACCGCTGTCTCCATCGCGTCCTTGAGCGTATCACGGATGGTGTCGCGATCTGCGAGCCGGTTAAAGCGCACATCCCCGTACACGACCCAGGCGCCAAACTCCACATCCCAGAACCGCCGGAACGTTTGCGGCACGTCGAACACATCCTTGCCGTCAAGGAACGTGGCCGCCCGCGTCAACGCGGCGTCGGCGTAAGCCTGTGTGGCGAAGCGAAACAAAAGTTTCACGCGGGGCTTGCTCATGTCGTGGTGTACTCCAGCGCGAACGAGATGAGGCCCATATCGCCACCACCCGTGTCGCTCGCGTGGTCAGCATCCCGCCCGACAAACAGCACTACGTCGTCGTTAGCCGCAACGCTATTTAAAGCGGTAGCACCTAAAGCAAGTGAACCAGCCACGCTGATGCCCGCTGCTTGATTGTTTGCAAGAGCAATCGTCACCGTGTCCGGCGCTGGGAATACCTTTGCCAACACATCCTCGCCCGGCGTGATCGCCGCGAGGCACGCCTTCATGACGAAGTTGTTGGTTCCGCTCTGAAGCGTGACGTTGTAGACAATGATCTTCAACGTGCCTCCGCTTGCGTAGTTCTCAGGCATGCGGAAGCCCCACGAGATGTGCTCATCGGTCGTGGGGTCGAAGAGCCAGACGGCCCGCGTGACCTTGGGGCCGTTCGTGGGCGGCGTCCCGGTGGAGACGTTGATGGACCCCTGGGCCGGGTTGTTAATCGTTCCGGTCCCGTCGGCAGGAATTGCTCCATCCATATCGAATAAAATTGTTGCTGTGGCCATATATTTATATTAGTTTATTAGTATTAAACTTTTCCCATTATTTCTAGTATAGGAGTTATCGACTTGATCTCAAGTTCGGGGATCGTAAAAGGAAATACCGTTGTAGTTGAAGAACTCGATGAAGAACTCGAACTCGAAGAGGACGTCGAAGAAGATGTCGATGTCGAAGTCGATGTCGAAGTCGATGTCGAAGTGCTCGACGATGTACTCGAACTCGTTGATGTCGATGTACTCGTGGACGTACTCGTCGAAGTGGAAGATGTGGTCGTCGAACTCGATGTCGTCGGCGCCCCTGTCGTCGTGGAAGAACTTGAGCTTGAAGTGGAAGAGCTTGTAGAGGTCGAAGTCGAAGTCGAAGTCGAAGACGACGTGCTTGAACTCGTCGACGTTGATGATGATGTGGAAGAACTCGTTGATGTTGATGTCGACGTACTCGTAGATGTCGATGTCGATGTACTCGTTGACGAAGAAGTCGTTGTTGCCGCAACCACCGGAGCATAAGAGCCAACAACCGCTGCCCAGTTACTGTTTGAAACGGTTTGAACCGTCATTGAATAACTTCCCGCTGGGGTGATAGCCGCATTGCTATCGGCCATGTCCGCGTCACTGATAGTCGTCACTCGCATTGTTGAACCAGCACCAGCCGAAGGGGCTTGACCTGAAGTTGCGGCATGACAAGTGAGTATCGTCCAACAATTATTAGCAATCGTCGTTACGGAGATTGTAATACTTGTGGCCGTTGCCTGTACTCCCGTATTTGAGGCATCAAGCGTGCCCGTTTGTTTTACTCCCGTATATGAACCCGCACTTGTCAAAATTCCTGCGGGGCTTGCGCTTACCACGACGTTATTTGCTCCTGAAGCCGGATTTGCTAAATACCATTGTCCGAATTTTCTGTTTGCAGGAGCACGGGCAGATCCGACTAAAGTCATTGCAACCGTAGCATAAGTTACTCCGGTAATTGAATATGTATCACTCTCATCGCCTCCGGCATTTACAATCAAAAGACGATTACTTCCCGTACAAGTATGAGAATAAGTATATGAAGTGGAGGCTTGAAACCCTTGTCCAGCTGTAAAGGCATCTGTTGCAATAGCCATTTCAGTTTGACGAAACCGTTATTATTATCGGTCAGTTAAGAGAATACTGTTCGTCAACCTTAGCGACGAACTCGGGAGTAACCGTTCCGTCTCCAAAAAATTCCAGTCGACACGTCCCTTGTCTTCCGTCAAAATTCATGAGTACCTTATCCGGTGTTTCCATTGCATAACATCCAAGAGGAATATCGTAAAATTCGTACGAAGCAATCCACCTTCCAATAGGATGAATCGGATTTGTTGGATTTTTTTCACCAAGACTTCGATATTCTTCTTGAGTTGTTTCAACTTCAAAAAAGGTTCCGTCTGGTTTTTGGAATCGATGACGATATGAATGTCCCGGAAGCAAAACTTCTTTCAATTTCATAATTCAAATAAAAACCAATCACCAGTAATTTTTTTATATTCTAACTGTAATTATCGCCCACGAGGGAGTATCCCTCCAATCATAAAATTGAAAGGGATACCCCCCTACCACAAACTAAGCAGTAGTTGTTGATGACGTTGAACTTGAAGTCGAAGTAGACGAAGACGTCGAAGTGCTCGAAGAGGTCGTCGAAGACGTCGAAGTGGACGATGAAGTCGAAGAGGTCGTCGAAGACGTCGAAGTGGACGAACTCGTAGTCGTCCATGTCAACGTATTATCCGCAGTATATGTAGTGAATTCAGACATATTGTTTGTTTTCAATTAAACTCACCGATATTCTGTGACGATCACTCTCACGGAGTTTCCCGTCGCACCGGCTTTTAAGTCCATTCGACCATACACTTGAATGTTGTCTCCGATCGGCTCTACCCATGTCGAACCACCGGGGAATGAGGTTGAAAGTTTTATATTGGTATTCGCTGCCGGAGCGGTAAAAGTTCCGTCAGCGGCTTTCGCAACATACTGCAATGCAACCGTGTGCCCTCTATTTCCTCTGATCATGAAGCGTACGTACCGTCTATCGGTCAAAGGACCTGCCCCGGCTACAGAAACGAGTGGTTGCCATTGCGCAACTACAACAGGCGCGGCTCCTTGCGACACCGTTCGCACAACATAATCTCCATACATTGACATAAGTTTAGTGAGGTCTATTTAGGATTTTCATCCGAACGACCCTTGTTTTTATCCTCCGAAGATCTTTCCTTCACGTACTGTTCTGTGAAGGACTTGTACTCTTCCATCTCTCCGATAAATCCTTTGAAAGGATAGAGAGACATAACTATCGTAACAAGATCAACGTTTTCTAAAATTGTGAAAAGCGCGATCCTGCGTTCCGGCGTATCGTATACCGCAAGTTGGGAAAGACGTCCGTGAATAGGACTATTGCGATCTTCACGTTCCTTTTTCGTCATTTTGGCCTCCAATGATCCCACAACAATTTTCGTAGAAAGATGTTTTGCGAGGTGGAGCGCCACAAACTTTGAAAAAGATTTTGTCTCTTCTGCTTTTACGGAATACAACTCTCCGTTGAATTTCCAAGAAAAATCTTCGGAAGTTGGGTTTTTAACGAATATCGAATCGAATTCCTTGAGATTTTCCACGTCAAGGCCGTGATTGATTAGTCTTTCGCTCATAGCTTTATAATTCCGAGTGGCTATCTCGTGGTGTTTGCCCCTCGAAAGACCGGTTAGTAAATAACCTTATGAGATGTTGAGGAATACTGCTCCGTTTTCTGTCGTAGCAACGCCGGTTACGAAATATCCAACAGGACAAAAAGCTTCTGTCGTTGCATTCGCTCCGACCTCTACAGCGCCGGCATTGTCTGCCGCAACTGCAACACTACCAACAGTTCCTGTACCGTTTACGAGCACGGCGGCTACTCCGCCGGTTTGGATCCATCCGTATTGAGCAGCGGTAATATTATTGACCGCTACGCCAACCGGACATCCGCTTCGAGTTGCGGGAAACTGTATAACCCCGTTAAAAGGATTATGCACAAGATCAATCTGCGACGTTGCGGTAAGCGCAACGGTCACAGGATCCTCAAGCGTAAGAGTAACCACTGCCGCGGTTGCGGCTGGGTGACTTCTGATGCGGAGAATCTGTCCGCGTCCAGTTGACGCCTCGCCAGTAACAATGACATAACCACCCGCGAATTCATTCGCAGTAACAGTAGTCGTATCAGTTGTAGTAATCGACAAATCGCCAATCGCCGCTGCCGCAACAACTAAACTTTGTGAATCAGTTGTTTGTGCGGGGCTCTGAAGAAGTTCCCCGACTACCAACGCAGATGCACCAACCAACACATAACGGAAACGCCGTCCATCCGGCGTAACCATCAACTCACCGAGTTCATGCGTTGGCGTCACCTCGTCAACGATAAGTGGACTACCGGAAAATACTGAAGGATAACCTGTAAAAGTAGACATAATAGTAAATCAATTACAGTTAAGAAGTAACAGCCGTTCTTCGTGCCATTGTGCGAGGCGATTCACCGACCAACTGACCCGCCCACAAGAGATGACCCACAATCGCGTTCTGGTTCGTTGAACGCTTCCATCCCGACCAACCGAATCCTTCCTTCGAAGCTTCTGCTACTTCACTGGTGTAATCCAGTTCGTAGAGGTTGAGATGATTTTCATTCAGAGTGAAAATGTTCGCTGCCGTGCATTTCTCATCCGCAAGGATGGGAACACCGCGGTAGTAAAGCGAATTCACTCCGTAATGAAGCCGTATACCTGAACCAACATCCTGACCGGTCACTCCTCCGGCAGGAAGAACCTGTCCGTAGTTTACGTTCACGGTAGGAGTTACCAGTCGCTCAATGATCGAGAAGACCGCCGGCGTGGTAAGGATAAGAGTTGCCCCGTCCGAACCCCGCTGCGCTGCATCAAGATCAGTCGCAAGATTGGTAAAGGTCAATGCGCCCGATTGAGCATTTCGCGTCGCGCGAAGATTGGTATATGTATTTCGGGAAAGACCTTGATAGGTCACAACATCCGTCGCGTCGTCTACATGGTAGACAAGACCCGCGAGATTTTTGTTTGTATTTCCAGTTCCGTCGGTGTACATGTCTTCTCCCAACTTCTCGGACAATGCCCGAGCGGCATCAGAGAACTCTTCCGCAACCAAATTAAGAAAAGCTTCCTGCCCTTTATTGACAGCCAACTGTATTCCAGAGAACGTCACGTTAATGACGTATTCCGATGGATCGATGGTAAAGCGCTGCCTTGTGTCCTCCTGTGCTGTCGGCAAAGTGTCGAATCCTGAAAAGGATTGAGCATTTGATCGATCAGTTACCGTCGTAGACAAAACAATGCGATGTCCACCAGTCCACGGCCGCGCTTTCGCGCGAAGCCTCGAGAAAAGAATGTTGCCGTCAAATACGTTATCAACGCACTTCGGGAAAAATCTTTCCCGGGTGGCGGTAGTAACGAAATTTCCTGCTGCAATTCCTGGCATAGCGTTTGAATTGTTTAACCATTAAATTTGCTTTTGAAATCCTTAATGACGTCTTGAGCAACCTGATACATGGTTTTCCCAGCGTCATTGGATTTTTCCTTTGGAGCGCCCGGCTGCGCGCGTTTCGGGGTAGGCATTTTAGGCTTGGGTTTTCCACCCATACCTTCGGCTTCCCATTTTTTGATGATCTTCACGGCAATCTTCGGTTCAACCTCGAACTCCTCAACAACGTCGAGAAGTTGACTCTCCTTAATATCAGGATTGTCTTCGAGTACCTCATCCACCGCATCGTCAAAATCGGAAAGTCTTACACTTTCCCGTTCTTGTTCTTCCTTACGAACAGTTTCATACTCTTCGCGGAAGATCTTTTTCAAGAACGCCCGAGCCTGTTTTTCCTTGTCATCAAGGTTTTGCTGCTCCTCCGGAGTTGTGTCGGGATTCTGTCGCGCCGCATCAACTTCTTTTTTAAGATTTTGATAGCGCTCCCGCCACTTGATCTTTTGCGCGATTTCAGAACGATCAACTTTTTTTTCCTCGGGTTTGGATTTATCATCCTCGCCTTCGGATTGTCCTTTATCGCCCTTAAGATCCTCGTCCTCGGAAGGCAAGTCATCAACTGCCTTCTGTACATCTTCATTTTCGGGCGTTTTGTCGCCTTCAGAATTTATGTCGGAGTCCTGAATCTCCATTCTTGCCTCGTCGGCCATAGAAGTTTCATTTTTTAACGAGGTTTAGTCCTCGCTTTATTAAATTGATACGTTCATTTTTTTGAGTCGTTTTGTCGACTTTTGACCTCATTTTTTTGGAATCTTCATTCCTGCCTTACGTGCCTTCGACAAAGCAATCGCCACTTCCATTCTTCGCTTTCTCTTACCAGACACATTCGCGCGCTTTACCGTAGAAGGAGTATTGTGCTTGACTTCGTGAAAAATTCCCGCAAGCATTTTTTTTCTATCCTCTTTACTATGTTTTCCGTGTTCCATACCTACAAATTCGGCGTACCCGGAGCGACCGGGGCAGTTCCACCCAAATTAGCTCGAGCGCGCTGAATTACATTTGCCGCGCTTTCCGTGCCTCGACCTTCTGCAGCGCCGGACCCTCCTTCGGGAGATGCCGACTGTCTAGCACGCGCGCCTGCGTCAATTTCTTGAATCTTCGCCTGCGTTTCCATATTCAACTGTCCCTGTTTCCACAAAAGAAGTTCTTCTGCAGATTTTTCCGGGTTTGGAAACTTCAACCGTTCAAACAGCGTAACAGCTCCGATCGCTCCAAGTTGCCAAAGCTGAATTGCTTCGGACCGAAGCGCCTGTTCATCAAGCTGAATCGGATTTCCCGGATCAGAAATTACTTTTATTCCGTCCTCAATTTCATCCCGCATCAAACGAATATGCTCAACCGCGCCATCTTCGCCGATATACTGAACAAAATGCGCAACGTCATAATACATCTTCATGCACTGGATCAATCCATCCTGAATTCTCTTCGTGGCACGATTTAAAACTCTTGTCACCAAATCAACGCGAGTAAAATCCTGCTGGCGCGAAAGAATATCCTGACCCAATGTTTTTGCTTGTGCCGATCCGCGCGTTGCAGAATGAACGCCCATCATATTATCAAATGACGCTTTCATATTTTGCAGATGCGCGAAGTGCGCATTCGGCAAAGGCGTCCCCGCTTCAAACTTCACTTTGTTTTGCGACGCAACTCCTTCTCCGCGAACGTACGCTCCCGGCTCGTTCGTGATGTTATCCGACTCTTCCTTTGTCATCGCATCCGCATCAATCAATACCCGACTATTTCCTTGACGACGTAAATTATCAATGATCTGCCTGTTCTCAACATTGATCGCATCTGCCACCGGTATTCCCACTTCTACTAAAGAAATCGGTGCCACAGGAGAATCTCCGACACGATACGATGTCAAAAACACAAACGGTTTTGTAGGATACTCGAGATGATTGCGAAAAACTTTCTGCATCATCTTTTTTCTCGGCCTTCCTTTGCCCGGCAAAAAATCACCCATCATCGGTATTTCTACGTCGTCACCCTCAAAATCCCAATACGGGTTCGCGCGTTTCTCCAAAACAACCTTTGAAGAGATCCACGCAACCATTTCATTTGTCCAAACTTCAAACACCCGATATGTTCTCCGGCTCCACTTGCTTTTATCGCTGGCGGCAGCCATGCCTCCGTACTCCGAAAGCCCATCAAGATTCACATCCGGAAAATACTCTTGCATCTCGTTATATGAGTACTCTTGTTCTTCAATCACATACGGCAAACCGGTATTCGGATTCACCCGAAGCTTCGGTATATATATGAGACGCGGATCAATCTCCCATACGTTAATATCATCGATCTCGTCATCCCACCCCCACTTCATGACTCCGAAACGGTACAAAAGAAATTTGCGCAATCCCTCTTCGTATTTTTCCTGCATGTCCAAATCCTTATATTTTTGCAAAAGCACCTTGCGGAGCGTCTCTGCTTTTTTCAAAGAGATCTCATTGGCGCCTCCGGGGACAACAATAAATTTATGCGCATTCGCGGTTGCAATCGGCACAAGCGTTTCCACGGCCTCAAAAATCCTGTTCTCCACCGTATCAGACAAATAATCAGGGATTTGATCTTTCTCGGTCTGATTCCCAATATAATACTGCTCCGCGAGTTTTTGGTGCGGCAGCATCGCATCGTGAAACGTTTGCGATTCGTGGAACCACCCGGTAAACGTTTCGATTATCTCGTTGTCGGTGGCTTCGATATTGAATTTTTCTTCAATGAGTAACGGCATATATTATCCCACCTTCCAGCTTCGTCCGCGCTCAATCATGAGCTCGGGACGAAACTGTGGTTTATATTTTAATTTTCCGTTCACTACCATAAATTTTCCTAACTTATCCGGTTCGCTTTTTGCCACCGGCCGGACAAACTGTCCGGGCTTGATCGGCGCCTTCTCCCAAAATGCCAACAAGCATGCAATCACACGATCATCATGGAAGCCCGTTTCTGCTGCCATACCCTTTGACTTCGCTGCGTCCGTGTGAACGAACGACTTGAACTGTTCAAGGGTTCGCGCGCTATACACACAAGGATTCTGCAAACGCAACCGTTCTTGAAATCTTGATACAAGCAATGGTTTTGTCGCGCTCGTCGTGCGCCATCCATACTTGTCAATCTTTTGCCCGGTCATCTTGTCAAACTCCTCGCGCTGATATATGCGGATCTCGCCGGACTCCTGCTTCAGCTTGTTCACAAGCGCCATACCGATGCTGTTCATTTCCGGTACGATCAAACATCGCGAGTATTCGTCCTGATACCACTTCGCCACCCGTATCCCCTTCTCCGCCACGACATCCGGCGGAAGCCTTCCGGACCAGGACGCGGCTTCCTGCAAACACGTAAGGCACGCAACCGTGATCGCAGCCTCGTCTCCCGCAAACCCTTCTGCCGCATCAATTCCCATTTGATACTTATGTCCGGGTATAAACTCTTCAAAGATCTCCACTTCCTCGCGCATGCGCAACGGATCGCGCTGCATTTCCAGCAGGCGCGCCACATATTCTCTTGAAAACACCACGCGCTCAGCCAGAAGCGAATAATCCCATACGCCTTCAACAAACTGCCGTCGCCACGACTCTGGATACTGCAAAAGCGATTCAATATATCCTTCCGGCAAGTTCGCTCTATTTTCCAACGTCGACGCCTCAATCAACGCGGCTTCGACAAGCGGTTCTTGTTTGAAGTCCGCAAATAGCCAAGACAGTTTCGGATTGCACGACAGGTATATTTTTCTATCGTTGTTCGGCACGCCTTCTCGCCTTAATCTTCCTTGCAGAGCAAGAAAGACTTCTTTTGAAATATCTTCTGCTTGATCTATGAACGCCGCGCCGAGGTTGAGAGAACGGAGTTCGGTTTCCGCGATCGTATCCAGATGCCGAAAAATTATTTCCGATCCGTTCGTAAATACGATCTTCATTTCTCCCCGCCTCGGTTCGCCGTCAAGAAACTCCGGAGGACACGTTACAATAAATTCTTTCCACAAAGAATCCCGCAACTCGACATAGGTCTTTCGTCCCATCAGGATAAAATTTCCCGGGTACTTGAGCGACAACTCAATCGCTTTCAAAACCAGCATCAGGGACTTCCCACATCCGAATCCTCCGGAAAACAAAACGTATTTTTTTTTCTCCAGCCAGAAGCGTTCCTGCGATGGATTCAGTTCCCATGTTCGCAGAGCCATTTCAGTTTTAGGATTTTTGAAAGAAACTTTCATATCACTTCTCAATCACCATCACGACATTGTTTGTGACTTGTTGGCTTCCCTCATCTCCCAAATGTCCTTTCACTCTCAACATCGTTTCTGCCGCTTTCAGCTTCTGCGCCCATTCAATCGTTACGGGAGTTGCGGACCGTATTGCCGATTTGTACACGTCGTATAGTTCTTTATCTTCCGGAAGGTACTCTTTAATTTCTGACTGCACTTCGGGGCGCTCAAGGATTGCGTTTGCTTTCCCGAACAAGCGTTCAATCTCGCTGCCGGCGGAACCAAAAGTTTCTCCATACGCTTTCATCAGGTTGCCTTCGTACTTCACAAACAAACGCGCAAACTTCTTGTAGTAAAATGTTTCAAGAAACGAATCCACCGGCATTTGCATGCCGTTCAGTTTCACTAGTTTTTTTTCATCGTTTGTTTTTATCATCGAATTTTTTTCTGTCAGCTAGTTCAGCGTGTTGGTCTTTAGAATCGCGCACGTCCCGTTCGTAGACATCCTGTTGGTATTTGAGTTTTTTTCCGTACAGCTGATAAAAACGCGGGTTCGGTTTTCCGGTGCGCCGATCAACCGGCTGTTCGAGATCATCTTTATAGCGGCGTTGCAGTTCCCCCAGATACCGTCGTCCGTCAGATGATTTTAAAAGTTCGTTGACTCCTCCGCGGGGCATCTCATTATTCATGTTCCGGTGCGATTGCGTTTAAAAATTGTTTTTCTTCCGCGCGTTTTGAAGGGGACCCGAACTCAATTTTCGGACGGATACCGACAGAACGTTGAATTTCTTTGACTCTGTTACTAAGCGCACGCTTGATAACAGGTTTAAAAAATTCTGCGAGTAAAATTCCCACAAGGACCGCGCAAACAGTGAAAATAAATTGAATAATGAAATCCATTGTCATAAACAAAATAACTCCAGACGACAAGTCGTTGAAGTTATTCTGCGGCTGGATTGTAGAACGCTGAATTGTTTCTTCATGTTGAAACATTTCAACGAATTACGCAATGATAGTCATCAACACTATCACCACCAGCCTCCTGCTTCACTATATACGCAACTCGCAGAGAAAGTCAAGCAAGAAGAGTTATGCACAGATATCCACAGGTTAAACATTGAAGATAGCGCGCCATGTTTCGACAAATTCGTCAAACGTATGTACGACAAATGCATGGCCTCCGGCGTGGTTGATTGATTCTATAAATCCTTCCTGCTCGGGCGAAAGCGTGTCTTTGGCTATTTTTACCTCTACGGCGATGAAAAGGCCGTGGAAGCATCCTAACACGTCGCTGACCCCCTTTTTGGGCGCTGTACGATAGATTCTACGGACAGGATCAAACACACCGACGGTATTTGCGCGCCATGCGAAACCACCGACAGAGAAAATGTGTTTGAGGATTTCTTGGGTTAGATCGTTTGCTTTGGACAAAAAGATAGCACAGCCACAATCATTCTAACATCATACCGTGTTTTTGAAAATGGTGTAGTTTACACATCCACTCAATAACTAAATAGTTCGGCTTATCGTAGCCATTTTTATGATGAGCAACAACGTCTTTTTCTCCACAAAAACAGACCGATTGTGAGATATGCCCCACTTTTAAATGATACCTAACGGCACCGTTCGCGAGATGGCGTCTATGCCGTATTGGATTTTTATTTCTTCTTTTTTCAATTTCCGGATAATACTTTCTTTTCTTCCCTCTACGACGTAATTTTTCACAGTTCTTGCAGCAACGACAAAAACCAGTTTTTCTAAAAGGATCTTTCCAGAAATTTAAAATTGGAAGTATTTTTTTACAACATCCACATATCTTTTCTTCCATACCCCTTTACTATATTCTAATTTTTTTAAAATTGCAACAAGCATCCCCCGAACATACCAGATAACAAGATTATAAAAGTATGACGGGGTCGAAGCGCCATCTCCACCCCTTCGTCTAACCGTGAAACATGTTTCACGGTGTTTCACGGTGTTTCACGGCGTTAAACATCGTGAAACATTCAGACCATAAAAAACTACCGCATACATACGCTATAATATACGATAGTTCGCTTAATAATCATTATGCGAAGTATCCTAACAACCCCGTGAAACAGTTTCACGCAAATTTCGGGGGCTGTGGATAACTATAACTACCCCCCCCATACCCCCTTACAGGGCTGTATATATATAATAAAAAAAAAAAAGTAGTAGTATAGTATATAAGAACTAGGAGAAAAAGAGGGTTTTTTGTCAAAGGGAAACTAGAAAATAGAGACAATTTATTGTCAAGGAATTTTGTGTTTTTAAAGCCAAAACGGAAGTCAAGTTAAAAATCGCCTCAAAACCCTTGACAATAAATTATAAAGAGAGTATACTCATCTCAATAGCTCAAAGCTCCCGCCATAAAATAACACAACGTTACAGGGCGTCAAGAGCTTTCAAAAAGAGCGCAAAACATCATCAAAGTTTTTCACTCTTCCGGCCAGAGTATCGCCGCGCACATTCGCAACGCGCCGCATCTCTCGCGTTCTCTCGCGGTTACGTAGCAGAGCGCAAAAATAAAAAATATCATGTCATACATTCAAAATAAATTTTCTCTATCATGGCGCGACATAAAACGCGCCGAGGCGCGAGCCGATACAATCGAAATAGCAAAGGCGTTTATCGGTCTTATTCTTTTTCTCGCCGTCGTTGTTTTTGTCGGCGCAGTATTGCAAGGAAACATCCCCGCATGGTCGGGCGAGGGTGTGAAATAAAAAATAAAAATATTATGACAAACACCAGAGATTTGAGCACGTTCGGAAATAGGGAATGCGAGATGGCGGCAAAGTTATTAAGCGCATACCAAAACGCGGACAAGTGGGAGGGAGAAAACAATCTATCGGACGGCGTAGCGGTTGAGTTCAATCCTTCATCGGGGAATGTTTTTCTGGTTGCTGACGATTTCAGTGTCGCCATGTTCAACGGAAGCGACAAGCTTGAAATGCTTGTATCGTGTAGCAACTGCGGCGCGGAGGGTTTTATAAGTGAAGATGGCGACCTCGCCGCTATCGCGGAGCATGGACAATGTAAGCCATGCGTTGAAAAAGAAGCAACGGCGTAAGGGCTTGGCTCTTGACTATGCGCCGCGCTGGTCGCGGCTCATAGATGAGGGGCTGAATGGTCGGCGGCTCACTCAACATTAAAAAATAACAGCAAAGCAAAAATCATGAGCAATAAAACAACAGCGCGCGAGGTTGCGGTTATGGACGCGTCAAGCGGAAGCGTATCACTCCACATATTGCCGCAGTCGGTGAGGACGGCGGAGGACTTGGAGGATTACATTCACTTGACGCTTGAGGTGGGGAGCGACAGCGATTGGATAGCGGCGGAGAAGATTGTGCTATCGGACTTTCGCATTAAAAATCCGAAGCGGTGGAGTAGGAAGGGCAGGTGTCCGTCTTGCGGAGTGTCGACAGGTTCGCGGCACGGCAAGAGTTGCAAGCCGCAGGCGGCGGGAACGGGTGCGAATAGATAGCTCTTGATATTGCCGGTAAAGGTCGCAAGAGCGTCTTTATCGGCAATAATGAGGAGCTGGGCGGCGCGAGCCGCATGGTCGGCAGTTCCGAAGGATTAAAAATAATAAAATCATGTTGTATAATTCATTAAACATCGAGGTTGCCCGTTTCGCGGACAAGTCGGAGAGACGACCGGAGCTTGCCGCCGTGTTTTTCAAAAAAGACATGGTTGTAGCTACGGACACTTTCCGCTTGCTGGAAATATCCACGCCCGCGAATGTGAAGCCGGAAGAATTTCCGGACGCCATGCGCGGCTTCTCTCCATTTCTTGTGGACGCGCGAGCGGTGTCAAAACTCAAGATACCGAAGCATAAGACATTGCCAGCGCTTGAGTACGCGGCGATAAAACATCTTGATAAGGACAACGCGACATTCCTGACGGTTGACGATACGCTATCGCAAAGTACAACAACGGCGCGAGTTGTTGACGGCACGTTTCCGGATTACGAAGCCATATTCCCATCCGGCGCGCCGGTTCTTGAAATAACAATCAATGGGAAGTTACTCGCGGAATTGCTGAATACGCTGTCAAAGCTCAATAAAATGTCGAGCGTAAAATTAAAACTATACGGCACGGAAAAGCCAATCGCGCTGTTTGCGGAAAACGATACGCAGAGGGCGCGGGCGCTTTTGATGCCGGTAAGGGAATAATTTGACATCTGCCGGAAAACGACGCTCTATAACGCCCTAGGACGAAATTAAAAAAGGTCGGACGATACATTATACATAAAATGTAACTGACGCTGATAGTGCGTTTTACGCGAAACGAAAATGAAAAAATACATAGTAACGTTTACCGGTAGCGCGGATGTCACGGCGAAAAATGAAGAAGAAGCAATCGAGGAAGCGGGATTTTTCCTGTTTGGGGATTCCGGAAAAACTGACGCTGATAGTGCGTTTCAATTGATGAGTGTGGAAGAAGTGGAATAAGCGCTTGACCCTGCTCATTTGCCGCAAGCGCACAAATGGGCAGAGATGAGGCGCTACAATGCCTGACGTGATAAGAATGGTCTATGATGGCGCGCTTCACCGCTACGCCTATCACATAGTCGCTGGTGTCGCGCAGGTGTAAAACCTCGAATACTTTTATTGCTGGTGGAGATACTATTGTTTGCATGTTCACAATCAAAACAGAACAGTGGCGATCCGGAATCAGACGGATCACGGCTCGGAGTATACCCGTGTAAAAAACAACCGAAAGTTCGATAGCGCTTTTCATCATCAAAGAAAAAAGCTATTACCTTTACAATTCGCCGATAACGCTAACGCAACGAGGCGCGTCAATGTAGCGGAGTTGCGTTGTTGTTGGCGGCGGATCAAAAACTATGTACATATTTTTACTCATCCCGTTTGTGCTTTCGTTGCTATTAGTAGTAACGATGCAAAGCTCGTTCGATATGGATGTGCGTTTACCGGAGCCGATAGCGACGCCCGTACCCGCGCCATTGCTGCTTCCTCCGGAAGACGCAAAGGCGCAGGGCAGGATTATGCCGCCGGTTGTTGTGGCGCCCGTTGTCGTGCCACCGGTTACATTCCCCGTACCGTCATCCATAATTCCATTGACGCCTGGCGTAGCACCCATACATTCTCTTGGGCCGGTTGTGGAGATTGCCCCGCCTACTGTATCAGAACCCGTACCCGAGCCGGTGATTGAAGAAGCGTCGCCGGTTGTTGTGATAATGCCATTGCCGGTAGTAGAACCTACCACAACGCCGGTTGTGAAACCTGTGAAGCCAGCAGTGTGCAGTTGCACATTCTATTGGTGTTATCGGGATAGATTAAATGCGCAATGTCAGTTGTATGAAAATTGAGTCAGCCGGACAAGAATTAAAAATCACGTTTCCGTATAATGCAACACTGGTCGCATTGGTAAAGCATTTGCCAGCTCGCAGGTACGATCCGCGCGTTCGTGCGTGGTTTATTCCTATTGTCGGGTCCCTGGAGCACGTTGAAAAACTGGCAAGGCGCGGGTTTTTGATTGATCCGAAGGCGTATGCTTCTATGCGATCGGCCGAAGTCGATCGTATAGAACTTGAAGCGCTGGCTGACAAAGAAGAAACCGGATTCGATACTACCTTGCCGTTATTTCCCTATCAGCGTGTTGGGTCAAAATTTTTATGGCGCGCCGGTTCGGGCTTGTTGGCTGATGAGGTTGGTTTGGGCAAGACCATACAAAGCTTGGCGGTGATTGAACGGACAAAAACATATCCGGTGTTGGTCTTTTGTCCGGCGATACTCAAATACCAATGGGAACAAGAGATAAAACGTTTTCTGCCGGCCGCGTCCACGACCGTGATCGACGGAAATGCCCTAGAACGCGAGAAGAGATGGAAAGAGGCATCAGACATCAAGATTGCGAATTACGAGCTGCTACAAAGGGATTTTGACGCAATTTCAAGGGTAAAATGGGGTATGATCGTGGCGGACGAGGCGACTCGAATAGCAAATCCATTCACAAAGACCTATAAGACGATCACCAAGCTCAATGCGGCACACCGAATTGCCCTTACCGGTACGCCGATATCAAATCGTCCAGATGAACTGTGGGGCATAATTAACTGGTGCATGCCCGGAGTGTTGGGAAGCTATTATAGTTTTGTTGAGCGCTACTGCGTGAAAAACATGTGGGGCGGGATCTACCGCTATCAGCATCTTGAGGAATTACAAAAGCGCATCAAGCGTTTTATGATCCGCCGGCGCAAAGAAGACGTGTTGCCAGAGCTTCCGGAGAAGATCGTTTCCGATGTCCCGTTCCTTTTATCCGAAAAGGAATGGGAATTGTACCAGAAAATCCGCAAAGAGCTTTTGCATGAGATATTGAAAGAAGACATTTCAAAACTTGAGAACCCAATCACGATTCAAAACACTCTTACGAAGATGCTCCGGCTCCGGCAGATAGCAAATTCCCTCGAGCTTGTCGGAGAGAAAACCGATTCTTCAAAGCTCGAGGCGTTGCGTGAGGTATTGTCGGAAGTAGTAGCGGAAGATCGCAAAGTGATTGTATTCACGTTCTTCTCCGGCATGGCGGATATTCTTGAGCGTGAACTCAAAGAATACCATCCGCTAAAGATTACCGGCGATGTTACGAATAGCGCACGGCAAATAGTCATTGATGATTTCAATTTCAAGGATGAACACAAAGTTTTAGTGATGACGAGTGCCGGTCAGTATGGCTTGAACATTCAAGCGGCTTCATGCGTCATTCACTACGATCAGGAGTGGAGCTTGGCGAAAATGGAGCAACGCGAAGGACGTTCGCATCGTTTGGGACAACAAAGGTCGGTTCTCGTCTATAATCTTTTAGCAAAAGGGACCATAGACGAATACGTCCGGAAGATTCTCCGGACAAAACAACAACTTGCTCGGGATTTGCTCGGCGACGGCATCGGCGCCGAAGAGATCAAGGGCATGCTCAATTATGGTGATGCCTAAAAAGTACTACATCGAGTACAGAAAAAAGAATAAAGATAAACTTCGCGCCGCATGGGAGCGCTGGGCAGCGGCTCACCCCGAGGTCCGCCGGCGAATTGCGCGCGAGAGCTATCATCGGAGAAAACAGTTGAAGCCGGTGAAACGGGTCCCGATTGACGAAGAAATTCTTTCTGATTTGGCGTACCCGAAATTACATAGGGGCTAGAAAAATTGTCGCCACGACAACGGTACCAATTATAATCCACATAAAAAACGCCCAAAATAACGTTCCGAAAAAGTCACTTGGTTTTTCACCGAATATCTCGTCCCATATCCAACGGATAAATTTCGTAGTAAGAATCCTTTTAGAATAAATTAAATAATCTCTTGTAAAATGGAAGTTTTTGTATCCTGTCTACAATTCTTTCACATTCATAAATTACCATTTTTCTAACCTTGCGACTATGCTCATTCGGGGTATCCCAAAGGTCTTTTCCAGATAATTCGTTTAATTCTGCATCCCAGTCATAACCGAGGCTGTGATATAAATTATCGGTAATCTTTTCTTTCTTCATATTTTTATCTGTGGTCAAATGACATTCACAATCTGGTTCGTTACACGGATGGACATATTCTCCATATTTATTGCCCCACTTAAAGCACTTTTCACAACATTCCACCTCTTTTATTATCATACTGTTCATATTTTTCTCTGTATTCATAGGGGGTTAAATAATACTACGATTAAATTGTTCAAAAATCTTACTGGCCTCTTTGTCTTTTCCTGATTTCTTCAATGAGATATATTTTTTGTAATGTTCATCGGGCAAAGTGTAACACATCAGCGTTGCATATACTCCGTGCTTTTTAGTCATCTCTCTATTCATAGATTGACTAATAACACCGCCACCGATACTTCCGCCTTCTTGTTTCTTTTCTTTCTTCATATATTTATTGGGAAGCTAAAAACTTCATTTTACATTCTCCGCCAACAAATTCTTTTCTGCAATTTTTGCAAGCGAACATATAATCTTTTCTTTTTACGGCAATACTTCCTGCTCCGCAACAGACAGATTTTCTTTCGGGGCAATTTAGACCCAAACACGATATTTGGCGGAGTATTTTTTTAGTCCACCAGCCAGCAATTTTGTTAGCAAATACTGGATTGCAATATCCATGTGCCCCAGCCAATTCTGGATGATTAACAAACTCTTCTGCTATTTTTTCTATCTCTTCTTTCTTCATCTCTCTTTTAGTATTTATAGTGGGGTTAGTTATACGCAGGTATGCCCGATTTTTGTTTCATCTTTACACGCTTCACATTCTTTGCTAATTTTTTCTTTTAGTTCATAATCGCCATTCATCAAAAGCATAAAACCATGCGAGTCAATTCTTGAAGCCATCAAAGACCATGCTCTTTTACGAACATCGGGCAAGATATGTTCTGATACATAATCTACTATTTCCTGTTTGTGTCTGTCGTTCGGCGCGGTTGCTCCGTTTAATCCGACAAAATACTTTCCTAAAAAGTCAGCCAGTCTCTTGTCAGGAGAAAGAGTTGTATCGTAGCTGGGGTTTACTTTTGCTTGGTTTTCTTTGTTCATACTTTTATCTGTGTTCAGTATTGTAAGAATCCTTTTCTCGAAGCCGTTTGCCTTGGCGGTTTAAAGTTTGGCAGGAGAGCGGTCGCCCTCAACGGCTCCGAGAGAAATGGACGAGATGACTCGTCCTAGTTCGGAGGAAATAACCAGTATGCTCTGTCAAGATACAGCTCCCTGAAAGCCACTGCGGAGAAAATCAAGAACATTGCCGCCAGAAGCAACAGAATCCCTCTTTCCGTCAAATCGAGGCGTGGCGGGGCAATTCTGAAGCCGTGGATAGATTTCTTGGGGGAGATAGACGGTCTCATAACATCGAAAACATTTCCACTGGTCTTCTTTGCCATAGACAGTCGAGCAAGTTCCCAAGAAGGACATTTCCGTCTGGCACTCATGGGCTATACCTCCTTGGGTAAGATATGCCATAGTAACTTCTGGAAGGTCAAAATCCTTCTCTGCACGGCGATAATTTCCTCGTAGTTGTCCTTTGGGGGGATTCTTCTTGTGATTCGAGCGGTAAATCTGCGAATATTCTTTACGGCACGCGGCGCAATATCCTTTCTTTACGGCGTGTTCATTGCATCGTGCGCAAAGTTTTTCATTCATTTCCTCCTCCTTGTAAGGTACTGATTTAATTTTATAATTTTCTCATAAAAAATCAATGGTGGATAACTCTCTCTTTAGTGTTCATAGGGGGTAGAGATTTTAAGGTTTCTTGACTCCTCACATTCCAAACAAAATCTCTGAGGAGAAAAAACTCCATCACCTTCTTTTTTCTTGGCTTTATATTCTTGCCATTCTATTTCTTTATGTGAACATTTGTTTTCTTTCTTCATATTTTTATCTTAATTCTTCTCTAAACTGCTTGCACAATTTCGGTTGTCGGAACCTCGACTTTATCGGTACGTATCTCCGCTTCGGCCTCGGTAAGTTCCGTATCAAGTGTTTTGATACCCTCGAATTTTTCAACGATCTTCCGGTATTCGTCTTTGATCTTCCATGAGTCGCCGCCGGGAACCTTTACGCGATCGACCATTTCAAGCGCGTTTAAATCTTCAAGCCACCGGCGTGTTGTTGATGTCGGATAGTTCAAAACAGTTGCAACGCCCGAGGTTTTTACCGTATTGTATCGTGTGAGCTCTTGCAGAACTTTTCTTCTTGTCGATGTGATAGAATCAAGCGCCACTTTATAAAGAATATGCCGGTCAAGATCTTCAACCTTGCCGTTATTCATCACCATAAACGCCTTTGTAAGCGTAATGAGTTGTGCCGCGAAGCGCGTCGGCATCTCTGGCGTATGGACAAATGTGATTTCTTTTTGACTGCTTCGCCAGTCGCGGTCAACCGGAGAGCGCGCCCGGGTTGAGAACTCGGCCAGGTCGCGGATTTCTTCAAATATATGTTCTGGGGTCTTGGGAAACTCAACGGGTATGCCGATCTCTTTATCAAGATAGTTTTCAAACGTATCTTTTATCTCTTCCCGTTTTTCTTTGATGATCTCCACGTTATTCATAGCTCGCTCTGCCATTTTTTTCCGGTCCGGAATGACCGGCGAATACATGACAAAACGTTCGCCCATTGCCGCGTACAGGTCCCGCGCAACGTGGATAATGGTGGTAACGCCTGCAATCAATCCTATCTTTCCCCGCCAGCGAATTTCCTGTCCGGTCCCGAACGACTTGTTTAGCGAGCCGTCGTAGATCTCGCGAAATTGTCCCATGACTTCTTTTCGTTCTTCTTGGTGAAGCGATAAGATACTCGTAAAATCCTTGAATGTGAATATGCCGTTTTTCACTTTGAAGAGAAGCGATGTTTCTTCTCCTTTTCGTTGAAACCCCGAGATAAGAGTTTTTGACGTAAGAGAAGAGATGGGATAGATGCCGAGTACCTTGTTTAACGCGATAATCATTTCTGTTTTTCCTCCTCCGGACGGCGCCACAAGAAAAAGCCATACCGGATCAAATGGCAATCGGTTTGCCACGACCGCCGCGCATAAAAGCTTGATGATGCCTTCATCTTCGATCAAATAAAAATCGTGCATCAGGTCGTGGATTTTTTTGAATCCCTCCGTCATATTTTCAAAATGAATTTAACCGCTTCGATAAAATTGAGATTCTGTAGCTTTTGGATATAGGATATTGAGTCCCCACCGACGTTGCAACCATAACAAAAAAATGAATTCTGATCCGTGTAGATGACAAAAGACGCTGTATTGTCTTTATGCAATTCGCATTTCCCGCTCATCCGCTTTCCGTATTTGCGCAGGGTCCCCGAATAAAAGTTTTCAATAGGCGCTTCTTTTGCTTGGGCAATGTCGGCATCCGTAATACCACGCTTGATCCATTCTTTCTCGAGTGGCGCCGCGATTCTCTCACTGGAAAACACAAGTTTTTTTATTTTCCTCCGGATATTGATTTTATCCTCTTCGATTTCTTTGATCCAGTGTTTATAAAGTTCCGCGTTTTTCGGATCGTCTGTTATGCTGTTCTGATGCGAGCGTTGTACATCAAGAAGAGATTGTAACTCTTTTTGATGTGTTGAGATTTTCTCTCGGATTTTTTTCAATACAACTCCTTTCGCCTCCGGAAAGATTTCAACGAGCTCATGGAATGTTGGAACTCGTTCGGCGCGCCACTCTTCTTCCAAACGATCGGCTTCCGCCATTTCTTCTTCGTCAAAAATTTCTTGTTTGCCGATGTAGAAATTCAATGACGGAAAGTATCGCATAAAAGTTATCCACAAGTCGTTTCTAATTATTTGATTGTATCGTAAAAAAGAGTATAATGGAAATATAAACCTTTAGTATTGTGCATAACTTGTGTATGGCAAAACGCGGCAGACCTAAAAAAGAAGATCTACTTGCATATCACGAACGGAATAAAAAGATGATAGATATGCGAGAAAAGGGCTATCCAATGAAATATATTGCCTCATATTTCGGTCTCTCTATTGTACGCACGTGGACGATTCTTGACAAGGCAAAGAAAGAAATAGAAACTATAAAGTAGCAATGTCATATTACTCTGTTAAAGAAATTGAGGAAATGGTTTCGGCGGCACTGGTCGATGTGTATGTCGAAAACAAATGGATTGTCTTGGTTTTTGAAACGGGGATTAGAATTAAAATCGTAAACTTTTAGTCATTTAAAAATAAATTTTTATGAGCGACTGGCAAGAAATAAAACCAAAGCGCGTGTCGTGGGGAAAAATCGGCGATTTTGCAGAAGGCACGCTTATCGACGTTGTCGAGCGCGAAGTGCGTGACGAACGAAAGGGCCTTATCAAGAAAAAAGTATACGAACTCAAGGCCGATGCCGGCGAGTACCACGAAACCGACGACAAGAAAAATCCCATTGAGCCGCCGGTAAAAGCGGACAAAGACGATTCCCTTATTATATGGGGCGGCCGGGACTCAATAGACGGCGCCATGAAGAAAATCAAGATCGGGCAGAAAGTAAAATTTCTGTTTGCCGAAGAAGGCGCGCCGAAGCAAAAAGGATACTCCGGATTCAAGCTTATCAAGGTATTCTCGAATGGAGTAATGGATACCGAATGGCTTGAGGGGAAAGAAATAACGGCGGGGGATTTGTAAAATGATCAAGTTCAAGAAAAACTACAAAATTGAGCTCGCCAAAACTCTTGCCGGACATTGGTATGGTGTTTCAAAAATACTGAAAGTGTCCGGCAAGGATAAATTCCTCGGTTATTATCCATCTTCAACTACCATTCTCAATGCCTACCCGCAATCGTTACAGCTTACGCAATGGATCGCACAGCAAGGGTGGCAAGAAAGCCAACGCATCAAGTCAGAAGCAGGGGTCCGCGGTACGAACATCCATAATGGAATTGAAGCGCTTATTAAAGGTGAAGAATTATTTGAAGGAGGATGGTCAACCGAAGAATGGTATCGCCTCGATGCATTCGTTAAGTGGCATCGTGAATACTCTCCCGAGATTTTGGCAACTGAAGTTGCCCTCTACTCTCGCAAGCATGGCTACGCAGGCCGAGCGGATGTCGTATGTAAAATTTCTGGCAAGATTATGGTTGGAGATTGGAAGTCGTCGTCCGCGATCCACGACCACTTCCCGTTGCAAGTCGCCTCGTACGCGAAAGCGCTTGAGGAAAATACGGATATAGAAGTGGTTGAAACATTTGTTGCGCAATTTGGCGCAAAGAACAAAAACAATTACCGCTTTGTGATTTATCCGGACTGGCGTGATCACTTTAAAACATTTCTGCATGTGAAAGAAACATGGTCTTATGACAATAATTATACGGAAGATTTTGAGCCGCCGGTGTTGGTACTTCCGGAAACGTTAAAATTATGAAAAAGCAAACGAAGCAACAACGAATCGACGAACTGGAAGCCGCAGCAAATCTGCACGTTGAGGAACACACAAAGATGAAAGCGACAATTTTGAAACTGACTGCTATTTTTTTCCCTACCCAATATAATCCGTTTGTCGGTAAGGAGTATGACCTCGTGTCCGAAGCAAAATCCTTGAAACGCGAACTTGCCGCAGCAAAAAGTTTCAATGCAGATTTTCAACAACATGTAGAGTTTAGCAATACGCAAATCTACGCAGAGAACGAACGCTTGTGGCATATTCTCCGCGTACTTGCTGGAGATCCGCAAATAGGCCGACCGTCTACATTTGCCGAACAAATGGGAATGGGCGATAAAAATAATCCATTCAAATATGGAGGGAACGATCAAAATCTCAATCCGAATAAACGAGTTTGAAGCACGGCTCCTTCGGGAACTGTGTGCTCTCGGATGGAGCGAGTCCGAAGTTTTTCGTCTTGGGCTTCGGGCATTGCATGATGGAAACTTTAAGATAAAGCGAGCACGCGCTACCCGAGTCGAAATGGAGGCACGTGAGAAAGGCGCTACCGTATCTCCAGGACCACCTGAAAATCCAGAAGATGCGTGTCGTATAAAAGGTGGCGAGGTACTGGTCAAAGACGACGGCACAAAAGAGTGCCACGTTCAAAATGGTGCGCTTGAGGAGATTTATGCTATATAATCATAAAGAGGTTCGTTGATGGGGGAGACAACAACATAGTCCTGAAAGATTTGAGCCCAAGGGACATTCTATAGGTGTATATCCAAATCTTTTGTGTAGGAACGTTGGGGGTTGGTCTACCAACAATCTCCCCATCAGCGAATCTCAAAAGGTCGCAATCCCATAAAAAATTCATTCGTATGGACGACGAAGAAAAAAAAGAGGAAACTCCCGATGAGGAAATTCCAGCTGCAGGACAAGTGGGGGAGTCCGATAAAGGTGAAGAACTTCCGGTAGACGAAGAAGAATAGTTTTCCTCTTACGATAATTTTCATCCTTTGCTCCTTTTCGTGGGGAGTTTAAAGGTTAGGGTATAGAACGGATTTTAAAGAGAATTTGCCGTATCGCCCTTACAAACCTCCCCGAAAAGGAGCAAGGATATGGAAATTTACTCGATAACAATATGAAAGAAAAAACAATCGGCAAACTAATTAAGAGAACGTGGGTATGAATAACCTAGAAGAAGAGATTTTGAATGAATTTGATGAGAAATTCCCAAACCCGCTTTATGATGAAGCACAGATAGGAAGTCCTACAGCTAATACACCTATAAGATTTTTCATCTCTCAATCCCTTGCCCGCCAAAAACAAGCCTTTATAAATAAGGTGGAGGGGAAAAGATTACCAGACAAACAAGGATATTATGGACCATACGATACTAAAAAAATGAAAACAATCGGCATTCTCACAACTTTTTATTCCATTGACCCCGCTTATTCACTTTGCTCTGTCGTATTGGACCAACTCCGTGCTCTGGTAAAATACGAATACAAAACCGTCCTTTTTGTCCTTCCCGCATTTGAAGATCCCGAGCATCTTATTCCGGAAGGAGTCGAAGTCCGAAAGATTGTGCCGCAACTGATACTCGAGCCGTACAAAGAGTTCAGCTATCCAGCTCATTGGAAAGAAGACGTCGAAAAAGCGAAAGGCATGTTCGAGAAAAACATGCAGGATATAGATTACCTTATTTGCCATGACATATTTTTCATCGATACCTTTCTCCCTTATAACATTGCTCTCCGCGAGTCTAACTTGTCTTGCCGAATATTTTCGTGGATACATTCCGCCCCAAGCTCTCGCCCAGTTCTCGATAATAACCCTCACGCTAACCGTTACACCCTACCTCCTCGGACTACTCTCATTTATCTCAATAACGACAAAGCTAATGAATTAGCAGAAATGATGGGTTGTTGGCTCAAGGATGTGCGCGTGGTCCCGAACTCGCGCGATGTCCGTGGCTTCTGGAATCTACATCCTTTGGTTGAAGACTTAATCGAGCGTTATGATCTTTTAGAAGCCGATATAATCTCTGTCTATCCTCTTTCCACGCCGCGAATGATTGCCGGCAAAGGATTGGATAAGGCAATCAAGCTTCATTCAAAACTAAAAGAACTTGGTTACAAAACTAAACTTATCGTTCCGAACGCGCACGCAAACGCAAAACGTGATAAAGGCACGGTTGCCGACACGATGGTATGGGCTGCGGATCGAGGCATTACGCCGTACGACCTCATCTTTACGTCACAGCAAGACCCGCCGCGCTACGAACATGGCGTTTCTCCCAAGATTGTCAGTGACTTGTTTAGGATCTCGAACGTCTTCATCTTTCCAACTGTCAGTGAGAATAGTTCCCTCGTCCTCTTAGAAGCCATGCTGTCTGGCAATTTGCTTGTCCTTAATAAAGCTGTTGGAACACTCCGTGAACACGCTGTTGAAACAGCATTATACTTCGACTTTGATTACCGGCATGACAAGGAAGAAAATGAACGCTACTATCTTGACCTTGGCAAGATAGTCGCCTCGCAATTCGAACAAATGAAACCCTTGCAGGCAAAGCGTCGAGCGCTGCAACGGCATTCGTATGATTATATATTTAAACATTTTATAGAACCTTTATTTTTTGAAAATGAATCAGCAACAACGAATCTTCCGTAAAGTTATCAAACGTCGACGGAAACGAGTAGGACATTTACTTTGGGAAAAACAAAATCCTCATAACATTCGACCCCGCAAAAAACTTAAAGCGAAAAAGAAAAAACATGTCTAAAATTCTTATCACTGGAAATCGCGGATTCATAGCTTCAAAACTCGAAACGCGCCTTGCGTCTCTTGGCCACGAAGTCCATGGCTACGACATTGTGGACGGCAAAGATTTATTGATCCTCGGCCAGCTTGATGCTTCTATTCGGGCCGTCGATGTTGTCTATCACATTGCGGCGCAGGCCGACCTTACAAAAATGCAGGATATTGAAGAGGGACATCGCGGGGTCCGGGCAAACGTCGAAGCAACGGATAACGTCGCGTTTTTATGCGCGAAGTACCACAAGCGTTTAATTCATGCTTCCACGGTTTGCGTATACGGAAATACAAAAACGTATCCTGAAGAAGAAGACACAACGTTGCCGAATCCGTCTGAACTTTATGCTTGTTCAAAATACGCTGCAGAGTGGATTATCAAAGGCTACGGCAAGAACTTTGGCCTTGACTGGACCATTCTTCGATTCGCTACTATCTACGGCGAAGGCATGCGACCGGCGCTTGGTATGTACATCTTTTTCAAACAAGCAATGAAAGGAGCGCCCATAACAGTGCACGGCGACGGAAAGCAAGATCGGACTCTTACTTATATTGATGACCTCGTAGATGGGCTTGTCCTTGCACTTGATCAAGGGAAAGGTGAAGTTATAAACCTTACCGCGGAGGAATCAATCTCCGCAATTCGCATGGCGCATAACATTGCATCAGTCGTAGGCAACGCTGTTCAAATACAATTTATCGATCAACGTCCAAACCAAACCATCCATGAGGATTTTTCAACGGAAAAAGCCCGGGAGATTCTCGGGTGGCGTGCAAAAACGTCTTGGGAAGAAGGACTCAAACAAACGTTTGAGTGGATGAAAACACAGGTCGAAATCCCGAATCAAATTAAAGGACAAGGAAAAGAACATGTCTCCCCAACTCAATAAAAAATGCGAAGTTTGCCAAGCGCCTATTCCGGACGACTTCGGCAATCTTCTCTGCATGCAATGTTATGAAAAAACTACCAATTCTGTTTCTGTCAGTGGAGGAATTCAAGTCAATGAATCAGGCATTTCGGATCCGGAATATCAAGAAAATCCGGAGGTTCCCGAGATTGACATGGTTACGCGCGCTCACGGCCGTTTCAAAGGCACGGGTTGGATAATGCCGGAGTCACAAATCGTCCTCTACAAGGCGCTTAAAGATTGGATCCGGAATGAATGCGTAACAAAGAATGTTCAGTTCCCAAAGTTTATCTGGAAGCCCAAAGCCGTTGACGTTGGGTCCGGACTTGGCATTGGCACGAACATTTTATCACAGGAGTGTGATTATATTCTCGGTATTGATAAAAACGAAGAAAATGTTCGCTGGTCCGAACAGATGTTCAAACGAGAAAAAAACAACATATATTGGTCGCCGCAAATTGATTTTATGTTTGTGGACGTGGTAACGGACACTCGAGAGTTCATGAAATTTGATATGGTATTTTGCATCGAAGTCATCGAGCATCTCAAAGAGTTCAAACCACTGTTTGAGTTCTTGAAGAAACTCGTAAAACCCAATGGCATAGTGTGGATTTCTACCCCGAATCGTGCGGCATGGGCCGGAGAACCACGATCAAAGACGCCATTGAATCTTAATCACGTCAGAGAATACACCAGCGACGAATTTAAACAACTTCTTGAATCAAACGGCTTCAACAATATCGAGATGTATAATTGTAACCTTGAACCGGCGCTCGTCGCAGATACACCGGTTATCGCAAAATGCCATGTGTAGTATCGCAGGATCAAAAAATCCTGATAGGGTAGGAAAGATGCTCGACATAATGAAGCATCGCGCGCCTGATGGATCCCAATACAATTACTCTCCGAATTTTACAATCGGCATGGGACGTCTTGCTATAATTGATCTCGAATCACCGGATTTGTTTCCTATTGTAGACGGCAAATATACTCTTTCTTTCAACGGTGAAATTTTCAACTATCTGGAATTGAAAAAAGAACTTGAAGATCTCGGACACGACTTCCGGACAAAATCCGATTCGGAAGTTCTTTTGAAAGCGTATCAGGAATGGGGCACGGGTATGTTCGATAAGCTGAACGGAATGTTTGCTTTTGCAATCCACGATGGCGAGTCAATTCTTCTTGCTCGGGACCTTGCCGGCGAGAAACCGCTTTATTTCTGTGAAGATCCATTTGAGTTCGCCTCGGAAGCAAAAGCGCTCAAAAGAAATGACTGGAAAGAGTTGTCGGCCGGAGGATGTCTTCAATATGATATTGCCCGCAAAACTATTACCACCTTTCATTGGTGGCAGCTTGAGGAAGTAGAGATAAAAAATCCGGAAGAAGAATTAGAGATTCTTTTTGAGGACGCCATAAAAATTCGTACACGATCCGACGTTCCCTATGGGCTTTACTATTCAGGCGGCGTGGATTCTTCCCTTATTGCCGCGTTTCACAATTTTGAACATAAATTTACCTATAAAGACGGAAATTACAAAAAAGAATTTGAGAATGTTTTTGAAAAAATAGTATGGCACCTTGATTATCCGATACAACATTTCTCCGCGTTCGGCTTATGGAAGCTTGCGGAGGAAACACGTTCAAAAGGAGTCAAAGTTATTCTTTCCGGTGAAGGCGCTGACGAGCTTTTCGGCGGTTACATTCGGTATCTGCCGGAGGCGCTTTACGAACAGGCACAAAATAAGTTTCCTTCTTACAAAACAATGTTTCCGGTTGTGGAACGCCTGCATAGAAAGCGCTGGCGTGAGTTCCGAGGTAATCTGCAGGAACTTTTGCGTATGGCCGATCGTATGTCTTCTGCTTTTGGAATCGAAACGCGATGTCCATTTCTTGATAAAAGAATTGTGAATTTTGCTTTCTCGCTTCCAATGAAATATATCATTGATGGGTTTGATACAAAGGTAATTTTGAAACGGATTCTAAAAAAGAGAAATCCGGATTGGCAGGACTTTGAGAAAACCGGACTTTATGTTTCGGTAAATAAATGGTTTGGTGTGACCGACCCATATGACAAAACACAATACATAACACGCCAAAAAGAAATATGCAAAAAGTTTCGATAATCTTCACTCATTGGGCGCAAAATCCCGAGCGCAGTATCATGTCTCGATACTCTATTGAATCTCTTTTGTGCTCGTTGAAGAATCCCGTTGAGATAATTGTTGTTGATAACGGCGGCAGTTTTGACGACAGTATCTACTTCCTCAAGCTATGTGAAGAAAAAAGAATTACTCACTACATAAGAAACGCCGACAATCTCAATTTTTGCTATGGCTACAACCAAGCATTAAAGCTTGCGTGGGGAGATTATTTTGTGCTTGCGTCAAACGATCTTCATTATCAGAGAGAATGGCTCGAGGCGTGTCTGAAGGTTTTTGAACATTATCCGGATGATAAACTGATTGTATCTCCGCTCGACTATCCGACAAATATCCTTCGGCAGAAGTACCATCAAGGCACGATCAACGTCGCGGGAAAGGATTTTAAACTTTCGATGCGTGCCGGATCGAACTGTTTCGTGATGAAGCGAAGTACCTATGAAGAAATTGGCGAGTTTGATCTTGATCCTATGGCAGGGTCAAAGTATACCGATAGGCTTGTGCGGGCCGGCTACCTTACCGCGGTTCCGCCCACAAATATGGCGATTGACCTCGGGCTACGCCGAGGATTCGACTTCAAAACGCCTTTTGAATTTAAAAAAACTTTAACCGACGGAACAACTATTGCATTATGATTAAACGAAATCCACTACATTTTACGCCGCATCTTGAACGCTACGTGTTTGCTTCGAATTATGTATGGAGAAAGGACGTAATGGATGCCGGATCAAAAGACGGATACGGTTCCCACATCATAAGCTATTTTGCGCGTTCAATCACACTGGTAGATAGCAGAAAAGATTTTATCGTAAAAAGTCGGTACTTCAATTTCTTTTGTCCGACAGAAAATATCATTTGCGATTTTGAAAAATCGTTCCCACAAGGACAATGGGACGTGATCATTGCTTTTGAGATTATCGAACATCTCGAAAACCCCGACTTCTTTCTTGAAAACGTCAAAAAACACTTATCACCCGGCGGCATCCTTATTTTTTCCATTCCCCATGAAGCAGTTGCAGACGGTCACAAACATCTATATAACGAAGGGCAAGCGAAAAAATTGATAGAATCCCATTTTAAAATTTTTGAATGGTACAAACAAGATAAAAGCGTCATCGCAGGTCGCCCGATGCTTCAGGTCCCCACGCCTCTTACCTATGTGGGAGTTGCAACACTATGATAAAAGTAATGGTCACTGGGGCTGCGGGGTTTTTGGCCCATCACTTAATTAAAGAACTTCGATCTCGGGGATATTTTATTGTTGGCGTTGACAAAAGACCAATTCCCGCAAACCACGAATTGCCCGATTTGTTTTTGCAAACTGACGTAAACGATTTAAAATTTAGAGATCTTATAGGGATTGAAGACGTGTATCATTTTTCGTGGCGTACCAACATTCCCGATTGTTCTCGTCATCCCGAGGAGTCAACCCGTGACAATATTATAATGTCAATACACATGCTTGAGGTTGCAAAAGAAGCCGGAGTGAAAAAGTTTCTCTTTCCTTCCACCGCTTCTTTGTACGGAAATAATCCAACACCGTGGACCGAAGATATGGAGCCGGATCCTCAAGAAATGTACTCATGGCAAAAGCTTTCGATCGAATACGCCTGTAAGATGTATGCCAAAATGGGACTTCCAACTGCGGTTTTTCGCTTTTTTCAAGTGTTCGGCGAGCACCAACGCGAAGATACTGCGCTTGCGGCGTTTATAAAAGCAAAAAAAGAAGGACGGCCGATCACTCTTACAGAAACAACAGCTCAATCTTCGTTTAAATCCGGACAGCGAGACTTCGTTTATGCAGGAGATGTTGCAAACGCCGTGTGTATGGTAGCCGAATCTGACATTGGAGACGGTTCGATTTTCAATGTTGCATCAGGAAACTTTTACACAATGGAAGAAATCGCCGATACAATGGGGGCGGACGTAATGTGGGTTCCTCGCAGGGGCTATGAAGTCGAGAGGCACTGGGGTTCTATAAAGAAGATACAAAAACTTGGGTGGTCGCCCAAGACCGATGTTATTAAATGGATAAAAGAAAATATATGAGAAACTGTAGAATATGCGGCGCGGACGATTTTAAAACCGTTATCGATTTCGGCGAGAGTCCTCTCGTCAATAGTCTTTTGACGGAAGAAGAAATCGTAAAACCCGACGAGACGTATCCTCTTCTTGTTGAACAATGCCAATCATGCTTTTTGGTTCAGATCGTAGAGCCGATCGGCGGCCAAAGGATCTACCGGAACCAAGACTATTTATACTATTCCGGTGATATGCCCGGACTCAAAGAATATTTTGAGAAGTTTTCCAATGAATTACAATCGCTTATTATTCAGGATTTTTCCACGCCGTTCATTGTTGAAATAGGATCAAATGACGGCCTCATGTTGAATCAATTTCGACACAAACAGGTTCGTATTCTCGGCGTTGATCCCTCATCAAACGTAGTTGTTCGAGCGCTCAAAAATGGTATTCCGACTATTTCCGATTTCTTTTCCGAACGCCTTGCAAAGAGTATCGAGAAAGAAATGGGGAAGGCAAAACTCATCGGCGGAGCAAACTGTATCGCGCATCTTGACGATCTTCACGATTTTGTTCGCGGGGTGAATGTACTTCTCGATTACAACGGCGTTTTTTGGATCGAATGTAATTATTGGGGAGGGATGGTGAAAAACAAAAATGCCGCGCTTATATACCACGATCATTTTTCTTATTTTACTCTTCAAAATTGGATCGATTTCATGGGGAACAAAAATTTTCAAGTGTTTGATGCTTACGTCACTCCAGCTCAAGGCGGATCTCTTCGAATCTTCATCGACCGTGGTAAAAGGCAAGTGACTACTCGGATGAAAATGCTTCACGATGAAGAAGTGTCTTCGAATCTCAATTCGTATGAGACAGCCGTACAATATGAAAAGGATGTCCGGGAAGAGGCAACCAAACTTCGAGCCGTTATCGACAAGATAAAATCTGAAGGAAAAACGATCGCCGGGTACGGAGCAGCCGCAAAAGGTTTTTCCGTCTTACAGCTTGCGGGTATTGGCGCCCAACACATCGACTATTTTGTAGATGACTCCCCGGCAAAACAAGGAAAGTTCACGCCGGTGCATCACATTCCGGTAATTTCTCGAGAAGAAGCAGAAGAGAATTTTCCGGACTACTTCTTCATCACCGCGCCAAACTATGCGGATGTCATCATAGCAAAAGAAAAAGAAAGGTGGGATTCCGATATAAAGTTTATTCTTGTAACCGGAGAAATTATCTCGACAAAATGACCGTATCCGTCATCATATCGGCTCGCAACGAATATCCGAATATCGTTCATACCGTTCATTCGATCTTTAACGATCTTGAAACATTTTTGAGTCCGAGCGAATTTGAAATTTTGGTAGTGGACAATTGTTCCGACGATACCAATCCCCGCGGACGGTCAAAAAGCGGGACCGTTGACTACCTAATGCCTCGCGGCGCCTACGCAAGGGGTGTTTTGCGAGTTATGTACTATCCAGTGGCCTCAAACGTAGGAGCACGGCATTTTGGCGCTCTGGCAGCACGGGGAAAGTATATCTTCTTCTGTGACGCCCATATTTCAGTAAGCTATGGCACATTTTCCCGTTGGGTCAAGACCATCGACGAGTCCGGCGGACTCGTGCATCCTTCAATGGATTATATCGGGGCGTATCCGGCAGGTAGAATCGGACTTCAATATTCATGGAAGTTGGGTGAGGAGTTCAAAGGAACGTGGAATAACTATATGGTTGGCAAAGGCGATGATTGGTTTTACGTTCCCGGGCAAGGGCATTGTTCTGTTGGATGCCGGCGCGATCAATACTTTGAATTCGGCGGATATTTTGAAAATCGTTGCTACGGTGGCGGAGAGATGTATCTTGACACTCTTTGGTGGATGATGGGATCTTCTTCTGTTACAGAGCCGCGTGCTCATGTCTACCATCTCGGGGCGGAACGCGGATATTCATACCAACATGACGATTACGTCCATAATGTATTCGCATGCGCGCTTGCGCTTGGGGCAGATATGTGGGCTGAACGAACGTATATAAATTATCTTCGCAAGGGAAGAAAGGAAGTGCTTGACCGATTATGGGAAGAGGCGGTAAAAACCGCAAGACCGCATAAAACATTCAACGAGAAAGCGCCTTACACATTTAATAGTATTATTATCAATCGTCCGTGGGACATCGGGAATAGAACAAAATTCGGGAAATCAAACTCCGGCATGCTTATTTTTCACGATACGTGGCTTCCTCTTCTCGAAGAATCCCCGCAGGCAAAAGAAGCATACGAAAATTCGCAGTATCAACAAGAGCTTGCAGAGTTTATAGACGCTTACCTTTCGAATTTCGTCTACAAGAGAAGCCAACGCTCGTAGCACGCCGGAAACTGACGCGACAAATCCACCTCTGGATCATCAATCATTCTTTTTGTCGTTTTGATTTGAAGATCCGGATCGAAAATGACGTTCATGATCTCGTCCTCCTCGATGTCAGAGAGGATGTTATATTTTGTGTGAGCAAAATAAAACAGCGTTGAGGGCTTGTACTGATACAATCCGAAAGACGCTGTCCCATCGAGATCACGTGGGTTTATTGCATTTGGATCCCCCCCTGATTCACACTGTTTCAGAAAATCAAGAAATTTCTGTTGAGGGTAGGGTTCGTCCTGAATTTCCGGCTTAATATATTCTATTGTTGCTTCGGGTGTACTCGCCGGTAAGGGTAAAACAAGCAAAAAACCGGCCAGAATAGCCCAAAACCCCTTAATAGCATACATCTTCGCCCATATTTCAGGGCTACCCTAGCATATCACAAGGCGCGTCTGATTCCAAACGCCGCAAGTCCGATCCAGATTATCTCGAATGCTCGAGCTTGATCAAGCCATCCCATATACATGCCTACAAGACCCCATATAATTGCGAGCGCCGAAAGAGCATACGTTAATTTGCCTTTAAATAATGTAGCCAAGAACATAAAGTAAAATTAGATATTAAATAGCTTCTTCAACTTTTCGTACAATTCCTGATACCACGTAATAAACTCATACGCGGTTTTATCCGCAAAGTAGGGTAGCGGATCGACCCCTCCCCAATACCCGTTATCTTTGTTAAGTGTATTCCATTCCCATTGGTTGATCCCTTGTGAGATTCTTTTAAGTCCGAAGTGAAGATGAGAACCGTTTGACTCTCCGGTGTTATCTGCTGAACCTAAAATGTCTCCGATTTTTACCCTTTGACCTGCTTTTACTTGAATGTTTGGCTGAAGATGATAATAAATTGTTTTCCAGAAATAAGGAATTCCCGATTTATCTGCAAACATCTCTAAAGTTCGCAATTCTACAAAGTATCCTCCTGACGAATCAGCTCCAGCAAAAATAACTTCTCCTGCGTGGGGAGCTCGCACGTTTGCTCCTTCAATCTCATAATACTTTCCTTTGACATATCCTCTGATTGCGTCAAAACCATTATGTCCAAGCATTCCGAGTCTTGCGTACAGCGTTGAAAGATTCTGTCCGAATCCTTGGGAACCCGTCATCGGGTGAAGTGGTTTGTAGAGGTATAATTCCCTCATAAATTTATTTTATTTCTAATCCACTGAACAAGAAATGACGATACAACCCCGATGGCTGCGGCAAAACCATAGATGTATGACATTTTTCGATTCAACTCTTTCATGTCGGCCTTCAGTTCCGCCATGTCCCTCGCAAGACCGTCGAAAAACTCTTTTTTATAGAATTGGTCGTCCATGTCGATAAAATTATCGAATCTTCGGTTCGAACAGTATTTCCTTCTCCCGTAATACTCCCATACGGAAAAGAAACTTTTTCAGTTCGTCTTTTTTTTGCAGTTCGTTAAAAAACTTTTGCCGTTCTTGATCGACCGATGTCTCTCGGATACCGGTAAACAAGCGCAAAAATTTTCCAAGATTCGATTGATCTTCTGATTCAAGAAATCCCACCGTAGAAAGGATCCTAGAAGTAAACATATTTCTCAAAAAAGCGAGAAACATAGGGTTCGCCCTATATTCTGTTTTTCGTCCAGAAATAACGCCGTTTACAAACACCGGTTGATTGAGAACCTCTTGCCATCCGATAAGACTTTCGATCTCTTTTCTTACCGGCGACGGAATCACTTTTAAAAACGGAAACAACGCGGCCCCATTGTCGATTTCGGTTATCGGTTTTCTCCGAAACGTATCAAAATCAAGCGCCGCTTCAACAGGAAATTTAAGGTTGGGATTCGCTTTACTAAGCGTATCGGCTATAACGTTCGAGATGATGTTGCCCCTGCCACTGAATCGATTTAAAAATTCTTCAATGGGCAGTCCGAATCCGGAAAGAACAATGTTTTGACCAAATTTATTCATTCCCGCTTTAATCTGAAGACTTTCAAGTATCCAATCAGGCAATCCTTTTAAGTCTTCTTCGTTTATCGGCGCGCCGAATGCCTCGCCCACTCCGCGAATAAATTTCAACTGTGCGGCAACCCTTCCTGGATTATGCGTAAGCGCACTCAACTGAAGCTCAAAATTCTTACGAGACCAGGTATAAAATGGAATGAGACGACGCATAACAGACCGTTCAAATTCGGTAAGCTTAGTATAATTAAATAAAGCGTCTTCTGCGGTTTTTACCGCCTCTTTGATTCCCTTACCCTGCATAAGTTCACTTACGATAGTAACGGTCTTTGCCTGCGCTTCGGCAAACGCTCCAACTTTTCTTCCGGTCGCAAGAAAGATATTTTCCCGGGAAAGTAAATTGAGTTTTTGAAGCCGACCGCCCGCCCGGCGAATTTCTAAAGGCGCAGTATCCAAAAACTGTTCAAATCTTCCAAAAGCGCCCTCACGAAATACATTGGAGTTTTTGAAAATAAGATTTCGTATTTCCCCTTTTGTAATTACCTTCCCCATTTTTGTAGTCAACACACCTTCCAAATCTCTTCCATATATAATATCATACGCATGCTTTTGCAGATGCGGATTTAAAGTATCAACACCGATTTTCAACATATTTTGAAATTGATTCGAGGTGATATTTCGAATATGGAATCCAGGGAAAATAGAAGTGACATACCCTTTAAACAGACCGGTAACATAGTCGAGACCCGTAACCCGAGCAATTTCGTCAATGGGATTCAATTCCTTTACCCACAACTTATTCAATTCTTTTGCAATATCTTCCGGCAACCACGCTTCTATTTTGCCTTCGATTCCCTCACGGGTCCATCGAACAAGGCCAAGCTGTTTTGCTTCTTTTTCTGTAAGTTCCCGTATAGGAACTCCAAATCGTTTTATGACCGCCTGTGTTGTTTTTGTTTTTATGCGAGCAACAACTACATCAATTTGACCCCGGGTAAACGCTTCAAACGGATCTCGTATAAGCTGGTCATTCACAACGCCGGTAAACTTTTTACGAAAACCCATTGTAGGACTTCCGAGGTTTCGCCCAACCGCAAAGTCACGGACCGCAAGCTTATCCCTAAACTTTGAAGGAATGTAAAATTTTATCGCTTCATCATCCGGAATGTTTGCAAGTTTCGCAAAACGTTTCACTATCGCATTTTCGCTGTTAAACATAATGTCCGCGAGATTTTGAAGTTTCGGGTTATCGAAATTCAGAACTTGTCCCTTTTGAACTTTTTTCGCTGCTTTACGAGCGTCCAAAATACCCTGTAATATCCGAGACTTTTCGGTAATTTCATTTTGAATTTTAATAACTTTATTTTCCAATATAGCAAGCTTTTCTAATTTCTTCGGACGAGGTACGGTTTTTGTTATTACTCGAAGGGCCTCTTCCGCAGTATCTACTTTTCCCAATTTCGCGATACGAACTTCGAGATTAAGCACTATTTCTTTCAATTCGTCAACCTTCACGTTTAAAGCAGATGCTACCGCGCCACTTACTCGTGCCTCACTCGGTAATTCCTGCGTAACCTTCCTTACAACAGTAGGAGACAAATCTTTTATAACTTCCCGAAGAGCTTTGATTGCATCTTCAAGCGATGCAGTTCTTCCGTCTTTCAAGCCAACTCGAATAACCTTCATCCTTTCTTGTAATTGCGTCACCTGTTTTGCCGCAGAATCTTCCAATCCTTCAAGTCGCCGAAGCGCTCCCGCCTCCGATTGCAGAACAAATCGCGGATCTTTTGTAGGGAACCGCTCATTGAACTCTTTTATCAAACGTTCTTGAATTCCTTTTTCGGCACTGACGACTTCGAGCTTTTTTGCAAAAACATCATCGAAAAATTTTATCATTTCGTCATCGGTCAAATTTTTGAACAAATCCTCATTAGATTTTATGAGTCCTTCAATCGCGTTTTTTGCCGCACGATCAGCCCCTTCCACAATAGAAATAAGTTTTGGATTTCTTCCAAAATCCGCTATAAACGTTTTTCCAAGAGTATTTTTTAGCGTCTGGGCAATTTCGGTTTCCCCAAGCCGGCGCGCCGCTCGCCCCGGCAATGTACCGGCCAACGCTTTTGAAGATACCAAAGTCCTGCCGAAAAATTTTATTCCGCCTTCATCAATCATTTTAGAACCCAACATAGCAATGGAATCAACTGTTCCGCGATCAATTCCTTTCGCGACAAACTCATCTACGATTTGAGCAGAAAGACCTTTTTTACCTGTTGCCCGCAAAAGAAGTTCGTTTATCACCCCGCTAACCTTTCTCGATCCTATTTTTGCAGCAACATCCGGAGTAATACCTTTTAAAAGAGCATTATTGATATTCGTTCTCACCAACTCTCTTGCGGCGCCTTGAGCGAGTTTCGTACCTGTTTTCGTAAGCGCCCTTCCGCCGACCTTCAACCCAGCGCCTATACCGAACGTGAGATAAGTAATTGGATCAAATAAAACATCGGCGATGAATCCGGTCGTGGCAACGCCAATTTTACCCGGCCGGCCTTCGGGATTAACCCCTACGTCTTCGCGTATCACATCAGAGAAAGAAAGATTCCTTTTAACCCCTTCTCCAATTCCTTGAATTATGCTTTTTTCCGGATCGAAAACGCCTTTTGTCGCACCCGCAACAATTGCATTTCCAAAATTCACCACCCGGCTGACTTTATTAAGAGCATTTAACAACCGGCTTTCTTTTGGAGGTTCAATACCGCGAGAACGAGCGAAAGACTCCAATCCTTCGCTCGTTGAAAGATCAAAAGAAACTTTGGGCATTCTTCCTCCGCTTTGCGTAGTGGTTGTACCGAATAATCGCGCCATACTTTATTGTACGCTGAAAAACTTTTTAGTGAGCGATTCGGGACTTGCCGGAGGAGCTATGCTTCGCGTTTCTCCGGGCAACGGGCTTTCTCCGTTGATCTCTTCAGATCCGACTCCGGTACTCAATTTAATTCCAAGTGCGGACTCTATCTGCACGTTGCTTATTTCATCAGGGGTATACACGGTTCTCAAAAGTACGCTTCCGTTCATAAGGATTCTTTGCGCCTCGTCTGGATTTGCTTTTTCCAGTGCTTGAGCTTGTTTAATAATTTCTGCAGCGTCTTCTCGAAAATCGGTCTGCGTCTTTTGAAAATCTTTCATAATATCAAGTTGTAAACGCAGTGCGTCCCGCTCGTCCTTATTTTGAGATAACTGTAACTGTGCAGCAGTAACTTGAATAAGTTGATTTGTTCTTTCGAGTTGCATTTCAGTCGCAGCCGCAAGACGTTCCTCACGGGCTTGTGCCAATTCTGCGGTATCTTGTAAACGCTCTTCCCGAATTGCTTCAACAGTAGGCATAAGTCGCCCGCCCACAACCGCAAATCCTGCTTTATTGAGTTGTTCGATCGCTTGCTGTTTACCCTTATCAGCCGACTCAACCAATTTCGAAATATCCTCGTATATGCGCTGTCGAAGATCCAAATCGCGCTCCATCAAATCAAGCGCAAGTCCTTTCGCCACATTCAATTTATCCCCCGCAAGATCACTCACTAATGCCATAACTTTTGATGCGCGCATGCCAGACATGAAAAGTCCACGACGGCCAAGAGATTCTTCAATCTCTGTTTTTTCTACGGCAAATTTTCTATCCAACAAATCAATAACTTGTTGTGCTTTTGTTTCTTCGCTTGCGGCGGTTAACTCCAAACGGTCAAGAAAAATTTTAAAACGCGGGTCTGAAAAAACAGTATTTATCAAATCCGCTTCTGATGGCGTAGTATCGGTTATCCCACTAATCTCTGTCGCTGACGGTGCTTGCTCGGGCACGGCCGTTGGAGGTGGCGCGAGTGCAGGAGACGGCGTTGGTGTAGGACTAACAGCAACAGAAGGTTCTTTGGGTTGTGCCACTTTTACTGCAGTTTTGTCTTCCGGTAACTTTTTCTCTTCCGGTAAAGGCGCAGATCCGCCTACAGCAGGAAAGTAACCCTTTGAGACCGGTAAAACACGCCCTGTTTTTGGTTCCACGCCGAATCCACCAAGAATCGACTGCGCGGTTTGAAATTCTTTTGTAGAAAAATTTCCCAAAAACGGAGAAACGCGCGTTTCTGGAGACGTCGGAGTAGCAGAAGAAGCAACCGCAACGGGTTTCTCTTCCCCCTGCAATACTTTAAGAAACGCTGGGTTTTGCGTTGGGGACCCGGTATATGTTCCAAGCCGTGACTCAAGACCTCGTTCTTTAAACATCTTCTCCCGAGAAGGAAAATCAGACGGCTGTCCTTTTGATTTGAGAAAATCAACGATTGATGTTGTTGTATTCAATTTTATTGGTGCTGCCATATCAGTTCAAAATTTCTAAAATAAATTGTCTTATAGTAATACTATTCCCGGCGGTACTGGCCGACCATTGAGCAGTAACCGCAAGAACATTCGATGTAGTAGTATTTAAAGAAACTGTCGCCGTATTCGAATCGTCCTTATTGACATTGTTGATCTTCCCGACCATTTGTGCCTCAACTGTTCCGGAACTTCCGATGGCACTTACAATTCCCGTCCAAATTAGATGCCACGGCTGAGTTGTTACCGCAGCGGCCGTAGACACCATTGAATTCCACTCGGTTGTGGGAGCGTTTCCTGCGCCAACCCGCACCGTCACTGTTCTTGTCGCATCCGCCGTATACGTTCCCAACGCGGTAATCCGTATGAGCATCCCGAAGTGAATTTCATCCGGTAAAAACGTGAATGTGGCAAGATTTGTTTGAGTCGCGCCATTCACATCCGTACTGACTGTCGTCACCGTAGCGCTTGCGGCAACAAGTCCAGATAGCACAAAAACGTCTTTTAACTTTACTGATCGCCCGACTAAAGGAACGTTGATTGGATACAACCGTCTGTTTAAAGTCTCGTTCACAAACTCTCCAACTTCCCGTTGGAACGGTACATCTACGTTCAAATCCTCCACCGGCGCCGGCTCTTCTTTTATTTTAATTTTTTCTTCTTCCGGCATATTACGGTCTTTTAATTACTTCAGTATCTTCAAGAATAAACCCGTTGAATATTGAAGTGCTAGCGGTATTTACAGAAGCTCCTCGAAACCCGACTCGCCATCCAGCCGCTTCTTTCGGAAACGGCAATACTTGATTTGACTTCCGGATAGCTCCGAGCGGACTGTACGCCGTAATCCCATCTTCATTTTCTACCCGGTAATCAATCATCCACTGGCCTTGCTCCGTAAACCCACGGAAAAACTTGAATGACTTATAAAGGTGCGGATGAGTAAAATCGTATAACGGAGTTTCAAACATTGCAGAGACAACGGATCCGGTATCCGAAACCAAATCCTGAAAAATGTCCGTTCCCTGCCGAGTATTAATAGACTGATTATCCATGTAGCGATTTTCAAACAAACGGTAGTACTTCGCATTCACGTCTCCCATGAAAAGCGCAGGCATATACTGTTGCGCGCGATCCCCAAAACGGAATTTATCAAAAGAACCAAAATGTGTTATATCAGTCCACCCTGAATGAACTGTCCACGCCTTTCTTATAGTATCGTAGTCAAGAACAACATCATTCGTGCTTACGGGGTCGGTAACATCACCTATATAAATAAGGTAGTGATCTCCAAACTTCCCTGAAAAAGTATTAAGAACTACTCTTTGAGTCGCCGCATCAAAAGTTGGTTGGAAATTTTTCCAGTATTGCTTCACCGGCAAACCAATATTCTGTGATTCAAATCCGTTCGTTGCAAAAATTCCTTCTGGACAAAATGTATACATAAGACTGTTTATTTCTTGAACCGAACGGTGGTTCCACGCGCCAGTATAGAACTGCCGCTGTTTCAATTCGATTTCGTCGTAAGAAAAAAGAGTGTTCGGTTTAAAAATCCATAATTTATCGTTCAATATTTTAAGTCCTGAAATCGGCTCTCCGCGTTGATCTTCGACATCAAAAAAATCAGTTGTTGTAGTCCAGCTTGTTCCGTCTCCGCGAGCAGAAAAACTTACGCGTCTGGGATCGCCGTTGGTTCCAGAATCGTTCGAACCAGCGCCATAAATCCTATCACGGTAATTCGTAAGAAAAAGAATGCTCGGTTCACTACTCACGTCAGTCACCGTACCGGCATCAAACTGTTTTAAGTTCCCCAACCTACCACCGAATATAAGTATATTATTCAACACGGCATAGTAAACGCCCATCTGCGCATCAACCGCTGTTCCTGACTGTGTAAGCGTAGACCATTGATTAACGGCGATTCCTGCACTATGGACAAAAGTTATCCCTGAACAACCGGTAAAAGTCGTTCCCGTAGTTCCGGTATACGCTATAAGGTCACCATCAATTTCTATTGTTCCAGATGCCGCAAAGTTTGCCGTTGACGCAACAGTAATTGTTGTATCAGAAGTAGCAACGTTTGCCGTAAGTCTTGTCGAGCGCAGTAAACTTATGACACCTGTAGCCGCACGGTTATTAACCAAAAAGACAATCCCCGGTGTGCTGCCTGCGTCAAAACGTTCAAAAACAAACGAATTATCTATTGTCCCGGCAAGCGTATTCCCAACCTGCTGCGAACCGCGCCGCGTGGTAATCCGACCAGCATCATCGACAAAAATATTTCGCGAATCAAGAAGCTCATTCTTTTTCATCTCAAAAAGCGACTTGTTTCGTACAACGCCTCCAGAAAAATTTGTTACTGCGTAGTTTTCTATTTTCGGCATACTACGATCCCGTTATCGATTGCGGATAGTTATTCGGATTCACCCGAGCAAATCCCCACCCACCAGGTGTTGTCCTGTAATCTTTTATTCTCCCATGCTGCGAAGATTGCTTTGTGGAATATTTTCCTTCAAGCTCTTTTATCCCACGCTCGTATTTTGCGAGCAGTTCTTTTGCCTTTTCGTCTTTATTAAGCCCGGGCGCAAGATCAGCGGCAGCTCCCCATACAAGAACATCAGGTTCTGGAACCGCGGTGCGGTCTTGAGTATCAAGCAAATCCGTAGGCTCAACATGACACGAATATACAATATCTCTTTCAGTAATTGTCGTGGTATTAGTATGAGTCGCGGCGGTCGTTCCCTCCATTCCGCGTCGTAGACCGGTGAATGTCGTTGTGGTTGACGCAGTAGCATAGATCACCTCGCTATCAATAATGAAACGGTAGTAATCTCCCCGGTTAAATCCCGAAGTTGCGGTAACCGTTACCGAAGTAGCCGTCGCCGTAATCCCGGCAACATCATTGATTGTCGTAGTTTGCGCAGCTGACGCTGGCCGCGGATACACCTTGATCTCCCTATTCCATATATTGAAATGCGACGGGTCCGCAGAGGTTTGATCCGTATCCCAATGAAGCGCATCCCATTCAGAACGCGGCACGTCAACCAATGGCTGTGTGTCAAAGCTTATGGTATGGGCTTTTTGTACGGTTGAAGGAATGGCGTAACGAAACTGATTTGCGACCGAAGAAAAACTCCGCTCATCTTCGTAAAAACTCCACAAACGCACATGCGCTATGTCACGCTGTTTATCGTTTAGCGCTTCATCAATTTCTCTATCTTTCAACTTTGATGATGTACGAAATTCATCAAGCGCTTTCCTTACTTTTCTCCGAAGCACCCAGAGAGTACGCGAGTCATACGAAGATCCTTCTCCGGCGGCTTCGTAATTTACCCCATCGGAATATGAAGAGAAACCGCCAGATGTTTGATTGTTGAAACGGATAAATCCGTAACCAGTGGTATTTGTCGTATCTTCATAGATAGTAAATTCTTTATTTGCTTCAACTAATTGTGTCGCAAGAACAGAAACTCCAGAAGTAGAATCCGTAGTATTACGGCTGAACTCAACCCGGTTAAAATCAACGCGATATACCGGTTCTCCAATCGCATGGACAAACCTTGCACCACCAGCGCCCAACTGATCTATAGTAAGCGACGTGCCGTCGGACGCAGTCGCGGCCATTTGCAAAACTTCCGCGTTCGAAGACCCGATTTCTCCAACAATTATATAGGTATTGTCCGACCACAAAGACCCTGAACCAACATCCGCATTGACTCCGGCAACCGTAAGGGTGGTACCGGCAACGGCAACGGCCGCCGTAAGATACGTTTTTTCCCTGTCTTCTACTAAAAGCCTATTGTTTGCTTTGAACAACATATTTTTAAAATTAAGGCGCTCTATAAGTTCTCTTTATTTCTAGTATAGGAGTTATCGGCTTGATTTCAAGTTCTGGTTTTATGTGGATAACCCCTGGAGTGGTTGTTGAAGAAGAGCTCGAACTTGACGTCGACGTACTCGTCGAAGTTCCCGCGCCAGTTGTTGTCGACGACGAACTAGAACTTGTTGAACTAGAAGTCGACGAAGAACTCGTACTGGAACTCGTTGAGGTAGATGTCGACGTCGAAGTACTCGTTGAGGTTGAGGTCGAAGTACTCGTACTCGTCGATGATGTCGAAGTACTCGTGCTCGTTGAAGTTGATGTCGAAGTGGAAGTACTCGTACTCGTCGATGTTGATGTCGATGTTGACGTTGAAGAACTGGTCGTCGTCGGCTGAAATGTCGTTGTCGAAGAGCTCGAAGTTGAGCTAGAAGAAGTCGATGTACTCGTTGACGTACTCGTTGAAGTACTCGTTGACGTTGAAGTGCTCGTTGAAGTACTCGTTGACGTTGAAGTGCTCGTTGAAGTACTCGTTGACGTTGAAGTGCTCGTTGAAGTACTCGTTGACGTTGAAGTGCTCGTTGAAGTTGAAGTAGAAGAACTGGAGGTTGATGTTGAAGTTGAAGTTGAAGTCGAAGTTGATGTTGAAGTACTGGTTGATGTTGAAGTACTGGTTGATGTTGAAGTACTGGTTGACGTACTCGTAGAAGTGGAAGTACTCGTTGTCGTTGTCGCACCAGCTGGAGTAAAAACAACATATTGAGAACCACGCCGTGTCCACAGATACGGCGCGCTGACCCCGACCGTCGTCCCCGTCACCGTGCCGGTGCTTCCGTTGCCGCTGTGGTCACGGCAGGT
>Ga0208957_1000283_pt1 | contig 44527 bp, 77 predicted proteins | sample RifOxyA1_FD_184029 | JGI IMG/M metagenome (GOLD analysis project Ga0208957, IMG submission 184029) | Groundwater microbial communities from Rifle, Colorado - Rifle Oxygen_injection A1 (SPAdes) | ecosystem: Environmental > Aquatic > Deep subsurface > Groundwater | place: Rifle, Colorado, United... | reverse complement strand
TAACCCCCCCCCCCCCCCCCACAACCAAAAAGACCCCGGGCCCGGGGTCTTTTTGTCTTGCAAAACCATCACGATTTTTAAGTTACTATTTCATGCAGGCCGCCGCTGCCGCCCTGTCTTTTTGGGGTCTCACCTTGCCGCGGCTAGTCGCCCTAAAAGAATCTCCTGCCAGGTTGAGGGGGGCAACCTAACAGGAGCTCCGTGTCTGAATATACACCTTCTGCATTTCTCAGTCAAGGGGTATTGTATAGACGCTTATCTATGATACAATAACCATATGGACAGCGCCCGCCAGCTTGCAAGCAAACCTTTTGAAGTCTTGATTCGGCCCGACCGCTTCATACTTCTACCGTAAGACCTCCGTCAGGCGCGACGGAGGTCTTTTTATTTTGGTTTATGCTTTTTCAATCCAGTGCCATGTATAAGCAGTGGAGCCAGTTTCGTCAAAAGCAACCGAGGTGGGCGTGATGTTTTCAAGCGGATGCGACCCATCAGGGAAAATATACAGGTTTACCGTTCCATTATCTCCCCATACGTGAGTAATGACGGCGGCTCTATGTTTTCCTGCGTTGACATAGTGGACAATTCTACCTGGGGTTAGGCCTTCCATGTTTTATCTCCTTTTGACATTATTTAAATCCCCTTACGCCTCGAGCTGTCAGCGCCTCGCCGATCTTGAAGTATGCGAGCACAGCCAACAGGAGCACGACCCCAGCCACGGCAATACCACCGAAGGCATCAGGAACCGAATGCTCAATAAAGGCGATCAATTGTGCGGCCAGGGCAAGGGCTAAGGGCTGCTTGAAGTCCTCAAGAAACTTGAGGAATGGCAGCATAAAGATAAGTTGCGCCACAAACCAGCTAACTAGCCACACGACCACACCTGTAATGCCAAGTTCGACATTATCATCCAAGTCCACGAAGGTTTGAACCAGTGCGTTATTTGGGGCGGCAGATTCCTCGGCTTGCGCTTCACTGGCCGCAGGGAGCGGGGTAAAGACGGTCAGCGCGACGATCACGGCAATTACAATAAACGGTAGATACTTCATTTTTCAATTCTCCTTTATCTAATCTTCAACATTCCATTCGGGGATATTTTCAATCCCTGAGTTTCTCATGATGTCAAGCAACATTCTTATATATTCCTGGTATCTTGTCCTTTCTTTTTCAAAGCGGATTTCGAGTTGTTTTCTCTTGTTGATCTCTTCCTGAAGCGCCTGGGCGTGCTTTTCGCTTTCTTTTTTCCTATCCGCTTCGGCAGCATTCAATTCCCCACGCAGAATCTGAATGGTTTGAGCGAGCGCGCCAATGGCTCCGCTTGAGGCTGTGACTCTATTGGTTGCATATACCAGGAACAATCCAATCATGGTGCTCACAAAAATAAGTTGTTCATTAGTCACGAATCCCCTCCATGGCGCGGGAATAGGCTTGACGAAGCCAGGCACGGACGGCATATGACAATACTTCAATCACCGCCAATTGCATGATTGACCACCTCCCAAAAAGCCTTTGTGTCTCTATTCCGATCTGCGGATGAATGAACACATAAAAATACCAGACGGAAATTACCAGCCGTGAAAAAACATTTTCCCACTGCCTAGTTTTTAGCTTGAAAAAGGCAGCGAGCAAAAAGAACAAAGAAACCAGACCGGGATTCACAACTTCATTTAGCATCGTAAACTCACGAAGGATTATACACGCTGGGCAACTCCGATCCCAGCGGCAATTTCCGCAGCCTGTCCAGTGGATAGTACATTTGTCTACTTGAAATGACAGGCATGTAGACGGGCTGGCCTTGCCGCCCGCCGAGCTCATGGAAGGGATTGACCTGGCGCAGGCCGTTCACTAGGGCGTCCGCCATGATCACATTCATTATGTGCACCAGGTGCGGGTGAGTCTGGTGCGTAATGCTCATATCAGGCGCGCGCATGGTCTCAACCTCTAAGACCCACGTCCCCTCTGCCAGTGGCCCGACTCTATCGGTCAATACCATCTCCCTGCCGCACAGCACATTACGCCCAAAGATCAATGTGGCAATGGCCGGATCAGGCAAATCCATTCCCGACATGCCGATATAGTCCTTGCCGACTTGAATCCGCCCGCCTGTGGTGGGCATAAAATCATAGATACCGTGATCGTTGGTTACGGCTCTGTTGTTGCCCGTGTAGGAGATCCACGCCTCCCAATCGGTACGCAAGTGGGGACCGCGATTGAGAGAGAACCAATACTCCTGCCAGGCTCGATCAAGCCGGGTAAAGTGGTGCTCTTCAAGGCGAAAGACGCAGGGCGCATTGCCGGGAGTCGGGCGGGTGTAGACTCCTGGCGGCATTTCATCGTCTTGATAGATGTAGAAATACTGCCTGTGGTGCGTGAATGAAATAGAGAAAGTCATTTACAACTCCGCTAAACCTTCTAGTATAAAAATACTATCCTGCTTGTATCTTTGTCGGATTACATCAAGTGCAGCACCGAAATTCGACACATCGGCGGTATAGGCCACTTCGACTATCCAGGCGACATTTTGCCATGGTTCCCAATTAGACGCACCGCCAAAGAAATGAATCTTTCCGTAGTGCTTCAAAACATCATTAACAGCGGCAACAAATAGATTCCATTCCTGTTGGGTCAATTTATTATCCGTATTTCCAATTGAAATCACAGCGTATCTATTTGCCATCATCTGCCTCCGTATGGGTTTGGGTAAAAATTGGTGGTAAACGGCGGGGCGCTTGGCACGTAGGCATTTACAAAGGGGCTTGGCAAGGGTTCATCAGGCGACAATATCTTCACCCGCACTTTTTGTATACAAGCCCTGCCATCCTTGCCCAACATGGGAATGACTGCCTTCCCATCGAATTGGCCTGTGAAAGGCTCTGATATCGACTCTATGTATTTATCTGTGAATATTACGCCGGCGGAATCGTTCTCCCCATTCTTGTATTTGAAGATTGGCTCACGTATAGAGATGGATGGATAGCACAAACGCCAATAATGCACGTCTGGATCGGTAGCCTGAAAATTGAACGGGTCTACAACATCTATTATCCAGCAGGGTTGCCCGGCGACGGTCGTTTCTCCCACGATCTTGACTATCGTGCCGCCGCAGGCAAGCGGTTTGACCTTGATGGGTTCCGCGTCTGGATTGGATCCAAGTACAAAACTCCTGTTTGTTTCCGTTCCCGCCAAGTCGCTGAAAAATCTAGCCGAGTTGCCGTGTTCAGGCGTGCCACCTGAGAGGAGGCTGCGCCAGCTTGAGAACAATCCTGCCTCGGTCATATTGGCCCGCGATTTGCATAGCGCATACATCCACCGCTCAAGCGGTTCATACAGCGTCACAGTCTCGTATCCGCCTTTAGGGACGGGAAATCTGGCGGTAGCCGGCAAGCCGCGGATGTCTATCGGTTTACCCTCTTTCGACGGCCGGGAGAGATGGAATTTTACGGATCCATCATCCTCGATCCAGAGTTGATCGTAGTCCAGATTGACGACTCCAAATTTGCCATCGCGGACATAGCTGGTAACGGAAAAACTAAAAGTCATTTCAGCTTCACGTCATCAAAATAAATGGACACACCCTCGCCCGTGACTCTCACCGTTTTGGTTGCCATACTGACGTGCACGTCCCAATCAAGCGCGGGAGTGGGTGTAGGGGTCGGCTCAGGCTCAGGCGTCGGGGCTGGGGTTCCAGTGGGTTCAACCTCGTTGCTTTTTATAAGATTAGTCACCGAGACTTTGTACGGCTCATCCAACTCGATCTTCACCCCATCGGCATTGTAATAATGAGTAAAACCAATTATATCTGAGCCGGTTGCGCTCAGATTACCATAAACCCATTCTCCGGCAAGTAGAGTCTTGATAGGGCCAACTCCATCCACCGGCTTGAGATTTGAACTTGTTCCTTCTTTTTGTACGCCTTTCATATTGAACTCCTTTTCTGGTATAGATACTTCTTTTTCAACTAAAACTAAATGATTGATTACTGCCCTCTCCTGTCCATCCGAAGGCATATTCACAATTCTATCACCGTACCATAGGGCACTTGATCCTCCCCCATCAAATTCCACTGCGTCTATGCATCCGAGTTCTAGCATGATGTCGGCCAACTCAGAAAGCATCACACCTTGATCGTCCTCAGACCGTCCCTCGACCACGAGGATCACTAGCTTGCCATTTGCGTCCTTGCCCACTGCTGTACGGGGATGCTTCTCGAAATATTCAATGGCTATAGTTGACAGGGCAGGTGACTTGACGCCATCCTGAATAAGCCAGCGTGTGCCTGAGACAGTATTGAACTGTATTTTCTTGGCATCATTCGAGAATAGGATTGTCTTATCCTGTGCAACGCCCAAGAATGGGCGAAACTCAAACTGTGCCCTCTGATAAACTATCCCATCACTGGCCGCCAATGATATAGGATGATATGGGATGGTAGCAAAAGGCCAGCCATCACCATTGATGGCAATCTTAGCCTTGAGTCTATTTGCGGCATGGGACACTGTTTCGAGATTGTCACCAATGTTCGTGACGTGTACCTCGTATTTATTTAGGTCTGCGATCACAGCAAATCCGTCAGACCCAAATCTACGCAAGGTCTGGTATTCCTTGTTCAAGTCTAGTTGGGGCTTAGGAATATCTCCTAAAATCACCTGCAATGCGGGAGACATCCAATTCAAATCAACTGCACCCACGATTCCTTCAACTGCCCCTTTTTCACTGTACTGCCACAACAAAACTTGTCCCCAACGGGTTTGATCTGGAATGTACCAAGACGGCACCGAAGGCAATAGGTCTGGGTTGTCAGGGTAACCCGAAGTCCATACCGGGATCTGTTTAAAGTAGTCCCTTTCCGACTGTGTCATCACAATTAGGTCAAGCACGCTTTTTCTTGAATACAACATACAGATATTGTTTGGGAAAGCAGAGCGGACGTAATGAAACCATGCCCATAACTGCGACGCTTTCTCGCCGCCTTCTTCCACGTCCAGCATTAAAATATCCTTATCCGTGATGTGTGGCTTCACAACGTTGACAAAATGCTCTGCCTGTTTCAAGGCGCTGTACGCTTTACGAAAGAAGTGAAACGCACCCCTTGCAATCCCTGCCGCCTTCATGCCTGCGAAATACTCCGCAAACAGAGGATCGGTAATATTATTAAATGGCGTACCGGGATAGCACTCCGTAGCTTTTGTAAGCATCAATACAGGGCGCGGATTTATAGCCGAAAAATCTTTAATGATTTTCCAGTGCGATATGTCGTATACGGGGGGTTCTTTGATTATCACAACGCCACGCCGTTCAGAAACGCCGTGCCCAATATCAGAATCAGTAGCAACACAGCACCCCAGGCGGTCAGTATGATAATTCTCACAATATTCATATTATTCTCCTGAACCATTTGCCTTTAACAATTTCTCATTCTTTACATACGCAATCTGCCCTTTTTCATTCTTTCCAATCGTTATATTTATCTTTTCAAGCGCCTCGATTGTATCCTTACCAACATAGCCAGTAGACAAGACCTCGTGCCGCATGTCGTCTAACAAGCGCCTTTCCCAATAAGTCCCTTCGGCTGCCTCGAACTGTTCCCGCGTAAATTCAGGAAGTTGATCGAGGATATTTTGATACGTCTGACACTCGATGTAACAATCCTCGATGAGCTTTATTTCCTGATCCAGGTTGAAGATTTTTTCATCCCTGTCTATTTCAAGCCGCCGCCTGTCAAAACCCGTTGCCGTCTTTAATCCTTCGTCTATCTCTTCGATGTCAATATCTAGGCGCTTTCGCCTAAATTCGCACTCCTTTAGTACCCGCATTTTCTGGCTGAGTTGAAGGAGGCAGTTGCGATATAACCGTTCTGGCGTTTCCTGTCCAGCACCGAATCTCTCAATCTGAAAAACACTCATCCCAAACGGAACGCTCCTCATTTTGTTTTCCAAATTAGATTGATCCATATTGTACTCCTACACCAAGGCGTTTCGCAGTATCCAAAGTAGCCGCAATGGCTTGGGAGGTCTCGGTTGAAAATATCAAGTCCTCGATTACTGCGACATCGACGGTAGTAAGGCCACCCATGATATAGCCTTTGGTGGACGAGTTTACCCCTGCGCCATCATATTTAGCAGTATCCAAAGTAGCCGCAATGGCTTGGGAGGCTTCGGTTGAAAATATCAAGTCCTCGATTACAGCGACTCTGCCAGTGGTAAAGCCTCCCATGATATAGCCTTTGGTGGATGAGTTTACCCCTGCGCCTGAATATTTAGCAGTATCCAAAGTAGCCGCAATGGCTTGGGAGGCTTCAGTTGAAAATATCAAATCCTCGATTACAGCGACGTTAACAGTGGTAAACCCTCCCATGATGTAGCCCTTTGTGGATGAGTTTACCCCTGCGCCAAGTCGTTTAGCAGTATCCAGTGTAGCCGCAATTGCCTGTGAGGTTTCAGTTGAAAAAATCAAATCCTCGATTACAGCGACGTTAACAGTGGTAAACCCTCCCATGATGTAGCCCTTTGTGGATGAGTTTACCCCTGCGACGCTATATTTTGCAGTATCCAGAGTCGCTGCAATGGCCTGTGAAGTTTCAGTTGAAAATATCAAATCCTCGATTACAGCGACTCTGCCAGTGGCTAACCCTCCCATGATGTAGCCCTTTGTGGATGAGTTTACCCCTGCGCCAAGTCGTTTAGCAGTATCCAGTGTAGCCGCAATTGCCTGTGAGGTTTCAGTTGAAAAAATCAAATCCTCGATTACAGCGACGTTGACAGAAGTAAACCCACCCATGATATAGCCTTTGTACATAGCTGATGTAGCCGTCAAAATAATGGTCGGTCTATATGCCGCCGTTGCATTGTCCTTGCTGGCATATCGAATAAGATCGCTTATTTGAGTGCCTACAAACAAAATAATCCCGTTATTGGTGTATGTGCCGTCGTAGAGCTTTTGAAACTCGTCTGCGTCAAGTGTCATTTCCAATGGGGAGTTTAGGGTGGGCGAAGCCGCTACCGCCATGCTGCCCATCACCACCGCACCGTCATAATCAGCGGAAGAATCAGACGCTCCCCCGCTAGTCCAGTTGTTGCCAGTAGAATATATATTCCACGTGGCTTGATTACTGACGACTCCCTGCAAGCATCGATGCGCGTAAAGTGTTCTTGCTGTAGTCGAGAAATCATTAATTGGTGTCAAAGTCAACACAGCAGATGTAAATCTCATACCTGACGGCATATTTGAAAAATCTGGCTTTATCCACGCCCTTGTTATAAACGATCCATCGGCAGAACCGTCCCCTATATCGAAATATGTAGAAGTGTCAAAGTTAACGGTAGGTTCATCAAGCGAAAAATAGGTATCGTCACTCAATGAAAGTATTCTGTTTGTCGCATTCCTCCCCGTAGGCGTGCCGTTGGGCGTTCCGATTGCCCCAAAGATATTATCCCTTAACAGCAAGCTGCTGGTTAGCGCAACGTCAATATAACTGTCAAGATCGCCCGTCTTGCACTGGAACCCTTGAAACACAAGCCCGCTTGTTACAAGGGTTTCGTTTATCACTCCGCTGTTATATAAAGTAACTGCATCGCCTGCGGTTTTAATATCGTTATATATTCTTGGGTCGTATATTTTGCCATCAAACGCGCTGTCATAATTGTAAACAGCGGACTTGTTGTTGCCCAAAACAAGCGCGTTGGCATCCTCTGCGCTCACACTCCCTACGGGTGTCTGTACTTCTGTCAGCGTTTGTGCCGTGCTGTCGATATATATAATGGGGTCGGTGGTCGGTGTGGTGATGTCGTGGGTAATTAGTATGTGCGTCCACGTGGTGAGTGGCACGGAGTTGGTCGGGGTGCGCCAAATACCATCAGCAGATGACGCGCCCGTATGCGCCTGGGAAAATTCGATTTTCCTGCCTGTATAAACCGAGATGCGATACCCGCTCCCGTATTCACCCGCCCCCAGGTCTGACGCTAAAGAAGACAACGCCCCAAAAATGTACTCCCTTGAAACTGGATCATCGTCAAGATAAATCCACACACTCCATGAGCGAGTGGTCAGGTTTGACACTTTTGGCAGATAACCGTAGTTTATGCCGTCAGTAGACCCACCGTCAAATTCAATCGCCAATGGCGCAAGCCCGCCCAGCAGGGATAGTGCCGCTTTGACATACCATTTACATATAATGAGGCCTTCGTTCAATGTAAATTCAATCGCCTGTATATAAAAATAGGCGTCAATCCCCAGTTCATCAATGTCGATATGCCTTACATCGCCTACATCGGTATCCAGAAATGCTCTCATATGGACATCAGACTTATTAGCAGTAAAGCTGATCCAATTAAGTACCATTTTCGGCTGGTTGAATTCGTCTACAACAGAATCGACAAAGACACGCCCGCTGTATAGGTCTGTCTTGTATTTTTGATTTATATATCCAGATGCGTCGCCGTAATCGGTAATGGAACTTGAATTCTCGGCAACATATTCTATCGGACTGTGATAGTAGATGCCGATGCCGCGACAATTGTATTTATTGATATATCCTACGCGCTCATTGTTGTTTGTTACCTGGTGGGTAAAACCTTCCGATCCGTATACAATGGATGTCTGTGCGAGGTCTGCGGTAATGTCAGTACCACCGCCGCCTGTAGCCGTGAACATGGTGTAGTCTTTTTGTTCTTCGGGCGTTACCATCGTTTGTGCGTTAACTCTTAGCCCGCTGTCGGGGTCGGAGTAATTGCCTTTTATCGTCACCGTCTGGCCTGAGCCAATAACAATCTCATCAGCCAGCGAAAACAACACATCCCTGTAATAGGTCAGGATAATAACGGGTTTGTATCCAGGGGTTTCGTGATTGATGCCAGCGTAATAAATCTGGTCGTTTGATTGGGTGTCTACAAAAAGGATAATCCCGTTATTGGTATATGTGCCGTCGTACATCTTTTGAAATTCAGTCACACCCGCCGCGGTGAATTCCATCTCCAGCGCCGTGCCTAGAGTGGGGGAGGCGGGAACGGATAAAGTGCCAAGCGGAGTCGCGCCATCATAATCGGTAGTGGAGTTCGAGCATCCAGCAGTCCCCCAAAAGTTGCTTGTCTCGCTATACTCATTCCATGTCGCGTCAGTATGTACAACTGTTCTCAGGCAGCGATGCGCCGAAAGTGTGCGAGCCGAGTCGGATTGATCTAAAACAGGCACTAATCTAAGTTTGGCAGAAATAAATTTTATGCCGCTTGACGGGAGTTGTGTAAAGGTGGGCTTTATCCACGTCCTGACCGTAGACACGCCCGCGTTATATTCACCTACTGCAAAATCTACTCCATCGGAGTAGTTGGTGTCTGGCAAGTCACTTGCCAGTTGCGCGGTCAAGCCAATATCAAGCTCGATTGTTTTCGGGCTAGATACGGTTGCGAGTTTGCGGGGATAGGCCGAGACCAACATACGATTAATAATATGCTCGCCATATACAGCCTCGAAATCCTCAATTATGGAACTGTCAAAAGTAACAACCGATGGATTGTGCCCCCTGCTCCAGCCGTGCCTTGTGTTGGACGATTCAGACACAAGGGTTTCGCCGTTGGTCTTATCTTTCTTTAGATAGATCGGCCCCAATTCGGACAGAGAGATTTTTGACAACTCTGCATAGATCGGCGTCTCTGGTTTGACTGCATCAAACATGGTTGCAAATGTTTCCGCGCCCGTATCGTAGTCGGTTGCCAGCGGAGCAACCCCAATGTCAGACACAATGGATGTAACCGCTTCGTCACTTCGTTTATTGGTCTGTATGCCAGGATTTACAAACGAGTGTTTGGTAGCGTAATCCATCCAATCCGTGACTGTGATGTACGCTTTTTTGTCTTTATTGTTGGGCCTGATGTCTATATCCGAGATCGTGCCATAGAAACGATTCCAAGTATCGCTGGCATAGGTGAATACTATTTTGAATGGGATACCTTTTTTCCAGCCCGCCAATGCAGACGGGCCGCCAGGTGTATACTGACCGGTAGAATTGTCGAGCTGAAAGATTACATCTCCCACATCCGCAATAAAGCTGGCGGGGTTATTGTCTGGAAGCCCCCATAACGCGGTAATGGGCTGCACTTCATCAAGTTGCACCCAGGCCGCCGATATATAGGCATATAGTTGTGCTGTTGCAGTGACTTGGCTCATTTTTATTCTCGCTGCACGGCGGTCTTGATAATTCGCGCCAGCTTCCTTTCATTTAGTTTTGTAGATTGGATCGCGCGGACTATATCGGCATTGTTTTGTGATCTGTCGGGCAACCTATCATTAGGAACAATGCTGCCACTGGTTGATGGTGCAAATAACTCAGGCCCCAACTCGCCGACCATATAAGGCTGGTTCGCGTTAACAGGACCGCCATGCGCCCGCCGCGAACCAGCGCCCGACGGTCTTGCAGCGTCGCCGTAATTTCCGTACATTGCGTTCAAAGACAATGTAAATGTTTTCTCTGTAATCAATCCATCGATCAAACGGTTGGCTTCATCAATAGCGGCTTTCGTCTCAGTCACAATCGTATCTGTATATACACCCCAGGCGACGCCCTTTTCAAGCAGCCATTGCAATTCTTTGTCGTCAAGAATTCCATCCTGCATTAGTTTTCTTTCAAGCAATCCGAGAATAATGCGTCTGTTTGCCAATTCATGCTCGTCTGCGTTCTCCTGCGCCTTTTGGGAATTCTCTTCCAGCTTGTCATTGATCTCTAATATTTTTTCCGACTGTTCCCACCAGCCCTGATTTAAAAGTTTCTGTTTCTCTTCTTCCAGTTTCATACGCTCTTCTGTCAGGCTATTGGTAGTGTCGTTGTATTTTTCTTCTGCGCTCTGCACCTGTCCGAGTGTACTTAAAAATGCTCTATTCGTCTCAGTTAATGTCTCTAAATCAACGGTTACTTCCGTAATAACTGTCCCATTTGATTGCAATACCTTTTCCCACGCCAGTCCGTATTGCTCGGCGCGGGTATATTCATTAATTATTTTTTGCATTTCGGGCGTGAGTTGGTGCAATAGCTGATACTGGTTGTACAAATCCTTGTTGACGGCCATTAGTACCGTGCGTGCTCTCTCCTCTGCCTGCATCGTGTCTGTCAGCCACCCGACCAAAGGCGCAAGCCCCTCACCCGCATTCTTTTTCATTGCATCGGTGGAGTCTTCAAGCTGTGCCTCAAAGCGCATGTATACCCCAAGCGTTGTGTCGGCGGCATTGCCCACTTTCCCCAGTTGCATCTCCGCTTGTTGCAAGAACGCTTCCTTAAATGCGTCGTTCGTTGAGTACCCCTGTTTTTCCAACTCCGCGACTTTTTCTTTGAAGCCGTCAACACTAACCCCTAAAGCATCAAACCTCATGGTCGTCATATTGGTGAGGGTAAGCACCAATTGATTCATGTTCATGTTCAGACCGCCAGAAACAGCAGCCAGGCGTACCGCTTCATCATGTGTTTTTGCGAGGCCGAGCGCGGCAAAATCCGTAGCACTTGCCATGAGTTCCATGTCCGAATATATCCCGCCTGTAGCCTTTTTCAAATCGCGCAGTAAGACATCTGACGTCGTGCCGATGGATTGCGCCAGTCTGTCGAATTTTGTCGTGGTAAATTCAAGCATCGCGCCCTCTTTACCGAGGGCGAATGCTTTTTTCATGGCAAGACCAACCCCTACAACCACGGCTGTTACAGTGGCTAGTTCGGTTGCCATTTTCTTCATTTTCGCAATGGTCGAATTTGACGCGCTACCCGTCTGGTCGATCATGCGGATGATAATATCGACAGTTGGCATTAGTTAAACATAACTCCCATGTCTTTGAGTGAGCGCAAAATCTTTCTTTCGTTTTCGGTGAGGGAATGAATCGCCTTGCCGCCCAATCCCTGCCAGCGTTGCAAAACGTTGTAAATATTCATAAGGGCAGTCATTCTGATCATTAATTGATAGTCCTGGTCGAAGTACGCGCCCGTGTCTGGCAGGCAGCGCCACCGTTGACACTGCCAGCCTATCTTAAGTTCAGGCGGCGGTTTTGCGTCAGAGTAAGCGCAATCCACCACCGCCTCGATTAGTTTTTTGGGATGTTTTCCAATGCATCCATGAAGGTCTTGACTTTCATGGATGCCCATATCAATACTTCTGTCTGCTCAGGGTTGCTTACTTCGTCAAGGTTTGCATCAACCGCGACGGCCTCACATGCCCAGTCTAAAATAAGCACCCTTGCACCGAGCCAGTAACGGAAGATCAGGTCTTTTCCGCCCGCGCCTGCGGTTGCGGAGAAATACTCCATTTGTTGTCTGACCGTCGGGCGATCTGGAATGTTGAATATGCAATCTGGATTTTCTCTTGTGAATTCCACTGAAACTGCTTTCTGCGCTAAAGCGCGACACTGGTACGGGTTAGAACTCCATCAAACACAGCCTCAGACGAGAATGTTTCAAGGCTGTTGACGCTGCCTGAATACTCAACTGAGGTAATCAATGCTTCGCCGCGATATACGCGGTTGGCGTAGGCTGTGTATTGGATGGTCTTTGTAGCAGTGGTACGGTTGCCGATCAACGGGCCAAAAACGCTATCGGTGGTTGTATTGACCATGCCCGAAAGGGGAATGGTAGCACCCGCCAAGCCAAACAGGTATGAGCGTTCATCATTGGCCAATGATGTATCCTCAATTGTGTCCTGAATGGCGCGCAGGGACGCGCTGGACAGGAAAGACGTAATATCGGTCAATGTACCTGTTGAGTTGTCAACCTTGATGGTCATATCCTTGAAAATTTTATTTGCCATTATCGACTCCTACGAAAGTTGGGCGCTGGTACGGTTTACCAGACCATCAAATATTGCCTCGGTGCTGAATGTTTCCAGTGAATTGACCGATCCCGAATACTCAACCGAGGTCAGCAAGACTTCGCCATTGTAGAAACGACCAACATTGCCTGTGCTGTTGGTTGAATAGGCGCGATACTCGATGGTTTTAGTGGCAGTCGTTCGATTGCCCACCAACGGCCCAAAAATCGCGTCTGTGGTAGTGTTCACCATACCTGAAAGGGGAATAGTTGCGCCCGCGAGACCAAATAAATACGAGCGTTCATCATCGGCCAATGATGTATCCTCAATTGTGTCCTGAACGGCGCGCAAAGATGCACTGGACAAATAGGATGTAATATCGGTAATCGAACCTGCGGCATTGTCAATCTTGACCCGCATATCCTTATAAATTTTATTCGTCATCTTCGTCTTTCTCCTGTTTCACCTTTTTGGCGCTTCGGATGGATACGCCATCAGCGGAGTTCTCTTTCAGCAGATTGACAAGCATCTGGTGGGCTGCTGTGTCCTTGTAGCCCTTTTCCTCAAACCGCTTAACCTGCTTCCTGAGTTTTTCTATTTGCTGTTCTTTATTCTGCATAGGTCACGGCCTCCTCTTCCTGCCATTCTATGATTATGTCTCGGCTTAACCAGGCTGGGCCGCCATCTTTAACCCATTGTTCCTTGACTTCACTATATCCGATCACATTCGCGTCACGGATCGTTTTTGTGGTATCGGCCAGTTTGCGATATTGGTCAAGGCGGGTTGTGATATTGTCAACATGGGTCAGTAAATTTGTGACACTTGACCCATCGTCTACATACTGCTGCCACACCTCAACGATGGTTTGATATACATTATCTTTGACGGTAAACGTCAAAGCCGTACGGGTGGTTGACCCAGGCTTGATGACGGCGTAATGGTCTGATACGCCGTCGTTCAAAACTTTCCATTTGGCAATTGTGACATTGGCAGACGTGAAACCAGTCGCCGCCTGTACCTGCGTAGAAATCAGGGTTAATCCTGCGCCTTCACTCATTGGTTATCCCATTGCGAACGAACAAATTTAGGCTGTTCCAGTGCGGTATCGTCGGGGTCACTTCTTTCATCCTGAGCATCCAAGCCAGTGAACGCCAGCCCATCAGAAACTTTATAGTTTTGTGCGATACCAAGCCGAATGAATCCAAGTTTCTGCTCAGATATAAACTCATAGGCGCTTTTGCGCTTCATGTTGAAAGCTGAAACACGACTGCCTTCCTGCGAGCTATACCCGACGCCGCGCTGTGTCATTTCAACCTGTTTGGCTGCTTCCTGTGCCACGTAATCGTCACAGGCCAGTTTCGCGGTTGAATTGGCGTATACCGCAGACGGTGCAAAGCCCTCACGCGCAATAGCGGCATTCAATACGCCGCTGGCACGGTCAATAAACTTCTCCACCTCGGTCAGGGTCGGGCGGGTGGTTGAGTTATAGGCCGACTGCCCTGCCAATAAATGTCGGGTAAAAGCAGTCACCTCATTCGCGGAACTAAAACTATCTGTGCGTATTGCCATGCCGTTACCAGATCAACGAGGCTACCCAAAAGAACAACCCTGCCGCCGTCAGGCTCTTATGCCAGAACGCTTCAATACCAAAACAGACCAGCGCGATAACTAAAAGTATGTCCATTATTCACCTCTATGTTTCCAGGCTTGCACTTGCAAGACAGAACCAACCGCCGCGCCTTTGATTTTGATATCAGCGCCTTTGATGCCGTCAAACCAGTACGGGGAATTGGCCGCGAGCAATAGAATACCTGTGCTTGCGGCGGGGGTTGTACCGTCAAATGTCAGGCGGGCACTTTGTGTTTCAACTGAAATTAGGAACGTATTACCCGCCGTGCAGGTTGAATTAAGCGTGCCTGCGGTTGAGTTGGTTGTGATTTTTTGATACCCAACAGAGACCAGCCCTGCGGGGATATTTCTTTTTGCCATTACGCCTCCTCTAACGGCAGGATCACACGCCGCGAGTCCATATATTTCAACTTTCCTTTCTCGTCCAGAATGGGGAGAGGAACAGAAAAAGCAATGCCGTTATCGTTCTTTTTGGTGTTGATCTTGCGGAATTCCTCAAAAGCCAGATCACGTGACCAGTCCTCCAAAGGCTCAAACACATCGCCAACATTGCATTGAATGGTCTTGTAGTTGCGTTCCAATTCAAACGGGGCAACCGCTACAAGTTTTCCTTTTTTGGGAGTAACCGCCTCGGCAATCTCCTGTGTATCCACTGCATTGCCTTGTTTGAATTCATCAATTACTGTTTTCTTAGCCATTTTATTTCTTCCTTTCAGTGTCTAAATATTTTGCGCGTCGTTCTGACGCGGTGTTGATAAAATCCTGAATAACAGGAGAGCGCGTACCCTCCAAATGGGGAGGCAGTCCATTCCAGTTCACCGCTACAATTTGCGGAGTCCTGTGCATCAAAGTACCGCAATCAGGGCATACGCGCTCAATGCCGCACTCGCTAATTGGGTGATGCAGTGTATGAGTATGATGCAATTGGCATCTGTACTGATATGCTGGCATGTCTTTTCACCTTAACCATTCCGATCTCGCGTCCATCGTCGGTCTTTGTCCTGACGGGTAAATGCGTTATTTCAAAGGCCGTAGCGTCTAGGTTGTCAATGAACTTGTTACATCCCATTCCTTCGGGTTTACTTGAGTGATAGTAATCATCAAAGACAATCACAGAATTTGAGTGCATTTTGGCAAGCACCCAACTACCGTCATTTTCAATTGTTCCCTCGGAGTGGCCGCCGTCCACAAAATACAAATCACTACAACGTATCTCACTAAAAGTTGTCTTGGTGTTTCCTGCGATCAACTTCACGCCCGCACCAGTTGCCTTGATGCGCCTGTAAACAACATCCCTCTCCCAGGCCGCTTTAGACAATTCCATTCTGCATTGTTCGGCGGTTTGTTGCTCGAACAAGTCAAAGCCCTGATAGTCAATATGGCTGATGGGGTGGAATTTTGCCGCCGCCTGTATCATCTGAATGGCTCTGTGGCCGTTCCATGTGCCTACCTCGACTATGTTTTGAGGCTTTTCGGCGTCTATCACGTCTAGCAGTTGGGCATATCGGCTCATGCCTTTTTGTGGATACAAGTCAATGCTTTCATCAAGCAACCTTCCAAAAAGCAAGGCATGCTCAGAGCAATAATCCTGCCAGCGCCAGGCTCTTGCAAGTTTATGGCGCATTACAAAAGGCTCTGCAAAAGACTCCAGTTTATCCGCCAACTCTTCAAGTGTTTCATAAGTCTGTTCTTTGTTAAGCAGGTCTTTTGCATACCCAAAGGCGGGGGAGATGATATCCGCGCCGCTTGCCATCGCCTCCAAAATCGGCAACGGCCCGCCTTCACGGTATCCAGTAACCAGAAGCAGGTCAATTTGATGGTAGAAAGGGCGAAGTTGTTCGTCTGTCTCGGCGTGAAATGTAGATGCGGCAACGCCTAAAGAATATAATTTTGAAACCATCTCATCCCATCCTGCGCCGATAAAGATGAATTGGAAGGGCGTCAAGTCATATTGCCATGCTAAATCAAGCAAAAGGCTTTCGCGTTTCCTTCCGTTGGGTTGTGGGTATCCAACGATGCCGATCAACTTCTTTCTAAAAATATATTGGTCTGCGGCAGCATAGATAACCCACAGCTTGTGAGGACTAACGCCCAACTCGATCAACTCCTGCCTGCCCGTAAAGGTCATACAGATAATCAAGTCGGCACGTCTGCAAGCATCCATCAAAGCAGCTTCCGCGCCCGCGTTGCAGTGGGTGTACAAAATGACGTGCTTTCCCTTGCCTTCGTATCCTGTCATCGTATGCCAAGGGATGTGATAGTTCAAGTCTGCTGTATCGTCCGCCGCCTCGCCACTTGTTACCTCATACAGCTTTGCGAGTTCGCTTTCAAGTGGCAGATACATCCGCCGCATGGCCGCCGATTGATAGGGGACTACCAGATGAATGCGCTTCATTACTTTCTCGCTTTCTGCAACCGTTGTATTTCTCTACTGTGGCTATCCTGCATTGCCACTGATAAGCTACGGGCTACATGGGCGGGCTGGTTGAGGTAATCGTCCATCTTTACAGGATAAGTCACATCATGCCCGCAATTCACGCCGCTGTCGCCCCACAAGGGGAAGCCTGCCAGCCTTGCGTAAAACGGAAAGCGAATATCAGACCCAACCGCATCTTTTACCATCCGAAGCGGTGTCAATTCCTGTAAAAGAACCCTGATATTAGCCTCCATCGTCGGCACATGTGGCTGTTTTAATGCGATCTGAGCAGCCAAAGTCTTCAATGCGTTGAATAACTTTTTAAGATCATAGGGCGCAATATCCATGTCGTCCTCGATGATCTCCGGCTCGCCTTTGAGTATCCTGCGGGTCTTGGTCACTACATCCCTGTGTATCAGGATGCAACCCCATCCACTTGCGCCAATTGGATACAGCCTGTCCTTTTCAGGGACAAAAGTAAACGGCTTCATTGGCATTTCACCTGCCTTGCCCTGCTCAAACCACACAGGCGCAACGGGGTTGAAAGTGCGCCGCATATAAAAGCCTGAAACAAAGGGGAGTTTATGACTTCTCAGTAACTCCAATGTGTTCAGCTGAAATATCATGTCATGGTCAAGCAACAACATGAAGGCGTGCTTCGTATTGTCATACCAGTTGTTAAGGTGCATTTGTCGGGCTTCGTAGCCTTTGGTTGCCCGAACAAATAAAGGCTTGCTGTCGCTCTTGCGTCTTACGATGTTCTCAATACTGTCGCGGCAAATTCCGTTTTCAGTTTCATTGCCGACTACACCGATATAACAAGAGCCTTTGTATTCTTTTTGTTTCATAACGGCGCTCCGCATTGTGCGCAAGTGCCGTATGTTTCTTCGTTCAGTGTTCCACAATAAAAGCATCTTGGTTTTTCTGTTGCTTTTACTAAATTCACCTCACCAGCCAAATACTTTTCAATTTTCTTGAAAGCCTCTGCCATTTCGTCTGAATTTCTCGGACTTATAAGCAAAACAAATTTTGCGCTTATCTCCGTAAGACTGCCAGCCTCACGAGATAAATCGTATCTCACACACCGAAGGGCTATTTTCTGCGCCATGCGTACTCATGTCTTTCTCCCGAATGTTCGGGTTGAACAAAGGGACGAACGGAGTACGCCGCCCGCCCCTTCATTCGTTAAGTAGTCGTGTTGCCTGTGCTGTTGGCTGAAATGTACAGGCTGCCGATCTTGACGCCCGTCGAGTTTGATGTGATTTTCAGGGAGGTTAATGACGCCATTTGAAAGCCAGTAGACGGCAGGAGTATTGCCGTTGAGTTGGCAGACAATTTGCCTTTTACCGCCTGACCTGAAAGAAAGACCGCTCCAGGAAAGTTTACACCTGTGCTGTTTGCGGTCAACAGGCCGTTAGCCTGCGCGTTGAGGCGAATGCCCGCACTCACAAGCAGGGCGGTTGAGTTGTAGGTGAGAGATACCCCGCCTACGTCAATTCGCTTCTTGGATACAAATCCGCGGGGAGATGATTGAGGATGAGCCATTACAGACCTCCTCTAAACCACATCAGCAAAGAAGTAGCCCAGGTCGGTAGCAATGGCCTTTTGATCCCAAGCTTCGGAATTTTGCAAAACATCACTCTTGGTTTGGTCTTCGCGATATTGGACAATCGAACCTTGTCCACCACCGCCAGCCCACGAGAAGCTATATCCTGCCGACGCTTCCATGATGCCAGGGGTCGGGGTAACATAAGTTACAAGGCAGTCGTCATCGATCACAGCAGCGGCAACCATTGTCTGGCCTTCGTTTGCGCTGTTATATGACGCTTTGGCTACCCAATAATTCTGTACACCGAAACAGGAGGCGAGGGCCAACTCCATGTTTGCATTTGTCGCCAGTTGAACGTGCTTAACACGGTCAACGATGTCGGGGTGATTGACAAGCGCCTGATGCACGATGTAACCAAGCGCCATTGTATTGCCGTCGTAGCCCGTGTTGTTACTAACAGTGCGGCGGGCGGTCAAGACATCGTTGACAGGATCACCACTGGTGAAATCGTCCCAATCGGTTGTGCTGTTGTTGTCGTCTGTGCCCCAAACGCCAGTTTTCATAAAGTCCACACTGAAAGCGCGTTCCTTGCGAATAAGGGACTGTTGAGCAAGCCAGCGCAAGCCAGTCTGCTCAAGAGACATAGGCATTTGATTGTTATTGCGATCTTCATCCGCGATTGGATGTTCCAAACCCCACAGAATAGCCGTGCCTGTAGTGCTTTCCACGCCGTACCCTGAGCGGGCAAACTTGCCGCCCGGAGCGCGGTTCTTGATCTCATCCAAGAACCAATATTTCTTGGTCAGGATGTAGTAAGTAAATCCCTTTTTATCAACTTGTACTTGAGGGAAGATGCGCGAGGCGATAAAGCGATCACTCGCCTGCATGTATCCCAAGAGCATGTTGGTCAGGACGGGATCAACTGCCTGAATTGAAGAACCGGTAGGTTGGGACATTCTAGTACCTCACTCCGCCGCCACCCAGGAGGTCAACGGTGATAATATCGTTTTCAGCACCCGAGGCGGTCAACGCTCGCGCAATAAATGCACCGTTGTCAGTCACACCCGCATCGGTGCCCTTGCTGGTGCTGTTTACACCCACGCGATCCGCAATTGCAATAGTCGAAGTTGCGACCATCATCTTACAAACGCCGCGAAAAGCCACTTCGGCCTCTTCGCCCCCACCAGGTGCATTTTGCAGAATACCGACATAGGTTGTGCCGACGGTGGTGGTGTTCAACGCGCCAGCCAAAACGACCTGTCCAGCGGTTGAGGCAAGTTTTACAGCCAAAAACTGTGAGGTTGCCAGTCCTGTTGAATTAGCCACGAGACCCGCGAGGGTGTCGTAGTCTTGTCCGTATGCCATGTTATTTCTCCTTTTTCACAGCCCAAGCCGTGAACAGTTCAGGATTTTCGGATTTGACAATCTCGAAAGCGGTGTTGTAATCCACTTTCTTTTCAGCCGAATACTTCAATACCAGTGCGTTAAAGGCCGCCTTCGGGTCGTCGATTGCGCCGCCCTCAGTGCCTTCCTCGCCGAGTAGTTTTGTGGTGTTGATCTGCGCGATAAAGGCGCGGAAATTCCGCATACACCATTCGCGCTGTTCGGGGGACATGCCAGCCATCATTGAAGCGGCTTCATCGGCAGCTTTTGACTCGACATACTGCATTCCGAAGTTGTCTTTGTTTTGCAGTTCAGCGACGATCTTGGCCTTTTCCGCAACAGCTTTTTCAACCTGTTCGCGTTCGGCTAATTTCGCCTTGAATTCATCGCGCTCTTGCTTCGTGGCTTCGTAATCCTCTGGCACAACCTCGATTTTTTGAGGTTCGACAGGGGTGAGCTTGCTGTTCAGAAAAGCCGTGAATGTGTCCCACAATCCAGCAGGGACAGAAATGTTTTCTGTTGCCATATCTTTCTCCTTTGTAACAGGTTCAATACTATATAACGCTGTTGCTTCCCCCAGATGCGGGGTGTGTAACATTGCGTCGCCCAAGATCAACGGTCCCATTATGTAGTTGCCGTTGGTTGGGTCTTCCAGTCCTGCATCGTCCCAGATGACCTCTGGACTGTGATAGCGGTATGAGCCATCACTGAGGGCTATACTTCCTTTGTCGTTCCATTCAGGGACGGCATATAAACCATCCTCGCGCACTTCCAAGCCGACGATATGCCCGCCTGCGGGCGTCTCATCTTCATGGCTGCCCAATTTCACGGGCGGCTTGAAGTGTGGAAGTTTGAATTTTTGTGCATACTCAGGAGTGATTTCCCGTGTCTTCCCATTCTTTACGATTTTGCCAAACGGAAACAGGCGGTAAGGTTCGCCCATCTTTGTATTCACATAATCGTCAATTAAAAAAGTCGTGTCCATTTGCCTCAAACGAAAAACGCCATCCTGTGAGTGGCGTTTGTAACTGCCACTGAGGACGGCGTTTCTAAAAAGAACTGCCAGATATTTGATTAAGCCGATAATACCACAAAATTAACTTTCTGTAGTAGGCGCGTCTTTCTCCTGCGCCCGATTGTACTCCAACTCAAAGTGATATTGAGGCGGCGGGTTCTTGACACTTTTCCGTATCTCCGCCGTGCGCGGAGAAATGCCTAGTTGACGTTCGATACTATCCACTAGCATCAAGTAAGCCTGACGTTGAAGCATAAGAACTTCGGTGGTAAGTTCGACCATTCTATCCGATCACAAAAGAACGGGGCGCGCCGCACTTTTTGCAATGCGTTCTCTCTATCTTGTTAGGGCTGCCGCAATATAGACACATGAATTCTTTTTGAAAAACGGGGCTTGAAATACTACCGCGACTTAATTCCTGCATGAATTCTTGTAAAGCGCCATAATCCTGTGCCACAAAATCCACACTAGCCCTAACAAGGCTATTTGTTTGTAACATATTCGGATAACTGTCTGAAAGAGACGTAATGTCTGCGTATCTATCATCAAAAGAATAACTCAGTGACGTTACCCATCCAAGCCTGTTTGGTTTACCTTGATTTACAAACATCGTAATCCTTTCTACTAACCAGTACCCGAACTTTTTGAATTCAGGAAATCCGCCATCTTCTGCGCGATCCCCTGCCATATCTTGTTGATCTTGTCTTGCGCCTTTGGAATAATAGCAGTTAACTTCCACCAGCGGTAGTGCATCCATGCGGGATCTTCGCCGATTACATGCGGAGCATAATCCAACTTCGTACCAAAGCGCCCCTCAACCATGCCAGAACCAAGTTTTTTTACCTGGTAAATATCAGGTTGCCCCGCAGAAGTGCCGCCCGTTTCAGACGAGCCAAGTGTGCGCCCAAGCGTGCCAGTTCTGCGATATGTGCTATCCGTTGGCGGTGGGGGATAGGGCGGCACGTTCTCCCATAAGGCAAGCAGGGTCGCACGCATTCCAATCTCGCTGATTTGACTCAGCTTGCGCGGGAATTGGCGCATGAGCGCGATAAACTCATCCAGTCCGCGAATCTCTACGCTATTTTCAGCCATTATCAAGACCTTTCAAAAATTCCCGCATTAGTTCAATCCTTCTTGCGGGGTCGCCTTCGCCGTGAAAGCCCTCAACAACAGCATTTTCAACATGCCTTTGTGCGGCTTTGGTTGAATTCCATTTTGCGTCAATCGGTTGAACGACGCTTATCTTCGGTACTTCATTTAGTAAGTTAAACATGGCCTGCTCGCGCCATCCGCGAGGGCCAGGATACCACAGCGCCCATATATTTACGAATTCACGAACCCGCTCTGTGTTTTTTAGATATAACGCCCCTACGTTGTAGTGTTCAGGTGGTCCAGCGTGTAATACCGCGCCGATACCATCCGCAGGGCAACCGTCCCGCAAGTCGGTGTTCATGTCCTTTATCATCGTATCAGCATCCAACCATATAACAAAAGTATATCCTTGCGCCAGGGCAAATTGAATTAAAGCAATCTTCGCCCAGCCGCCCATACCTGGCTCCCAATCGCTGACGATGTTTCCGAAGTGAAACTGGTAATCCATTGCGTGCATTTTAGCGTACTTCAAATTACGGGAGAGGGTAAGAGCTATCGCGTCCGCATAAATGCCATCAGTGTAAATCTGCTGCAAAATAACCGCTTTGTTCATGCGTTTAGTATCCTTTCAACCTGCGCCATGACTGCATCCACATTTACAACTGGCGAATTCCAGCAACGGCAGCGGACGTGTATCGGCGGCTTATGTCCATAATCATCTACATCAAATATCTGCCCCGCGAGAGGGGAGCAATACGGGCAAACTTTATCATCTCTTGACGTATTGAACTTTACTTGTGAAACAAACCCGGTTGCTTTCCACGCAATCGCATTACCCTCGGCAAACGCCCTGGTTATCTCTGTTACAGCTATCATGTTTGCCCTGTTTGCGCCGAAGATAGGTGTCAAAGTAGTTTCCAATACACTCAACGGATCACCGCTGCGTATCCAATTTGATAACGCCTCCTGTACCTGTGTTCTGGTTGTCTCGGTTATCTTCTTGATCAAGTCATAGCGGTACTTCTCAATAAACTTTAGCGCGTCCGTGTTAAGCACATCGTAATCGAGAAGGGTTTGAAGTTCGGGCGGCAAAGTATTTATACCGCCATCCATGCCAGAAAAAAGCGCGGATAGATACAGGCCAGATGCAGCCTCCCATAACAAAGCCTCTTCACTCAACCAGAATTGACTATCAAACGGGCTTGGCACTTCTCATCTCTTTAGCAGCTTTTAATATCCGCTTGCGCTGACCGTCCAAAAACTCGCTCATCATTTTCTCGTATTGTTTCTCGAATTTGGTACGCTTTGCTTCGTCTGGCGGGTCGGCCTCGTAATGCGTAATTGTATTCTGTTCTGGCTTTGTCACGCGCTCAGCAAATGCCTTAGCCGCCTCTGTGCGTTGTTTCATGACTTCTTCACGCTCACCCTTAAGCTGTTCGGGGTCACGTTCTGGCGCGCCTGCCAACTGGCGCAGCCATAACTCGTCATTCTCGTCCCACGTCAACAGGTCTTTGATGGAGGCTAGGAACGCGCCTATCTTTTCAATGTTCACACTCGATGCGGGGGTGTGCTCCAGCTTGATACGCTTGATCTCTTCCTCGGACGCGCCGTTCAGCTTTAACAAACGGTATACCGCATACTTGGTAAATGTCTCACTTACAATGTCGGCAATGGTGTTGACTGCCGACATGAAAAAGTCAATTGAATTCTCGCTCAGAGCCAACGAGCCGACGCCATCCTGGCCGAGCAAAAGGAACTGCGAGAAAAACGCCGTTGCAATTCGCTTCTCATATCGCTCTATAGCGTTGGACAATTGCTCAAACGACTTACCTGCGCCACTTGCCAATGTAAACGCCCACTGATAAGGTAGCACTAGTCCCGCTTGTTCGTCAACACGGATATTCCTCACGATCTTGGCCGCCTTACTTGCGTCACTGTTGGTATCGTCCTCATTTGTGTTCGCGCCTTGCGGTAGATTGATAACAGGCATACCGCTCACGTCGCGCTCGAAACCTATGCCCTCGATTTGTTGCAGGTTTTTGAGATAGTAATAGGACACCCAGGCGATACGCAGTAACGAACGGCCTTCGGGGTTGTTCTTTTCCAGTCGTGTACGAAACAGGATTGATTTCTCAATCGGCACATCAACCGCCTGAAACACAGGCGCGGCAAGCTGCCTGTATCCCTTCAATCCACCTGTATCATCAAACAACCATTGATAAATCGTGTCCTGCCCACGTATGGCAAATTTGCGCCATAAGTAGCGCCCGCGTTCGTCCTTCTGATATACGATCTCGAACATGGAAAAGCCAGCCCAAACAAAAGATATGGACTCGCTGATAAAGTCGTTCCATGATTGAGACATGGCTGCACGCGATTCGTTCAGCAGTTCTAGCCAGGGGTCGTTTTCGTTGTCGCTACTGAATTCCCACGACATTGAACGGATAATGTATTCAATGGCCAGCAGCCCCGCGCCAATAGTCGCGTTGTTGAGCCGCATTTCGTTGAAGCGTTTATACGCCTCTTTGCCGTGAAACTCTTTCAGAAAATCGTCCTTGATCTGGCCGTTATATTCAATCAGCCCCGTATAGCCTACCTCGCCTTTCTGTGTTTTTACGTTTGCCATCTTTCCTCTTTGACCGTATCAGTCAGTTATTACGTCTTGTGTGCAGAGATGGAGTCGAACCATCAGACTATCTAACCCTTACCGATAGCTCTCCCTGTACAGGGGAGAGGGTTGCCGATAACCCTATCTGCACATATATAATATAACGTTTGCGTTACCCGCGTGGGGGTTTCGCAACCTTGTTATTTTTCGCCACCGTACCCCCACGTCGGGTGCACGCTGTGTTATGCCGCTACTCAACCCACACATAACCTTACTGGGGAATTGAGCCGATACGCTCATTACTTTTGACGTCAGTGGCGAAAATTACCAAGACATCGCTTTTTTTGAGATACTCAGGTAAGGTGAGATACTCACGGTAACTATCACCTTTTTCTTCTAGGTATTCTCCATCTTGATATTTACAATTGCGCTCATAGGCTGTTGCTTTCTCTAATGTTTCATACTCGCTAATATAGTAATCATCGCCGCAACATGTACAAGTTACGCGCTTGGGACTATGATCGAAACGATTATAGAAAATGATTTTTGCTTCATTCTCTGGTGCTTCGATGAAGCAATGTGAAAAGTTTTCTTTCTGCCCACCGCCTGAGTGCATATCCATAAATTCTGTGAACATAATATTTTCCTTTCTTGGCTCGACACCTTTAGCAAGGTGCGGCATAACATTATATCAATACTTCTTTGCCCAGCCCGCAGCCTCATCAGCCTCGCGGAATTTGGACGCCTGCGCGGGTTGCTTGGAAATGGGCGAGCCCATATTACAAGCCCACCACGCTATACCCAAACCTATAACCGTATCGTCGTGTCCGTCCCCCTCTGCCGCCAGCCGCCATAAACCTGTTGCGGTTTGAGTTGACACATAAGTACTCATTTCGTGACGCTGTACGGAATGGTCTTGCAACTGCAACCCGTCTGTATGTATTCCTTCGTACAAATCTGACATGATCTCAGACTTACTTGCGTTTGTCGTTTCAAAGGGGATAACATTCATTCCGTCTTTTTGCAGCAATTCAATATTGACACTACCGATACTATTCATTTCAGCGCCCATACGCTTACAGCGCCACTTCTTATACATTTCCTTTATCCGCTTACGCTGTTCGCTCCATTCCAATTTACGGATATGCAATAAGTCAACTTGTACCTTTGCCGTCTTATTTATCACCGGCATGGCAGTAAAATCATTCGTTTGCCCGAAGTCCAACCCCGCCACGTACTCATGGTCTGGATTGTACTCCGCATTCATAGGAGCGGTAAAGACATTCGGCAAATCACCAAAGTAGCTGTTCCCCGAAGTCAAGAAACAGGAGATTGGATCCTCAGGATACTCCTGTGTGAACAACCTTTTCAATTCGTCAACCTTCATCCGACGCCATCGCAGCTGCGAATGGTCAAGGTTGTGTTTGCGGATTAGCTCGGCCTCTTCATCAGTCGGCTTGATCAGCTCACCGTCCAGCCTGTACTCCGCATCCCACCACCAAGGGAAGAAATGCAACGACCATACACCGCTTCCACTAAGCGCCTCCATGCACAACTCGTAGAACTTGCCCTGCGCCCCGTTAGGCGTGGACTCCAGCACCACATCGGGATCACCGCCCTGCATTGCGCCCGCGATGATCTTCTCGGCGTCAGGCCAGAACGCAACCTCTGAGCCGTGGAAATCGGTGTATGTGCCACCGCGTCCCTTTGCTTTGCCACCCGCTGTGCCTATCGTGACTTCGCTATCGAATTCGGGATAGGTAGTCACACTGGCATTGGCATAATGGCGCATGGGCTGAATATCCCCAAACTTGCAGTGCTTCCAGAAGCGGTCCGCCATCGCCCGCAGCTTTTGGGTCGTGTCGGCGTCGTGCGCCAGGGAGATGGTCGTGCGCGTGCTGGTCACTGCGCGGCGGTATAGCTCTCCTTGAATGTAAGTGGAGAACCCCAATTGCCGACTTTTGAGGATAAGATCACGCCCTGTTCGGTTTGCGTGAAAATGCGCCTGTGCCTTATTCCATACAAAACGCCTGAGCCGTTTCTGCTTGTCCAGAATTCGCAGGAACTTCTCGGCAAAGAGCGCGGGGTCAGTCGCTATCTGTTTCGGCGTCAGGGTCTTCGTCGGCATCTATAAAATCTTTCCATACCATCCGCCCGCCTTCGGTTACATCAACCTTCATGGGTTGCGGAACTTTTCCAAGCATTCGATCCAGTATCTCGGAGTGATCTTTGGGGTTGCGGGAAAAGAACATGCGGCGCAACATGTGTACGATGCGCTGCGCCTTTATGCCCCCAGGGTCAACAACCTCCTCATTCGATAACTCAAAAAGCAACTCAGCCATCTCGCGTTGGGATTTTGGAATGGAAGGACGTCCCTTGCGATTTATGCGCGGGTCGCCTTTCTTGAAGGGTACACCAGGGATTTTCTTTTGCTGTTTCTTCGCTGTTTTACTGCTTGCCATTCGTTCTCTTTCCTGTGTCCAGGCGCTTGATTTCGAGGGAGTCATATTTCAAAATCACCTACTTCAAAATCTTCGGTTTGTTTCTTGGATTTTACTACCTTTACAGGGACGGCGGCAATTTCAAGAGACGCGCCAGACCGCTTGGCTTCCATCATTTTCGTGGCCGTCTGTATGGCTGTCTCCGGCAAATCAAGAATCAACCTAATCCCCCCATCTGCAAGAGTCTGCACCCTTGCCACTTGTGCCGTAAAACGGATAACTTTTTCTGCGTTAGATTTAGGCTTGCTTTTTGCCATACTCACATTTTACACCCATTTCATAGCAAAACGGCCCGCTTCAGTCGGGCCGTCCGCTTTGTTCAAGGAGTCTTACTAGGTCTTACAACCTGAATTTTACCACCCGCACGGGAGCCGTCAAGAGGGGAAATTGGGAGGCTCAAAAAGCTTGACAGTTTCATATAAACTTTGATATAATTCTGCTTGTAATCACTCCACCTTCAGAATTCAATAAGGAGAAAATCATGACAAAGTCTCAAATCTACGGAATGCTCAAAATTCCACCGCAAGGCTGAACGCGCTTATCTCTCAGTCGGCAAACTTCATCAAGCCGCGGCGGCCCGCCAAAAGCGGACTCAATTGCTCTGCCAGTTGAAGGATGCAATCATAGACGAAAAAGTCTCTGATTACGAAACCCGAATGGTACAGGAAATGAGTGAAAGTATTCTAAATACAGATCCCGAAAGGAATTAACCATGCCCAAACTCACCCTCAAGAAATCAAAGACCCTCGCCCCCATCTACGGTCTTGACCCTGAGACTACCCGCCGACTCTTTGCCGGCGTCCCAAATCGCCAGCGTAACAACTTCCTCAAGGCTCTGCTCCGCCACGCGGCGACCATGCCTACTTACGAAAAGCTGGCCGCTATCCAAGCCGAGCGATTGGTGGCACTGAAAGCGAGCGCGGAATGAACGAAAAAAAACACTGCGCCTGCTGGATTGCAGAAACGGGCGGCCTAATCGAAGGTGACTGGACAGACGAAGAGACCGCCCGCGCCGATGCCAAGTTACTGCGTGAGAAAATTAACCGCGTGGCTTGGGCCGAAGACTCCGAACATAGTCGAATTGATGAGGAGGATAAGCCATGAGGAAAAGAGCGTTCTCCAAGAGCGGCGGCACACTCAAGCATTCAACTGGACTCATGAAGAAAACCTATATGGACTTCGTGCTCACTTTTCGCGATGGATTGAAAAACTCCCAGCGCGAAATCATGACCGAAGGTACAAGACAATGGGTGCTGGCCGAGATCAAGAGGCTCTCCCCCGACTACCATGAATGGTATGACAAGGTTTATAGGCTACGTGCGGATGATAAGCATGAAGAATACGAGCGGGCAATCAGGGAAAAGTATTACCAGCTTACCGACCCTGCCCTATTCCGCGTGTCGCTGTTCAACCGAAAAGCCAGACTTCTCATGGCGCTAAATTCATGGGGATCGCCTAATGCTGAGAGGGAAGAAATGATGAACGAGTTATTGGAATTACAGGGATTGATCGATAGCCTGGATGAGGAGAGTGTGAGATGAAAGACGAAGGTTCCAAATCTGAAAAAGAAACCATCGTCACCACCGCTGAGTATCGCGGATTCTTCATCCGCTACACTTCCCTTGACCGTCTGCTGGTTACGATTTACACCAATACCTACCCGGTAACGGATTTGAAAGCGGCCAAGAAGATGATCGACGATACAATTGCCGCGAAAGTCAATTAAATCAATCCGCTCCATCAACTGTAACGATGGAGCGGTACAACAGGAGGAGAACCATTTTCACCCAAGAGAAGGTTCCCTCCAAATATAACACAAAATTGGAGGTACGGAATGTCAGAACAAGAGAATAGACTGGCAGTATTGAAATCCCCCATCCTGGCGAAGACAGTTGTTAGGCGCGGGGATGGGTATGAGGTGATCGTTGTCCATGAAGGCGCGACTCAAAAAGAGTTCTATCGGGTCTACGGATGCCAAGCCCGACGCAGTCCCCGCAAAGCGTGGAAGTTTACGCGGGATTTTGAGCGTGACCTTTCGCCGCAGTACCATCACGACTACCAAACCTTCCTGGCTCATTATTGCCAGAGCCAGGGCGCAGAGATCCTTTTCAGCCGTGTTTACAAGCCACGCATCCTTTCCTTTCTCACTCAAAAGACGGCTCTCACGCCGTCGGTAAACCCAAATATATCGATGAAAACCATGTGGGATATGAAGGATAAGGCAAATGGGCTGTATAAGGCACAACCACGGAAGGGCTTTTATGCCAACTTGCGGGATCGGAACATGGACACCCTGCCTACCCAATCAGAGGATGAGGTGCATGTATATCTTGACGATTGCCCTACCTGCGGGAACCGCCATCAAGTAGCCCATTGGCCGGGCGGGAAGATCACCTGCACGGATTATATTGAGACGAAAAAGAATCCAGCCCTGCGATACAAGGGTATGCGGGATAAGGCGTTCGTATTTGGGATTGGGAGGTGGTGAGATGAACAACCCCAACGAACGCCCGCTTACAGAACTCGAGCGCAGCATCCACGAATTTGTCACCCTGCGCAGCGGAAAGATCAACGCAACGGATGTCTTGCTTGAGTTCGCAGGCGATGAACAGACGCCGGCCATGGGAGAGATTAGAAAAGACGTAGCCCTAGCAGTCTACTACCTGATGCTTCATGGGTATATCGCCTGGAACAACGACAACGGGATATTGACCGCAAAGGAAGTACCGCTCCAAGAGGCCAACACGGATTACCGCAATGCGAAGGGCGCGATCCTGTGGCCGGACGGCGAGAAAGCAGAGGATGTGGTGAGAAGGATGAGAGGAGAATAGCCGTGAGCAAGAGACTGCCCCAAAATTTCAACGATCTGCTGATTGATGCCATCTTCAAAACAGACATTGAAGAGCGGGAACTTGTGGCCTACGAAGTGGAATTAGGCTTATCTCAACTATGGCCCCGTATGCTGGGACGCGGGTTGAACCCCCTTGCCTTGTTCGTGGTCTCCCTTGTGGACGCTGAAAGCTATCTTGTGATGAGGGGGGAGGTTTTGCTACATGGAAGCCTAAAGGAATGCGCCCGGTTCGTGAAATCCTACCGCCCGGAGTTCTTCAATGAGATTTACTAAATTAGATTCCTTCTCTTGTGAGTTGCTATTGCGTGTATTATGGATTTTGAAACTCCGAATTCTTTTGCAAGTTGTCGGCAGTTTTCTCCGCCCCTACCCCATGCGGCGTATCGCCGGCGTATCTCAATTACCTGCTCATCCGTCAACTTGTATCGATACTTTCTTGGCTTTGGTGGAGTTAGTGGACGATATTTTTTATTCCTCCCTTTCATTGCCTTGTCTTGCATATTATCTTTATGAGTACCAAGAAACAGATGTTCTGGATTTACACACGGCGGATTGTCGCAATGATGGAGAACTCCCATCCCTTGCGGGATCTCTACAAAATTCAGAATCCATGAGATGCGATGTGCTTTATGTTGTTTTCCGTCAAGCCGAAAACTGCCATACCCATCTCCCTCTCTTCCAGCAGTCCATTCCCAGCAACGTGTTCCATTGTAAAAAACATTGGAGCGCTCCTTGTCCACCTTTCCCCAAAAACGGATTAGATCATACTCTGTTAGAATGTTCATATCAATGCGCCTCCATTGCGCTTGGTCAAACCCCGGCCGTCTCAAGCGGTGCGGGGACTTTTGCAAAGTATAGCACAAACCAATCAAAATTGTGGACAAATTTGGAAGATATGGGGATAACCGCCATTCTGCTTGTGGGAAACTTGCCTAAAAATGTTGATAAACTGTTTATAAGTTACCGCCCAAATGTTGACGGAAAAACACCTCAAAACTCCCTGTGGGCAATTTATCAACACCCTGTGGGTAAGTCCAATAGTTATCCCCAAAGTTATCAACAAGCGGATTGTCTTCCGTATAGCGACCCATTCCTCTACTTAAAGAGTGGTCGAGACGGCGGGAATCACAGAAGTTACCCACAGTATCCACACCCCCTACTAATACTACGAATCCATATAAAATATACATATATGATGATTGATTGAAAGAGGCGACCCAATGAAAACAAAAACCGATCCCGACTCCACCTGGCAAGGAAACGTCCGAGCGGCCAATGAAGCGCTCAGTACCCTTGAAGCGTCCATTGCCGAATTGACAAAATACAGAGACAACGCAACGGCGGAAATTTCAAAATATTTGCGTGTTGATTCTTTGAAAGGCATTGAACTTGATCCAGATGCAATTCGCGCCACGCTTACACGTCCCTATACCCTGTTCCCAATCAACGAAAACGAGGCGTGGCTCATTCACTGGCGCGGCGTGAAGATGCCGATCTTCGGATGGGTGGTAGGATCGTGGATGGTCAAGGTCGCTATAAAGTCAACCAGGAAGAGATCAACCGACTCCGCGCACTGAGCGGATTGAGGAGATAAAAGGAGAACCGCATGGCACTAATCACCACCAAACCCCTATCCCGAACTGAAAGCTACTTTCTTGTGAATTGGCTGCGGGAGAAAAAACAGGTCGAAGAGAAAACCTACGACTCGTATTATTTCGCCACATTCAACATCCCCGGAGTCATCCGAGAACTCGCAGGCCATGGGATCATAGTAACCGAGAAGGAAGTGCTGTTTGCCACGAGGCGGATTATGGGAGGACGACCATGAGTAATAAATACAACGCGCTCAAAACCGAAGTAGACGGATTTATCTTTGATAGTAGGCGCGAAGCTAAACGATATTCCGAACTAAAGTTACTGGAAAAGGCCGGATTGATCCGTCAACTCGAATTGCAACCAGCGTTTGAATTGTTGGTAAAGACAGGAAAATCAGTAGGCAAATATAAGGCCGACTTTCGATACTACGACCTGGAAAAGAAGCAATGGGTCATAGAGGATGCTAAGGGCGTAAGAACGCCTGTTTACACCTTGAAAAAGAAGATTGTTGAGGAAGTCTACGACATAAAGATTATCGAAGTGTGAGGCGTGATATATGTAGGGTAGAAAAACCATTGATTACCGACCTGAAACCTGCCCGAAAGAATAGCCCTATGGTCAAATTAAAATCTGCCCCAATCCCGCGCCATGCCTGCCTTCCATGCGGCGCGATAGTAGGGGGCGCCCTGGTCGCCATGGCTACGGCAGCCTGCGTGACGCTGGGGTATTTATATGTCGTGCTGGCGTTTTGAAAGAGCCTCTGATGAATCTTCTCTCCCATACCGATCCAGTATTCTTTCTGAACGCCGATAAGGACAGTCCGCTGTGGGGGACACAACAGGATATTTTAGTTTGGTTGGAAAAGTGGCATGAGGATAACTGCCCAACCCGCGCCGGCATGGAAAGGCGCGAACAGGCGGAAAGCAGAATAAAGGAACACAACCGCAAGGCTGTTTTGCGATCTAAAGCCAGGCAGATGAGGGAAATACTTGACAAGTGACTCCCCGTGAGTATAATAGAGAAAACCACATAGAAAGAGAGAAAAACACATGCTCACAGACAAACCGCTTACCCACTCAGAAAGCAAGTTGCTCGTCCGCTGGCTCCGCGCCAGCAAAGGGGTATCCGAAGATACCTTCCCGCTGGATTATTTCTATAAAATCTCTGTCTCGGAGATCGTTGAGAGATTGAAACAGGAGAGGATTCAGGTCAAGGAACAGGAGATTTTAGCCGGCGTCCGTCGCCTGGTGGTTGCGTGAAATTCATTCTCTCCCTGCTCCATGATCCCCTCTGGCGCGTGATGTTCCTGCCGCTCAGGAAATACGCACCGAGATCACCCCGCCGATATTTGGGGTTGCAAACTGAAAGAGTGGATGGATGGATGGGATACGGGATTACTGAGGAAACAAAAATAGAAAGGATTTGAAAAAGATGAATACTGCACAAGGTTTACTTTCCGCGTTTTTTCCACTGATAGGCATGGGCATCGTGCCGTTTGTGGTAGTACATATCGCAAATAAAGAAGAGACCTCGAAAGCATGGGCACTCTTGGTATTCTTAATCTTGACCTACCTCGGCCTTTTCGTTTTATTGAGCTAACATGAGATGGTTGATGGCGAAATTCGCCGCATTTTTTGGCCTGTTCTTGTGGCTGCAAATGGCCTTCCCTGGCGATTTGGTTGGCGCACTGGATAACAACACGAATCATGTCCCCACCATAGAAGGGGATTTCGGAAGCGCAGAAGGAATGATATTCACGTTTATTATGATCTTTGCGATGGTTATGGTTGTGACCGTGGGCTTGGGTATCTGGAATATCTTCCGCACCCGCCAGGCAAAGAAAGACATTCAAGCCGCTTACGGTGTTTCGGGAGAAAGCGACGAGGACGAAACACCCATGCAGTATTTCGAGAGAACGACGAAGGAAAAGAGGAAATAATGAACGATACTAATAAACCCACCATGAAAGATGCCTGGGATACAGTTGAGGAAAATCTGGCCCGCTTTACGGTTGGCCTTTTCAGGAAAGCCCCCCAGGCCGAAAAGAAGCCCTCACGCATGAATCTGTATCTGATTGGCGCAGCGTCCTTTCTCATGCTCACCTTGCTTGATTTTATTGCCGGAATAATCACGGGAACACTGACAAACTTCCTGTATGGTTTTCTGGTTGTAGCTATCGGCGTAGGAAGCCTTGCCATTGCTGAACTTGGTTACTTCTTCCCCTTCGCGGGCTGGTGGCAAAAAGCAATCGCAGTGATAGACGGAATAATCAGCATCGCATCTACACTCACAATCGGCATCCTGGCCGCGGTTGTTTATGCGGTAGAAAAGTTCAATATCTTCTCGTTCGGCGAGTCTATCTTTGTTGTGGAAATTGGCTTGATGGCCCTGCTTGTCTTGATCGGCGCGACTCACGCTGTTTGCTGGATCGCTTATGTTCTGATCGACAAGGGTATCCAGATGAACCAAGCCCATCAGAACAAGGTAGCTGAAAGTGACATGCTCCAAAAGGGCTTTGACTTGGCGGCCAGCTTGGTGAAAAAACAACTCACCACAGGGCAGCAATTCAAAAATATGGTGGATCAGAACAAGGGCGGATTGCTTCAAGCCAACCTGAAAGAAATTACAGGACAGAATTTAGACCTTGAATTCCAAGACAAAAACAACGGCAACCACCCTCAATAGCGGTTCCTGAAAGCCAGACAGAGACCGCGAATCGCCAAGGCGAGACAATTCCAGCCCCACAAGAGGCTGGAATTTCGCTTTCCAATCCACCGGAGCGCGCCACTAATAACGAAAATAGGGAAGTGGAGGGTTGGCTTGCGACACTTGGAAGGAACGCCACTAATGCAACTAACTATGCAACTAACCCAAAAATTAGTGGAGCATGGGTGGAATTGGTCAAGGTGAAGAAATGGTACTCAATGCGCCTTATGCGATGGGACGCAACTAACAAAAGGAAAGTTTATGTCAAATACATCGGAACTCTCAAAAAATGCAAAGAAGATGCAGTCTACTCGGCCGAAGCCTACCGACTTGAAAAGCGAAGATTTACAGTTAGTGGCGGAAAGACTGGCCTTGATCCAGGGCCATATCAGCCACATGCCGACTATTTGCATTAGTGGCGCGACTGTTATGAACGGCTTTTTGTTAGTTGCGTTGAAGGTGAATGGGCACGAATTTTCAATAGAAAATGGCATTTGGATGCTGGACAAAAAAGATGTCACAATTTATTAGTTGCGTGGTATACTGGTTCTATCTCACAGTTGACTTTCGGGCGTTTTGTTTTCCTAGCCAAAAAGCCGTCTACCTGAAGCGTCCGAGTCACTGTGAGAGGTACTAGGAAGTCAGGCAGGCGGCTCTTTGTTTAGGAGTGACCATGAAAGAAATACCGCTTACACAAGGGAAAGTCGCACTGGTTGATGATGATGTGTTTGAATTCCTCAACCAGTGGATATGGCATACACAGAAAGATAAAAATAGATTCTATGCTGTGCGGAAAGAAGGCAAATTTCCATCCAGAAAAGCGATAAAGATGCACAGAATAATCATGAATGCACCTAATGGCATGGAAGTCGATCATTGGGACGGAGATGGACTAAACAATCAACGGAATAATTTGCGAATATGCACAAAGGCGCAGAATCAGCATAATCGAAGAAAGAATGCTAATAACACCAGCGGTTACAAAGGCGTGAGCTTTGATAAAAAGAGTGGAAAATTTAGGGCATACATAAATATCAACGGCAAGCGAACTAATCTTGGTTTTTTCACCGACCCTATCGCCGCCGCCAATACTTACAACCAAGCGGCCTGCAAAAGTCATGGCGAGTTTGCAAAGATTAACCTTTTAGAACAGAGACCAGAATGAAAATTAGGTTTTATTTTTTTATCCTTGTTATTCCAGTTATCGCTTGCGGTATCCAGTATGGAGGAAGTGCAAGTCCTGTGCCTGAATACCCTGCACCAATAGCGGTTCCTACGCCTATACACGGTTATGTCGTAGTTGGTGATGTCAACGTCCGCTCCTGTCCCTCCACTGCCTGCGGCGTGGTGGGCTATAAATACGCAGGCGAGGTTGTCACAGCTGATTGTGAAGGAAGCTGGTGCAAGGTCGATACTGGCTGGGTATATGCGCCTTGCCTCGGAATGGAAGGAGTCTGTAAGTGAGCGATCAATTCATCAACATCGTGGAGATTTTCTGGATTCATCTCTTCATTCTCGCCATCCTGCTCAATAGCCTGATCGATCCCGAACCAAACCAGGCAGCGCAACATCCGCCCATAACCCTAAGCTCCTATGGGCAAGACTCCATTCTGTATCATCTACCCAAGAGGTAATCATGGACTATTCCTCCGCCTACTCCCTGTCCCGCGATCTGCTCAAACGCATCGCCCCGGCTTGCCTGCGGATTGAGACCGTCGGCTCCGTCAAACGGGGCGACCCGAAGGCATGTGCCAATGGAGTACATGACATAGAATTTCTCATCATCCCCGATCCCGCTCGTATACCACCCGTGTTCGGTGCGGGAACAAACCAGCCAAAGAACAAACTCGAAAGGCTAATAGCCGATCTCAAAGCGGATGGAATAATCAGTGACCCGCAGTATGTACGCAAGGCTGAGGGTGAGAGGTATAAAAAGTATGCCATCGTGGGCCATGAGTATACAGACTCCGAGACAAAACTCCCTAAGGATTTCTGCGTTGAGTTCTGGATCGTCACGGCCTGCACCTGGGCCGTTCAGAATGTGATCCGAACGGGTCCGAGCGCCTTTTCCCAAAGGTTTGTAACCCCTGATAATCAGATGTGCTTTCATAAGCCAAGCGGCAAGACTTATAAGGGATTGCTGCCTGCATATTACGAGTACGTCAGGAATGAAGATCGGGACGCAGATTCAACACAAATCAGGGTGAGAAGCACAAAGGAACCGATTAAACTGAATGAGGAAAAGGACGCCATCAGGCTACTGGGGTTGAGGCCGGAGAGTGATTACTGGATACCAGCAGACGAAAGATATATGTATATTTGACAAAGTTGTATAAATTGCGATATAATGAGTTATACAAGTCGAGTAGTATAATTCTATGTTCTACCGCCCCTTGCTAAAGAAGGTTTCCAATGAATAAAATTTTATACAAAGCATTTGAGAAAGCAAAAAGTGAAGGTCGCGTTTGTCGTCGATGTGGCTGGATGATTACTAAGAAAAATTGGGCAAAGGGTTTTCTTCTTTGTGCGGGTTGCTGGAGCGCACTTCAAGGTGTAAATGTATCAAGTGGCTGGCATCAACCACAGCAAGAGAAAATAGATATAACTGGTGAGGCGTTATGATGTTTACTAAGCAATTTAATATATCTGTGCGTTGTGTTCGTTGTAATGCAAAGTTGGATTGTGCCTTACGCGAATCTGATGAGCATGATCTTGTCGTGTTAGTTGATCGCCATAATTGTCACGCGGTAGAACACAGCGTGCAGCCGACTCCTGAAAGCGGGCGCGAATTGCCCGTCGAGTCAAATGATAGCGAAGGTTCTGCGCCCGCAATCAGCGGCTAACGCAAACCGTTAGACCCCTTCGTGAGAATAGCAAAGGTATCATGCAAACAAACGTAATCCACACAGGCGATTCAGCCGAAGTCCTAAAGTCATTCCCCGATGGGTGTATTGATCTGTCTGTGCAATCCCCGCCTTATGATAGCCTGAGAGAATACAACGGCTTCAAGTTTGATTTTGAAACTATCGCAAGTCAGTTATATCGAGTTACTAAAAAAGGTGGCGTTTGCGTTTGGGTCGTAAGTGATGGCACGGTAAACGGTTCTGAAACAGGCACATCATTTAGACAAGCACTTTATTTCATGGAGTGTGGTTTCAATCTTCACGATACTATGATTTACGAAAAAGATAGTTTGAACATGCCACAATCAAACAGGTACTATCAGGTTTCAGAGTATATGTTTGTATTCAGCAAGGGAAGCCCTAAAACAGCAAATCTCTTGCAAGAGAAAACTATCCATCGTGGCAATAATCATTCGTCAACCACAAGGCAGGTAGATGGCACATTGAAAAATCATAAATACGAAACTGGAAAAGCCACAAGAAACAAAGGTAATGTTTGGCGTTTTGGCGCAGGGTATATGAAATCAACAACAGATAAGCAAGCCTTTGAGCATCCCGCCATGTTTCCAGAAGCACTTGCCAGGGATCATATAGAAACTTGGTCAAATGAAAATGATATTGTGCTTGACTGTTTCGCTGGCAGTGGCACTACTTTGAAAATGGCAAAGATGTTATCCCGTCAATACATTGGTATCGAGATAAGCCCTGAATATGTCACACTTGCAGAGAAGCGGTTACTTGCAACCAATGTACCACTCTTCGGGCAAGGGCGGGGTCTAACACTGCCTGCACCTGACGGGGGGGATTCTGCGCACTCCCAAGCATTATCCACGCCCGATATGTTTTCTGCTATCGAGCATGAGCCTACGCCCGCCCCCCGCAGGTAAGGCTTACCGTTATGCGCCTTCGGGCAAAGGAGTCAGTTATGGATACAGGTCAAGGAAGGTTTGAACAAATCAATGCCGCAACCGAAGAAGAACTCAAGCAGAAAATGCTTGAACTTGAAGGCAAATTCCCCGAGCATGGCGGCTGGTTTCGGGAAGGCGAAGTCATTGAAATTCGTGGCAGTAAATTTCGGGTGCAATCCGTGAAGCCCAATCAACTACGCCTGAAACTTTTGCAAAGGAAAGAAGCATGAGCAACACGCCCAATCGAATTGAAATTTACAACATCGAAGGAAAAGTCAAGCGGACGGCAAAAACTGTCGTGCTTGAAATCAATACAGGAAGCACAGTTTTAGAAATGCACTTTGGCGATCCAGTTCAATTGATGAATTTTTTTGTTCTGATGATTGAAGATATGGCGAAAGTGTTTCCTGAGTTTGAAGCGTCGAAACTCTGGAATGATGATAGTTTCAAATAGAGCGGCGCATAACACAGCGTGCAGGCGACAAGGGCGGGCGGTGGTTCTTTACTGCCAAAGTTAGGTGGCTTCTATGAGACACAGGTTATATCGTTGGTTTATGGAGTTTGCCCATCGTCACGGATGGCACAAAATGGATGAGTTTCATCCCGAAGGTGATACCTTGTTGTGGTGTCAATGGTGCGGGTTACGCGTGGTAACTGAGCGCCGCCTAACAAAAGATGCACCCGACTTGGGGTACGGTCCCGATAAATCAGCGTTACCCGTTATAAACCCCAAGCGGGTAATCTAAGCCGTTGGCTTGACTTCTTGCTTGCAAAGGATTTTTATGAAACATACACATTATTTTTTCCGAACGTGCCCCGCTTTTGTCATAGGTGATACATGGTCAACAATCCAAGAGGTTGTTGATTGCCCGCATTGTGATCCGCTTCATCGTGGCGCAAGCCAACAAAGCATGCAACCGGCCGCCTTTGGCGTAGGCTGGCGTGCGCGTCTCGGTAATTGGCTCATCCGCTTGGGTGAGAGTCTTATTCAAAACGGCGGCGGGTAGTGCCAACCGTTATGCCCATGAAAAAATCAGAAGCCCTCGCAAAACTAGATGACGCAATGAGACTTGAAAACAAGTCAATAGAAACGCGCAAGCAATACAAATATTGGGCGGAAACTTATTGCACGTTCATCGAACGCAGCACTATAAAAGATTTGCCGTCCAAACAGAAGTTTGACGAATTCATCCTGCGGATGGTCAGGAGAAACCCCCAGCCATCCCTCTCCAATCAGAAACAGGCATTTTTCGCGATCCTGTATTTCTACAAAAATGTATTAGGGTTGAAAATGGAGGGATTGAAACCTCCGAGTGGACACAGAAGCCAAAAGATATTCAACGTCCTCACCAGATCCCAAATTCAAACCCTGATCGACGCGCTCCCACGTGAGTATCAATTGATCGCCAAGCTCCTGTACGGCACCGGGATTAGGATTGACGAATGCCTGTCCCTGAGAATCAAGGACATAGATTTCGACCACGCCTCGATTTATGTTCAGGAAGGGAAGGGAGATAAGGCGCGCGCGGTGGACTTACCGGACGTGCTGATCAAGGACCTAAAAAGTCAGGTTGAACAAGCCCGCTCCCTGTATGAGTTCGACAAAAATAACAAACAAGGCGGCGTCTACCTGCCTCATGGATACGGCGCGAAACATCCCAAGGCGGCTCATTCCTTTGAGTGGTTTTGGCTTTTCCCCAATCCTAATCACGGACTCGATCCTGATAGCGGGAAACGGCAGCGCCATCATGTTTATATTTTCTCCATTCAAAAAGCATTCAAGGCTGCGAGAGAAAAAACCAAACTCCCGATCTACACGACTCCTCATATCCTGCGGCACTGCTACGCCACCCATTATTTGGAGAGAGTCCTCAAAGACCTGCCTCCAATCCCCAATATAGGGAAATTCGCGCGGGATCTCCTGCAAGAAAAGATGGGGCATGTCTCTGCGGAAACCACCGATATTTATATCCACCTAGCCATGCCGAAGCACACGACGATAGACCATTCGCCGTTGACGGAATTACTATCTGCTAAATCAAGGAGCAATACATGAGAAACAAAAACGATAGACCTCACAAATCCGAACTAATCCAAGTCGCAGAACATTTATAAACGCAATTCAAAGGAGAACAATATCATGAAAATCCAATTGAAGAAGAATGAAATTATCGTACTTCGTACAGCCAACTCACAACGGCAATCGCGAGGAGGTTTTCAATACCCCGAGCTTGGTCGCGTCATTGCACCTGATTGGGATAGTGAAGAAAAGTGTGGTGGTGGGCTACATGCCTTGCCCTGGGGAGTTGGAGATTACAGTTTATTAGATAAAGTAGAAGCACACTGGGAGCCGCTGGACAGCCTAATTTCCATGCCTGAGTATGGCCGGCTGGAACTCGCGAAGGAAGGATTTCCCGACATAGACCCGCGCGAGTTCATTGTAGCTCCGATAGCAGGGGAGGCCGGAAATACACGGCTCTTTCCAAATTACCCCCATGTTCGATATAATTATCATTATATTTAGACTGAAATAGAGGTAGAATGGACAGTAGGAAACCCCAAACCAGAATTGACCTCACGGACTACCGGGTATACATTGATGTTCTCTTAGAAAAGCTGAACTAGGGCGCGGTCTACAAGATGAGCATGGAAGATTTGATGAAATTATTGATCGAGAAGGCAATGCAAAACTACTGCCCCGATGTCGTGATAGTCCCTAATAGAAAGCGGTTTGAAACATGGAAGTTTTGATTATGAGAAAAACCATGTACATTCCGCTCATACACTAGTTAGACCGCTTCGTGATAGCTAAGAAAGGAATTGCAAAATGAATACATGGGCAGATTTACACGGCGAAGATGGCGACGTAATTCCACATAAGCCAAGTAAAGGCGCAAAGTGGTGTGATAATTGTCAATGTTGGGTTGAAAGTTTTGACGCGAAGCGATGGACGGGCGATGATAGACTGCATTGGCTTTGCCCTGGTTGTGATGTTGATCTTGTAGAGCCTGAAATAATGGAGTAGATATGCTAAAGGAAATATGGGAAGTACACGTAATAGGTACTAGAGATAATGATTTATTTGAGGCAATTATCACCGCAGAAGATTGCTCTAAACTAATTGCACAAGTTGCAAAAGTTGAAACTGCAAATGATATTGTTTCTTTGCACAACAATGAGCGCGGTCTAACACCGCGTGCAGTGGACGGTGCTGATAGTCTGCCTATCGGTGGCGCTTGAAGAAGTTAGTGAAGGCATAAAGTTAGTGGCGGATGTCCACCGCACCGCCACTAACGCAAACCGTTGGAAGGCTAAGAAATGTTGAACTCGGTCAAAAAAGCGCAGAGCATAGTAGGCTCAAATAATGATGGCGGTAGACCCGAAAACGATTTCTACCCAACCCCGCCAGCGGGAACACTTGGCTTATTGAAAGTTGAGTCTTTCGTTGGTAATCTTTGGGAGCCTGCCTGCGGTGATGGTTCGATGAGTAAGGTTCTGGAATCCGAAGGCTATCAGGTTGTAAGCACGGATCTTCAACCACGCGGTTATGGCACGCAAGGCGATTTCTTTTTTTATAGTTCGCTTCTTGCGCCGAACATTGTCACTAATCCGCCGTTCAGGTTGGCTCAAGAGTTTGCTGATCGCGCGCTTGCTCTTGGATGTGGAAAACTTGCACTACTTTGTAAACTCGCATTTCTCGAAGGTCAAGAACGCGGTAACTGGTTTCCAAGAACGCCATTGAAAAACGTCTATGTATTCAGCGAGCGATTGACAATGACGCGCAACGGTGAACCGCAAACAGGCGGGGGAATGATTGCCTTCGCTTGGTTCGTTTGGGAACGCGGTTATTCTGGTAAGCCTATGATTGGTTGGCTATGAGTCGCTACGCCTTCCAACAAAGCGTGAACCCGACGTGTGCAACGTCACGGTTGGCATAGGTATCGGTGAATAAATTTATGGTCTTGTGTTCTCGCACACGCGGGTAACGCAAACCGTTAGAAGGCTCAAATGGCAGAATATTGTGAATGGCATCATGAAGATGAAGACAACAATTCGTGGGAAACCGAATGTAAAAACATTTGGGAGTTGAATGAAGGAAACCCGATTGAGAACAGCATGAACTATTGTCCGTTCTGTGGTCGCCTTCTAACACTGCGTGCACCAGACCCGCTTTCAGCGGATGAAGCGGACGCAGAATCTACAGAACCAGCGGGCTGGTAACGCAAACCGTTGGAGCGACAATGATAAAAAGTAGAAAAGAAAAACAACTCGAATTAACAAGAAGCAGAATCAAACGGCTTAACGAGATTGCAATTGAGCACGGCTGGGCGAATTGGTCTGCTTATGAAACTTCTGTATTAAATGGTCTGTGCGCTCCAACAGAGCGTGCAGCGGACGGCTTACAGGCTCATGCGAGCCTATGTAATGTTCACATTGGTAAATCCTGCAATTGCGGTGAAGGTTGGAAACGCCGCCGCTAACGCAAACCGTTAGGCATCTAAGAAATGTTGAATTTACAGCCCATAACATACCCCGAAGCGTGCAAGTTTATTGAGCTCGTGCATCGCCACCACTTACCGCCGCAAGGCTGGAAGTTTGGTATTGCCGTGAATGATGGTGAAAAAGTTGTAGGCGTAATCACGGTAGGGCGTCCCGTTGCTCGAATGTTGGATGATGGATGGACGCTCGAAGTCACACGCTGCGCAACCGATGGCACAAAGAACGCGCCGTCAATGCTCTACGGAGCTGCAAGCCGCGCCGCCTTTGCTCTTGGCTATAAGCGAGTGATTACCTACACTTTGCAATCAGAGCCAGGCACATCACTTGTATCTGCAAACTGGAGAAGTTTAGGCGAAGCGGGCGGCGGAAGTTGGAATAGAACAGCTCGTCCGCGAGTAGACACACACCCAATTGAGCAAAAGACTTTATGGGAAGTAGTCTCTACGATGCCTAACAAATGCGTGAACCCGACAAAAACTACTGGTCGGTAAAATTATCAGGTTCGGCGTTCCCCGTTTTTGCGGGTTACGCAAACCGTTATAACCCATGAACACAAAGCAAATCATAACCGCATACATCCACGCTCTTGAATACAGGCCGGCTACAACGCGCAAGACATACACCCAGGGACTCAAGGTATATATCAAAACGGTGGGAGTTGATGCGCCTATCAATTTACAAACTTACATAAAATTTCTAAAATCCCTATCCCCCTACCCCGCCAGCACCCAACATGTCTACCACAATGCCGCCCTTGGGCTCTATAAATTCTACTGCCTTGAATACGACGAAACCGTAAACCTGATCGCCATGAAAGAGGCGGTTAAGGTTTACCTGAAAAAAGGCTCCAGCAAACTTCACTTTGACCGAGACAATGTAAGCGTCCTGGTGGAATATGCCGAGAGCATGAAATACTCAAGCGATGATCCTGACACGGAACTGCGTAACCTGCGCGACAAAGCATTTATCCTGCTATGTGTCGATTCGGGACTTCGGATCTCCGAGGCGTGCGCCCTGAAGCGCGGGCAAGTTCCGTGGGAAAAGAAATATATCTATATCATCGGCAAGGGAGCGAAAGAGGAGAGAATAAGATTTTCAGACCGCGCCTTGCGTGCCATAAAGCAATATCTCCACAAGCGGGCGGCCATGGATGGAGCCACAGGACAGCCGCTGGACTCCATGCCACTCTTCGCCCGCCATGATCGAGGCGGGGGGCGAAGAGTCAAACCTGTTCACTCAGGCGGCATGTGGTCGGCCTTTGTAGGTCACATGCGCAAGGCCGGTATTGAGAAGGGAGCGATTTCCCCCCATAAGTTGAGACACGAGGCTATTACCCATATGTTTGAGACATCCAACAACATCAAGACTACGATGGAATTCTCAAGGCACTCTCGAATGGATACAGTAAATAAATACACCCACCTGGTCGATCGTGTTGTGGATGATGCCTATGAAAAGGCATTCAATAAAAGGTAAAAATGAAGGAGAATAACATGCTACTGGCCGGAGAACTTCAAGCAATAAAAAATGTTATCAGTTACGCCAGGATCTACGGCTTCGGCAGCCTAATCGCCCACCTGCGCCGGGCTTGGGCCCTGGATCTGATGAAACACAACCCGTCGCTTACCTATCAAGAGGCGACCATGGCTACCGATGTGGATCCATATGCCGAGCACATCGAGATCGATCTGGATCTGTAAACTATAGGTGACTACATGCGATTCAAACTGATTGAGAATGACCCTGAATTTCCGAATGACGGCGAAACCTGCTGGTATTGGGATCTCGCCCGAATCACTCCCCACCTGGCCGGCGACGGCCTGCAGGATTATGTAGCCGTCCAATGCTATTGCAACAGGGACCCGAATAACTATATCCGGACCACCGAAAAGATGGCGCTGCTTTATACCGATCAAGCCGAGTATTATGCGGTGTGCCAATCTTGCGCGAGAAAATATCACCATCTGCAATGGTCCGGATCCACGTTCAACCGTGATTGGCGAGAGAGGTCCCACGAATATCTCAAGTATCACGAAAAAGAAAAAGGCTGGTGCGAATTCTGCGATCCCATCTTCGGCAATGGCGGGTGGAGATCGTAA
>Ga0208957_1000280_pt1 | contig 44724 bp, 41 predicted proteins | sample RifOxyA1_FD_184029 | JGI IMG/M metagenome (GOLD analysis project Ga0208957, IMG submission 184029) | Groundwater microbial communities from Rifle, Colorado - Rifle Oxygen_injection A1 (SPAdes) | ecosystem: Environmental > Aquatic > Deep subsurface > Groundwater | place: Rifle, Colorado, United... | reverse complement strand
ACGGCCGATTTGGCCTTGGGCTTGACGGGCGGCGCGGGTTTGGGGGCCTCGACCGGGACCAGATGCGGGGGTAGCTTGTCCCCGGGCTTCACTTCGATATTGTAGATCCCGTGGTACTTGATGTCGTTCGTCCGGAACTCGCGGCCCTGGTAAAAACAGTCAGCGATGCAGCGTACTTTCATGAGTTTCCTCGCGGGAGGGCAGCCACCAGGAGGCCTTTACAACCCCCTGGTGGCAGATCCTCACATGTCGTTGGTGTCGATGCCCTTCACGATCTGGGCGTCAACCGTGCCGGCGGTCAGCGTGGCGCTCGAGACGAACTGGAGAGCGACATACTGAAGCAAGCCGCGGGGGATGCGGAGCTTGTAGGACTTGCCCGCCACGTTAGTGGTGTGGGCAACCGCGCCGGTCTCCCACAGCACCGTGCCCACGCCGGCCGTGATCGTCGCTGTGTGGGTGCGAAGCTGGGTGTTGATGGTGCCGGAACCGGCCGGAGCCGTGGTGAAGGTGACGACGAGGAACAGCTCGTCGTGAGCGTCGCCGGCCTTGAGCAGGTCGAGAACGGTGGACATGGCGTTGGTGGCGCCGCTGTCGGTCGGGAGGGCCTGGGCATTGCACAGGATCAGACTTTTATCGAGAATCATGGGGTGTTCACTCCTTATGATGTTTCACTGGCGGAGCCCCCAGGGCGCGAAACCCCGGGGGCGGAAGGTGCCTTAGGCCGCGGCGAAGGTGCCGGTGACCGCGGACTCGGTGTTGAGAAGCTGATCGCACCGGCGAATCGGCACACCGTTGAAGCTCAGGACCGGAGAACCCGGGTTCTTGAGTTCACTGTAGGTCAGGTGCAGATTGGTGCGTTCGAGCATCTGAAGCTCGAGGGCGGTGCGGACCAGGCTGTTGCAGTAGAACACCGGGCGGCCCATGCCGGGGACGAGCGGGCGGGCGAGAGCCTTGATCATCAGCTTGACCAGGTCGGCGGCGCCGGTTCCGGACTGGAGGTTGGCGGTGTCGATGTTGGCGATGCGGACGATGTAGCGCCAGTTCCGGACGGTCAGGCCCGTGTCCCACTTGTAATGGGTCCGGTAGCCGACGTACTTCCCCGGGGGCGTGTTGTCGTCGTAGAGGACCTGCTCGCCCATGTCCTTCATCGAGAAGCCGGCTTTCGAGCCCTTCGGGAAAATCCCGTGGCAGGTGTTCGGGCCCCAGAAGATGAGCCAGATGGACGTATTCACGCTGCCCGTGCCGCCACCGTCGAGGATGTTGTAGCCGGACGACTGCGGGGTGCCGTTCGTGACGGTCGCATCGGGGGTATTGAAGCGGGGCGTCAGACCGACGAACTTTTCGGGGTCGACCGCGGTGTTCCCGTAGAACAGAGTGGCGGCCATGGTCTGGTTCATCGCCTCGAGGAACGCCATGTCTTCCGACAGACGGAAGGCGGCGGTGTTGCCGTTGAGGTCGGCGAGAGCCTTGTCGACCTCGGAGAAGGCCTCAAGCATGCCGCACGTATCGGTGACCTGGCGGGTCGTGGACTTCGAGGGCTGGACGCCGTAGTTCAGGAGGCGCCAGGTGGCCGAGGGAAGGCCGGTGCGGATCGTGGTCTTGTGGCCGGTCGGCAGGTTGCCTTCGACGAACGTCATGTCCTGGAGGATCTCGTTGGACTGCGCCATCAGTTCGATGATGGTGGCAATGCTGCCATCGCAGTCTTCGCGGCGGGCGAAGTCGAGAAGGGTCGGATTGTTGGGCATCGTCATGGAACGAACTCCTTATTTTTTCGTGAGATTGGGATAGAGAACCTGTTCCGGCGGAAGAGAAGCCGGTTTGGTTGTCTCGGTGCCGGTATGAATGGTGTGCTCGGCAAAGATCTTCCCCACCTTCGCGAAGGTGTGGATGATGGCCGGGTGATCGCCCAGCCATGTCCCCATGATGAGCTTCATGGCTTCCGGAGTCGCGACAGCCGAAAGACCACGTTTCGCCATGGAGAGCGTCTCGCCGTGCTTCGGATCTTTCTGGAACTCGGCAACCCACTCTTTACGCTGGGTGTCGAGGGAAGCGATTTGAGCCTGTTCGAGGCCTGCGACATGCTTGGCATACAGGTCCACGAACTTCTGGGCATTCTCGTTCGAGAGCCCCATCTCCCGGGCGAGCGGCTCGAACCCCTCGAGGATCTTCGTGTCCGGGGAGACGCCTTCCGGCATCTTGAGATCGTATTTCTCCGGAACCGAAGGCGCCTCGGAAGAGAGAAGACTTTTGCCCTCCGGGGCCGGCGGAGCGGCCGGGGTGGTGGGCTCGGTCGTCGCGGCCGGGGTGGTGGGCTCGGTCGTCGCGGCCGGGGCCGCGGGTGTAGCCGGGGTGGTGGGCGCCGCGGGTGTAGCCGGGGTGGTGGGCGCCGCGGGTGCAGCCGGTGTCGTTGCGGCCGGGGCGGGAGTCGTGTTATTCGTGCCCGCCGGCGTCATCGGTACCGTCATTGGTGGCCTCCTGGTTTTCGTTCTTCAAAAGATTTTCCTGCTGCGCCTGCCAGAACAGTTCGGGGCAGGCCTGCATGATGTCCTGATAATAGGGTAACACAAATTCTCGACGACCCTCAAGGTAGAACGTCTGCGAATTTCCGGTGAAGCACGATCGGAAGATGTTGGCGTCAGCCAGCATCCGCCATATCAGGCGTCGGCCGGCGGCATCTCGCATCACATGAACGATGTCGTCGAGTTCCTGAGCCCGACGAGCCTTCTCTTCCGGGGTGACCTCGTTTGCCTTTCGACGAGCCATTACAGCATGCCTCCCATACCAGGAGTTCCGCCCGGGGGTGTGCCGGGCATGCCGGTCGGGTTACCGCCCATCAGCTGGGTAAGGGCGTTATTGGTGCCGGTGTCGGCGTTGGCGAGGTTCTGCGTGGACTTCGTTATCGACTCGATCGCGGCCAGGTTCTGTTGTTTCTGCTGCGCCGCGGCCCGGTCGTCCCGAATCTTCTGAACGTCTTCCTCCGGCCGGAGGAGTTTCGGCGAGACGCCGACCGCATCGGCATAGAGTTCCACAGCCTCATCGGTGTCGATCTTGTCAAGGGCGTCAGGGGCGGCCGCCACCAGGTTCCCCACGAAAGCCATGGTCTGTTGGAGTGATGTGACATTGATCATTTTCTGCGCCTGCGCCAGGACCGAGATGAACTCGACGCGGAGGGACTCACCCTGTATTTCCTCGGGCGGTTCCGGAATCAGGCCGCCACGCCACATGATCGCGAACGTCCGATCGATCAGCGGGGTCAGAGCCTCCGAGTGAACACGCTCGAGAACCGGCCCCATCATGAGCAGTTTCTCCTCGTGCCGCTCGAGAACCTCGGTCGCGGTCATCTGCGACGGGACTGGAGCGCCCGACAGCATCATGAACAGGTCATAGAACAAGCCCCGCTGGATGCGTTGCTCGACGCGCATGATCTTCTGCTCGGCGGCCGGGAGGTCCGGCCGAATCTCGTAGAGGGGGCGAATCCCGACGCCCGTACCGGTTGAGTCGGCGTGGGTGAGGCCGCCGGGCATGGTGTTGATCAGCGAGCCCTTGAGGTTCCCCGGGGCGGTGACCGGCGGGTCGATGACCTTGTCGAGGGCGACCAGGCTTTTCCGCTCGAGCTTGTGGAGCATCTTGCAATCGGGGAGCACCTTCATCCCGGGCGCATAGCCCCAGACGTTCGACCCGGCGACATCCCATCTCGGGGCGATGATCGGAAATTCCTGGTATCCCCCGACGTCGAGGAACTTGTTTCCCTCGAGCCCATACTCGAAATAGATCGACCGCCAAGAGAAATCTCGTGGCAGTTCGAGCTTCATCCGGTCGTCGTTCGGCTCGACGAGGTGGCAGACGGCGACGGGCTTCTCGAGGTTGCCGTTCTCGAACAGGCGCTGCACGGTCGTGGAGCAATTGCCAATCCCGAATTTGTTGACGACCTGGCCGACCGTCATCCACACCTCGCGGTAGAACGTGTCCACCACGCCGCGGTGATCGGCACCAATCCAGTACTCGCCGATCTCGAAGGACTTCGCCCGGATGACGGTGTAGAAGTCTTCCTCGAGGGCGACCGCCGCAGTTCCGAAACCGCCCAGCTGGTTATACATGGCATGCAGGGCATTGTAGATGTTCGACCGGGCGAAGACCTGCATGATGCGCCGCTCCACCTCCCACAACCACACCTTGACCTGGTAATCGTCGGCCAGGTCGGCGTCGGGAATCGTCAGGCGGAACCACGGGCGGGCGGGCGACGTAAGCCCGGAATGCATGCCCGCGGCAAGAACCTCGTGCGCGTCTTCCGGCACACTGTTGAAAATCGAACCGTGCTTCTTCGCCCCGTCGTTGACCTCGGTCTCGCTGGGCTTCGACCACAGGCCCTTCCCCCGCCAGGGCAGTTGAAACTCAACAATCTCGCGCCAATGAGCCTCGAACCGGTTCCGCTGGAGCTTCATCTCAGCGGTCCGTTGTCGGATCTGTTTTGCCATGTCCTGGCGCTCAGATTCAGAGTATCTCGGTTGCATGTCGGCCGGTGCGGCCTGGTTGATCATCGTTTCCATGCTACTGCCCCAAGAGGGTTTTGCCGCCGGTGGCGGCCGGACCAGGGATGCCGAGACCGCCCGTCTTGAGCGTTCCGCCCATCCCGGCAAGAGCCGCGGCCTTCTGCTTGGCCTGACGCCGCGCCGCTTGTGATTGCGCGTCTACGTCCTTCAGGGGCTCGGTTGTCATGAGAGACGCGGGGGAGGGCGTCGGGGCGGGCGCCACGACCCGGGAGTTCGCCTCGTTCATGGCGTTCTGCATGCCCTTCTGGGCTTGATCGTACTGGTGCTTCACAACACCAAGGCCGATTGCCCCGATCACAATGGGAACCAAAGCGGGTCCGCACATATCATCACCTCAACGCATCATATTCGGAGTTGGACCGCAGCGGAGGGGCCGCCACGCCCGGGTATACCTCTGCTTCGGCCTCGGACGGGAATACAATCCCCATCTCGGGATCGCAGACCCTACACGCACAGTCTATCACGTCGTCGTGGACCGCGACAGGGAACGCCAGAAGTTCGTCCTGGAGGAACACCTTCACCAGGTCATATGGCATCCCCTGATAGTCGAGCTTCAGAAGCTGGTAGGGCAGGAAGAACCGGCCCTGCTCGAAGATCGGGACAAGCCGTTGAATCCGGTCGAACTTCGACGCGGCTCCGCCCAGCTCCCGGATCTCGAAATGGTAGGACTCGGCGTCCATCTTTTCCCGGATGTGCGGGATGTCGGCCTGGAGCCCGTATTGCTCATACCCGACCACGATCGGCCGGTATTTACGGACCAGGTGGAAAAGCGCCTTCGTCCGCTCCGCCAGATTCAGCCGATCCCGAATCCCGTCGATCAGGTAATACCGTTGATCGGGGGCGGTCGCGATCACCAGCATCGCGGTGTAATCTGATCTCTTCCGCTTCGTGTTTGCCGGATCGACGATGACGTAATAGTTCCAGCCCAGACGGGGTGAGATGATCGCCTGGCGAATCCAGTCCTGCTTGAATCCCATGGCGACGTCCGCCACCGGGTTCTGGAGCATCTGACACCCGAACACGTACGGGCCCATCTCGCGGCGTTTCTTGTTCAGACTCTCGCGGTCGAGGAGGACGGGGTCCCCCTCGAACTTCCCGGTCACGGTCGCCGGATACAGGCGCGGCGGAATTCCCCGCTCCATCATGTCTTTGTATGCGTCGCCGAAGTGATACCGGGTGCCGATGGTCCGGGTCGTGCCGCCGCGGGCGCCCAGGTTGAGGGAGAGCGCCCAGGCCTCGGTGGTCTTGGCGCACATCTCGGGGCTCGTGACGCTCTCTCGGGTCACGACGTCATCGTAGATGAGCTTGGTGAAATGCTTCGAGGTGGGTTGTCCATCGACCAGACCCCACGCCTCGACCGTCGCCTCCTTGGGGTTGCTGCTCCGCTTCACGATGATGCCATCGTCGAGCGACCACTGGATCGACTCCTTCTGCGGGTTGGCGAAGAGGATCTCGGGGAACAGGGATTTCAGGAACTCGTTCTCCTCGAGTTCGCGCTTGATCTGCTTGAGGAAGGCCTTCGCAATCGGCCTGGTGTGGGAGAAGATCCCGATCGTGACCTCGGGGTCGATCAGGATGTCTTGAATGGTGCGTCCGTAGGTGATGATCGTGGACTTGTAATGCTCGCGGGCCCAGAGATCGAGGTGCCCATCCGGCGAAGCCTGGACCTCGTTGCACCTGTCATAGACCCAGGGATGGTCCATGTCTTTCCGCTTGCACCCGATGTAAAGCAGGAAGAACAGGTCACGACGGCAAAGCGCCCGCATCGCCTCGTGGTCATTGTCCTCCAGCACCTGGAGATACAGGATCTTCGCCTGCTCGAGCGTGAGACCAATCATTCGAGCCAGTCCGCTTTCCGAAGGATCTCGAGGCGCTCATCGAGCCCGCGGACCACCGACACCTGGAGGGGGCCGGTGGTCTCGACCACGGTCTTTTCGACGAAGTCCATATGCGCCCGCCCCAGAAGCTCGGAGGCCTTGAGGCGGTCCTTGGTGAACTGCTTCTTGTCACGCATGATCGAGGTCCACATCGAAAGGCGTTCGAGGCGGGAAGCCACCACACGCCCATGGCGCCGGCTCCGTTCCTCCCGCACCTTGTCATACAGGCAGGCGCGGACATGGGCGTATTTCGGATCACTCATGAGCGCCTGACAATACCCGGGCGCCAGGCCGGTGATCTTGGCCGTCTCGGTCACGCACCCGGTGAACCCATCGACGAAAGCCGCCTGCGAGGGCGTCAGCCCACGGGCGTCCCGCTCAACCATCATTGCCATCGCTTACGAACCTCCGGGTGAAACAGCAACCACGTTCGGCGTGGCGGCCGGCGTCTGCCGCTGGAAGTGCTGCAACGTGCCCAACAGGGCCGCCACCGCCATAATGAGCGCAATCAGGGCGGTCAGCAGTCGGGGCCCGTCGTCCGCATGACGCGGAGACGGTAAGGGCCCCGGCGCATGAGCCGGAACCCCCGACGACACCGACACAACATTTCCGCCGCTCGGCGGCCGCACCGAATAGTCGATCCTCATTTCCATACGGGAGGTGCGGTCAGCAATCTCGTCTATCCGCCCTCGGATGTAGCCGATGCTTTCCATGATTTCCCCGTGCGCCTGGCAAGGTTTGTCACCCATGTTTTGACTTTGCTCCTCCGCTGGTGGCATGAAATCACCCCCGTTCACTCTAACGATATCCGGTTTACTCGAGCCAGTCAACCGTTGGCGCAGGCATGCCGAGAGCCCAGGCGAGTATCCCAAGGGCGTCCGCTGTCCTGAGGGAGACCTTGCATTGGGGAAACATCCTCGAGACCTTCTCGAGGATCGCCCGCTTTCGAGCCAGCTTCTGCGGGGCCGCCATCCCGGTCGGAAGGGGGCGGAACATCTTCATCCACACCACTGGCGCCACAGGTTTGCGGACCGGAATCCCCAGGCAGTAGAGGACCGCTTCGAGGTTTCCGACGTGGCGGCCGAATTTGACCGAGGCCGACGCCCGGTTGCCAGGAAAGTGAGCCCCTACCTGTTCGATGTAGCACTCCAGGCCTAGATTTTCCATGAGGATGGACTTGAACAGGGCGTGTATCGCGGTCATACCTGGCGGCATGGTGATCGCTCGAATAACCCCATTCGGTTGCCGCCATGCAATTCCGCCGGAGGCGCCCGGATCGATTGCCATTATCGGTTGTCGAGTTTCATTTTTCGATGCATTTTTCATTTTTTGGCCTTTCTCTCTGAGGGAGAAGGGTAGAGTGTCGATGATTCGTGCGATGCGAGGTTGGGGGTGACTCCTATAGTCACACCCCCACCTCTCGCAGTCGCGAATCGGTCACGGGGCGATCGCTCACAAAACTACCTCGCAGACACCTCTCACCACGTAGATACGCTTCCGATGCGGTTCTGCGAGAACTGGATACTATCCTCGCAGACACCTCTCACCACGTTCAAAAACTGTCCATTTTTGACGCGAATATTCACCTCGCAGGCACCTCGCGCTACGTAGATCCGCATCACCAGCGGGTTTGCGTTTTCTTGGATACTATCCTCGCATCTCCTGTTGTGATGCCCGTTTGCCTTGGTTTTTTCGCCTTTTGTTCGCCAACGAAGTGATGCGGGTTTGCGGGGCGTTTTTTCGGTATTTTCTAGCCTCATAGTATTCACGTTTGGATACTTTCAAACGCCCGGAAAGAGACTTTTTGTCACTTCGAGTATCGTTTTTCCGAGTTCCTCTGGTGTGCTGCAGTTATCCACCCGGGGAAACCGAAACCCCGACATTTCGATCGCCCGGAATGACGACGCCTCCTCGGTATTCGCCGGCCCATACCCCGGTCGGACGATGCGATACACGACACCCCCGTTTTCGATGATCCACTGGACCTCGTTGAGATACCGAACGTCAGTGATGACGATCCTCGGATCTTCCTTCCCGGCCGACCACCGTTCGATCTCCGCGGCCAGGCGCTTGATCCAGATCATCGGATCGAACGCCCGGGCGGTGGCACCCCAGGAGACCAGGAAGGGCCGCGCCTTACGTTTCTGCTCCAGGTCACGAAGATCGCAACCGACCATGTTGAGTAATGGGTATATGTCCTGTTTCAGGGCATCGGCGAACGCGAAGCGTTTCCACCCTGGCATGCCGGCCGCAGCAGTGTCCTTTCCCACGCCAGCGAAGCCCATCAGGCCGATCATCTTCACTCCATCCATGACTTCTCTTCTCCTTCCTCTTCCCGCTCGATGATTTCATCATCGGAGGGTTCTTTCGGCTTCGTGTATTTGTTGTCCCCGGCGCCCACCAGACCATTCCCGCGAGACTTCCCGGTACGGTTGTGGATTGCGCCTTCTTTGATGAGAGCCAGAACGGCATCGCGGATGTCGGCTTCGGAGGCGCCCTCCCCGTGGGTGCCGAAAATGCAGGCATTCCCGATATACCGCGGTGACGTCTTGTGGAACGACCACAGATTGCCAGTCTCTTCGCCCTCGCGGATCGCCTCGAGGATCTCGGTGGCGATTATGCTCCGGAGTTCCGTTTGCCGGACCGGGACGTAGATGCCCCGATCGTATTGCAGGAGTATCTCCCCGCCCGCGGCCGAGTAGTTCGCCTTCTCGTTCGAGAGCACCCGATACGAGGTTTTCTTCTTGGGGTCGTGATATTTCAGGAAAAGGCGGTTGCGGACCGCGTTATTCCACGCCGTGGACCCGGAAAATGTAGATCCTACCGCCTTACTGGGGTGAGACAGGATGACGATCGTGGCGTTGTGACGTTGGCCGAGGCTGTTGAGCCCCACCTTGACGAACGCGTTGACCTCCTGACGGTTGTTCTCGTCGCCGGCAAACATGTCGGCCGCGGTGTCGAGCACAAGCAACTTGGGTTCGTCGCCCATTTCCTCGAGAGCCTTGTCGAGGACCGCATAGAAAGGCCCGGGCCGGACCTGGCCGCCTTCTCCGATCGCGAGGACTGAGGCCTTGCCCACCCGGCACATCGACCAGAAGGGCCGATCCTGAGAGGCCTGGAACGGGTCGTGTTGCCGGCAGGCATAGAGGCGCCGGTCGATTTCGTCGTCGTCATCCTCGCAGGACACGTTCAGCACCGGCATCTGCCTCGTTTCCATCCCGAGCCACAACTGCCCCGCGGCCACCGCATAGCCCAGCTGGAGGGCGAGTTGCGATTTCCCGGTACCGCCATCGCCCGCGAACAACGTCGGACAGGTTCCACCCATGGGAATCCACCCGTCAACAATCCAATGGCGTTCCGGGTATGCCAGACCGATGTCGCGATACGGGCGCGTGATGGCCTCGAGTTTGACTTCCTCGAACATCCCGGCCGCCTCTTTGTTCTGCCCGTCTTGTGATGCGTTTCCGGCGCGGTCACGGGAATACCGGTACGCGTTCTGGACTTTCAGATACAACTCTTCCGGGCCCCATGGCGGGGAGCATCGGGGATTCCAGTGATGCATCATCATCCCGTGGCAGGTCTCTTCTGATACACCGAAATCCCGCACCCGGCATGCGGTCGCAAAGGTGACGTGATCTCCCGATGAGCCCTCGATCGCTGGCGGAGCGGTGTCGAGCCATGCCGCGGCCCGGGCGATATTCTCAGGGAGGTCGAGTTCGGTGATCGGGGCTCGCTCGAGTTTCTTCTCGCCGGCCGTCGCCTGAGCGAAACGCGTCAACCACTCCGGCGCCTCGAGGATGGGAAGGTCCGGAGAATCGCATTGATACTCCTTCTCTCCGATCTTCGAGAACGGTGCGACGACGTAGCCGCCCACCGATCGGAGGTCGCACCCTTTCACAAAGCCAGCGCGGTTTCCGCCTGATCCCTTGAAGAAACAATGCGAGCCCCCGGTGGGGGTCGTCACCTGGAGGGTATATGGAAGTTCTTCCTTGTTGTCCTCGAGCCACTTCCGGAGATGTGACCACCCGTCCTTGTCGGTCTTGACATCGACGTCGAGGACGATGAGTCCGGACTTTCCCGTCGCGATTCCCCAATTCGCGCCCGGGAATTGTTCGGCCCACTTCCTGATCTGTTCTTCATCCGTTGTCGCTTTCTCCTGCCACCCGGTGATGAGCGGCTTTTTCCGGCCCGGTTCCACCGGGAATACGCACAGTTGATGCTTCCGCACCATGTGCAGCAATCGATTATCCATGTGCAACCCTTTCCTTGTTCAGTCGAAATCGAACCGAAGCTGACCCGTGAGAAATAGATGAGCTTCTGCCTGGCGTCGGCGGGTGAGCCCCGGCAGCACCGTCAGGGTTCCCCTCACTTTCGCTTTGTTCCACCGGATGAACTCGGCCGACGCCTCGAAGATCGCACCGGCGCGAATTTTTTTGAGGAGGGTGGACTTGAGAAAACTCCCAAGACCGAGATTGTATACCCATGAAACGAGGGCGTCGAACTGGTCCTGGTTGATGAGACCGTTCGGGATGACGAGATCTACACGTTTCGCGATCGCGTCCAGGTCTTTCGTCAGGATCTCGGCCGCCTTCTTGGGGGTGATCACGGTCTTCCCGACGACGATCTTCTGCCCGTCGACATATCCGGTCGTCCCGTAGCCGATCGTCGGCTTCCCGGCGGGGCAGAAGTAGGCTTCAGAGTAGAAACCCTCGAAATGTTTCACGAGGTCGACGCATTTCTGTGAGATCTTCATGCCTGCTGATACTCCTTGAAAAGAGGGTTGCTGGTCAGGTCGGGGTTGATCCAGTCGAATATCGTGGTCTCGAGCCCGTGGAACCTGGCGGCACGCACGAGCTTTTCGGCCAGGTCGGCGCGGATCGAACGCCGACCGTGAAGCGCATTGGAGATGAACTGCTTCGAGATGCCAGCGGTGCGGGCGATGCTGGCGAGAGAACCGTGAGGGAATGACATCGGGGTGGACCTCCTTGTATTTGGATACTTTGACAATATACGTATTTGGATACTTTGGCAAGACATATCTTCTTCGCCTGTGTTGATGCAGGTTTGAAAAAGTTGTTGACAATGTATCCAAATTAGGATACTTTGATTCTAGGCCGGAACGAAAATACTCGGCGGGGCTGATGGAGGAGGAGAAGCGATGAAAACCCGACATTTCGCAAGGCTGTTTGAGTTCGACCTCGAAGGTGAGAAGGCGCAGTTCCTCATATACGCCGAACCGGACGGGGAGGAAACCATCATTCACCAGATCGTGAACTTCGACGACGCCCAGGTTGACGCCAAAATGACTTCGAGCGCAGATCCAGACGAGATCGAGAAAAAGGTTTCTACAATAACGGAACAGATGGCAGAACAGGTGTTCCGAGGCATTATAAGAATGGTCGGGGGGCAATGAAATGAGCGCAACGAATAACCTGTTGGCATCTGCGATTGTGGTGAACGCAGAGATCGAGATACAGGAACTACGGGCCGAGGTCGAGCGGCTGAGGAAGGCGCTGGAGTTAGCAATAGAGGCATTGCAGATGGGTATGCAAATCGGAGATCAATGCAGCCGTGGTTTTATTGGAAAGTTTCAGTTCAAGGCCCGTGCCGCTCTCGGCGAGGCCGGGAAGGAGAAAAAATGACCCCCAAAAAACGATGTTTATTCGCCAAGTTCGACGTTCGAACATGTTTTTACCTGATCAGCAGGGCTGCAAATCCCAAGGATAACGGGGCATGCAAATACGGCAAGGAGTGTAAATATCAAGTAGCTCTCGTCGAAGCCGGGAAGGAGAAAAGCAAATGATCTCTCCTCGCAGCGGACACTTTGATCCGCTAGGAGGCTTGCCGATTTGGTTCTCTCTCCTGCTCAAACTGCTGTTTTGGCCGATCATTTTCGTGCCAAATTATCATTGGTGGTGGGCGGCTATTTTGGCATGGTGGACCGTGCTGATTGTTTGTGTGGCCGTTGCTATACATAAATTACTGGAGAAAAGCAAATGACGAATGAAGAGTTGATCGAGTGCATCAAGGCCGAATCTGAAGGGAAGAAGATCGAGTGCAGACGGTGGGATCTCCTAGCGTGGGAACCCAAAGACCATACCGTTTGGAATACTATGATATTCGAATACCGCATCGCCCCCGAGCCTCCGAAGCGCGAAGGCAAGTGGGTGCGGAAGGAGATCGTGAAGGATAACGGCAACTTTTATTGCTGCAAAGAATTTGGGCTGTTCATCGACCGACTTCCGCGCATCCCCGGCTTCGGCTGGATCGAGTATCGCGATCCGAGACATCCTGAAAGTGAAAATGTCTCAAGCATGGTCCAACCATATTTTAATGAAAAAGGTGACTGGACACAATCCATTTGGCCTGGGGAGGATCGGGATGCTTATCGCCCCGGCATCCCGGTGGCCGCGTGGTTCTGGGAGGAGGAATGAAGCTATACCCATTCCAAGAAGAAGGCGTCGAATGGTTGAAGAACCATTTCCGCGCCATCCTGGCCGACGAAATGGGCCTGGGGAAGACGTGTCAGACAGTCGGTCTTATCAACGCATGCCCCGGAATCCGGAACGTCCTGATCGTCTGCCCTGCGTCCCTCAAGTTAAACTGGGTGGGGGAACTTAAGGCCTGGCTCGAGAAGCCAACTACCATCACTTACGTCGAGGGCCGATCGTTCGATATCAGCCGTTGTGGGCGCATCGTCGTCATCAACTATGATATTCTCGTCGATCACATCGACGCCCTGGCCCAACGAAAATGGGATCTCGTCGTCTGCGATGAAGCGCACATGCTGAAAAACCATGAAGCCAAACGGGCGAAGGCGTTCTTCTCGAGCCTGATCGGAGCGAACCGTCTCCTGTTCCTGACCGGAAGTCCCATCATGAACCGGCCCGCGGAATTGTGGCCCTTGCTCCGAGCCATCAGCGAAAAGACCGCCGGCTCATACATCGATTTCACCACCCGGTATTGTGGCGGCCACGAGGAAGACGGCCGCGGGTGGGTGGCGGTCGGCGCCGATAACCTCGAGGAACTCAATGCGAAGCTGGCGCCCGTCATGCTGCGCCGCTTGAAAAAGGATGTCCTGAAAGATCTCCCCTCGAAGTCCCGCCAGGTCATCGAGATCGGAGAAGCGGCGTCGAACTGGACGAAGATCCGAGACGCCCACCCGGACGAATGGCGGCGCCGGCTCTCGAGGATTCAAGAAGCTGGTGGCGATCTCCTCGGGGGCCTTCGGGATTCCCTGTCGTCCATTCGACGCGAAGACGGTCTCGCCAAGGTGCCGTTCGTTCTCTCCCACGTTCGCATGCTACTCGAGGCTGGCGAGAAGGTGATCCTCTTCGGATGGCACCGCGATGTAATACGGGCCCTCCGGGCCTCCCTCGACCCAGCGTGCCCGGTCATCGCGGGGGAAACGTCCACGAAGGAACGTCATGCCGCGGTGGAGCGTTTTCAGTCGGACGATTCATGCCGGCTCATCATAGGAAACATTCAGAGCATGGGCGTCGGGTTAACCCTGACCGCGTCGTCCCTGGTGGTGTTCGCAGAACTCGACTGGGTTCCGAATGCCTTGATACAGGCGGAAGACCGCGCCCACCGAATCGGCCAGAAGAACAATGTCCAGGTCCAGTACCTGGTCGCTGGCGGAACGATCGACGCCCGAATGGGACCGTCTCTGGTCCGCAAATTGAACCACATCGACCGGGCGGTCGACGGGAAAAAATACGTGCAGGAAGCGCATGAATACTCATGGTTCGAGGAAGTCAAAAATATGCTCTTGACATAGTATCCAATTTCGGATACTATTGTCCCGCCGATGGATTTCGGCGAAACCAAAAACCACACAGGAGGAACCCCATGTTGAACAATCTCATGTCCCAGGTCGAACGGCTCGTCGCGTCGCTGGAAAGAATGTCCTTGGCTCTTGAGAAGATGGCGATCCGCGAGATCAACGGCACCCCCGTGGACCCTCAGCCGACGGCCCCCAAACAGACCCGGGGCCGGAAGCCCTCCTCCGCCCCGGAGACGAAGGATACGCCGACCAGTACTGCCGAGTCCGCTGCCCCTTCGACCACGCCCGCTGCCACCTCCGCCCCCGTTGTGGAGACACCCACCCCCGCCCCGGTACCTGAGGAAGAGGATGACTTCGGCGGCGAGTCGAAAACCTACACGGTCGATGAGGTCCGCGCCGCCCTCGTGAAACTCGCCGGCGCCAAAGGAGAGGAAGCCGCGAAGAAGATCGTGAAGGAAGTCGGTAACAGCCCCAATGTCAAGTCGATGCTGCCCGAGAAGTATGCGGGCGTCATGTCAGCGATTATGGAGGCGATGAAATAATATGGCGGCCCATGCGAAATTCGGCGCCTCGAAGGCGCACCGGTTCCTGGCTTGCCCGGGCTCCATACGGATGGAAGCCAAGTTCCCCGACCAGCAGGGCCCCGATGCTCGCATGGGCACGCTCGCCCACCGGGTGTGCGAGAAGGCCCTCAAGAACGGCAACGATGCCCTGGACTACCTCGGCAAGGAAGTTCTCCTGGAGGACGGCTCATTCGGAATCCCGGACCAGGAAATGGTCGAGGCCTGCCAAATATTCGTGGACGAAGTTCGGGCGCTCGAGGGGCAGTTACCCGGCTCGAAAGTCGAATCCGAGCGCCACGGACTTCTCGAGTGGCTCGACAAGGACGTCGGCGGAACCACCGACGCCACCGTCCGCCAGCCGTTCGGGACGCTCGTCATCCTCGACTACAAGCACGGCAAGGGTGTGCCGGTCGATGTGGTCGAGGATGATGGAACGGTGAACGCCCAGACCATGATCTACGCCCTGGCCGGGCTCGGTCCCCTCCCGAAATCTGGGGTCGAGACATTCGAGGAGGTCGTCGTCGGGATCATCCAGCCGAGATCCTTCCACCCGGACGGCCCCATCCGATATGCCGCGCCCATGACCCCGGAGCAGATCCGCGAATGGGGTGACAAGGTACTGATGCCGGGCGTGAAGGCAGCGAAGAAAAGCAATGCACCTTTGGCGGCCGGCGATCATTGCCGGTTCTGCAAGGCCGCCCAGGGGTGCCCGGAGATTCAGAAGCAGGCCATGAGTGTGGCGCAGGAGGCGTTCGCCGATACCGATAATCCCGAGACCACCATCACCGATCCGGCGGCCCTCACCGTCGATCAGATCAGCCGCGTCCTCGGCCTCCAAAAACTCCTGAAGGGCTGGTTGAAGGCGGTCGAATCCCGGGCGCTCCACCTCCTGGCCGCCGGAGAATCCGTTCCGGGGTTCAAGCTGGTCGCGAAGAAGACCCACCGGAAATGGACAAACCCCGCAACGGTGCAAGCAGTCCTCGAGATGGGCGATATCGACCCGGATCTGTATATGTCGGCGCCCACGATCAAGACCGTCGCCCAGGTCGAGAAGGCCCTCGAAAAGGCGAAGATCGAACTGGACCTTTCCGACCTCATCTACAAACCCCAGGGCGCGGCGATAGCCCTGGTTACCGACAAACGTTCCGCGTTCGTGCCGGCCTCGGCCGATCAGATGTTCGATACCATCGAAGATGGTGAGGAGGAATAATCCCATGAGCGACACCGAGAAAAAAGGCGTTCCCGAAGGTTCCCTGTTGACCCCTGAGTTCCGGGCCGCGTTCGTTTACCTGTTCGACAAGCCCCGCAAGGCGCAGGAAGCCGGCAAAAAAGACACGTTCGAAATCGTGATGCTGTTCCCCAAGACCACCGACCTGGCCGCCCTGAAGAAAGCCCTGCACCAGGTCATGGCCGGGAAGTTCGGCCCGGATTCTGCCAAGTGGCCGAAGGGCTTCAAGAATCCGATCCGCGACGGCGACGCCTCGGAGCACAACCACCTGACCGGCTACCCGGGCCATTGGTTCGTCCGCGCCTGGTCCTACAATCCGGTCGGTGTGGTCGATGAGAGGTGCGCCCCGATCACCGGCGGCGAAGGGTTCTACTCCGGCGCATACGGTCGGGCGGTCGTGAAACCGTTCTGGTTCGAGAAGGGCGGAAACAAGGGCCTCGGGTTTTTCCTGAATGGAATTCAGCGCGTGAAGCATGGCGAGCGTTTTGTGACGAAGCCGCGCCCGGAGGACATGTTCCAGCAGGTTGAAACCGACCAGGAAGAAGACGATTTTTTCGGCGGGTCGGAGCCGGCCGCTGATAACGTCCTGTTCTGAGATACACGAAGCCCCGGCCACATGTTTGTGGCCGGGGCTTCACAAAGGAGAAGGGTTGCACATGGATTCTACCATACTTTTGAGGAATTTCAACACATGAATTACTACAACGAGTTCGACCCTTTCGCGGCGGCATGGTTGCGCGGGCTGATAAAGGCTGGGCTGATCGCGCCGGGCGTTGTAGATTCAAGGAGCATAGCGGATGTCAAACCTGACGAACTCAAACACTTCACCCAATGCCATTTCTTCGCCGGGATCGGAGGCTGGTCTTACGCCCTCCGGCTCGCAGGATGGGCCGACGACCGCCCCGTCTGGACAGGTTCCTGCCCCTGTCAGCCGTTCAGCGCCGCCGGAAAGCGCAAAGGAGTCGAAGACGAGCGACACCTGTGGCCCGTGTTCTTCAACCTCATCAAGGAGTGCCGCCCTGACGTCTGCTTTGGCGAGCAGGTTGCGTCAGCTATTGGACACGGTTGGCTGTGTGGAATACAAGCAGACCTGGAACGAGAAGACTACGCCGTCGGGTCGGTCGTATTGGGCGCACACAGCGTCGGTGCGCCGCACCAGCGACAGCGACTGTATTGGGTTGCCGGTAGATGCGTGGGCAACTCCGACGGCACACAAGCTGACTCCGCAGAGTCGGGACAACAGGTGCCTGGCGAGGGATGCGCTTGTGGCGGCATGGCCGACTCCATGTCAGCAGGACGGACCGAACGGCGGCCCTTCGCAGGGGACCGACAGGCTTCCGGGTGCAGTGAGCATGGCCGGTTGGTACACTCCATCGGCTCGGGATTGGAAAGACACGCCTGGGATGAGCGAGACGGGCACGAACCCGGACGGCTCGACGCGAACGAGGCTGGATCAGCTGCCGCGACAAGCTGGTCTGACTGCATCTGGCACCCCTGCCGAGACGGCAAAGCGCGGCGTGTTCCGGTTGAACCCGCTTTTTTCCCTCTGGCTGATGGGATTTCCCCCGCGAGAGTGGGCATCCTGCGCGGAGCTGGCAATGCAATCGTGCCACAAGTTGCGACAGCGTTTATCGAAGCGTGGATGGTGGCTTGAATGAACATTCTCACGATCGACTTTGAAACCAGGTGCGCGGTCAGCATCCAGGACGCCGGACCCTGGAAGTACGCCGCGAACCCCACATGCACGCCGATCTGTTGTGCAGCCATGTGGAACGACGAAGAACCCAAGATCTGGATCAACGACTGGGTTATCGATGCCCTCGACGTCCTCAACCTGCCCGTGGATTTCATAAGGAAAACCATCAGCCGGGAAGAACTTCTCGACATGACCAGGAAGGCAGACATCATCGAAGCCCACAACGCCGAGTTCGAGCGAGCGATCTGGGCATACCACATGCCGGGCGAACTCCCGCTCGAAAAGGTCCACTGCACCGCGGCCCGCGCCGCCATGGCCGCCCTCCCCCGCGATCTTCGCCGGGTGTGTCAGGTCTTGAAACTCGAACAGCAGAAAGATGACGAGGGCGGTAAACTGATGAAGCAGGTTTCCCTTCCGAAACGATCGAAGGATGGCGCGATCGAATGGGACAACGATCCGGCGAAACTTCGGCGAACCTGTGAATACTGCATGCAGGATGTTCGGGCCGAGCATGCCGCTTCGCTGGTTCTCCCCCGCCTCCCGCCGCTCGAGAGGAAGATATGGTTGCTCGACCAGACGATCAACGAGCGGGGAGTCTACATCGACGTGGCCGGCGCCAGGGCCATGGTGAACATGGTCGAAACCTACAAAGCCACCCTCTTCGAGGAGTTCAGGAAAATCACCGGCGGAAACCCGGAGAAACCGACCCAGGTAGCCCAACTTCTGAAATGGGTAGAGGCCCACGGTATCTCGCTCGACAACATGCAGGCAGAGCATGTCGATCAGGTGATCACCACCCTAGAAGACGGGCCGGTGAAGCGGGCCTTGCAGATTCGTCGGGCGGCAGGGAAATCCTCGAACGCCAAATACATCGCGATGCTCGAGCGAGCCGAGAACGACCAGCGGGCCAGGTCTCTCTTCATGTATCACGGGGCTGGCACCGGCCGGTGGGCGGGGAACAGTGTCCAACCCCAAAACCTCCCGAGCAGAAAGGTGTTCAAACAGCCAGAGGTCGCCCTCGAGGCGGTCACCGGGGGAGCTTCCCCTGAGTTCATCTGGATGACCTGCGGAGACCCCATGTGGGTTGCCTCGTCATGCATTCGATCGGTGATCACCGCGGGCCCTGAGCAGGATCTCTACGTCGGCGATTATAGAAGCATCGAGGGTCGCGTCCTGGCCTGGCTCGCCGACGAACAGTATGTGCTCGAAGCGTACTGGGGAGGGGCCGACCTTTACAAGATCGCCGCGTCGAACATCTACCACAAGGCACCCGAAGAGATCGCCGATGGCTCGCCGGAGCGCCAGGTCGGAAAGGTTTGCGAACTCGCCCTCGGCTTCCAGGGTGGCTCCGGCGCCCTCGAGCGAATGGCTGATTCCTACGGTGTCAAACTGCCGTCGCCGGAAGAGGTAACGGAGATCATCCGGGCCTGGAGAAAATCCCGGCCGCAGACCGTGCGGTTGTGGAAGGAGGTCGAGAACGCGGCCATGATGGCGGTAAAGAACCCGGGACAGATGGTCCAATGCGGACGCCTGGTATTCAGGGTGCTGAAGGGGGCCCTCATGATGCGTCTCCCATCCGGCCGGTGCCTCTTCTATCAGGCCCCGTCTATCGGCCTGAAAAAAGCCCCGTGGCTCACAGAGGACGGGACGGCCGCGAAGGTGCCGTCACTCCTCTTCTGGGGGATCGATTCGGAAACCAAACAGTGGTGCCAGCAGTCCACGTACGGCGGATGCCTGGTTGAGAACGCGGTCCAGGCCATCAGTCGGGATCTTCTCTGCCATGGTATGCTCACCGTCGAGGCGTCGGGAAGGTTCCGAATGGTTCTCCACGTCCATGACGAGGGCGTGGCTGAGGGCGACCCCGGCCAGGACATCAACGAATATCTCTCACTCCTCACAACGAAGCCCGAATGGGCCCGGAACATCCCTGTTGTGGCTGAAGGCTGGACAGGAAAACGATACAAGAAAGGCTGAGACATGAAAATCACCATCGTTCTCGAGGACCAGGAACTGGAAAACGGCAGCAAGACCGTGAAGGCCGGCGTGACCGTCGATCCGAAACCGGACGCGACAACGCCCGAAACCCCGGCGTCGATCCTGGCGAACCGGCTGTAGGGCGCCGTGATGGATGAGCAGGCGCGGCTCATGAGGAACGCCGCGAGTCAGACCTGCGGAAAGATCTTCCGGCGAGTGTTTTCCTCGACCGTGGATTGCCCCCGAATGCACCGACAAGCGTGGTCAGGATGAGTAGGATAGGCATAACGATCAGGTCGATCAGGATGATCTGGTCGATCCTGAAGCGGATCTGGACCGGGAAATAGAAAACCCCCTGGCGACTATGCCAGGGGGTTTTGCTTTTGCGTTACTTGCTGCGGAAGGGGAAGAAATAGATCGTCGCGGTAGCCGCGGTGGACGTGGCGACCGTGATATACATCTGGTCGAGTTCTGATTTCGAGCCCCGGAAATAGGTGTCGGTGTTGGCAGAGATCACCAGGTTCGCCGCGGCGTTTTCGGTGACCGTGGAATCGCCATACGTCAAAGCAAGGTTGGAGCGGACCATCAGCTTGTTCGTCCCGGCCGGCAGGGAGGCCCCGTAGACCGTGGCGATGGTTCGCGGCGAAGTCCCCACCACCGTCGAGTCCCACGTCTTGGCGGTTGCCACGCCGCAGGTCGGCACATCGAACGAGGCCTGAGTGGGGGTGACCCGGGTGAAAATACTGCCGAGGATGTTGCTGCCGGACGGCGAGGAGTCGGTGGCGGCGATCAGCACCGGCGCGATGAGGGCGGCGGCTAGAATCAGAACGGCCCGAGTGAAATGTTTCATAGGAGATCTCCTTTTCAATTTGATAACCCCGCGGGGGTTTCAGAGCATTATATCAGAACCGGCGGTTCCATTCGATTTGCCACTCCGGCTTCGCTCCGCGGGCGATTTTCAACCTGGCGATCGCATCACGAAGCTGCACACCGATCGTGCTGGACTGCGCCCCGATGCTCACTTGGAGACCGGGGCGGGCTGAGGGTTTGCGATGGCCGACCCCATCGGCAGTTTGGCCCCGGCGCTGAGTCCAGCAGCCACGGTCTGGGCCTCGGCGGCGGCGGCCTCCGGCAGGATCTTCCCTGTCGCGGCAGCGTAAGCAGCCCGCAACCGGAGCAGGAATTCAGCCGGTTTTTGGATCTTGGGGATGGACCCGGCCACCGCCAGCTGTTCGACGATAGCCCAGATGTGCGGCGACTGCTGGAGCGACCACGACCGTGCCTGGTCGATCATGGCGACGGCCTGGTCGTCGATCTTGGTTGCGGTCAACGGAGCGATCGCGCGAACGACGCGCTCGAGCACGAGCAGGGCGACGAGAATCATGGTGAGGGTCTGGGTATCCATTATGTCTCCTCCTGGTTATTTTCCGGCCGAGGCCGGGGATTGCCTAGAAAGCCTGGTTGTCGGACAGCGTGGTGGTTCCGGTCGAGGTTCCCATGGATGTGAACGTAGCCAGATTGTCGTATATATTATCGTGAATATAATATAGCCCATAGGGGTAGGTTGAACTGGCATAGCTGACGTATGCCCCGGTCACGCCGGCGTAGGGGACGCCCCGGAACACGCAGTTGCTCACGGTCATGTGGTTGTTGGCATCGGTGCTGTTCAACGGAGCGATGATGCAATTGGATGAGGTTGAGGCGATGAACTCCGAATCGCTGACCTTCAAATACTGGTCGCCCGTGTAGGTGTAGAACCTGAGCGGCACCTGGTCAAATATGCATCCGGTGATCTGGGTGAAGCTCGCCAAGGCGTTCACGTACCCCCCGACTGGGAACGTGCAATTGGTAATGGCAGTCGTAGATGCAGCGTCGGGCTGGAAAGGTCGAGCGTATATCGTGCTGGTGTTGATCTTACAGTTTGTGGAGCGGATGGTGATGTCGCTGGAATTCCAGAGATAGCAATTACGGAACTCGACGCTGAACAAGGCCGCCGGGGTTGCGGAAGCGGACTCCGGAAATATGTTGAAATCCGGATCACAGCGGGCATTATCGATCAGAAGATAATTGAACTTTCCCCCGTACATGTTGATCTGCCCGTACGAGCCTGTGACCGTGGAGTCGAACACGAGATTACTGATGATCAGAGTGTCCAAGACCACGCTTCCACCCCCGTTATCAAACAGAATCAAGCCCTCATTGGCGGCGTTGATGACATAGTTATGGAACGTGTTCGCGTCGAGAATAACCTGGAGCGGTTTGGTTGCGTGCCCGGCGGCCACCTCAATGCCTATGCGGGCGGTATCAAACGTGTTCCCTCGGACGATAGAAACCGCAGGGCCGTCAGATCTCACGACGCAGCAAATTCCTGCGGCTGTGGTCCCCATGTCCACCCGGTTCGTCTCGATCAGGTGGGCTGTCTCCGAGGTAATACCGGAGCCAATGGTAATCCCGAAGGGTTCAATCAGGGTCTGCCCCGCATTCCCTGAGATATCCGAGATGTTGTTCCCGGTAATCCTGATGTTCCCATCAGTATTTTCAACCCAGATACCACCGTTGTGCTGGGCGAGATGGGAGTCGCTGTTGTTGGCATTGGAGATGTTGTTGCCGGTGATCTCGATGCCGCCCCTGCTGTTATCGGTGCCGACCTGTTCGACCACGATGCCGATCCGCTCGAAGTCGCTGATGGTATTCCCAGTTACCACTGCATGTGTGACGGCCCCAAGGTAGATCCCGTCGTAACCGACGTCGGAGATGTTGCAATCGTGGATTGCCACGTTGGAACAATTCTCGATGTAGATCCCAAGATTGTAGCTGGATGCCTGATACGTTGAGGGGGTCAGATCGTCGATGACGACCCGCTCAATGGTCAGGTCAGAGACTGAACTGGCGTAGACGCCGGGGGCATCCGTATCGACGATGGCGAAGTCGCGCAGGTAGGCGTTGTTCCCGACGACGCAAAGACCGTCGCGGGTAGCACCAACCGGAGACGTGATGCGGATCTTGGAGTCTGCACCGTTGCCGACAAGGCCGGTATACAGGAGCAGGGGTGAGGTGCAGGATGCCCAGTAGGTTCCGCTGGGAATGTAGACGTCGCAGTTGGCGGTGTTGGCGGCGTTGAACGCTGCCTGAAGAGCCGCGTAATTGTCCGTCGTGTTGTCACCTTTCGCGCCATACTCGCGGACGTCGATGTAGGGCTTGTCGTCGAGCATGAGGCAACTCGGATTCGTTGAAGCGAACACGCTGGTGGACAGGAACAGGACAAGGCAGATCATCAAAAAGTTTTTCATGGCTCCCCCTTTTCATCGATGGCATGTTGAAAAAACCACACCAGTCCAGCAATCATAACGGCCGAGCAGACGTTAAGCAAGGCGACGAGACCGGCTTTCATTTCTTCAGTCGTTCCAGTGCAGCGTGACCGTGCAGGCACCGGCGACCATGATCGGAATATCGTTATGCACGAAAATGACCTGCGAGGTGTTGGGCACGTCGTTGACCGAGACGGGCGCGCTGAACTCAGCGGCAGCCTCGGAATACTGCGCAGGGAGGTGTGTCTTGAGATCGACCGGAGCGACCCCATCCAACTCGACCGTGATGACGTGCTGGTATTCCGGAAGGCCGGGAGGTGTGGGAGGAAGTGGCTCAGGCCCGGTGGCCTCCTGCGCGTAACAGAGAGATGTCAGTGAAATCAGGAGGACGATGATTGCGTATCGCATATATCTCCTAGAATTTATTGTTGATTGGGTGGGTCAGATTGCTCAGGTTAATATCTCGGAACTGGGTTCCAACCGTCAGGACCGGAGTGATGTTGGTATTACCGTATGGAGTAAAGACCAAAGTTCCGTCCTCTAACAACAGGGGGGAACCGATATACGGTGCCACATCCCCCGGAACTGGATTGTATATCCACCTGGTGATAGTGTTTGTCTGCCAGTTATACAGGCAGGCGTAATCACTGCTATATGGTGTCAGCACTATCTGCTGATTGGGGAGCATGCATGCACCACCGAACGCTAGTGAGCCTTCTCCATGCGCCACACCATTCGCCCACGATCCAGATGCAATTCCGTCGGGTGTAAAGATTCCTATTGCTGCGGCAGCTGCCGGGGCGAAGATGATTCGACCATCAGGAAGAAGCACCCCCCCTCCCATGAAGCCACCGTCAGCGATTCCGTGTGCGACACCGTTGTGATACAACCCTGTGCTGCAATCGTAAATTCCGACATTGTCGGCGTAGTTCGGCGTGAGAATTACTGTGTTGCTTCCGGTTAAAACCGCTCCGGTAAATGCACCATTACCCGCTGCACTAGGCTGTCCGTGCGTAGGTCCGACTGCGATACTGAGGGCCACGGGGTCAAAAATGCAAATCTGATCACTATAGGCCGGACAGAGAAGAATTTTGCCAGAGGGAAGGACGCACCCACCCATAAACGCCCCTGCCCCCTGTGAATGGCTGGTAGCAGTGGCGGTATTTGTAACCGGGTCGTATGCAATAATATTTCCAGAGTTGGCAGAACAGGTGATGATTCGGCCATTGGGGGCTAGAACGGCTCCCTGTGCCACAGGTTCTGTGACACCGTGAGCCATCTTGGTTTCCAGTTGCTTCGTGGTGTGATTGTAGATCACCCAGTTGTTCGCATACCGAGGAACCATGGCGACGTCGCCAGAAGCAGTCAAGATCCCGCCCCAGAACGAGTTGAGGCCCATGCTATTAGCAATGATTGTTTCAGATGCAGTGTAGGCTGCATATTCGGTCCAGTCGCCGACCCACTCGGATAGGCTCGCGGTGGCGAACGGGGCGCTCTCGGTCGCCGTTGTCCACGAGACGCCTGAGTATGTTTCCTGCCAAGGCTCGGATGCGGCTCCGGCGCTGATCGACGCGATAGCCTCGTCATACCGGGTGAAGGTCAGCCCGGTGACGCTCTGACCTTTTGAGGCGATGGCCGCACCGATGTCGGTCTTGGCCTGATCGAGCGAGAGCAGATTGTTCGGGATCGTCTCTGCGCCGCACACGGAGGCGAGCGAGAGGAGGAGAACAAGCAGTATACGTTTCATACTCACTCCCCGAGAATCGCTTCGAGAGCGGAGTTGATGTTGCCGAATACATCCTCACCCGCGATGGTGGGCGTGGCGGTGAAGTTGGAGGGCGATGACGAATTGAAATCAATGCGGGCCGTGAACGACGCCGCCCGGTCAAGCCTGGCATACTCTGTTTCAGTTGCCAGCGCCATTGACCCAAGGGTGCCGAGATGGGCATCGATGGCGGTGATCGCCCCCTGGAGCGTCGTGATGGACGTGGAGAGAGTCGTCCAGGTAGATGCGTCCACCGGGGTGGTCCGCGCATCCTGGGCGATGTCGGGTCCGCCGGCGATGACCGCGGTAGCGCCGAGCAGGATCATAATGAGAAGCAGAACATGTTTCATGGTGTGGCCTCCAATGCTTCGATGCGCGACGTCAGAGACGAAATCTGCGCCTGCTGGGCACGGCACACGGCCGCGAGAAATGCGAACGCATCGCGGGTTCCGAGGTTGCCCTGCGCGGAAATCATTTTGTTCAGTTCGGTGGGGACGTCGTCGGCGATATACCCGTAGGCCTCGACCGCATCAGGGTCTTCAACCCACCCCGACGCGACCACCTCGCCAGTGATCGGGTGCCGTTCTTCGACGTATTTTTTATATTTGTACTTCTTTATTTCCAGCTTGTTGATCGCCGCGATGGGGTCGAAATCTACTGGCTGGATGTCGAATTTACGTTCCTCGAGACATGTTCCGTTCACCCATTGGTGCGTGGTCTCGTCGTAATACCCGCCACCGGCCGCCTCCATGGACAGCAGAAATACGGGGGCGGCAGATGCGATCCCGACCTTTCCGATCGGCGTAATCCTCATACGCTCAGACACCGTTCCTGATCCGGTATCGAATGTGATCATGCTGTTCGAGGCATTGCCACCAGAAAGATAGAGACGGCCATTGATGCTTCCGGCATACTCGTTCCCGACGGCGAGCACGTAGGCACCTCGCTCGCTCTGCCCGCTGCCGCCGCCATTCATCAGGGTATATTTTGTGTCTGCGCCATCGTTCGTATCAGCGCAAATGCCTCCATTCGCTGAGAATTTAAGCACCCCACTCATGGCGTTCGCACCGCTCGTCAGCACCGTGGCGGACGAGCCCACGACACCGAGGGCCACCCGGGCCGCGGCGGCTTCCGCATTGCTCCCGTCGATCCGCATGAAATTTCTCGGGCTGATGGGGACTCCGAAAAACGAACCAGTGGAATTCCCATACCAGATCACGAGGCCGGACGCCACCGCGCCTCGATAGCCATACAGTTTGACCACCAGTCGATCCGTATGCGCCAGCGTGACGGGCGCCTCGATCGAGAACCTGGGGAATATCAGCTTCGGCGTCGAGATGATGCCCGATTCCGCGATGGCGGACGACGTCGCGATGAATGTCTCGGTGCCGCCGGTGTCCCGGCTCCACAATTCCGCGATCAGGTTCGACGTCCCATTCCCAGTTTTGGTGATGTATTGCTCGATCTCATAGATGCCCGTGACTAGGGTATCCACATTGGGGGTGTTCGCGGGGGTGATCCACACATCAATCAGCGCCGAACTGGTCGCGAGAGTGATTGCTTCGCTCGCCTGAACAGCCACCGGGGCCGTGGCGAAAGCCTCGTAACCGACAACGTCAGAGTCGGTCTCGTCGAAGTAGTAGCGCAGGGTGGACTGCGCCGCGAGCGAATCCGTTTCGGCCTTGCTGTAGACGTCGAACGCGGCCCTCGCCCCGGCCGCATCTGTCACCCCAGTCCCTCCGTTGGCGACCGGAACCGGAGAATCGACCACTGCCATGGTCCCGAGCCCGGGGATTTCGGCGAGGCTGGGTGGCAACTCCGGGCCGCCCGCCCAGCAGGCCGCGATGCTGCATACCGTCAGGAGAAATAGAAGACATGGGCGCTTCATCATGCTCCTACTGCCCCCACGCCGAGAGGACGCACGTCACCGAGGCCGCGGAGACCGGGAGGGCGTAGATGTTTTTGGTGGTCCCTGAGGCGAGCCCAGCCCACTGCACGTACGATCCGGACGCCACGACCACACCAACCGGGAATGGGCTCGTCGCGACGTTTGTCAGGGAATTGATGACCAGGTCGCCATTGAACACCTTCAGTTGAAAACCGACCGTCCCCGACGGCAGGTTCGCACCGATGTCCACCTTGGCGGCCTGCGTTACATCGAACGTCGCGGTGCTGACCGCCAGGAATCCGGTGTTGGGGTCAACGCTTACGCCGGACACGCCGTTGGCGCCCATCTCCTCGAACGCGAACGTCGAGGCCCCGGCGATCTTTTTGATCGACGTCCCCGGAGGGTAGTACCCGGTATTCGGGGTGACGGGGGTAACGGCGAAGGCCGCCGAAGCGAGGGAGATCAGAAGAAACAAGACCAGGTTGCGCCGAAGGTTCATGAGAAAAGCCCCCCTTACGAAAGTTTGATGACGTTGATAACGACCGCGGCCGGGAACGCGGCCGGGACGGTAATGGTGGTGGTGAGAGCGGGATGCCCATAGTCTACAACCGGACGCTGGATGCCCCCATTGAACGATACGATGGCGGACGTGAAGGCGGCCCCGGGAATGGTGACCGACGTATCACCCGCCGGAAGGACTGCATACTCCTGGCTGAAAGCCGATGATGCAGTCGATGACGTGTAGATGTAGGCAGTGCAGATCTCGCCGCCGACGAAGGGGGAAGCCCCCACGACATCGACGTAATTGTTGCCCGCGGTGTAGATGTAGTCCTTGTTGAGGGCCTGAACACCGCCGCGCCACGAGAGGATAATCCCGTAGATGGGCACCGGAAAGAAGATCCGAGTCTGCCCTGCGACGAGGGTCTGCGTCGAAGGAACCAGCATGTCGGGGTTCGAGACCGTGACCGCGGTGGGGAAGTACGACGTGACGTAGTTCGTCACCCACGCCACCATCGCCGCGAAGGCGGCCGCCACCGCGGCAGCGTACGTGTTCGTATCGCCGGTCTGCATCTGCCCGAGGCTGGCCGCATCGGTGGACGCGACGCCGTCCGCCAGGTTCCCGATCCGGAGATTTTCGGCATCGTATCTGGTCCCGGCGTTGTCGGTGAGCATGGCCCGATCAACCTGTTCCTGTAACTGCTGGATGAGCATGACCGCCCGGTCAAAGGCCTCCTCGTGCTGCTCCGGAAACCAATCGCCCTGATTCTTGAGATCGATCTCCTGGGTTTCGTCGAGCACCCGCTTCACGTAACCGGTGGACCCGGTCGGGATCGCGGACACCAGGGTCACCGTTCCGCCGCCGGCGCCGTCATACAGCAGGGTGACAGAATAATCCGTTCCCCGGACCAGCGTTGTTTCGACGAGCGTGGTCGAATCTACCAGGATCACATCGATGTCATCCTGGTCGAAGATAGGAAACAAGAAGGGAAGGGAGACCACGCCCGCCGCGAAGTCCGCGGTCTTGTTGGTGATAGTCGCAACGGTCATGTGTTATTTCCTCCGCAAATCCGAGTCAGGGAGCAGTATCAGACCGGGGCGCCCTGTCTCTTCATATTGCCTCATTCCCTCGAGGAGGTCAACATACAACCGGGTCGCAGGCACCCGGAGAACTACCGACGCAGCACCGGCCAGCCCCCAAAGGCGCCGCTTGATCGCGAGGGCGTCGTCCTCTTCTTCCTTCGAGGGCGTGAAGATATCACCCAGAGAGCGAGCGACATCTTCGACCGCCTTCAGGGCGGGCGGCTGGAACGATCCGCGCGACCGGCCCAGGCCCGAAAGCTGCAACACCAGCTGCGGAACGTCCCCAACGATCGGGAATGCCCCGGTGATCATGCGAACGCCGTCCATCGCCAGATCGTTGATATCCTCCCCCTCCGGGGGTTCCGGTGCGCCGGGGACAGCCTGGATGGCCGCCCGCACCAGCCACCACCCGACAACAGGGTAGAAGAGTTCCAGGAACGACATGCGAGCCGCATCCGCGATGGGAATCTGCCCGTCAATAATCCCTCTGGTCGTAGACATGAGGCGGTTCTGGAATTTGACGCGCCACGCGTTGAAGGGGGCAAAGAGCATCTTGAAGGCCGACCCGTCGCGCTGGAACGCGGAAAGATCCATCGGCCGAGAGGATGGGGACGCCGCGGTAATCGCATTGTCGGCGTAATGAACCGCGGCATCGTGGTCGAGGGTCTCCGAGAGATGCGCCTGATACGCACCCATCCATGCCGCCGAGGTGTTCACCATATCGGCGAGCCGGAAGGGGAGACCGAACAGTTCCTGCGCTTCCCGGACCCCTTTTCCCGTCACGGTCATTTCCGCGAACGACTGCATGATGGCTTCGTTCAGGCCGGCGTATTTCTGCCGGAACCGTTCGCGCATCATGGGCGAGGCCTCTTCGATGAACCTGAGCCCCACCACGGGGCTCTGAAGCATCGTGAGGTTCCCACGCTGGAAGTTCATCTCCCCGATCTCGCTCGCCAGATTTCCACGGTCGAAGAACTGTTTCATGACTGTCGAAGCCCGGCCGAACATGGCCGCGGATGTGCCGATCTGGCTCACCATCCGGACGATTCTCTCCGTTGTATCCAATGACCGGAGAGACCCGCGAGCGATGTAGGCGAGAACCGGCCGAATCTGCTTGTATGTCTGGACCCCAAATCGATCGACGAAGGCCCCGATGTAGGCCTTCGACCGGGTGATCGCATCGACATCCTTCAGGATGCGGGCCAGACCGATGTAGGTGGTGGCGAAGTCGATGTGCTTCAGGAGGGTGAACCGGTAATCCAGCTGGACGGGGAGGCCGCCCGTCCCCACGCGGGATTGCAGGGGGCCATTCGGAACTCGCGGATTTGGGAAGGCAGCACCGAAGGAGTTCAGGAGGTTGTCCTTCTCGTTCCACTCCTCGACCCGAAGCGCCAACTGGGAGTCGAACGAGACCGGGAAGTAGCCGCCTCGAATCAGACGATACGTCCCTTCGGCGGTCTTGGCCGTGAACGGGTCGGCCGCCACTTTCTTCGGGGCCACCACCGACACATCCTCATACGTCTTCTTCAGATCGGGCCAGAGGCTCTCGATGGCGTCCCACATCTTCTGGACGTGGGACCAATCGTCGTCGGTCAGTGTCGACGTGAGCGCCTCGATGTCGGCGGCAGACAGGTTATACCCCCGCTGGACCGCTTCGAGGTTGTAGGTGTTTCCCCGGTTGAGGGCGATGCCGAGGACATTTTCCCAGACCCAGGACCGGCCGTCCTTCTGCATCAGTTCCGGAACCTTGGGCATGTTGGCGGCCGGAACCCATTCCGCTTTCCGTTTGGCGAAATATTCGAGCGAGGGGCGGAGCATCTCGAGCACCGCATCGCGGCGGTTGACCTTCTCGTTGTAGCCCCGCTGGATCTCGTTCCAGAGCATGGTGGTATGGGCGCCCATTTTTTCCAGGCCGTCAGCCGCCCGGAAGATGAATTGCAGAACCTTACACGATGCCAGGTAATCGCCGACCCAGTCGTTGAGTACCCGGAGAAAAGAATTCTTCGGGCGTACGGTAGCTTTCGTGGCAGGCATCGCCTCGGCGAGAATGTTGACCGCCTCGTCTCGGGTCTCCTTCCTGGTCAGGAGTTCGCCCGATACCAGGCGCCGGCCCGTCACCTCGAGATATTTGAGGAGGTCGAACAACTCCATCGCGGTGTCCGTGCTGAGGTCTTTGTAGAGTTCGGTTCGGCGTTCGTCGAGGAGTTCAGCCGAGAAAACCGGCGGCAGGTCGAGGCCGGCTTCGTCGTCGGGGGTGAGCAGGGCGGCCAAGGTCCGCCGGGTGTTGTCGTATGGGATCTGCCTCGAGGAAAGCCCAAACCGGAACGCGGTATTGACCAGGTTGTAATGGTAGTCGAGATCGATCGTTGCGGACTTCAACGCCTTCTTTACCGCGGCGACCTGGTCTTCGAGGCGCTCGCGAATCGCCCGGGATTGCTTGGTGAGTTCCAGTTGCAGACGCGCCTGGGAGTTATACACGAGCGCCGCCTGCCAATCGTCTCGGCCCATCGCATCCCGGGTCTTGACCGACGCCGATCGGAAGGCCGCCAGGAACCGGTCAACCCGGATCGCATCGCGAAGCGGCATCTCGCCGAGCTTCTTCTCCGCGACCGCGGCGATCTGCGCCCGGTGAATGTGGGCATCCTGCGATCGGACCATCTTCGTCGGGTTGACTTTTTTCAGGAGCACCCGCCCGATGCGGGCGATGACCTCCTCCGCCTCCGCACCGTCGAGGAGGGTCTCCTCAGCGGACGGGGCTTCCTCGCCGGCCTCTTCTTTCTTTCGGTCGACGAAGGCCCTGACATACGCGTCCTTCGTGGGGAAATCGTAGACCTCTTGTATCAGCTGGCCGCCAGAGTCGTAGCCCATTTCGGCCGCCAGCTGATTCGGGTCGAGACCACCGTCCCGGCGGAATCCGGCAGGGATGCGCTTGCGAAGTTCGTCGACGTATTCCTTGCTCCCGACGATCTCCTCCACCATGAGGAGGTTGAGCTTATCAGCCCGGATGCGGGCGATTGTGCGGGCGGCACGTTCCGCCTCGAACGCCGCGGTGGCTTCCTCAACCCACGGGGTGTTCTTCTCGGCTTCCCGGCGGGCGCGGATCTTGTCGTACTTCGCCTTGCCCTTTTCGCGGGCCCGGTCGAGTAGTTCCTTGATGGCGGCCTTGTCGGCCGGCTTCACGCCCATGCGGTCGAGATCGCTCTCGGGAATGAGGAGACCGTTCCGGGTGGCGGCCGCCTCGACCTCGAGATCGGTAGCGAGCATGCGGTCGAACACCTGGCGGATGGTGGGGGTGAGTTGAACCTCCTGGCCGGCCCGGGCCCAGAGATCCTTGATCGTGACGTAGACCTTCCGTAGCCAGCCTTTGAACCGCTCGAAGGCGCCCTCGAGTTCGATGGACGGAGCCCGGCCCTCGCGGAGATAAAGCTCAAAGCCCGACGCGAATTTTTCATGCAGCGGGCGGTGATTTTCCTGGCGGCTGAGTGATTCCCCAGGTTTCAAACCCAACCAGTCGGTAATGATAGCCCAGTCGCGGACGGCCCTGGTGGAGGCCTTCCCCGACGCGATGAGGGATTGCATTTCGAGCAGGAAGACGTGGCCGAGTTCATGGAAGAGGGTTGACTCGTCAGCCGCGCCCTCAAAGATCTTCACCAGGTAGGACGTCGAGGTGATTCGGGTCGCCCCCATCGTCCGGCCTTTCCCGGGCTGATACAACGGTTGACCGGCCAGGATGTCACTCTTCATGTCCTCGGTCAGCTCGAGGGAGTGGACCTCGTGGCCGCCCTTCAGTGTAGACATCGCGGCCTGAGTCCCGTAATTCTTCCCAAGGCCGTTCGCGACGATCTTCAGACGCTCGTCGTAGAATTTGATCATCCCGGGATTCTTGATTTTCAGATCTTCGCCCCGCAGGGTGGGGATAGGTCCACCGCTAACTAGCTGTTCCTCACGAACCGTTTCTTCCGCCGCCTCGCGAATCCATTGTCGAGCCTGTTCCGGGTTGGAGAAGGATCGAGATTGGGTGGGATCATCGACATGGTCGGCTACTATGCTTCCATCTTCTTGCTCGGTCACCACCCAGTTCTCTTCTTCCTGCGCGATGGCCTCCTCGTCCAAATCCTCTGCGCCCTCGGCTTCCTCGCCCATCTCAAGGAGGCGTGCAGCGGGTTCGTCACCGACGTATTCGTGGAGTTGCTCCTTTGGAATGACCTCCCGGAAAACAAGTTCACCCTGGGGGCCATACCCCCGGAGAACCCCGTCATATTCAATCTTGCTGAGGCGTTCGAGCTTCTCGTTATACCGGAGTGTCTGCTGTTCACCAGTGGTCCAGGTGACCCTCTCATACCCGCCTTCCGCGGCCAGGCGCAGGATGCGCTTGAACGCCAAGTTCGCCCATGACTTTTTGAAGGGGGCGTCGGGCGGGATGGGATTGTCGCGGACCGCATCGCGGGCTTTTTCCACTTCCTCCCACAAATCCGAAATCCTCAATTTGTTTGCGAGGGTGAATTGTTGTTCATCGGTGGCAACGAGTTCTCCTCTCCAGTTCTCGAACCCAGGCATCACGGCTTTGACTTTCTGGACAAGTTTTGCCCAATTCTCTCGGGCTTTCAGCGCCTTTGCCCGTTTTTGGTGCCAATCACTCTGAATCTCGTCGATGTGGAGAACCCTCTTCCCGTCGGTCCCTTGGAAGTCCTTGAGCCGGAAATGAGCGATGATATTGGCTTCAGGGAAATGGCCTTTATTGACGAAGTTCAGTTTTTCCAGATCATCGAGGTGTTTCCCTACACCGGCAAAGGCCTCTGATTTGGCCCGCTCAAATTCCCGGCGTTCTTCATCAGTGGCGCTATCAGTCCAGTAGGGCCCGTATTTTTCTACCAACCTTTTCCGAAGTTCTATGAATTGCTGCTGTATTTTTGGCTCCGGCACTAGCCGCTCCGGAATCCGGAGTAACACCTCTCGGTAGTTCGTCCCCCCCGTGAGAGTCAACGGCTCGAATTTCGCGCCGCCAGGAGTATCGGCCGTCCGCTGGGTTTCAAACAGTTGCGGGCCGCGTTCCTGAATGAATAGCTGAACCAGTTCTTTCGTGACCTTAGTATCTTCAAGGCTTTCGAGCCAGTCCTCGATACCAATGAAATCTAGGTCTTCAAGTTCTTCCTTTTTCAGTGTTTTCGCTTTCTGAATCCGTACCAGCAGATCAGCCGCAGAGATCATCTTAAACTCTTGTTTCAGAATGAAGTTCTCAAGAGGGGAGTAGAAACCAAGATTCCGAATCTGGTTGTATTCTTTATTGAGCCCCAATTTGTTCAGCATCGCGATGCCGATGTCCTCACCGGGTTTGGCATTCTTAATCATCCGAAGCAGTTCCTCGGCGATCGCCTTGTCGGGGGTGGCCTTGGGGGTTTCCCCAGCGACCACCATCAACAGGGCTTTCTCAATGGCTTTCTGCTGTTTCTTGCCGGAAAAGTTTGCCGTGACCGGATCGAACGGTGTATCGGTTCGGGCGTAATCCTTTTTCAGCTTGATGTAGTTGGGATGCGTGGTGACACTCTTTCCGTTCGAGGGAAGCAGCACCCGCTCGAAGACCGGCTCGAGGCCCTGCGCGGCGCACATGTCGGTATACCGTTTGGAGGCCTGGCGGTTGTATTCTGCGAGACTCATATCCCCGCGTCCGCGGTCGAGGCCCAACTGCCACATGCGGATCTGCGGAGGGGATTTCCCCCGGGGGGAGACCCACTTCCGGCCGGCCTTTTTGGCTTCCTTCTTGGCCTTCTTCTCCGCTTCTTTCTCTGCCTCGGTCAGGCGCCACATTTCTTTCTGCGAGCCGGAGAAGTTCTGCCAGTCCAGGGCCGAATAGCACTTCGTCTCGAGCCCGGCCGCGTAATGGTAGGGGATGATGTAATCGACCCAGTCCTGATTCAATCCCCATTCGATCATTTCCGGGGAGGTGGCGACGAGGACGGTGCCGACGTTCGGGTAGGTTTTCCGGAGGCGTTTGGCTTCGTCCCAGTCCATTCCCTGCCAGGGGTCCATGGCCGCCTTGCCGTCCCTCCAGGTGCCGAAAATCGACAGGTTGATCTTCATGCCGGTGGCCCCGAAGATCTCCGCAAACATGGGCACCTTGGTGTAGGAATGGGCTTTTGCTTTCCGGAACTCCATGTCGATGAAGGCCTGCATCAGATCAACCACATGCTCGGCCTGGAAATCGCTCGAGGAAAAGAACCGAAGACCGGCATACCCATTGAGTTCCTCGAGCATGTCCTGCGGGATGTTGCGAACATTCCCCTGGTATTCCGCATACGTCTGCGCCTTCTTCGCTTTCGCGGCGCCGCGCAGCGAGCGGAGCAACCGGTAGATGGGCTTCAACTCGCCTTCGTGGAGGGCCTTCGTTTCCTCAGTATCCCGGCGAAGCGGGTCGAGGAGACTCCCGATATCGATGTCGGTCGCCTTGACCTTCTTCCGCTCAATGACTTCCAGGGCCTCGGCCACGCGGCGGAGAGTGGCCTTCGACCAGTCGGGCCCGGGTTCGCCTTCTCGGAACAACACATCCATGCCGGCTTCGACGAACGACCCCTCTTTCCCGCGGGGGCCCTCGACGTAGCAGTAAAGACAGGGCGCCGATTTCCCCGCCAGCTTGAAGAGACCGGCCAGGGCCACACGCTCGGCGGCGGTGAGAGCAGTGCGGGCGCCCTTCGTCCGAGCGGACAACTGCTCCTCGATATACGCCATGGTGGCAGCCATCTCTATGCGTTTCACGCACATGGCCGAAGCGTCGAAGGAAATCTTGTAGATCGCCTCCTGATTCTTTCGGAACGGGCCCCATTTCTTCGAGGCCTTTCCGACCGTGTGCGGGAATTTTTCGAGCTGTATGGGCCCCAGCGCCTCGAAGATCTTGAACTGCGCTTCGGTTCCGGCGATGTACTGTTCGATCTCTTCCGCGGTGAACCGTTTGGTTTTCCCGTCGAATTCGACCTGACGCTTCATCCAATTCCGCAGATCCTTACGCCACTGCTCGAGGCCGTGGATCTGGTAATACTCTTTCCCCGGGCCAACAACCTCGTCGGTCGGATCGATCGTTTCACTGTTCTCGATCTTCCGGGTGTCGTCCATGATTTTCGCAACGACACGGTCGGCGAACGCCCGCTGAATCTGGTTGAGTTCAACCGGGGCGCCGGACCGCGCCATCGTCCCCTTGTCGATGCGGACCGTCGCTATGCCGCCCTGGCTCTCGAACGGAAGCCACGCATCATACCCGTCTTCGCTGGTGACCCGCATCGCCTGGTCGGATTCCTCGACGACCTGGTAGGCCTTTCCCCGGATCTGGTATGAATCCCCAACGCGGAGATTGTTGATCACGACAGGTTCCGACTGGGCAGTCTCCCATTCGCGGAATTGTGCCTGGCGTTCCGCAAGCGCCTTCGTGTCGGCCGAGACCTTTACAATGCTATCAAACTCCCCCTGAACCGCCTTCCAAAACGCGGTCGGGGAATCCTCAGAAATGAGCCCGCGCCGGTAGAAATCCCGGGCCAGTTCGCCAACCTTGCCTTTGCCGCGGATGTGCTTCTTGAAGGACTCCGCGATCCGGAAGGCATCGTCATATTCGCCGCCTTTGGTTTTGGCGGCCTTCTTCGAGGTGAAAACCCCGCCGGCCTTTCGGATCTCCGACAGAATGGGCGATCTCTCGACCGCGGCCTTGAGTGAGTCCGCCACCGGGCCCTGACTGATCTCGGCGCGTTCCTCAGCCGCCGGGCCCACTTCGACCTCGACCGGGGCCGGCGTGAAGTCAACCGCGATCGTGCGGTCACCGGATTCGACATGCCGCTCGAGGCGGAAGTCCTCGAGCATCGTCTGGACTTCTTCGATGGGCTTCCCATTGAGCACTAGGGTGTGGGCAAACCTGTCCAGCATCGTTAGCGCGTGATCGGCATCCTCAGGGGTATACTTGGCGGCAATGATCTGCTTCCGGATGCCCTCGAGGGCGGTTTGCAGACCGGCGTTCATCTGGGATTCCTCGAACAGTTTCACCGCCCGGAGCGCTGCTTCCGGCGTCTGGAGGCGGTCAGCCTCGTTCCGCGACAGGGAGGCGGGGCTCATCTTGAGGATCTTGGAAAACGAGTTGAAGGTCTGGTTGAATTCCGGGCCGACCATCTTCCCAAGGACATCGGCAGTTTTCACTTCGATGGCGTCGCCGGCCGTGGCGGCCTCGTTGATCTGGATCTCCGTAATCCCGAGAGTTTCGAAGGCCTTCCGGTCGGTCTGGAAAAGTTCGAGCGCCTCCTGCCCATCGATGAAAAGCGTCTTGGATTCCTCCGCCGAACCTTCGACCAGAATGTCTACCAGGTCACGCACCGCAGCGGGCGACCGCCCAGCGGTAAGACTTTCCTGGAGACTGGCCCGAACCGTATCGAAAGACTCGCCGAGCTTCTGAGCGGATTCCGCTTCCTTGCCCACCTGGTAGAGAGAGTGAATCGTCGGGAGACCGCCGAGGCCCAGCGTTCCGAGGAAGGTGCTGTAGCCCACCTGGCCGATCTGGGAGAGATTGATCACCGACTTCTCGTCCGTCCCGATCAAGCCTTCCGGCAATTTGAATGCGGTGTTGCCCTTCTTGTTCTCGTACGCCTTCACCGCATACCCGAAAATCATCTGTGGGATTTCCTGTAGCATCTCGGTCGAGGTCTCCCCAAGAGCACCAGCGCCCATGTTCTTGACGATTTCGAGGACGCGTTCCCGGAAGATGGGGTCTCGGAGCGCCAGCTTCGCCCCCGTGGAGATCTCCTCCCCGGTGAGCGTTCCGATGTATTTTCCGATGCCGGGGATCTTCGACATCGCCTTGAGACCGGCAACCTCGAGACCGGTGTTGATGAGGCCCACCGCATGGGCCGCCACCGCGGCCACTTTCGGGTCGATCTTGTTTCCGAATTCATCGGCCTCGTCGCGGAGGTCAAGGAAAGCATTGCCCGCTTCGAGGTTGTAGATGGCCTTTTTCGACGCGGCCGATGCGCTTCCGGCGAAGGCGGTGGCCGCCATGGCGGTGAGAGCCGGCGTGGAAAACGACATCGGGTTCATCCCGGTCGCCATGATCATGCCGAACGTGCCGCCGACTGTTCCCGCGACGGTCTCGGGCGCAGTCATCACGCCCAGACCCGCCATCATCGACACCATGTACCCAGTTTCCGAAACCAATCGCTGGGGGAAGTTGGCCTTCTGTTTCGTCTCCTCTGATTCGCGCATGAGCGTCTTGAGTTCCTGCGCGTATGCCTCTTCTTCGGCGGAGATCGTTTCGCCGCGCCACTGCTTCATCAAGAAATTGGTCCCGACTCGGCCGGCCTCGACGCCCGCGGCGCCGCCGACAACACCGGCCTTTCCCTGCTCGAGAAGGCCGGGAAACAGGTCGATGATGGCCTCGCGTTCCTTTTCTGCCCGGGGTGTCTGGAACGTGACATCGCGATCACGACGAAACCTGGTCCACTTCTCTTCGGCCGCCGCGAGATTCCCGGCGTCGTCGTATGAGATGGCAGCCCGGTTCGGGTCTTCGTAGTACTTCAGGAGAGACTCCGTTTGGAGGAACAGTCCGGGGTTGTTTTCGATCGTCTTCAGACTATCCGGGCCCAAGGTCCGTAGAAATGGGACTTCGATTCCACTCTTCGTGGAGAGTTCCTTGTAATAGGCTTCCTTCGTGGGGTCCATGCTGGCCGCGAGCGCCAGCGAATCGGATGCCTGAGACGTCTGAGGTTTCCCCGTGTCAGCCGGTCCGATGAGCGGGTCGAGCTCATCCTGGGGAAGCACCATGGAATCGGAAGCCTTGGTTTCCCCCGTGATACCAGAGATCGCGAACGGGTTGAACTCATTTTTGGGCATTGCGGAAACTCTCCTGGTACAAGTTATACAAACGAGCGACGGCTTTTATAGACAGATTGGCCGGGTTCTTGAATAGTTCCTGATGCTCCCGTCGAGACCAGGCCAAGAATTCCTGAACCTTAGGTATATGTAACCCCTTGCCATCCGATCCGATAGGGAACACCGGCGGTTGCCCGGTTGTCAACTCCGGTGCCAGAACCTGATCAATGAACTCCTGCTGTTGGTCCTCATCGATTTTCATACCGTGATACATCTTTGTCACCTGCGGAATTGCCATCGCCATCGACCGCAAAAAGGCCGCATCCGCAGGGTCGGCAGCGACATTGAACGCAGTTCCCAACTTCACGGCCTCGTATGCGGTGGCGGGTTTCACGCTCCACCAGCTACCGAGCATCCCCGGTTTGGTTCCAGCTTGCTCCACAAGAATCTGTTTCGCGATGTTCTGCAAATCCAGGTGCGTCGGTTTCTCCCCCGATCGGACCCGCGCCAGGACCATTTCGTAGATGCCGGGGAAGTCATCGGAGTCTTTCGGTTTCCCTGTAGTGGTCTTGAGGCCCAGCGCGCGAATGGCATTATTGACGTCCGCGGAGCTGACTTCGCCGTATTTGCCCTGCCCGGCCGAGTACTTCGCCAGATCCTTCACGCCCTGGTCATCAATCATCGGCGAGCCATCGGCCGCGGTGAATTCAGGGGAGGTAACCTTCGCCAGAATCTGGTCGGGGGTGACCGCCCGGCCCGCATCTCTTTCCTGATCGATGAACGCACGCATGCGGGTGAGGGTTTCCTGCTTGGCGCCCTCCCGGAAAACCTGCTCCCGGAGCGTGGCTTTCGCAGTCCGGGGTCTCTCTTCCTGCATCCGACCCAGGGCATACCGGACGAGGTTTTCCTCGTCAGCGCCTGAATACTGCTTCCGGATGATCCCGGTCAGTTTGGTGGGATCGCCATCAGCCAGCGGGGCGATGGTCTCGTATACCTGCTGGTATTGATCGAACTTGGCCTCCTGCCGGCCTTCCCGGCGTTTCTCCGCGGCCTCGGACATCTGAATCGAACGCGCATGCGCCCGAAGCTGGAGGTCTTCCGCGAACCGAATCCGGAAGGCCTGCTCGGCCTGGGCCCGGACTTTCAGATCGGTGATCCCATCGACGATCGAGCGCCCGGCCGCCATGGAGGGCGCCGCGAAAACCGTACCGGTTACCTGCTCGACCCGGGCCTGCAATCTCGCCTGCTCGTACCGGCGCTTGTCAGCGAAGAGAGCCTGGGTTCTGGCTTCGACGAGGGCCCGCTTCACCGGGTCTTGAATCGTCTTCTGAATCTCAGCCATGGCCTTGTCTTCGTCTTCCGGGGAGGGGTATTTCATGCTGAGTTCATCGCCCATCTTCTGAGCGAAAGCCTGGTCGTTCATGTGGTTGATGGTCTTCTCAAGGTCGCCAGTGAGACGCTGGTCCATCTCCTCTTTGTGCTGCTCGAACATCGCCTTGGCTTCCGCAGTCCGGCCATCATTGAGCATCCGGTGAACCGCTCCAGAGAACGCGGCCGTCTTGAATTCCATGACTGCCCGATCAAATACGTCCTTCGTAGCACCGCGGTGTTTCGAGGCGAGCGTGCCAACCCCGACCTCGATGTGGTGCTGAATCGTTTTCGGGTCGTACGCATTGGCCGCCACGGCCGAGCTGGCGCTCGCGATGATGGCGTCATTCGTCTGGTCCTCGGCCACTCGGATCTGGTCAGCCTCATGCCGGGCCGATGCGGTGATCGAAGACTGCTTCGTGCCATCCCAAAATGAATCGAATAGCCGGCGCTGCGCCGGCGTGAGGCCTTTCACTACCTCACTCTGGATCTGCTCGAGGCCCTTGGTGGCCTGGTTCGTGAGGCCCCGTGCCTGACTCCCGCGCTTCGAGAGTATCCCCTCCTTGGGATCATGCATGAACGTGAGAACCTGTTCCGAAGCCCGCTGGTACGCGTCCTTGGCTGCAATCGCGTCCTGGCGTTCCTGGATCTGAGCCCCGAGCCGGGAGAGTTCCCCTCCCATCTGCGCCAGTTCGCCGCCAACCTGCCCGGTGGCCTGCGCGACATTGGCGCCGAAAGCGGCGGGGGAGGCAGAATCCTGCTGGCGAACACCCGGCACCCCGGCGAGATTCGTGTTCGGTTTGAAAACCGGTATGGTGGGCATGACTTTTCTCCTCAGCGGCGCCGGCGGGGCGTGGGGAATTGGTTCGCGAACATCCCTGCGGTCGAAAGCAGACTGGTCGTCGCGGCGAGGCCGCCGGCGGCCCGAGCCATCCCGCCCGCGGCGGCCGCATTGGCGGCGCCCATCCGGGCCATGCCGGCCTGATTGCGTTCGTTCTGCGCCTGGACCCTGAAACCCCACTGCTCGAGATCGGTGTTCCGGTCAATCGCGATGCGTTCCCGGGTGGCCTGCGAGGAGAGATCCTGCTCCCACGCCATGGCCGACCCGGTTCCGACCTGGACATTCCCGGCGGCATACCCGGCTCGACCGGCGCCGCGAACCTGGCCGACTTCCCGGGTGAGTTCCTGTTTCTTCTGCTCACCCCGGGTCACCGCGTCCTGCGCCTGCATCTCGGCGATCTTGGCATTGTTGTCCGCCACCATCGCCGAATACTCGTTCGCCTTCGCCTGCGCGGCATACTGGGCTGATTGCGCCGAGGCCTGCATTTTCGTCCCCTGGTAGGAGGCATATCCACCCACCAGACCGAGCGCCAATCCTACTGAGCACATTCGGAAAACTCCTTTTCAGCCAGGTGAAAGGGAAGCTGGTCAGCCCCGTACTCCCTGGCCGGATGAATCTTGAAGCCGAGCCACCCCAACCACTTCAAGGATAGCACGTTCCTGGCGTCGACAAAATTCACGAGATGGTGGAAACGCGGGTAGCAGGAATCCAAGGCCCTCCTCGACGCCCGGAAAAACGATACCGGCGCCATGCCGATGCCGTCGGTGCCCAGAAGCCAAGGAACCCCGAAGCGGGCGTCATTCGACCCCAAGGGGGCCACGCCGCATATGGCAACCGGGAGAGCCCCGATCCGGACCACCCAACGGAACACGGATACCGACAGCCCCTGCATAATCGCGTCAGCGGGGGTCTGACGGTTCGCGGACCAGATCTCGTCGATGTCGGACTTCCGCATATGCCCGATCACCCACCGCGCCTGATCGCTTGTAATGTTGGTGTCGAACTCAGTCTTCTTCAACTTCCACCTCCGGAACGGTCATCAGAACCGTGACCGGAAGCGGGTCTGATTGCCGGATCATGATCCGAGCCGACCGAGCCCATTTTGTATTGATAGCTATATCCTTGTCTCCCGTAAACATGCGGGTCGCCTCGAGGTATCCTTCGCTCCCGCGAAGTTTCAGTTCTAGGAGGTGATCTTCATCGGAGCCGACGAAGACGCCGCGGGTGTTGAGGAGGCGAAGAATCGCCGCCCGGGTCTGCCGGCGTTTTCCCGACAGCTGGCCTTGTTCCTCGAGTTCGAGGGTCTCGAGGTCCGCGGTGTAGGGAAGCCCGATGTGAACCGTAGCGAACCGCCGGGGGAGCGTCACCACGCCTGCGGCCGAGACGGTCAACGACAGGACGTTCCCGTCGGCCAGGACCGCGACTTCCATCTCCGCGAGGTGGTCCATCCCGGAGATCGTCGTGACCCCGCGGCGCACCTTCCCGCCCGAGATGTAGGCCGAATACAAGGCCGCATCGATGGTGGGGTAGGTGGTCGGTGGAATCGTCGCGGGTCCGGTGATATCCCGAATCCGGAAGCTGGTCGCGTCCACCACCTCAACCTCAAACCAGGTGTCATTGAGGTCATCGAGGGAGAGAAGGGTGCCGGTTACTCCAGCCCCCAGCAACTCGGTGATCCTGACGTAATCCCCGGTCGCGAGCCCGTGCGCGGTAGCGGTCGTGACGAGGTTGGTTCCTGACCCGGAGAATCCGGAGACCACAACGGGGTTGTCCCAGGATAGGCCGGCGTCGACGAAATAGGCCTGGCTCAGATCGTCATCCGGAAGACGGTCGCGGAACTGCTCGACGAATCGAACCCATGAACCGTTCACCAGGCGCTTCACAACGACATATACCTCGTCAGGCTGACCTGGATCACCCGGAAGCGAACAGATGGACTCGAAAAGCCCGTTCGTGTCGTGCCGGTGCCACGCCCAGATTTCCTGCTCCCGAAGATACGTCAAGCCAAGAAGCACGCCGTCATCGCGAACGCACCAGAGAATCGAATCGGGGTTTCCCTGGTAGGCCCACGCGATGATATTCCGGCCCTCGAACAGATGCGGGGACATGACCGATAGGTCATCTCCGGTGTAGGAGTCATCCTGGAGTTGGTAGCGGAGATCCCGTACGACCTGGCCGCCACGCTGGAGAAATAGGACCGTGTTCCCGATGACCACCGGGGGGACGTCGCTCGAACCTCGGTATCCCTGGACGTCGAACGAAATGTCGGTCGGGGTGATCGGCCCGTTGGCACCGCAAAGCCATTCGGTGGAGGATGTCATCACGAGCAACTGTCGAATCGGGACCAGGTGGCGTATCTCGTTCACCTGCCTGGAGGCGATGGTCGCCTCAATCGCGTCGGAGTCTTTCAGGGGGTCCGAGGTTGAAAAGTTGCTGAACAACCCGGTCTGCGAAGCAAACACCGTCTGGGGTTGGCTGTCCGTTCGAGCGAGCACCAGCCTCTGCTGGAAGATCGCCACCGCGCCAGGGTAGTTCCCCGCCCCGGTGAAGGGGGTCTGGGATATCTGCGGGCTGTCGGTGTAATCCGGGGCGATGTTGTCGTCGCGGAACGTCAGCCCCGTGGTGTAGCCGATGAATCCGAAGATCGAGTTAAAATTGTCCGATCTATATATGTTGTAGCCGGTGATGCCGCCACCGACCGCCGCGTTCCACGTCAGAACCACCTCGGCCCCGGAGAGCCACGGGTTCCCGACGACCGCGGTAGAAACGGCAAGCCCGTTGGGGGATTCCTCCCCCGCGTCGTTCACCGCGATGACCTTGTAGTACAGGGTTTTCTTGGGATACTCGGCCGACCCACCGCTGGTGTATGTGAGCCCGGCGGTCGAGAAGGGGTTCCCGTTGATGTCCATCAGCTGAAAATTGTCTGGGTCGACCGGCGACAGATTCTTCACCCTGAAAATCTTCTCGTTCAGCGCAGCGCCCATCGTCCCGACCACGCCAGTAATCCGGATGAGGAAATCATCAACCAGGCCGTGGCCGACCGACGTAATCTGCGCCGGGTCCGCTGCGGTGATGGCCGTGATCGTTATCGCCGCCCGGTTCGGGGCGGTGAAAACAGAAGAGAAAATGCTCATCCCGCTGGTGATTGTCGGGCCAGTGGTCCCATGCACGGCGAACGTCCAGGCAGTATGAGAGGTCCGGGTCAGATCCTGCGGGGCCACATCCGGATGGACCAGATACATCACGTCTGCGGACTGAGTGTATCGCGCCTCGAGGATCTGTTCGAGGGTAAACGGAGAGACCACCTCGAGCGGAACCCCAGGGGTAGATTCCACCAGGGCGCCGTCCTTGAACACCCGCAGCTTTTTCTCGGTGAACTCGAGCACGTAATTCTGCTCGACCGAGAACTCGAACGGTATGAGCCGCGCCTGGGCGTTGCCAAGGGTGTTGTTGAGATACTGAGTTCCGCCCCGGTTCGAGGCGCCGCCATGGCGGTGGACGATGAAATTGCGACAGGTCTTCAAGGCGATCTTGTATTTCGCCAGATCGACCCGGCCGCCGAGGGAAGGGGATATTTCCCCGGCCGCGAATGCAGGTTGAATCAGTCTCACGATGTCACCTCCGGGCCGACACGAGATCCTCGCCCGCGGTGACCCGGGTCCGGCTCTCGCTGGCGTCGATCGTCTTCCCCTCGTTCAGGGTGAGGATGTAGAGTTGCAACTCGGACTTCTGGAGGGAGGGCTTGCCCGCCAGAGGCACCGCCATCTCGGAAGCCATCTTGTGGGCGAGGGCGTCGATGAACTGCTCGTCGAAGGCGTTCGGGTCGATGATGTCAGCCACATACCGGATCTCGGCGTCCGCCTGGCTCGTAACGAGAACCTTCCCTGCGCCATCGATCGCCCGAAGCTCGAACCCGATCTGGGAAGCCGGGTCAACCCGAAGGCTCGGCGAATACGAGTAGACCACGTTGACCGGGTTCACCACCTGGATCACCCGGAGGCAATCAGCCGGAAGGGCGTAGACGTAATCATAGTCGGTGACCGTATCAGAGAGCAGAGACAAGGTCGCGAACCGTTCCGCCCAGTTCCAAACGTGCGACCGAAGCAACGCTCGGCGGGTCCGGTCATAGAACCGGGCGCAATACCGGGCCTCCTTCGATTTCTCGCTCAGGCTGGTGATCTCGTCATGACCCAGGCGCAAGAGGGCCAGGTTGCAGATGTCGATGGCAGAGGTGGGCATACATTCCCCCTATATAGAGAAAAACGGGGCAGGGACGAAATATCCCCGCCCCGGTGGGCACGAAAAAGGATTACGAAAAGACGTCGTCAACGGCCGATTTGGCCTTGGGCTTGACGGGCGGCGCGGGTTTGGGGGCCTCGACCGGGACCAGATGCGGGGGTAGCTTGTCCCCGGGCTTCACTTCGATATTGTAGATCCCGTGGTACTTGATGTCGAAGTGAAGCCCGGG
>Ga0208957_1000279_pt1 | contig 44793 bp, 62 predicted proteins | sample RifOxyA1_FD_184029 | JGI IMG/M metagenome (GOLD analysis project Ga0208957, IMG submission 184029) | Groundwater microbial communities from Rifle, Colorado - Rifle Oxygen_injection A1 (SPAdes) | ecosystem: Environmental > Aquatic > Deep subsurface > Groundwater | place: Rifle, Colorado, United... | reverse complement strand
CTTATTCCTTCTTTTGCTTGATCTTCTGTTGAAACTCTTATGTAGATTACTCCTATGCTTTTTGTTTCTTTTTCCATATGTTACACGTTTGTTATAATATTGATTTTATGTTATTCTGGTTCTGTCGCATATTAGTCAGTTATGATTGATTGTCTAATTCGTCAGTTTAGTATTCTGATAAGGTTTGTTGTCTTTCTTTAATTCCAAACTTTTCATTAAATATTTTTTTTATTTCTTTTTCTTTTTCTGGATTTATGAATAAACTTTTAAAATCGTCTTTCAACGAATTTATCGCTAAACTCATTAATGGTTTATGATTAGCATTATTTCCTTCTTTTAATGCTAATAAATATTCTTCTCTATCTTGAACTTTAAAGAATAATGGAGGAAATTTATATTTTTTAAGAATAAATCTAAATAATTCTCTTCCAACTCTACCGTTTCCATCAGAAAAGGGATGTATTTCTTCAAATTTTTGATGAAATATGCATGCTAATTCAAGAGGATAAGTTTTTTCTTTTTCATCATTATACCACCTTATCAATTTATTCATTTCAGATTCTATAAATGGTGGTGGTAATGGTGTAAATTCTGTTCCTAATATCATTGCTGGAACGTTTCTATACATTCCTGCACATTCATCTTTGATATTTTTTAATACATACCTATTAAGATTTTGTATAAATTTTCTATTTATATCCCCTTTATATTTGCTGATAAAATTTAATAAGTCTTTATAATTAGCAACTTCATGTATTTCTCTTAAAGATTTTCCTTTTGGTGAGATATTCTCGTTTAGAACAAGGCTTGTTTGTTCTAAAGTGAGAGTATTACCTTCTATTGCCGTAGAATTAAATACATATTTTGTATAAATAATTTCTTCAAATTTTTCTGTTTCTGATGGAAAAATAGATTTTAACCAGTCATTGTAAGCTGTTTTTATAAATTCAAGATATCCCACTTCTCTTGAATCTAAAAATTTTAAATTATACTTTTTTGCTCTTTCTCTAAATTTAATAAAAAATGATTCGGTTTTAAAGTAATCTTTATATTTCTTTTTTTCATCTTCTATCTGTTTATCGGGAAAATTTCCTCTACCTATATATTTACTTATTTTTCTAGTTCTTCCATCTATTCTAACAGAATGTTCAAGATAATTCTCTTCTCCAGTCTTTTTATGATAAACCACATAATATATACCACACTACATATTTATATATTTTGTTAATTATCAGAAAGTGTGGTATGGTATATATTTTATAATTTAGAAATCTTTATATAGTAGTAATACATACTAATATGTATGGGTAAACAGCAAAAAGATGGTTTCAAAAGAGTTACTATAACATTACCAGTAGAACTTTTAGAAGCATATCAAAGATTCTGTGAAAAAGAAGGAATGAACCTAAGCTCTAGAATAGCAATATTACTCAAGAAAGATTTAGAAAATAAGTAAAACAAGCAGGGCATAGCCCTGCAAGGAGACAAAATGGTTGCGACACCGAATTCATCTCAAAGTGAGAACAGGATAGAGGATATTAAAAAGCTTTCTCAAATAAGAAGTTTGAGAGCTAAAGAAGTTTTAATGGTTGGAAAACCTAAACTTGTTTCAGAGGAGGAATTTGTAGTACCGTCAAGCAATGGAAAAGATAACTATAAAGTTATACACTTGGATTCTTGGAATTGTAACTGTCTAGACTTCGTTAATACTTGCCAGAAGATTGGAATATATTGTAAACATATTAAAGCTTTACAGCAATTCCTTAAATTAAGAAATAATACACAATTTGATGATAGTTTACTAAATGAAGTCTTAGATAATGAGAAAGTATGTTGTGTTTATTGCAGATCTGACAAAATAACTAAGCAAGGTTTCAGAAAAAACAAGAATTCTGTAAAACAGAAGTATTTTTGCGGAAACTGTAGTAGATTTTTCATAAATGAGCCAGTAAAGAATATTAAAACTAACACCAAAGTATTATGTATGGTGATGGACTTATACTATAAAGGATTAAGCCTTAGAGATATACAAGATACACTAAAACAATTCTACAACATTGAGATACATCATGAAACTGTAAGAAGATACATAATTAAGTTTACAGAAAAAATTGATAGATATGTAGAAACAAAAACTCCAATATTAGGAAAAGAAAGATGGCATACTGATGAACAAAAAGTAAAAGTAAATGGAGAATGGCAGTGGAGTTGGAACACAATAGACAATGAAACAAAGTTTTGGATAGCAAATAATCTGACAAAAGGAAGGAGCATTAAAGAAGCAAGAGAACAGTTCCAAAAAGTAAAACTAACAGCAAGAGAACAAAGACCAGAAATATTAGTAACTGATGGTTTACATTCTTACAAGAAAGCAATAAAGAAAGAATTTAACACACATAAAGATAGACTAGGAAGAGCATTAGAAGGAAATATTACTCATGTTGGAAATGCTGGAATAAGAAAGAAACACCACAACAACATAGTAGAAAGACTAAACGGAGAGTTCAGAGAATTTGACAAAGTAAGAAGAGGTTTTAAATCTGATGAAACAACAGAAACATATCTAAAGGGAATGAAGATATATCATAATTTTGTGAAGCCTCATTTAAGTTTGAACGGTTTAACTCCTAGCCAAAAAGCTAATATAGATTTAAAGCTTAATCAAAATAAATGGTTAAGCTTAATAAAAAAGAGCGTGGAAAAATGACAATAATCTCTTTATTTGCTGGTGCTGGTGGTATGGATTTGGGATTTTTAAAAGCAGGGCATAAAATAGTTTGGGTTAATGATAATGACTTTGATTCTTGTAAAACTTATGAAAGAAATTTTAAACATAAACCAATATGCGAAGATATAGAAAAAATAAATTCTAAAGATATTCCTGACGCAGATATAGTTATTGGTGGTTTTCCTTGTCAAGGTTTTTCTGTTGCCAATCCTTATAGAAAAATAGAAGATAAAAGAAACAGACTTTATTTAGAATTATTAAGAATTATAAAAGATAAAAAACCGAAATACTTTATAGCAGAAAATGTTACAGGTTTATGTTCTATTGGGGGTTATGAAAATAAAGAAGATAAAAAAAACCATCTAGGCAAAGTTCTAAAAGTAATTATCCAAGAATTACGCAATGCCACACCATTGGGATATCATGTTGAATTTAAAATATTAAATTCGGCTGACTATGGAGTTCCACAAATGAGAAGAAGAGTTATAATTCTTGGAACACGAAAAGATATAATTCCAATATTAAAACATCCTGAACCAACTCATTCTAGAGATGGGAAATATGGATTACCAAAATGGAAAAATGTAAGGGATGCTTTAGATGGAATACCTGAAAATCTTACAGATAAAATACCAAATCATATTGGAACAAATCATAAGGTTAAGATTAATGGTCATTTAGGAAATAGGGCTACTGCTTGGGATAAAGCTTCACCAACTATAGTTGGTAGGGGTGGAGGAACTGGAGGACCTGTTATTATACCACATCCAAATCTTAAGAGAAGAATGTCTGTGAGAGAAACTGCAAGAATACAAGTTTTCCCAGATGATTTCATTTTTGAAGGTGCAGTTACATCTCAATATAGACAAATAGGAAATGCAGTCCCTTGGCTTTTAGCTTATCACATTGCTAAGATGATACCAAAAAATTAACTAAACTTTCCCTTAAGAAAATTATAAATTTCTTTTTGTATTGTTTCTGTTGATTGTTTTACTCTATCTAAAAGAGAAATCTTTTTCATATCTTTATTTTTTGCTCCTTCATTACAAACATTACAAAGAGTAATAAAATCTTCAATAGTTAATTTTCTACCAACATTAGCAATAGAACCATCTTGTTGTTTATGTGATTTTAAATGCCCAACATGAAGTTTTATTTTGTGTCCTTCTTTAAATGGGTCGTCATCTTCAGGTGTCCTTCCACAGACCTGACAAGTATTATTATCCCTATTAAAAACTTCATACATAATTCTTTTATTAACTCCTCTATTCCTTATTTTTTTAGGATTAGGGTTTACTTCTAATAAAATCCATTCATCAACTTTTAGTTTAAGATTTAAACTTTTATTATCTTTATGATTTATAATGTTATAACCATCTTCATCTCTTAATTCAAAAACTCTCCTCATATTATGAGATATTGGTTTCCCATCTGACCCTGGAATTATTGCCAATTGTTCAGAAGTAACTATTTTACCTAAATTTAGTTTAAACCATTTAAGGATTCTAGGCTTATATGCTTCTCCTTTTGTAGATTTGATAAATTCCCTTAATAGCTTTCTCTCTATTTTATTCATAAAAAGTTAGAAGTTAGTTTATATATAAAACTGACGAATGCGACAGGCTTAATCAACTGACGAGTTTGTTGACAGAACCCTATAGTCTAAAATATACTAGTCTAATATGGCATAAGCTTTGCACAAAGTAACATTTCTGCACAAGTTTGAAAACGGTTTGCACAATTTATAAAAATCAGCATCGGATAATACCAAAGGCTCAATCAAAAATCAGTAATGAATACAAAATTAGAGTAACTGGACGGCTTTGCCTTAAAAGTTAGTTCTGCACAATAAGTAGCTGTTTTGCACAAAACCACACCTAAAAACTATGCAAAGCTGACCCATTCCGAAGTAAGAACGGCTCCGATTTTCTGAAACTTAGTAAAAACTCCTATTTTCAACACCCGTTAATGCACCAATACACGGAGTTCTCTTTCTACTTCTTCTTTTTCTTCTTTTGTCAAGGGGATGTCTATTAGGGGTATGACGCTTTCGCTGTTTATGTAATCATGCATGAAGTAGATGTTTAGTGTTCCGCCTTTCTGCTTTTTGAAGTATTCTATTAATTTTTTCTTATTGAGCTTGTAGACTTTGGTGAGGTTATAATTAACTGTTCTATTATCAATATACTCGAGCACTTCTTCTCTTATCATCATATCTATAAAGGTTTTCTTATAGTCTTGACCGCACGAGTTTCCTAGATTATGTATCCACTCACTTCTAATAGTTTGTTTAGTGTTGGTGAAGTAAAGGCTAGCTAGTAGAAAAAAGGTTTTTTTAAACATTAGTATATTTTCATGATTTTTGTTTTATTAAAACTTTTGGTAGGGTAGTTTTTTTTGTCGGATTTTTAGCATAAATTTATATATTATTCTTTTGTATTATGATTTCATGAGTAAACTTTATTCTAAAAGTATAGAAACCTACGGAGGTGGGATGTAATATGATGAATAGTAAGAAGGGAACATCAGCTCTCGCTGCAGTTTTCGTTATAGCAATCGTGATCATGGCAGGCGGCTTTGTCTATTGGCTCGCTACTAGTGCTAGACCTCAGAGCATTGCTGGAACAGCTGCTGGAGGCGGAGCAGAAGGCACAAGCACTCAGAGCTTGGCAGACGTTTTAGGACAGGGAGACACGGCAACGCTTAAGCTTACAGCACAAGATGCTGCATTCAGGAGTGCGACAATAAGGTTAGGGCTTCCAGTTTACTGTTGGATAACAGCACCAGAAGCTAGGGCGAGCACGACTAATATTCTCGGAGGAACTGCAGGAGTGACTTTAGATACTACAACTGCAGGAGGTAACACTATCTCGGGTACTGAGAGGGGAGATACTGTAAGGTGTGACGCTTTCAACGCTAGCTACCAAGGAGCACAGAAGGACTTTACTATTAAGGGAACAAGCCTTAGTGATCAAGTGAAGGTTTACCAGACATCTGCTTACTTAAAGGTAATCCCTATTAATTATTTAGGTCAGTCAGATGAGGATGGTATTAGAGAGTTCGACCATAACATAACCATAGGTCCCAATGGTAATGAAAAGTTTAGGTATCAAGTAGAGAACAACCAGTCTAACACTATTTTCAGGCTTGCTGCTATAGCTATAGACTTGCCGCCTAATAGTAACATCTCAAAGGTTGAGATGAGTGAGGATGTTGAGCAGAACAATCTAGCAGATACTAGTCCTGTTAAAGTGAAGAGGGGTAGCATGCTTCAGAGATTGACAGAGTATAACTACATCTTTTACTTCAGTCAGGGAAACAAGAACTATGTTGAGCTTGGCGATAATGATTACATAAGGACTGGCAACATATTGTTCGAGGCTGATGGTGATGGTTGCAACACTAGAAACGCTAACGGTGAAGCTTCAGCTACTATAGCATGGATTGATGAGGCAGGATTCCAGAGACTTTCAGGCGACAGCAGGAATGAGGTTGCTCATGGTCTTGAGGATGACGCCCCGAGCCCAGCTGATGTTGGCAGAGCAGACATCACTAGAACTTTGAAGTGTAACGCAAGCTAAAGAGCCGAAGAGGCTTTTTTTCTTTTTTTCTTTTTATTTCCCAGATGATTTTATTCTTAGCCTAGTAATGGAAAGTTTTAATTAAACCAATAATTATAAAGAAGTGTCATGAGTGCTAAAATAGTGTTTGTTGTACTTTTATTGTTTTTAGTTCTCGGCGGTGTTGTGGCTGGTTTTATTTATGTTAACAAGAAACAGGCCACGAGCCAGGAAGAAGAATTATTACCTTACGAGATTTTTTTGGTGACTCTTGATAACAGTAATAATAATTCAAGAATTAGTGCTGACTACATAATTGAGAGTAGTGACGGGAGCGTTTTTTCTGGCAAGACTAGTAGGGATAGTTTTACTTCTGTTAAGCTTCCTGTTAATAATACTTTTAGGCTTAACAGTTTTGCCGAAGGGTTCTACACTAATGGGTCTAGCAGTGAAGGTTTTTTGGTGGTGCCTAAAAGTTTTGCCGGAAAGAATGAGTTTATAGAGTTAAGGCAGAAGAAAAACGGGGGTTTGAGGTTTGCCTTTAATGATACTTTAAAGAATGGGACTAATAACGTTCTAGTTAACATAACTCCTATCGGGTATTTTAGGAGGACTGGTTTTTGTTTCAGCTGGAGCAGTAACGTGATATACGCTAACATAAAGCAAGGTATTGACGGTTGTGGTAATGAGTGGCTGAATTATACTTTGCTTCCTAATGGCACTATGGAGTGGCTTCCTAAAAAAATATATGCTTGTGTGGAGAATGATGATGCTAGAATTCATGTGTGCAACAGGGTAGAAGGTGAGGATTGTCACATTGTTGACATGAGCATTCCTTTAAGGCTCTCGATGACAGATAGAGGGTTCACGACTTCAAGGATTGATCACTGTTATGATTTTGATTACAGCTTTCACGATAGAGAAGATAGGGTTCCTGATTTTGTGAATTACGAGTTTGAGCTTCAAGTAAAGGCAGAAGATCCTGATGAGTTTGATTATGTTGAGGTGTTGGTTATGGATAAGGACAGGTTTTATGTTCCTGAATTGAAGGATTGGGTTGATGGTTTTGAGAAAGTAAAGAATGAAAAGTATGTTGATGTTGGCGGGCCTGATCAGATTGGTTTGCTTAAAAAAGTTTAAATAAGAGTAGAGGTATATGTATAACCTATAATGGTTGGTGATGATTTTAGGAAGACACTTAATGAGATAGCTGCATTGTGGTTTTTTTTCGGCGTAGTGTTTCTCGGTTTTTCTCTGTTAGCTTTCTTTCTCGGTAGGGGTGCTGAGAGCGCAGAGTTTAGTAAAGTTCTTTTTTTGTATTTTGGTATAGGCCTTTCTGGTGGTATTATACTTACTGTTGCTAAGGTTTATGAGTATTATAATCCTGGATCTTGGTTTCAGTCTAGTTTTCATGATCCTGATGAGGGAGTTCAGGTAATAACTAGATATAGGCTTTTTAGGAATCCTGTGTTGTTGTTCTTTTTCTTTTTTTCTTTTTTCTTCCTTATTGGGCTGCTTGTTTTTGCTACTAAGCAGACTGCTTTTGCTGATATTCCGCAGTTCCAGTTTCAGCAGATCTCTAGAAGTGCTGAGATTATACTGAATGTGGAGCCTGCTGCTACCTCTGAAACTTTCATGATTGGTGTGTTTGTGAGTTTTTTGCTTGGTGGTGTGAGGAGAATTGTTATCGGAAGGTTTGGGATGCCTCGTTGGGTTTCTCTTTTTGTTTCTTTTTTGCTTGTTGTTCCTGTGATTGGCTTGTTGTGGCTTGGGTATCATAATTTTGTTTATGGGAATGATGAGGTGGCTAGTCTTTATACTCTTATTTTTGGGTTGGGTGGTGGTTTGTTGAGTGTGGTGTTCGGGAGCTTGTTGCCTTGGCTTGCTTGGCATGAGGTTAATAACTTGATTGTGGCTAGCATGAAGTTTTTGTCAGGTAATGAAAGTATTATTCTTTTCGGATCTTTAGCTTTTGTTAGTGTAGTCTTTATTGGATTGAGTGTTTTTATCTTTAAGGGGGAGGAGTTGTTTTGAAAACAAGAATTTTTGTTTATATAATTTTTTTGTCGGTGTTTTGTGCTAGTGTTTTTGCTGTTGAGGTTAGTAATAGTATTGGCACTTTAGGTAATGATTCTTTAGGCTTTAAGTACCAGAAAGGTGTTGATGTTTTATCTATTAAGATTAAAGCTGAGAGTGGGGGGTTTGAGAGGGATATTACTGATCTTGTTAAGAAGAGTGTTTGGAGTGAGAAAGATAGATTGAAGTATGGCTTTAGCTTTACTGTGCCTAATAGTGCTCAAGGAGTTTTTGTTTCTAATAATGCTAATAACTTGACTGTGTATTATGAGGTTAGAACGAATAGTAATTTTGTTTTGGATGACAAGAAATTTGTGTACAGTAGGAATATTGGTTTTGGGCAGATTGAGTCGAAGATTGTTAGAAGATACTTGGATTTTAGTGATTTGTCAACAAAAAGAGGAATGAAAGTTTCAAGAAGTTATGATTCGAGTAGCGGAGTTTATACTTTGAGAGCTTATTGTCTTGATAATACTGATGTATCTATTGGTGACTTTATTGATTGCGATCCAACGATTAGCGAAACAAGTGCTAGTGACTGGGCTAATGGAACTTTCTATAGGACTTTCAATCATAGTAGGGGAAGTTTGACTGTTGATCCTTTATTTATAGAATATGGTTTTTTGAATGAGACTTATCTTAATAATTCTTTATCTGATGGCTTTTATGTTTCTTACGCGGACGACGCTCCTAATGTTTCAAAAAGTAACACTACCATGATTCAGGGAGGATGTGCGTGGACAACACAGCCATGCGCGAGATTTAACGACACGAGCTCAGTAGTTCTTAAAAATAGTAGTATTGGTGAGAGTTTTTATGATGGAGGATATGATGCTTTTGGTAAGACAATAGAAGGAGTTAACTTCACGATTGGAATTATACTAAATGCTACAGAAACGCAGAATAATAGGATGCTAATAGGGAAGGGAACAGCTGGAGGGGCAAATGGGTGGGTGATGCAGACAGCAGGCACAGGAGGTAGTGTAGATTGTTTTAGTCAAGGAACAAGCCTGATAGCTAGAGCGACTAATAGTTTGGTGATGAATACTACAACTTTTTTTGTTTGTGTGTGGAATGATAGTGGTGTGTGGATATTTCAGGATGGGACTTTAAAGGATAATAAGACATTAGCTCCAACATATGTGGGCAATGCATTATTTCCGACAATAGGACATAACGCGGCGTCAGGAGCGAGTAATACGTTGAACATGAGCGTGAGCTATTACTTTTTTGCTAAGAGGGCTTTAAGCTTTACTGATGTTCTGGCGCTGAACAGTACTTGGAAGACAGCTCCAGAAAGTTTGATGAAAGGTTATTATTCTTCAGGCAACTATACTAGCAGGATTTTGAACTGGACTAGAGAAAGTAATATCACGAGAGTTGATATTAGTGCTGTTTTCAGTAAGGCATCTCTGAATTTGAGTTTTGATTCTAACACTAGCAGTAGTGGTATGGTTAATACTGTTTGTAGTCTTGATATTCCTAATAGGTTTAATAATTGTAGTCTTGGAGTTTCTAGTTTATTTTTTAAGTACGTGATTAATGGATCATCATTGACTAATGCTACAAGTTTTGAGCTTCTTGATATTAATGTAACTAGTAATATTATTCCAGGAAAAGTTGGTATTGTCTTGAATAGTAGTGGTGGTAGTAATAGTACTCATCAGGATTTAAGATTGTTGTTTAGGATTGATGATCCTGATAATTCTAGTGTAAACTATAGTATTGAGTGGTTTAGGAATAATGTGTCTAATTATTCTTACTTGTTGTTGGCTGCTGATAATTCTAGTTTGTTGAAGTTTAACCTGTCAAGGCAGAATTTAACGATTGGGGATTCTTGGCATGTTAGGGTTAACGTGACTGATGGGGTTACGCCTAGTAATAATACTAATTCGTCAACAGTAACGATTAGAAGAAACTTTATGGAAACAGTAATAACTACACCTGCTAATAGTTCTACTTTCAAGACTGGAACTGATGCTTGTAATAAGAATATTAGTTTTTCTTTTAGTGTATTAAATGATAGTGTTTTGAGTAGCTGTTTTGTTGAGCTGTTGCTTTTTAATGGCTCTGGATTCCAGACTAGTGTGAGTAATAGGAGCATGAACTGTTTGCTTAATGACAGCTTTGTGGCTAGCCTTGGGTGTGCTTCAGGCAATAAGTGGTATACTCTAGGTGTTTACGCTAATGATACTTATGGGGTGGCTAACAGCACTCATCATGTCGTCTACCTTACTAACGAGATCGAAGCTGGAGGAGGCGGTGCTGGAGGTGGTGGTGGAGGTTTTTTTGGTGTGGCTCCTGTTAATGTTTCTAATGTTTCAGAAGAGATAATTTTAGGAGAAGAGGATGGAGTTGAGAAGAAGTGCAGAAGCACTCTTGATTGCTTGAGTAGTTTGCTTCATAGTTTTGGAGAAAAGATTAAAGGATCTAAAACTATTGACTGGTTTAAAAGATTGAAGCCTGATGCTGATGTTGTCGTGCTTCCTACTGTTTTTATTGCTTTCGGATTATTAATAGCATCTTTTACTATACTGTACTTTTTGCTTAGTCCTTTCAAGAAGTTTATTGGTGACAGGTGGAGAGTGTTTACTGTTTTCCTGACAAGTTTATTATTAACTTTACTTTGGGTTTTGGTTTCATAGAGTGAGAAAATGAAAGATGAAGAAAGAAAAAATATGCATTTATGTCTTGATGTTCTTAATAGTTTTGTTAATGTTTCCTTCTAGTGATGTTAAGAGTTATGGTTCTGTTGGGAGTGATGTTTATACGACAGGCAAAGGAAAGGTGTTATTCTATAATGTGACTGATGATAGTTACAGCACTGAAAAGCTTTCAGGCTTTAACAATGCTGTGCTGAACGTCAGACTTTTGAGAGAAGAAACTTTTGGCGTGCAGTACACTCCCAGCTGCCTTACAGAATGTCACATGCCTTTAAGGATCATTACTGACTTTCCAGTAAGTATTGATGATAATAATTTTGTTCACAGGCTTGGATTGGGTGATTTGCGTTTCGAAAACTTTGAGTATCTTGTACTGGTTGACGTGCAGAAAATTGTTGGCGAGTGGGTGTTAGTTGAGAAGAGGAAGATTGTTCATAAGGACTGGAACGGTTCTTGGTTTGAGCCTGAACTCGAGAGGATGTGGAAGGAAAAGATTGTTAATGTTAAGGAATGGAAGAAGCTGTCTGATGTCAAGCCTATAATTCTACAACCGAGAGAAGAATACTTTTTTGATATTGTTGCTAAGAAGAGAGGTGAGGTTGGGAGCAAGAGTGTTGACGTGATTCCCGAAATACTTGGTATAGATTTTAGTGCTTATGCTTACTTTAATACTTCTTGGCAGGCTAAGTACAAAATAGTACTTAATAATACAGATACTAAGGCTCATAGGAATGAGTCTATTTTTTTGTCTATAAAAGATACTAAATGTTTTGCCGATCCTGATGGCACTAGGGTTGTGTTTAATGATACTACTGAAACAGATTTTGAGTGGTTTAATTCCAGTAAAGAATCTTTATACTATATTCATCCTGGAAACATTAGTGCTAATACTGTTGATGATTTTAGTAGTCTTTATTGTGCTAATCTGACGACTGTTCTCGTGATGAATAAGACTATTTTTAATCTTTCTAGAGGTCATTTTGATGGAGATGTTGCTGGTGTTGGCTTGTCTCAGGGTTGGAAGCTTGATTCAGGAAGTAATGGGGTGGTGAATAATACTTATTTTAGGCGTGGATTGAGAAGTTATAGTTCTAGTCCTAATGGTGCTTATTTTTACACTCCGGGCAGTGTGCTTAACAATTTTTCTTTTGTTTTTTGGTTTACTCATACAAAGGCTCCTAGTAGTGAGTGTTGCAGTCCTGTTCAGCTTCAGGATAATGCTAGTGGTATTGCTTTCAGTTTTGGTGCTGTTAATAGCTTGTTTCAATACCGAGATGGTGCGACTTGGAAGCCTACTGGTTGCAGTAATCAGACTGGTGATTGGTGTTTGGTGAAAGTTAATGGGAATGTTGCGACTAATACTTTTAGCATTGAGGTTAATGAGACGCTGGTTAATGGGAATGCTGTTTTTAGGAATTCGGTAACTACTATAGGCAAGGTAATCATTTCTGCTAGTGTTACTGGAACTGTGGAAGGTAATGTTGTTAACAATTTTGATCAGGTGCTCGGTGTTTCTGGTAGGGACTTGAACATGTACTTGAATCCTACAAATGCTAGTCTTTCTGTTGTGAATGACATTAAGGCTCCGACGACTATAACTAGTAATAATAGTTTTTTCAGTAATAATGATACTGTTACTCTAGTTTGGTTTAATGCTAACAGTACTGATTCTACAGACAGGATTAACTATTCAGTTCAAGTTTTTAATGACACTAGCTTTTCTTTTTTGCTTTACGAAAACCACACGGTTAACGAGACAGGTTTCGGAGGAGTTAATAGGACTAATGTTACCTTGACTAATGTGTCTAGTGATTCTTGTATTAATGGGTGCTTCTGGCGGGTTAAAGCTGTGGTGGGTAATGCTGTGCCACAAGTTAATAGCAGCTATAGTATTCCGAACATGACTTTTATAGTGGATGATAGGCTTCCGAATAATATTCAGTATCAAGGCTTTACTCTCAGTAATGATTCTTATTCTAGGTTTGACTGGGTGTTCGTTAATGTTTCGGTTAGGGAGGATTGGGTTGCTAATGCCACGTTCAAGATTTTTAATGTTACTGGAGAGATTAATTCAACAAATGTTTCGACTAGTTCTAATAATAGTATTGCTTTGAATGTTTCTAATGTTTTTGGCAGGAATGTTGCTTATGAGTATAACATGACTGTTTATGATAATGCGAGTAATAGGAATGTTAGTTTTACTAGAAGAGTGACTAGAGATATTGAGCTTCCTTTTGTTGATTTGTTCACTCCTAACAGTTCTTTCAGTAGTGTTGATAACATACGTCTTAACTTTACTGCAAGCGATAACTTTGTGTTGAGCACTTGTTGGTTTAACATAAGTAATCTTGCTGGGAATTTCATAACTCCAGTTGGAGGCAATGAGAGCATTAATTATGTTGGCTGCGGTGCTAACACTTCTTTCAGTCTTGATAATGGGGGTAACTATTTTATTTATATTAGTGCTAATGATAGTGCTGGTAATATGAACACATCAAATAAAGCATTTAGTGTTTCAAGCCAGAGCGGAACGCCAACAGGAGGCGGTGCTGGAGGTGGTGCTGGTGGTGGTTCTACGCAGATAATTAAGGTTGGCTGTGCTAAGGAGTTTTTCACGATAGATAAGCAGCAGCAAGGGATAAGTATAGTCACAGTTCCAGGAGGTAAGCGTAGCGATTCTTTTAATATTATTAATCAGGGAACAGAGGATGTTATTGTTAAGCTTTCTGTTGAGGACTTTAATGGCACTGGTAAGGATTGGGTTGTGCTTGATTCTGGTTTTGTTAACCTTCAGCCTAATAAGCGAAAAAGTAATCTGGTGCCTGTTGGTTTCAGCATTCCTCTTGATGCCAAGAAGGGCAACTATTATTTTCAAGTTAGAGTTGTGGGCAGTGCTGTTGGTTGTCAGCTGTTGAGTGTTCCAGTTCCAGTAGAAATACAAGTTAGAGGATTTTATGGTGCTTTTAGTGATTTTGTTTTCGAGAAAGTCTTGGGTGGTGTGAGGAATGTCTTGATATTTATAGGATCATTGTTGTTTTTGGTTGTCGGGCTTCTCATATTGATGTTTGCTGTTGGCGATAAAGTATTTAAGAATTTTAATGAGAGAACTACTTTGCAGGGATTTTTGTTTCTAGGAATAGTAGCTTTCAGCTTGGGAGTATCATTTTTCACGGTTTCGATTTTTGCATAAAATTTATATAAGAGTGAACATAATATATTTAGTTAATGGTCTTCAAAAACACTGCAGTAATGATTATAATATTGTTAATTCTATTGGGCGTTGGAGGGGCTTTATACTTCGGAGGATTCTTTCAGGCGACATTTCAGGAACCTGTTTACGTTCCAGAGTTCGGCCATGTATTGTGCGATAGGCTTCCAAATGATGTTAATCTTGATGTTAAGCTTGCGAAAGGAATTAATACGATTACTTGTGGTCCTAATACTGTTAATGCTTACTTAAGAGACGGGTGTGATGTTTTTATCCGCCAAACTGATACTGCTTTAAGTTTAAACCCAAAATATAAAGTGTTAGATGCTTTAGGTAATGAAAAAGCTTCAGAAAGAAGCATTGTTGTTAAAGGCAGTGAGATCTTGACAACACACCTTAACGTTAATGAAAAAATTATTTATGAAATAGGATTCAGCCTGTTCGGGACTTATGATACTGGAGACTTTACCGCTAGAATAAAAGGAACTTCTTATGGCCTTAGAGTTCAGGAAAGAGGATTTTTATCATTAACGAAGAATTGCAGAAGAGACAGCTTGACAGCTAATTATATTCCTCTAGACAGCAACCAGCCAATAATAGGGTTCACTCCTGAAAATTACATTATAGGTTTATCACCGATTACAGATAGTCGTAATGTTTTTACTTTTAAAGGTAAACTAGTTTACACTTCTAGGCTTGGGTATTATTATCCTGTAAAAACCATAACAGGTGCTGATGGCAGACAAGTGAAGGTTGCTGATGTTAAAGATTCTCCTCTCGGAGGGATTTTTGATAAGGATCTTGAGTGCCTTCCTAGTATGAGTGCTGACTGCACGAGTGATGGAAAGTTAAGAAGTACAAGGGGGGAGGGAAGTTGCGATAGTAATATAGGTTTGCCTATTAATTACGTCCCGATTAGTTCTTCCAAGCAATGCTTGTTAAGGTGTGTTGATGGCAGTATATCTCAGACAGAATGTAAAGAATTAAAGGAATGCACAGCAGAAAAGCCTTATCGTAATCCTATAACTGGAGAGTGTGAAACTGCTGAAGTTTCGAGGAAGACAAGTTGTGAAGAAGGACAGGAACTTGTTGAGAAGGATACGCCGACGTGTGCTGGAAGGCTTCTTTGCCAGTTAGGTATTACTGATGAAGAAATAATAACTACTAGGAGTTGTGTTCCCAAGACAACGTTCTGGACTTACATTCCGCTCATACTTTTAGGTTTAGCATTAATTATTATAGCGTTTTTGGTGCCGTTGAGGAAAAAATGAACAAAAAATTATTATCAGCAATGCTCGTATCTTTCTTGTTGATTATGAATGTGGTTTCTGCCAGAGAGCTTCCTGCTCAAGGTGTTTACGAAATGGAACAGGCAACACTTATAGATAAATTGTTGTGTAAGGTAGGTTTGAAGGATTGCTTTAACACTAATGAAGGAGTAATGATCGTGAAGATTCCTGACGCCTCAATAATAACACAGCAGGCTATTCTTAGTGCTGGGCTGAAGGCTGCTGACACTGAATCAATATTTTATCCTTCATACACGACTAGAGACTTTAAGAAAGGAACTAAGGTCGGGTTTTGTGCTATGGTAAAGTTTGAAGATGTGGAGGGTAGGTGCGAGGGAACAAGATTCCATACAGGAATTGCTGGTTTTACTCTAGATGGGCAGAGGTTTACTACGAACTTTAATGTTGACAAGAAGGTTGGTGATGTTGACAGGTACTGTTATGTTCTGGCATTGAATGAGGATATGGTTTACGAGAAAGTAGATTTCAGGGCAGGATGTAAGAGCGGTACCAGAATAGCTAATCAAGGAGAACTTTATGTTAGGTATTATGCTACTGTAACTAAGGCTGGTTGCACGAGCCAGGTTGGTTGGGAGTGTGCTGGAGATAGTATAAGGTACGTTAATGCTGACTGTAGCAGGCAAGATGCTCAGTCTTGTCCTCAGTCTAGTTTGGCTTGTACTGGAAGCTTCCCAGATGCTAAATGCGTGCCCAGAAAAAAGCCTATAGTTGAAGTTCCTACAGGTAGTGCTACAATTAATGGTGTTTGCGAGTTTGGAGAAACTTGTGCTGATATTGACTGTGTAGAAACGAAAGAGTGCTTACCTGTAGAAACAGACAAGACTAAAGATCTTGATGATGAGAGTGTCATGAAGAAATCTTTTTGGCAGAACTATAGTGAAACAATAATCTTCTCATCAGTAATCCTGTTAGTTTTGATAGTTGTAGTGATAATAAGGGTTAGGAGGCGTGGATAAATCATGGCTCTTGTTAGTTTGTGGCTTCCAATAATAGTTACTTTATTAGCTTTAGCTTATCTATTCTTGCTTGGCAGGTTTGTTCCTGGATTGAGAGATGACATGTTAGCGATAATAATTATAGTGCTTGCTTGGGCTGTTTGGCTTGTCGGCAACCTTGCAGAATCTTTATTGGCTAAGCTTTTCGGCAGCGTCACAACATTAATAATAACCTTAACTGCTGTAGTTATAGTGATCCTTTTAGTGTTAAGGTTTAGAGGTAGAAAGTGAAAAATGCTAGACATGACTGCTTTACTAGAACAAGTCAGAGGACAAGCTCCTTTAGATGTGATAATAAGTTTCGGCAAGGCTTTAGCTATTCCTTTAATGATTTTTATAGTATTCTTTATAGTAGTAATGAGTATTTTGTGGGTGGTGTTTGGCTTCAAGGACGAAGCATACATAATCATTTACGTAATCTCGATAATAGCCTTGCTAATAGGAATAGTAATTGTTTTTCCTCTGGCTTGGATTTATTTAACATAAAAAACTATTGGGAGGTAGTTGAAAGATGGAAGGTTTAGGAAGTTGGGTTAGGAAGGGGATGAGTATAGTTGCGGGACTGGTGCTTTTCGGTACAGGACTGACTATGTATCTTGGTTATGACTTTAATAGCTTGGTGATGGCGATAATTATACTGCTAGTTGGCGGTTACTTGATCTTAGAGAGCCAGATAAAGATTGTGGGTGTTTGGAGACAGCTGTCTAGTCTTCATTGGAGAACTTATTTTCACTGGATGAGTGCAGTGTTAGGATTTACTCTAGTGGTTATAGGATTGTTGGCTTTGCCCGGAGTGGCTGCTCTTCTTAAGATAAGCACAGCCAAAGGAGTGGTGACTGCTGTAACGTCTATTGGCGGGTTTTGGGCTTTAGCGGAGGCTTTCATAAGATGAAAACTTATAATAATGGGGAGGAATTGAAATGAAAGGAAAAATATTAATGCTTATCACTTTGTTGTTAGTGATAATGGCAGTAGGAGTTAATGCTACACTTACTATGAATTATCCTGTTAGTGCTAGCTTTTTAACAACAGCAACAGAAAGGATACAGGTGACGGTGACTGGATTGAGCGGTGCTTTGGGTAACGTGTCTGGATGGAATGTTAGTTATCGTAGTGGGGATAGTGGTGACTGGACTTTTGCGTTAGCAAATACTACTAATAATAACTTGCAGAATAATCAGACATTATTGATTGATTTAGTAGACTTTAGCGCGGTTGCCGATGGCACTAACTATGATATTAACGTGACAGCTTTTAATGTTACAGGCCAGCAAGAATCAGTGATTAATGATGATGTTGACGTGGATAATGGTAACCCGACAGTATCTAGCAGTGCTCCTGATCAGGTTGTTGTGGGCAGTGGTGAGGCTGAGCTTAATTGTGCTGGAACTACAGATGCTGTAGATGGAGCGCTTAACTATAGTTTGAAGCTTCTCGATCCCGATAGCGTGTTGGTTAGGATAAGCACAGATAGTGTGTTTAACTTTAGGGATGGGGATTTTGCTACTGTTGGCAGTTATACTTTTAACTGCGGAGCTCTTGATAGCTCAGGTAATAGTGCTAACCAGACTAGGACTATACTGTCTAAGAACAAGATCAGTAATGTGAAGAAGTATATACTGACTAGTGGTGGTGATCGGAATGTTCCAGAGAGTCAGGTCCTGAAGCCCGGAGTGAACCCTATTTATGTGGGTGCTTTCCTGCTGGTACTTGTGGCTGTTGCGAGTTTCGGCTACTTCATGTTTTTTAGGAAGTGAAAGGCATGAGGAGGCTGTTTTGAGGGATTAGAGAGAAGAGAAAGGTTTAATCATTTTCCTCCCTTAAGCGATTTTTGTGTTTTTCTTCTCGCTAGTCGTCCTTGAAAGAGTTTTGGTTGGTTCGTGAAAGGTTTTTGAATATGGCTGGGCATAAGAAGAATATAATAGTGAAGAGAAGAGTTGGTGAGAGTTTTACAGAAGCAGAAACTTCTAAAGGTAACAGGTGGGTTTGTCATTTCGTGAAGAATAGTGGCTGGTGTATTTTCAGGAATGGAGGCTTTGTTCGTGGTGGGTTTAAGAGGCGTCTTCAGGCTGATAAGATCATGATGAGGATGGCTGTGCATAATGGTTAGCTATAGGGTTGTGTTGTTTGTTATGGCTTTAGTTATTGTTCTTGGTGCCTCATCTTTTTTTGTTTCTAAGGTTTTGCAGACTGCTTTTCAGGAAACTCCAGAGGGACAGGTGCCTCAAGAGATTTATAGTTATCGTGAGGCTGCGTTGACTAGCGGTTTCGATAATGATATTGCCTTGTGCGGTTCAAAGTTTAGTTATTCTAGTACTGTTTTTGATGGCGGACAGCCTGCGCCTGATAATCTTGATCCTATAGACGTGACTAATTTTGCTACTTGTGTTCAGGGAGGTAGAGGAGAGTGTAGTACTGTTAGCGTCCCGAGAAAAGATTTTTCTAACATTAAAGATTTGTTAAAAGTTGAAGTTTCAGCAGATAACTTTTTTGAGAAGAGCATTAATGTAGTTAAGATAAATGTTGATAGTTCTAAGGATGTTCAGGCTAAGGCTTTTGTTTGGGTTCGCTTCCAGACGCCTAATGGTTATGGATACAGAGATTTATCCACTAATAAAGAAGAAAATAGTGATTGGAAGAATAGAGAGAGGCGTAATGGTTATATGAGTAGTGGTGTCGTGTTGAAGCAGGGAATAAATGATCTTGAATATGTGTTGCCTACAGACCTGCCTGTGCTTGCTTCGAGTTATGATTTCTTTATAGTTTTTGTTGACACTAAAGTTTATGATGGCTGGAGAAACGAGGCTGATTTTAGTGATGCAGGAAGCAGTGGAAGTCCGACAGTAACTATTCCTTACCAGAACTGTATAGGCAATACTAGATTGATCCAGTTAAGTCAGCTAGTTAGGAAAGAGTTTTTGATAAGCCCTATTGACCTTTACCAATTCCCAGATGCTAGCGGCAATTGTGGGGTTAACTATGTGAAGCCTACACTAGAGAGCAAGTATTGTATTCGTGATGACTTTAAGAGCTTCCCTTGTTATAGGCTTGGTTGTCCTATAAGAGTTAATCCTGATGGTTCTAAGAAGGGAATGGCTTGCAGTAATGCTGGTATTTGTGTTGATGATCCTGTGTATCATGTAGTGGAGAGTAAGGAAGAGTGCGATTTTGAATCTCAGGTTTATGATAGTGAGAGCGGTGCTTGTGTTAATAAGGTGGTTTTCGAGGCTGTAGGCGAGTGCAGTGTTGATAGTGATTGCTATAATGCTTGTCCAGAACAGATAACATCTACTTGTATTGATGGGAAGTGCAAACAGGATAGGCAGTGTGACGTTCCTGAAGAGATAAAAGAATATGTTGAAGAAGTTAGAGAAAGACAAGAACAAGCTAGTAGCAGTCCTTCACAAGTAGAGTCTAGTGGTGGTGTGGCTGGAATTACAGATCCTAAGGTTGAGGTTGTGAGCCTTCCGAAGCCGAAAAGTGAAACAGGGCTTTTAGCATTCTTGTCCATGCCTCTTGTCTGGTTTGCATTAATAGGGGTTGTTGTAGTAATATTTTTGGTATTGTGGCTGGTGAGAAGAAGATGAGCAAAGCTAAAGTTTTTGGTATTGTGGCTGTTGCCATGATTTTTGTGGCCGTTATTGTCTTTACTATTCTCGTGCCTGTTTTTAAGGAGAGTATTATTCCTGAAGTTCCGTTAATAGAGAATGATTATGGTAGTTCAGAAATTAATTATTTGAGGGTTAATGGCTTGAAGTTTGATTTGAGTACTGCCTGTAATGTTGAGCCTTTGTGTGAGAATCCTGTAATCGATATAATGGCTGGGCATAATAAGATAGTTAGTTATGTTCCTAGTAGGTGCAGTCTTAATAGTATGCCTGAGAGTAAGAGCTTTAATATTGAGGTAACAGGCAGTGTACTTGAAGGGCAAAAGCTAGCCACAGGTGGTGGTTGTGGTAGTTCTAGCTTGAGTAATGTTAGAGTTGTCGAGAGGGTTGAGTGTGTTGTTGATGCTGACTGTAGTTTTACTAAGAAGAGTCAGCTTTTAAGGACTGGTGCTGGTAGTTGTGAGGAGAATGTTTGCTTTTATGACCTTATAAGTAGTGAGGCTATGAATCAGCAGGAAATAGAAGATGTGCCTATAGGGGCTTTACGGAGTTTAGGTATTAAGAGTAAGGTTCAGTTTGTTGTAGTTTTATTATTGGCAGTTATTGTTCTTGTTGCTATTGGTTTTGGGATTTATTGGATGGTGAGGTGGAAATGATTTTGGGCTGAATATTCTTTTTTTTATAATTCTTGTTCATTGGCTTAGAGATTAGTTCTATCATAATATAATAATGGGTGTAAGATATAAATATTTATATAATGGCTAGTATATAGTAGTTAGTAATGGAGCTTAAGTGTAATAACAAGAAGTGTAAGTACATCTGGGAGTATTCGGGAAAGAACAGGTTTTGGGCTACATGTCCCAAGTGTTTAAGGAAAGTAAAAGTAGAACAAAAAAAAGGGGATAAGTAAATAATGGTTGAGCAGAAAACAAAACAAGTAGAAGGAACAGTAAAAGCAATCACGCAGTTAGAGGAATTGAAGAAAGGCTTTTTTGTTGTAAGATTCAGAGTAGATGATGACTGGTACAGTCTTGCGGGACTGAATAGGGATAAGGAAAAGATGGAGAGATTTGTGGAGATGGCTAAAAGTAGTTACGTTTTTTTTACTGCAAAGCAGACAATAAAGAATGATAAGGAATTCTGGAATGCTGAAATGGAAACTTTAAGGCTTGAACCAAAAGAAGAATCAGGCGTTCAGCAAAAGGTAGCAGAAGAGAAAGTTACAGATATTAAAGAAGAAGTTAATAAGATTAAGGATTCTTATTCTGACTTGTTAGAGTTCTGCGTCAGGAAAGTTTACGCTAGAACAATAGATTTAACATTGAAGGATGAGGAGAAACAGGCACTAGCCTCAACACTGTTTATTGCACTGGAGAGAAGGCTGAAGGAAAGAGGATTATTATGATTGAGGTTCATGGGGGGAAGAATAAGGAAATAAATTTGTGCGATAACTATAGAATGATTATTAAAGAATATTTGTGTAAGAGGAATCTGGAGGCGATGGTTGGAATTAATCCAGAGAGGTTATAATGGTTAAAGAGAAAATAAAGTTGGGATATGAAATAAGGTCAGGAAAAGAAATTGATATAAATCCCTCACACTTAATAGTAACTGGAATTACACAATTATCTGGAAAGACAACTACTCTTGAAGCATTAATAAAAAGAAGTGAATTAAAGGCAGTTATTTTTAAAACTAAGATTGGAGAAAAATCTTTTATAGAGGGTATAGAAATAGCTCCATTTTTTAGAGATAGAAGTGATTACGAATTTGTTAAATCATTAATTGAAGCATATGCAAAAGAGAAATTATTTTTAGAGAAAGGAACATTAATGAGATTATGTAAGGGTTCTGTATCTTTGCTTGAGATAAAAAAAAGAGTTGATGAAGAACTGGCATCTGGTAAGTTAAGAGGATTAAAAGAAGAGATAAATACAAGACTGCAACATTACTTAGAAAATCTTATACCTCAAATTCAATATGCAAATTTATCAAAAACTTTAGATATTAGAGAAGGAATAAATATAATGAATTTAGAAAGATTCTCAGAAGAGGCACAATCTCTTATTATTCAATCAGTTGCAGATGAAGTTTTAAAGACTATGAAAGGAGTTATAATTGTTATCCCAGAAGCATGGAAATTTTTACCTCAAAAATATAACAATCCTTGCAAAAGAGTTGTGGAGAGTTTTATAAGGCAGGGAGCAACTAATCAGAATTTTGTATGGATAGATTCTCAAGATATGGCTGGAGTTGACAAAATACCTCTTAAACAAATTTCTACATGGATTTTAGGTTATCAATCAGAAAGAAATGAAGTTAAACATACTTTAGACCAGATTTCCCTCCCTAAAAAGATGAAGCCAAAAGAAGAAGATATTATGAACTTAAAAAAAGGACATTTCTTTTTATCGTGCTATGATGGAGTTTATTCTGTTTATGTTCAACCAGTTTGGTTAAGTGATAAAGATGCAATCAAAATATCAAAGGGAAAATTAGATGTTGATAAAATTGAAGCTCCAAATAACCTAACTCCTTTTTCAAGATCATTTCAAGAGAAGCAAGATGGAAAAGTTGAGATTAGATTTGATGATTCTAAAATAAGAAAAGACTTGGTTGAATTAAGAAATGATTTCTTTAATAAAATTCAAGAATTACAAAACTTTGAGCAGAAATTAGTAGGAGAGGTTTATAATATTAAGGCACAAGCACATGGGATAAATGAAGATGAATTGATAAGCAAAATATTACAGAAGATTCCCATTTCGTCTCATACTTCTTCTGCAAGTATAAATAAAGAAGAGATAATAAAAGAGATATTACTCAGAATTCCTAAATCGATTGGAAATATTGTTTATGAAGTTGCTCCATTAGAGAAAATCAAGAAAGATTTTTTAGAGGAAGCTAAGAATAAGATTTTAGAAGATGTATCAAAGTTAGGAAATAAGGCAAAAAAAGCATTGAAATATCTTGAATCAAGAGGAGTAGGTTTAACTATTAATGAAATTTGTATGAAAGCGTTTCTTTGTCCAAATGGGGCTGGGGGATACTCTAAGATTGCAAATGACGCAATACATGAGCTTGAATCTATATTGGTTGGAGAGAAACAAACAAATGGGAAGTGTTTTGGTAGATTAAGAAATAGAATTAGCTTTTTGTTAAAAGATAATGAAGCTACAGAACAAGAGATAGAACAAGTTTATAATCATATTTTAATGGAGATGCTAAAATGAATAGAGGCAATTTTGAAAGGACAGAACAAGGTAATGGGTTATTAAAAATAGTAAAATCTCTTCAAAGATTTAAAGAGAAATATCCTAAGAAGATTTCTAATGCCTTAGAGTTTGTGGGAATATATGATGACAAAGCAATTAAAAGAATATTGAATAAGATTGTTAAAGGAAGCAAATTTTATCCATTAATTCAGAGTAATTTAAGAACTGAAAAAGAGATTAGAGCAAGAATAAGTAGTCTTAACAAAAAACTTAGAAAGAAGGTTGATGTAAGCACTCAGAAGAAATTAGAAAAACATGGGATTAAAGGGATGATGTTTTTATCTGAAAGATATGCTCTTTGGTGGGTTTTAAAAGAAGTTAGAAAGCATCAAGGGAGAAAATATGGAAAAACAAAATAAAGAAACTCCAACATCAAGCATAAGAATAAATCCTAAAGTCTGGGAAAATTGGAAGATGAACAAAAAAGTCAAGCCTAAATGGTATGCAACAAGATTTATGCTAGGATTATCGATATCTCTTTTTTTAATATTTTTTATATTATTTGGGTTATTGGTTTTTGTTCAGTTTAGAGGCTTATCACAAGCATCTAAGAATGATAAAATATGGGTTGAGGATTGGGAGTGTGTAGAAAATAGAAAACAAGAAACATTATGTACTTGGGATTGTTCTAATAATACACTCATAAAAACTACAGCAGAATATAGGGAGTATTGTAAAAAATTAGTAGAAGATTGTGAACTTGAACAGAAAAGGATTTGTACTAAGCAGATTCGAGTTAGGAGGCTGAAAGAATGATCAAGCATATAAGAGATGTTGTTGATCGTGTCATGGAAGGAATAGAATCAGGTACAGGTCTTGATGGATTGCCTGACATTAATCATTATTGTTTTCCTTGCAATAAAATTACTAGCCAAGGTTTTTTGGGTGGCGATTACAAGTTGAGTGATGATGTTTTTATAGTTAATCGTGAGGACTTTTGCGTTGTAGATTACAAGTGCGGTAATTGTGGGGGGGTTCATACTTATGTTTATGACTTTAAAGAGAATAAAGTATTATGAGGGGCATACTTGATTTTTATTTCAAAGAACTAAAAGATATAAATAGCTTGAAGGATGTAATATTGGTAACTGTTTTTAGGCTTGTGTTTTCTTTAATGGTTATTTGGTTGATGTTTTTAATTTTAAGGGGCTTCGGTTTCAGGAATGAAGGCTTTTTTTATGACTATGGCTACTTGATTTTTATACTTTTCTACTTGATGCTAGTAGTTTTTCATTATCTTTTTTTGAAGGTTTTCAAAAAATAAAACTATATACTGCCATAGCATATATATTTATATATAACTGTTAAGTAATATGGTTATTATGTATGGAAGACAAGACTTTTCTGAATTGGCTAGTATTGAGGCCGTCAATAATTCTCATGTCTTTCGAGAACGAGGATTACACTTTAAGGCTGGCGAGGAAGACAGAAACGACCTTAAGCCATACTGTAAGGATAGTAGATTTTTTGCTGGAGCAAAAAATACTAGAAGTCCAGCCATCAAGTCAGAAAAGGCGGAAGGTATTAAGGCTTACGAGAAAAGGTTACGTGTTAAGGCACAAGATAAGATTAGTACAAACTCTTCTAGATCAAAAAGAAAGAAAAGAAAACTATATGGGAGGTAGTTGAAAGATGTTTGAAAGAATAAAGCAAAAACTGAAGAATAAAACAGTAGCCATACCACTAATGCTATTGTTAGTTGTAAGTCTGGTTAGTGCTGGTGTGCTTTTGAAAACTTGGAATGTTCAAGTGCAAGTAGATGAAGTATTAAGCGTTGAAAATATAGATGTAGTAATGAACGCTGACCCTAACACAGCAAACCAGCATACTGTGACTTGGAATAATATTGGAGATGGTGATGTTTATGGATTGTTGACTTGGGTTGAAGACGCAAATCCTAATGGCGTTAGTTATGTAGTGACTTTTGACGTGAATCCGTTAACAGTAATGGCAAACACTAATAGCGTGACGAATAATGCCATATTCAGCATAGCACCAGACAGCTCAGTAGGACTTATAACTGGACATTTTGTTGCCGAAAGAGTAAATCCTTAAAAGATAAGAGGATTATTTTTTTATTTTTTTTATGATTGGAGGAAATTAAGAAGTGAGCATTAAAAATATTCATGTTAAGCATTGGGTAAAAAGAACGAAGACAGGAGTGAGATACTTGTGTATACATTCTTGTAATCCTACTAAAGAAAAAATTGCGAAAACGAAAAACAAGGTGACTTGCAAGAACTGTAAGAGGGAACTGAAGAGTGGCAGTTGAGATTGACAATAATTTTTTAGTCTACGTTGGTGTTTTCTTAGCTTTATTATCGTTTTTAGTGCTTTGGTTTAAGATTAGTGATTTTAATGTTTCTATTGGAATTTTAATTATACTTTTTGGTCTGGGAATTTTGTTATCTGGCTATAGTATCGGAGTTGCACGAAGATGAGTAAGGTATCTTTAGTATTTTCGATAATGCTTATTCTATATGCTGGTTTGGTTAGTGCAGTAAGTTTTGTACCTGAAAGCTTGATTTATAGTCAAGACCCTAATACGTTCATAGAAAGAAATCTTACAGTAAAGAACATTCTAGAATATCCTGTAGAATTAAATGTTGCTTTTAACTTCACTCCTAGTGATGTAGAAGACATGGCTATGATGTGCTTTTTCACTAATGACACTGATGGTGGCTTGTTGCAGGTTTGGGGATGGGAAGCTATAGCTAATAACTATACGGTAAAGTTAAGTGAAGGTGAAGAGGCAATTTTCAGGTTTTTTAGTGTTGTTTTTCCAGATGCTTCTCCTAATATTTATAATTGTGGTGTTAATTTTTCTTACTTCCAAAGAGACACTGCACTGCCTTCAATAATTACCAGTAGTTCTGGTGGCGGGGGGCATCATTATGTGAGTGAAGAGAATGATTATGATGAGCCTGTAAAGTTTTGTAGTCCAGAATATTCTTGCGGTACATGGAGTGGCTGCCAGACTAATAATTATAATAGGAGGATATGTAGAGATGTTTCAGGATGCACAAGTCTGCCTAGAGTTGAGAAGAGGCAGTGTAGTAATATTACTGAAGATAAAGAAGTTGAAGACTTGTTAGATAAGGAAGAGCCTGATTTTCGGGTAGAAGAGGAAAAAGATGAAGATGAGTTTGTAAAACAAAACTTTCTATATAGACATAGAAAGGCGATAACGATAATCATGGCGTCAATACTTTTAGGACTGTTATTATATTATGGTTTACGTAAAGAAAAGCCTAAGAGTGAAGACGAGAATGAAGAGGAGGATTTAGGATGACTTTTTTTAAGAAAGTTAAGGATAAAGTCATGACCGAGACAGTAGAGAAAGTGAAAGCAGAGATTGATGAGAAAGATGTAGAGTCTTTATTGGAAACACTAGAGTTGCAGGAAGAACTTTTGCAGAAAGCGATAAGTGAAGCAGAACGCAATAGCAGAACAGAAAAGGTGAAAGATCTGCAGAAACTTGAAGAAGAATTACAAAATGAAAAGTTTAAGCTTGAAGGCAGGGCAGAAAGCGATAAGGCAGAAGTGGACAGAAACTTACAGGCAGAACTAGAAAAGCTTAAAGCATCGCATAGTAGGAAGGTTGGAGAAATTGAAGGAAAGTATATCAGGCTTGAAGGAGAAATAGAGATTAAAAAGCAAAAGCTTGAAGGGGTTAAGGTTTTAGTTAAGAAGCTAAAAGGGTGACTGGAAGATCTTGGGAGGATACACAAGATATAAGATAATTATAGAAAGCGTCAAAGGTATGGGGCGTCCTTCAATTAGATACTTTAGTGTGTTGTCTAACGAGAACATTGATGCTTTCAAGAATAACATGATAGGCATAATGAAGATTTATAACTATAGAATATTGGATGGTGGAGTGAAAAGGTATAAAAAACTTAAGGAGGTTAAGGTTTTATGAAAAGATTAATCTTAGTATATAAGGAAAAAAGGAAAAGAAAAGTGCTTCCGCTAGTCATAACTTTTTTGTTATTAATTAGTCTGGTTAGTGCTGGTGTTCTTTACTGGAGTAGAATAAGTATAGTATTAGAAGTAAGTAATCCTTTTACTATGTATAGGGATAATGGGGTGAAAGTGGAAAATTCTGATTTGCCATTCAAGATGCTTCTCTCTGGTGGAGATATTGTTCTTACTAACTTTAGTATCAGGCATAGTGGCTTGAATAATGATGGAGATCATAAGCTAGTTGTGGAAGTGCGGAGAAGTGACGGGAGCCTTCCAGTCTTTAATGATACTAAGCTAACTCTTGAAGACGCTGAAAATGGCAGGCTTGTTGAAGATTTTGATGGCTTGCTGGAAGACACGACGAGCATACCTTTAGGTAGTATGCTGAACTATAGTTTGTTTTTTCAGTTAAGAGATGATGTCGAGCCAGATAATTATACTGTTAATATCACGAGCATGCCTGCAGGAGATTTTAATTGGAAGAGATGAATCGTGAAGATAAATATATCAAGCAGAAATTAGAGAATAATTTTAGGTCTATTGATAGGGACTTAAAGGTCACGCCAGTATACTCTAAGGATTATGATTTTCTTCTTGAAAGGAAGAAAATGGTCAGGCAGTTACTAAACTACAAGTATGCAGGTTCTTTAGAGGGTTTTATTTCTCGCAAGATTTTTGAGATGTGCATTAAAGCTGAAAATATAAATCCAGAAAAGGCGGAGGAAAAGGCGATAATTTTTGATAAGATGTATTTTCTTATAGGCATACTTAAGCATAAACATATAGGCAGGAAAAGTAAGCTTTTCTCGAAGAAAGCCAGGAAAGGAATTATAGATTAGGAAAGAAAAATGGGTTTTATAAACATCACATTGTCTAAAATCTTATGGTTTTTGATAATATTATTCCTGATTTTAGGTATAGTAGATTATTTGGGTGATGGTTGGTTGTCAGAAAAGTTTAGTAAAGGCGACAGGAAGAATCTAGTTTACGTAACAGAAAAGTCTAACACTATAGTGGTATGGCTTGTTAGTACAATAAAAAAATTGTTAGAATTCGTGGCTATAGGAAAAAAATGAGTAAAGAGATCTTAGATATTTCGTGGAAGCTGTGGAGTTTGATACTAATAATTGTAGTAATTCATTATAGTGAGAAAATAATTTATCACTTTAAGAATTTGAATATAGGAATGAGTGATCTAATAAATTATTCATTAAAGAAAAAGAACAAAGTATGGGCTTGGAATGCTATGAGTAAAGTAAGCAGTGGAGAAGAAAAAAAATGAGTAATTTTGTCGAGAGCAATGCAGAAGAAATATCTATAGTAAAGAAAAGGTTTCATGATATAGTAGTTGATGAGCTCAGTAGAGGAAGAAATCTTTTCTGCATAATGACGGCATTAGAGCTTGAAGTCGTGAACATGACAGATAATCTCGCAAAGTCAAGCGTGATGGTCACGAAGCCTAAAATTTTAGGGGAAGACACGGAATTATGAGCTTGATTGATAGGCTTTACAGTCCGAAAAAAGTAGAGATTGATGAAGAAACAATAAGAGAAGCGAAAAATAATGAATATACACAAGTAAGCTACATAACTGCTGACATTTATTATAGATTTAGGAAGATTGTGAGGATTGCTCACGTTACAGAAGAAAATATGGCATCAGAGCTTTATAGTAGGGGAATAAGAAGTGTTGATGTCGTGTGGAACACAGGGATGGAATTACGAAGATTTAATAATCTGCTATCACATCTTAGAAAAAAAATAAGCAAAGCTGGGGTGAAGTAGATTTTTGAATTCTGAAGCCAAACAAAAAGTCAAGAAATTAGTGATGAGTGCTTTAAGTATATGGGCTTTCATGATAGTTTTTTTCTTATTGTTAAATGCTGGAAGCTATTATCTTCATTACCCTATTGACATTAGGGAAGTTGTGAGTGTTGGATACTTTAACAGTGCGGCTAGTCATTACGGTAAGACTAGCAACTTGACTAATAATATGGCTTCAATTTGCGGTCTTGAAGATAGTCAGAGAGAGAAGATTGAGTGCGTTTATGATTTGAGTATGAGGTTTTTTAAGTATAATGAAACTATAGCTGAAAGTTTAGATGGTATTTCTCTTTCAAGTCCTGAAGATATATTCATTTATGGTCATGTGTGTAGGGGATGGAGTGTTTTTTACAAGTCAGTCTTAGATATTATGGGTATTGAAAGTGAGTTTGTGTTCGCTCCAGATCATGTTTTCTTGATAGTTAAGCCTGAAAGCAATGAGGCTGATTGGAGATATGCCTTACTTGATATGGATGTGTTAAGGTTTTATTGAATGCAAAAGTTTTAATTAAAGATAAAACTAATAAAGAAAAGATATGAAGATGGCTAAAAAAAATATTATATTGCTGATATTCTTGATGTTATATTCTTTCAGTGTTTTTGCAGTAACTTTTGAGCCTAGCATAACAGTTCAGGCCAGTGTAGGAACGACAACTCTAATACCTATACAGGTATTTAATGACTTGGGAGAGGATTTGATAGATTTCAGTTTCGAATCTGTTAACTTTACAACATTCACGACAATAAGCAGGCTAGAATCCAATAGTTCAGGATATGTTTTGGCTAAGGTCACGCCAACAAGCAGTTTTGAAGGACAGCTATCTACGAAGTCTAGTTTTTTCCTGATGAGAGACATTCCCAGACAGCCCAAAACGTTTAATGTAGAATTAAGAGATGACGGCTATATTCCGGGTATTATTGACGTCAAGGAAGGTGATAGTGTTAACTTCACTAATTTTGGCAGTATAGTTCATAGCGTGAAAAGTCCTATCGAGGGTTGGGATAGTGATCTAGCACCGGGCACTAGCGTAATATTTGTTTTATCTGGTGTTAAGACGATTCAGTATTTTGATAAGCAGACAAGCCTTGGAGGAGTGATTAATGTGCTTAACAAGACCAGCTTTGAGAAGGTTAACAGTCCTGAGCTCCAAAAACCTTTAGTGCTTAATGTTAAGGCAATAAATCCTGAAACCTCATTAGTTGGAGTTGCCGTGACTCCAAGCTTCACAGTTGCTTACAATAAAGAAGAAGAAACAGGTATTATCGTGAGGAATGTGGGCAACAAATCTAGCATTAATACTGTTCTTTCTGGGCAGTGGATGATCTTTGATGCTCAAGGTTTCGGTCTTGAGCCCGGACAGTCTAAGTTAGTTAAGGTAATAGTTAGGCCAGAAATAACCAGATCAGACCAGACAGGCAAGGCATATCCATTGGATTTGTTCATTACTACAAGCAATGCTCCACAGATTAATTTAACATTAACTGTTTTCATTCCCAAGACAGAAGTGATTACTGGAGTGACTGCTGGAGATATTAATGTTGAGATTAACAGGATTATAGAGTTCTGCAACCAAAACCCATCTATTTGTGGTGCAGGAGGTAATGACACTAAGGTTATGTTTAGAGATAGGTATTATACTCATAATTTTAGCTATCAGGATATTGTTGATATTCAAACGAGGCAGGCGTTAACTGTTACAGAATTAGAGAAACAATCTAAAGAGCAGAAGAGGATTAATGATTATTTGGTCACTACTCTTGGTTCCATGAGCGAGAGCTATAATAAGACTAGCTATGATTTAAATACATTGACTGCTGTGCAGAAGAAGAGTAATTTTTGGAAGTGGTTTTGGCTTGTTATGTTTATAATATCTTTAATATTTATTGTTGTTGCCTTGGGGTTAAGAAGGTATCATGAGCAGACTAGAGATAAGGAAGCTTACGAGATAGGAGTATAAGGTTGGAGAGGAATACTATTATATGGATTTTAGGCATAGTTTTGACGTTTCTATTAAGTATTGTTGTGTTGACTAAGATCTTGAACGTGAGCTGGTGGTTTTTTAGTGTCACGCTAATAATCCTTGTAATCTGCTTGATTTTTGTTTTCCTTATCATGAGTTTCAGAGGAGAGGTTAGTGCTGGTAGCTTGGCTAAGGTTGATTTTGTTAAGCTCGAAACAGCTAGAGAAATTCTTTATAGGCTTTATGGATCTAAGTATAACCTTAATGAAGATTTTTTGCTCTCCAGTCTGAATTTTGAGCCTGTAGAAATAAACGCAGTAGAAAGCGAAGGCAAGAGCAAGGATGTTCAGCCAAAGATTATAAGCACTAGAACAGTAATATGGTATGGTATGGCTTATAATAAAGAAGATAGGCAGAAGTGGTATCTTTTGGGTATGGATAAAAAAGATGCTGACAATCATGACTGTATACCCATACCTAAAAGAGATGTTGATATTGAAGAAGTAAAAAGATTGTTAAAAGGGTTAAATATATACAAGAGGGAACAGCAGGTTGAGATGATAGAGGCTAAAAGAGTGGATCAGCTCGGGCAAGTAGAAACAGTGATGACTAATAGGGTTACTGACCTGCCTAAAGGCTTTCAGCCATCTAAAAAGCCAGAAACAGAACTCTAAAAATAATATGTATGCTATAGTATATAAATATATATAAATAAAACAATCTTTCAAAGAGTGTAATGTTTAGGATAAATTATAAAAAGTTAAGTGAAGATTTAGGCGATATTCCTACAAAAAATGATGTTATAAAACTTTGCAGATATATTGAAAGTATAAAATGGTTTAAGCCGCAGAAAGAACCTAATAAAAAATTATTATCTATAAAAGTGAATTCTGTTCTAAAAGCTTTTAAGCTTGATTTTAGTTGTGAGTTGGAATTTCATAAACTAGAAAAAAATAGCGATTGGACTTCTGCTCGGGATTCTGCTTGGGATTCTGCTTGGGATTCTGCTTGGGCTTCTGCTTGGGCTTCTGCTTGGAATTCTGCTCGGGATTCTGCTCGGGATTCTGCTCGGGATTCTGCTCGGGATTCTGCTTGGGATTCTGCTCGGGATTCTGCTTGGGATTCTGCTTGGGATTCTGCTTGGGCTTCTACTTTTGAGGTTGTTAAAGATTTAATGAAAATTAAAGGTTATGATAAAAATCCTTTCAAAGAATTATTAAAAATCTGGGCAATGGGTCTTTATCCTGTAGGATTATTAAAAGACAAAAAATTTCATATATACTACGTGCCATTGGAGAAAAAGAATGTTATAGAATTAAAGAAACAATAAGAGAAGCGAAAATGAGAACCTTAAATGTTGTTTTTGAAGATGAAGAATATGAAGATATGGAAAGAATTAAAGATCAAGAAGGATATAACTGGCACGACTTGATAATAACAAAAGTTACAGGAAAAAAGAAGGCAAGAGATGAAAAGAAAGAGAAATGATTGATGATGATAAGGAGCAGTTTGAAGGATTAATGAGCTGGAATTCTCCAGTGATCTTGAATTACATTAAAAGTAAGGATAGCAAGCCGTGGTTTCTTGAAGGAAGGCTTGATGAGGAGCGAACAACATGGAACTTGAAAACTGATGAGGAAACTGGAAAGAACTATTACAATGTATACTATTATCCTTTAAGCGTAAAAAGGCCATTATTCAGGACCTTGATGATAAATCCTTTTGAAATAGTCAAGAGAAGAATAGCTAGGAAGAAATTTCAGGCAAGGCTTAACACTTGCATTAAAGTAAAGGTATATGAAGAGTGCTGCTGGAGGCATCCTGTAGGAACTTTCGATCCCAATTATGAAGTTATAATATTATTGCCTCCAGTGTTTAGTGAAGAGTGGAATAGTATTAGTGATAATCCGCTAATCAAGAGTTACAAGCACGTACAAGTAGAAATGCAGAAGATGGCGTGGGCTTTTGATCATGTCATGCAATTATTAGTACAGACTAAAAAACTGTCTAGTGAGGTTAATGCTGATGAATTTAGGAAGAAGTATGTTGAAGATGCCGCTGAGGCTATAAGAACGCTGGAACAAGCGAGAACGAGCAAGATGACGAATACGAGTGGTGATGATAAATGACTAATGTTACTATTGATTTTAACAAGTTAAGAAGGAGAGAAGTAAAAAAAGAAGATTAACTAGAAGATGAGGCGAAAAAAAAGAATATATATTAGGAAGTGCAGAAGAATGATTAATAGCAGGGAATGTGGCAGGCTTTACAGAACTTATTTCAAGTACAGCCAACACATTTGCAGGAGGTGTATGAACAAAAGAGCTGTAAAGCGTAACATTACTGCAGCGAGCAAAAAATTCCAAGAGCCTTTAAAGAACACAACATGGGCTTGAGGTATGCGAGAGATTTTACCATGTTCTCCTCGAAAAAAAGTACCTTCAGGCGACAGTTGATCTAGGTTAACTCTTTTATCCTAGACGACAAAAAAATGTGTATTTTCTTAAAGGCTGGAAAAAATTTTTATTAAACAGTAAGAAGAGAAAAGCTCCTAAAGCCGTTAAAGGCATATAATGTGGGCTTAGAGTCTTGATTGTTGTGGAGACGCTATTAATCTGTTACTCTAGGCGACAAGGAGTTATATTTCAAGATAAGGGAGAGTTTAAGATGCCTCTTTTTCTCATCCCATATCGTGAAAAGGAAACTTTACACCATGCCTTTAACCGGCGGGAAAAAAAAGATGATAGAAAATAAGGAGAGCATGCAGGTGAAAAGTAAGAGCATAACTTTTGGGGATATGGCAGAATCGTTGCATAGATTAAGAAATAAATACGGCTTGTACTATAACCCTTCAGAACAAGAAATATTCGAAGAAGCAAAGAAAAACAAAAAAAATATAGGAGTGTGTATGGGTGGAAAACATAAATTGTGAAAAGCTAGATCTGGAAAGTTATGATTGTTTTTTGAATGCTAAACTATCGACTTTCTATAATGTAAAAGGGAGAAGAATATATTTTGATAATAATAAATATGATATTGGAAATAATGATTTAATATTAAATGAAAATCATCTGTTTGATTACCAAAAATTTATAGTAGATATCGCCTTCAGTAAGCAAAGATATGCTATTTTTGCAGATTGTGGTTTAGGCAAGACAGCTATGTTTTTAGCTTTTATAAAAAGATTTCAGCAGATAACAAATAAAAAAATATTAATTATCTGTCCGTTGATGGTTGTTAATCAGACAATAAGGGAAGAAATTAAGTTTTATAATGAGAGTAATATAAAAGATTTGCATAATGAAGATTTGCAGGAGTGGGTTGATAGTGGGAGAGAACAAGTAGGAATAACTAATATAGATAAGTTTCATAAAAGTTATGATTTAAGCTTAAAAGTTGGGTGTGTTGTGTTGGATGAATCATCAATATTGAAAAATGGAGATGGTATAACTAGAAATTGTTTAATAGAAAGTTGTAAAGGAATACCTTTTAAGTTATGCTGTTCTGCTACACCCGCACCGAATGATAGGGAAGAATATGCTAATCATTCTACCTTTTTAGAATATACTAGAAGTAATAATGAGTTTTTTTCTAGGTTTTTTGTGAATAAAGATAATGGTTGGGTGATAAAGCCTCATGGGTTAGAATTTTTTTATAAAAATTTAAGTGAGTGGTCTGTATTTATTAAAAATCCGCAGAATTATGGGTTTGATAATAATATTCTAGAACTGCCAAAACCGATATTTAACATAAAACTGTTGGATTGGACAGAAGAACAAAAAAAGCATTTAAAAACAATAACATTAAATGGAGATGTTTCAGATGCTCTAATAAATAAGTTATTTTATTTAAAGTTAAGTAAAGGTATACTTGACAAGAATAAAAGAGTAGAGTATATAGATACAAATAAGGTAAAAGAATTATTAGAAATATTAAAAGGCAATAAAGACAAAAAAACAGTAATATGGGTTTCTTTTAATGAAGAAGAAAAATTAATATCTAAAGTGTTAAAAGAAAATAATTATAATTTTTTAGCTATTTCAGGCAAAACACTAGACGAAGAAAGAATTAAGATAATTGAAGATTTTGAGAATAAGTCTATAGATATCTTGATAAGTAAGTCTAAACTATTAGGGTTTGGGTTAAATCTGCCATTTGTAACAGTCCAGATATTTAACGGGTTATCAGATAGTTATGAACAGTTCTATCAATCAATAAAGCGTTCATATAGGTATGGTAATAAAGAAAACCTAAATATTTATATTCCAGTAACCAAAGCAGAAAGCAAGATATTAAATAATGTTCTAAAAAAGAAAGAAACATGGGAATATGATTCTGAAAAGCAGGAAAAATATTTTATCGAAAATTTGCAAGAAAACATAAATAAGTTCTTTAAAAGACCATTTACACAAAAAGAAGATACTATGAAAACTATAAAAAATTATGAAAGAGGTGAGAATTGGGAAATATACAATGGAGATAATGTAAAAGTTTTAGATAATATGAAAGAAGAATCAATAGACTTAGCGGTGTTCTCTCCACCATTTGCTTCTTTATTTACCTATTCTAATGAAATAGCAGATATGGGTAATTCAGGCGATGGAGAAGATGAATTTAATTTACATTTTGAGTTTTTCCTTAAAAGATTACATAAAGTAATGAAAAAAGGCAGAATAGTCTGTTGTCATTTATCACAATTATCCACATTTAAAGGAAAAGATGGTTTTATAGGATTAAAGGACTTTAGAGGAAAAACAATAGAGTTATTCCAAAAACAAGATTTTATTTTTTTTGGAGAATGGGCCGTACTTAAAAATCCGCAGATGCAATCAATAAAAGAGAAAGTGAGATCTTTATCTTTTGCTCAGTTATTCAGTGACAGATTAAATTCAAGGGCGGGTTTAAGCGATTTTATTCTTGTATTTAAAAAACAAGGTGAATCAGATACTAAATTATTTATTGATAAAGAAAAAGAAAATTATTGTAATACTTGCAAAAAAGAAACATTACATTTATTTCAAAGAACAGAAAGAGATGCTTGGTCTTTTTGTTCTATATGTAATAACAGAGATTATGACTGTCCAAGTCCTAATGAGTGGATAGAATGGGCATCAGGAGTCTGGACGGGAATAAGAGAAAGTGATACTTTAAATGCCAGAGGCACAAAATCGGAAGAAGATGTTAAACATATATGCCCTTTAAATCTTGAAGTTATAAGGCGTTGCATTCGCATGTACTCAACAAGAGGTGAATTAATACTTGATCCTTTTAATGGCATAGGATCTGTAGGAGTTATTGCATTGGAAAGATCAAGAAAGTATATAGGTATTGAGCTGAAAGAAGAATACTTTAAACAATCAGTACAGAACTTAAAGAAAATAGAACCATACGTCAGAGAAGGATTAACTGAAGAGGTTTATATTAAGGAAGCTCTAAAAAGAGATTTAAATAATAAGAGTTTGTTAAATTACTTTAAGGAATAAACATAAAATGAATATAAAAATAGTTCAGTTAACATTGAAGGAAAAGCTTGAGTGGTATAGCACAAAATATCTTATGAATGACTTAAAATCTTGGGAGAAAGACGAGTTTTTCGAGTTGTTGTTAAGGTTTTATAATGAGTATCTCTATCAGAGGGGAATTTATAAGCAGAAGATCAAGAGAGAAGTAAAAGTAGAAAGGGAGTGGGATTACTAGACTGTAGTTAAGAAAATTTTATAAGATAGTAAAAAGAAAAAGAGAGTTGATGATGAAAAAAAGTGGTGGTGTTATTGGAACTTCTTAAAAGCGTGAGGTGTATGGTCTGCAATAGGCTTCTGGGCTATAGTCGTAGGGGGAATCATGGTTTATGTCTGGGATGTGATAGTTATTATAGGGAAAAGGGCGTGAAGATAAGACGATGAACAGGTACGAAATTTACTGTAAAAACTGTAAAGAGTATGTGATGACTACAAGCATTAAGCAATATGTAGAGAACTCTTTATGCAAAAAGTGTATGATAATACATGGAATGATAGCATTAAAATGAAAAGAAGTAAAAGTAAAAGTAAACAAGTAAAAGTCGTAGAAAAAAACTTTTACTTGATTGTGTTAGAATTACTAAAAGAGAAAAGTAGCCTTAAAAGGCTTATAACTAAGGAATTCAGCAAACAAAGACTTAACTTCTACACCGCAAGTTTAAGAAAAAAGGGTTTTATCAAGAAAATAGGGTATGGAACGTGGGAAGTAACAAGTACAGGAATTGAGGAATTAAGCCGTTTAAAGCAAGAATACTTAACAAGTAAAAGTCTATCGTTAGGATTGATGGATGATGGTTTTCATTCTAACATTCATGCTTTAAGTATTAAGGTTCCGATTTCGCAAGGGGTTCTTGACTTTAGTGATAAGGGTTTTAGTCAGGAGTCTTTGAGGGGTTGGAGGCCTGAGTATCTTAGGGTTGTTAGTCCTTTGGGTATTACTCTTAAGAATAATAATAATAAGTCTGTTAGTATTTATTTGTGGGCTAGGGAGATTCCAAGGGATTTTAGTGTTGAGGCTTTGTGCTTGAAGGCTTTGTTGTTTGTTGCTGATAAGCTTAAGAGAGATTTTGGTGTTGTAGTTGATGTTCTAGAATGGAAGGTTGTTACTAAGCATTTGAGTGTTAAGAATCAGGATTTGGATTATTGTTTTAATAAGGGTGATAAGTTTGAAGTTGTGTTGAATAGGTTAGCTGAAAAGATTAGTCCTAATGATGATGATAGGCAGGCTAAGGCGTGGGTTGATAATAGTCCTTATCTTGGTATGGAAACTGATGATTTACAGTATAAAGAGAATCTTATCCTGATGCCTGAGAGGGTTGTTCAGATTCATGGTTTATTTTTGGAGTTTGCTAAAAATGTAGATCTTTATAATAAGAATATAGAGTTACATCTTGAGGTTATGAGTGAGATAAGAAGTTATATTAAGGAATTAAGAGATTTGAGTAAAGATAAGAAGGTTTAGGTAGTGACTAAAATTTTTAGTCTTGGATTGTGGTGGTTTTATTAACTTGAAGAACGTTAGTTATTGGTATGGCTATTCCTAAGGTTGCTCATTTGGTTTTTCAGGTTTTGGCAGTTGTTTCTGGTTTGGTGGTTTTGTTTTTTAGTCTTATTTACTTATTTGGGGATAGCGCGGTTTCTCGGAGTTTTTTGTGGTTTACGGCGTTGCTAGGTTTTTTTACTGTAGTTACTGATGGGCTGTTTTTGGCTTACGGTAGTGATTAGGGTATAAAATGAATCCTGAACAATTAAGATTTATGTTGAAAGTCTTTGAAAGAAAAGTAGATGAGTTAGAAGAAAGCTATAAAGAAAAGAACAAAGAAAACTTTGATGAGGATAAAATGAGAAAATATGTTAATAGAAAACTAAAAAAAGAAATCCAAATATTAAATTACTGTAATATTATGCCTTCTGTTAGAGTTCTGGAAACTTCCGAAAGAAAGAACAGATTATTTAAGACCACTTAATGCACTAAAGAACTGATCTGAAAAATCTTATATAAGAGTTAAGCATAAATTGGTGGGTATGATAAAGAAATTGAGTCTGGTTATTTTTTCTTTTAGTGTAGTTCTTCTTCTTATTCTTGGTTTTTTCTTGAATCCTTTTAAGGCTGAGGGTAAAGGTTTTATTGGTTTGGTTAACGGCAAAACTGTGCCTTATAGTGGCTTTGATGTTGTGTGTGATCATGGTGGCGGTTGGTTTGGTGCTGGTTGGGGTTGCTTTACTGTTGGTGATTTTCAGTATAGTAGGTTTTGTAGGGGTATGGAAGATGAGTGTATTAGAGATACTGGTGGTAGGGGCTTGAGGGCTTTTGAGGATAATGGTTACTTGTGTGAGGAAGTTGAGGTGAAGGTTGAGGGTCATGACTTGGCTTATGTTTGTGTTTTGAATAAGTGAAAGGAGTTTTTTTTTGTTAATGTTGTTATTTTATAGTTCCATAGGAAGTGGTGGGGTTGTTTTGTGTTGTTTTCTTGGCTTTTAGAAAGTTTTCTTTTTCTATAACTTTTTGTACTGTATCGTAGTCTTGTTGGCTTATTATGGGCTTATGGTGTGCTTTATACCATTGTTTTCTGTAGCTGAGCATTCCAGTATATGTCTTGTTGGCTAGTATGTTTTTTACTGTAGTGATGTTTAGTTGTAGTTCTCGGCTTATTTTGCTGTTGCTCATTCCTTGGGATTTGTAATTATAGATTGACTTGATTGTTTCTGCTTTTGGTTTGTCTATTATAAAATTAGGGCTGGTAATGTTGCCTTGTTGATCTTTTTCTAGTTTGTAGCCTATAGGGGGCCTGTTGAGGTGTTTGCCTTTGCTCATTAGGTGGAGTTGGTTATCTATCACATCTTCTACTATTTTTTCTCTTGTTAGTTGTGCGAATGATCCTACTATGTTAAAGTAGAATCTTCCTATGCTTGTGGTGGTGTCTATGTTTTCGTTTATGCTTATTATGTCTATTTTTCTTTTTCCTAGTTCTTCTGACAGGTTTATTAGGTCTCTTAGATTTCTTGATAGCCTGTCTAGTCTGTAGAATATGATTGTGTTATAGTTTTGTGCTTCGAGCATTAGTTTTAGTTCTGGTCTGTTGAGGTCTTTTCCGCTTTTGCCTTGGTCTTTGTAGGTTTGTATTATTTTTATGTCTTTTAGTTCTGCGTATTTTTTGCACTTTTCTTCTTGGCTTTCTAGACTTATTCCTTCTTTTGCTTGATCTTCTGTTGAAACTCTTATGTAGATTACTCCTATGCTTTTTGTTTCTTTTTCCATATGTTACACGTTTGTTATAATATTGATTTTATGTTATTCTTAATATTAGTCTGATATGGGTTTAGTTATCTTTCCAGAACCATTTGAAGCTTTGTCTCATCTTGAATGGCCTATCCAGGTATCTGAACTTGAAGTATTTATATGCTTCTGGTGGGTTTTGGTGTTCTATGAAGTCTGGGTGTGTTTTGATTATTATTGTAGCTACGTGTTTCCAATTATAGAGGTGTCTCTTATTGGCTAGGCAGCTCCATCCTTTCCTGTAGCGCTGCCAGATATTGCATGTCTGGTCTTGGTAGAAGGTGCAGTTAGGTGCCGTGCACTCGAAGTCGCTTTTGTATCTTTTGTTCTTTACTTTGCTGCTGTAGACGTATACTTGGTTTATTCCATTGCCATATAGTCTGGCTATTGTGAGTGCTAGTTTTGGTTTGGTGTTTATGCTTTCTGTCTTGACAAAGAATGAGCTTCTGGGGTGGAATGTGTAGGCTAGTTTCTTTCTAGCCTTCCAGTTCCAGTTATCTAGTGCTTCTTTCTTCATGGGTTTTCGTTTGTAGACTCTGATCTTGATGTGTTCTTTCGCTCCTATTGGTTCTTTAGGTTGCTTGTTTTCGTTCATTTTAAGGCTTAATGTCATGTTTTACAGTTTTTTCCTCATGTTTGTTTGGTTTTTGTTCCCACAATACACTCTAATAAGTACCTACTTGTTAGACTTGATGGTCTTATTATATTGTTTGTTTTTTGTGTTTAAGTCTTGTTTAATTAGGGATTTGTTCATGTTTTTTTATTGTTTTTCTCCTTGTGTGTTTGGCAAACTGTTAGGCGTTCGTGTTGCGTTCGTGTTGATGTATTAATACCTACTTATACTGGATATTTGTGCTTTTTTGTTTTTCATTCGGTATTGGTGAATGTTTTTTCTATAAGTTTTCTTCTTTTTGCGTGGTTTCTTGTGGTTTTGGCTTGATTAGTATTTCTCTTATTGCGAATATGCTTGGCTTGTCTCTTCCGTGTATTATTTTCCACAGGCTCATTATTGTTTCGTCTTGTTGTATTTGTCTTAATGTCTTTTTTTGGCTTTCGTGCAGGTAGTATATTCTATTTATGGCTTCTATGTATGCTGGCTGTGTGTTTTTTGGCTTTTTTTCTTCTTTTCCTGTTTGTGTCTCGGCTTCTTGTTCTTTTTGTTGTCTTTTGAGCTTTTCTTGTTTGGCTTTGAGTATTCTTCTTTCTTTTGCTTGGCTTTCTTGTTCGTCTAGCCATTGTTTGAGTTGTAAAGTTTCTTCTGTCCACGTGACTTGCCTGTCTGGGTAGTATTTGGCGTATAGTTCTTGGTAGCTTGTGCCTGTTGTGTGTGTTGCGTATGTTGGCACGTTTGCTCTGAAGTACGTGTCTGTGTTGATGTCTGCTTGTGTGTCGCTCCAGAATATGAAGCATCCTTTTTTGAGCTGGTTGTTTATTTTTCTTTGTTGGTTTGTTATCATTTTAGTTTCTGGTCTTGCTAAGTAGGAGAGGTCTTTTTGGGAGAGCCTGAATAGTCTTTGGTCTGTGCAGTTGAGCATTACTTCTGTGTTAAGTCTAATGATGTTTTGTGTTGTGAATATCATGCTTACTCCTTTGCCCGCGCTTCTGTAGGTTTTTTGTATGTTGCTGACTAGCTTGACGAGTATCTGGTCTATTATCGGGCTTTCTATGTTCGTGCTTCTGGGCAGCCAGTATGGTGATTCTTCGAATACTATGAGTAGTGGGTGCTTGATTGTTTCTTCGTCTAGTGTTTTGTCTATTGCTTTGAGGTTTGCTATGATGTTTACTTTTTTGAAGTATGCGTCTTTGGTTTGTTTGTAGGTGAAGACGTGTCTGTGCTTGTTGTCGTTCATGACTTTTTTGAAGTTTAGATTGGTTGGGTGCTGGTCTGGTGTGAAGATGGGTTGTTTTCTTAGGGTGGCTAGTTTGGTGTTTATTATTTTGCTTGAGGCTTTGTCTATTGCTTCTCCTGTTTTTCCTCCCAGACTTTCAGGGTCGAATGTGTACTCGTCTTCTTTTTGTTCTAGTTCTTTGTCTATTAGTTCTGAAAGGTGCCATATCCATTCGCCTTTTTTGAGTTTTTGTATCTGCCTGTAGGTTATGTCTACGCTTCTGCTGTCTATTTTTTGTTCGAGTAGGCAGGCTACTAGTTCTTTGTCTATTAGACTTAGGGGGTGGCTGTAGAACTTTACTGGGTAGGTTTTGTGCTTGACTTTGAGTAAGTCTAGGCTTAGTGGGGAGTATATGATCGTGGCGTCTTGTAGTTCTTGTAGGCTTGAGGGTTTTTGTTTTTGTTTTTTTATCCAAACGAGTTGGTCTTTGCTTTCTGCGGGGAACTGGTTGTATGCCCAGTCTAGTTCTGTGTTGGGCTTTTCTGTTAGGACTATTATTGTGTATCCTGCTTTTCTGTATTCTTCTGCTACTGTGTTGGCGTACCATGTCTTGCCTTGTCCGCTTTGTCCTGCTATTAGTATGAAGCTGTTTTCTAGTATGCCCTGTTTGATGTTTTCTATTTGTATTTGTATGTCGTTTGCGTAGGCTATTTCGCAGAGGTAGTCTTGGTATTTTATTTGTCTTATGTACGCCATTTTTTTCTCATATCGTGTCTATGTCTTTTTGTTCTTGTTGTGTTTCTATTTCTGTGTCTGTTTGTTCTTGTTTGATTGTTGTTTTCTTTTCTGTCATGAATAGGCTTGAGGGGTTTATGCTCATGTTTTTGAAGTCGCTTTTGTGTAGTAGCCATAGGCTGAGGTCTATGTAGAATGTTTCTATTATCGGTATTTGTGTGTGTAGTTTTTTTAGTTCTTCTTCTTCATAGTGTATGAGCTTGATGTTTCCTTCTCGTGATGTGCCTTGTTTTTTTTCTTCTTTGTAGGTTTTCTGCTTGAGTTCTTGCAGGAGTTCTGCTTTTTCTTGTATGCTTACGTATACTGTTTCCAGGCTGTCCATTTTTTTCTTTATGTTTTCGTACATTCGTGTTTTGTCGTGGTCTTGGTAGTACTGCTTGGTTTGTGGTGCGTTGAACATGAGCTTGGTAAACTGTATGTAGTTCCTGTAATTTGAGGGTCTTGGGTTTATGAGCCAGTGTGCTAGGCTGTACCTCATGAGTGTTCTTAGTACTCTGTTTTCTTTTGTGGTTATTTCTAGTGTGGTCTTCATTGTTCTAGGCTTAGGTATTCTTCTGCTGTTGCCGTGCAGTGTTTTTGTTTCTTGTAGTTGTATGATTCATCTTTGAGGGTTTCTGTTGTGGTTTCGCAAAGTTTTCTGTATGCTGAGCAGTCGCTTTCTGCTTTGTTTATTATTTGTATTACTTGTTTTTTGAGTTCTGTGCCTTGGCTTGTTTTCTCGCATACTATCCATTCTTGTACTTTTTGGGTTACTGTTTGTAGTTCTTTCTTGTGCGGATTGGTGTTTTCGATTATGCTGTAGTGTTTGAGTTGCTTGGCTGCTATGTACCATGCGTTGCAGAAGCAGTATGTTGAGTTGAGGAATTCTTCTTGTCTTGTCTCTATGTATTTGTTGTATAGTAGGGTGAATACTATTTTGAAGATTATGTGTTGTTCTTTAGGCTGTTGGGTCGAAGCTTGTGCCGTCATTCGTGTCCTCTTCTGTGTTTTGTTTTTTTGCGTAGCTTATCATTTTCGTCATGTGTTTTTTGTAGGGCCTGATCGTTTCTTCTAGTATGTCTATTAGTTTCTTGTCTTTAGGGTTTTTGCTGATTTCTTCTAGCAGGTGGTTTAGAGTTGGTTCGATGAAGTCGAATGTGTCTGCGTATTCTTTGTATTCTTCTTCTAGTTGTAATTTCACGTTCATAAACTGTTCGATTATTTCTTTTGTTGTCTTAGCATTTTTGTTGTCTGTAAATTTTATGTTTACTTTTTTTTGTGTGTCTGGCTTGAAGCTGTTAAGAATTATCAGTCTTGTGGCGGTTTCGGTTTCTTCTTTTAGTGTTATGATGCCTAGTGCTCGTTTGGATATGAGGTTGTAGTCTAGCATGAATTATTTCTTGTTTTTTTGTTGTATTAAAACTTTTGAGTGAACTTTTTATATTACTGTTCCATTTAGTGTCATGTTAATGTGGGGTATTGTTGTCTTGATCGTGTAGCTTCCGAAGTTGCTTATTATTTCTTTTGTTACTGGATAGTCTGCTATTAGCTTGTATACTCCGTAGAAGGGTATGATGTTCTGTTGGTAGAGTATTTTCACGGCTAGGTATTCTAGTATGGTCATTGCCGCTAGTGTTATGAGGAATGCTACAAAGTAGAACATGACTTTCTTCATAGTTTCCATCATGTCTGGTTGTATGCCGAATACTTTGAAGATGAATTTTACCATGGAGAAGACTATTATGAAGAACACTAAGAGGAATATGATGTTGTTCACTATGCTTTTCTTTAGGTATGTGGCGTATTCTTTGCTTATGTCTTGTTTTTCTAGTTCTCTGAGGCTGCTGATTATTCCGTAGTCTGCACTGACTATGCTTCCTCCGCTTGCTTGTAGCAGTGGCTTGTAGTCTCCTGTTTTCTTGTAGTATCCGTAGCCGTCGTATAAGCTTATGATCAGCGTGACTGCTAGGATTATTATTATTATTATCTTGAATGGCTTTATTATCTTGTTCACTATTCCGGGTGTTTCAAGAGCCATCTTGTGTTTATTATTGTGTTGGGTGTTATTTATGTTTTTTGGAGTTCTCAGCTTTTCACAAAGTAACATTTCTGCACAAGTTTGAAAACGGTTTGCACAATTTATAAAAATCAGCATCGGATAATACCAAAGGCTCAATCAAAAATCAGTAATGAATACAAAATTAGAGTAACTGGACGGCTT